>SKEX01000045.1_pt1 | contig 160207 bp, 145 predicted proteins | sample 4841451 | NCBI WGS metagenome assembly SKEX01 (sample SAMN11008798, study PRJNA524170) | human gut metagenome | isolation source: fecal sample from pouch patient p38, | place: Israel: Tel-Aviv | reverse complement strand
GATATGGCAGGAGGATGCGTCTGGATACGTGGGACTTCTCCAAACGGGTGGGTTCCTCTAGATATTCCAGGGTTACACGCACGGATTCCCGAGCAGTTTCGGAGGTCGGAAGAATGATCGCCACAAAGGCCTCTCCGGGTTTTAGCAGGGCCACGTCTTCCACTACCTCGAATCCCCTCTCGTATTGCGGGCCTTCGAGCATCATGAGGACTTCGCAGGAATCGTCACTCGACAGTTTGATCGCGTGCGCGGTTCCGTCTCCATCGTTCCGCCAGTCAACGAACAATGTGGGACGTCTAAACCCGCATATCGCGATCAAAGGCACAAGTCGTTTATCGGCATGCCGAAGAACGCCTTTTCGCGGATTGATAGCGACTCTTCCGCGAGTATGCCAAGGCCACCAGATGGTCACTCCAGTAAGGATTGCAGACGCAATACCCTCAACACGCTACGCCTCGCCATCGAAGCCAACATCCCCAACCCCGAACCGGCACCACCCGAGGAACCGGAGGAACCCGGACTGTACATCACCTCCGGCGCACCATACTTCCTGCTCTTCCGCACCGCCGGAGGCGACTGGGTGCGGTGCACGCTCGAATTCGGCGACGATGACGATCACAGCCACTCAGCCCCACCCATTCGTCAGGACGGGGCACACAACGACAACAAGCAAAGGAACCACAATGAAAGTCACCGCACCAAACGAAACCAGACAACAGAAGCTCAAATACCTCACCGACAACGGCTACCTGCACAATCTGCGAGGAGAGTTAGGCATGTCTACTAAAACGCTAAGCCTCCTCACAAAACTGCCAGATGACATGTTCACAGCCCTCATCCCAAATGATGCGAAGAACGGAGCTACTGGAAACGTGATTCTTCCAGAAGATTTGGTGAAAGCCATGCGCAGAGGCTCCAAAGAACTCCAAGCCAAATACAACACCACCGACATGATCGACATTCTCTACGCGGAGGCAACCAAATGAACGGCGATATCGTCGAAGTCCCATTCAACGGGAGCATGATGATCGCGCAAAGGTTCGATGACGGTGAAATCTACGCGGCATTGAAACCGATTTGCGAGAACATCGGCATCGCATACAACGGACAGTGGGAACGACTCAACAGAACGCCATGGGCAACCGTTCGTATCATACGAACAGTTGGCGCAGACGGTAAACAACGTGACATGGTGGCAATCAGCCGCAAGACGTTGACCATGTGGCTCGCCACCATCGACACGAACCGACTCAGCGACGAGCAGGCACGCCATAACGTGACCGTCTACCAGAAGGAAGCCGCAGAAGCCCTCGACAAGTACTTCAACGAGGGTGGCGCAATCCGCGTTTCCGATGCTGATTCGGACGAGGACATCATGGCCCGTGCCGTGCTCGTCGCGCAGAAGACCATCAAACAAAAGAACCAGCAGATCGCCGAACAGCAGACGCGCATCGTGGAACTGGAGCCGAAAGCGCGGTTCGCGGACGCCGTAGCCGCGTCCGACGGCACGTGCCTGGTCGGCGAGCTCGCGAAGATGCTCCGGCAGAACGGGATGGACATCGGCCAGAACAGACTGTTCCGTCTTCTTCAGGCTGACGGGTATCTCGGCAAGTCCGGCTCGAATCGCAACGTGCCGACACAGCGTGCGATGGACCTCGGCCTGTTCCGCATCAAGGAGACCACCGTCACCCATGCGGATGGGCACACGACCGTCAGCCGCACTCCGAAGGTCACGGGCAAGGGGCAGCGCTATTTCATCGACCGGTACTGGGGTCGCGCTCAGCCGTCGTTGGAAGCGGGTGCGTGATGGTCTTGCAGCAGATGATGACCACCACACAGGTGGCGAGGCTTTTCGGGGCTGAGACGCCGGAGGAGATTCGGACGCGGCAGGGGTATCTGGCCCAGTTGCGTTTCCGTGGACAGGGCCCTCGGTTCGTGAAGCACGGGCGGATGATCCTTTATCCGGAAACGGCCGTGGCCGAATGGCTTGAGGAGGGCGAGACGAATTGCACAAGGAGCATTGCATGAACGACATTCGCAAGGCGTGCGTGAGGGCCGTGTTCGACGAATTCGAGACCCAGGGCGAAATAGTCCACCCATTCAAGGACGTGGATGCGGAGGCCATGAGGTCGCTCGGCCACATCGTCGGATACGTCGACCTCGACGTCACCGGTCTCGTGGACCTCATCATCGACACGATCAACAAGGAGCTGTGATGACACTCAGGAGAATCGACGCGGAAACGCTGCTGACGCCACCAGTACCGCCGAGGGGCACGGTGATCATGTTCGGTTTGACCGGCTATGCGATTCGCGTCACGGGCAAGGGCGCCAGCCTCATGGAACTCGACGTCGACGGAAGTCGCGAGCTGGCGAGCATCGGGAAAGACCAGGCAAGGACATTCATTCAAAAGATCGGAGGCGCAAGATGACGGACAACGATTATCGCATTGAGGACAGGTTCGAAAAGGGAAGGCCGAACTACACGCTCAGGCGTTTGAAGTTCACGCTGGCCGTGGTCGGTCTGGTCGTGAGCGTGACGCTCATGCTCACCTGGCATGGCGGCGGTCTGACGGGCGCGCTTGTGGTTGAGGGCGTGTATCTGGCCACGGCCCTGTGGCTGACGGTCAGGTTCGCTCCACGCGATGACGTGGATGGCGACGTCTGACCGTATCCGCCGGCGTACAAGGATGCGGACGGATGGCGGAGGCGTGGGTCCCTTCATCTCACATTGCATTTCACGCATTCACTCTCACGTCTTCCGCCGTCACGCCGTCTGCTGTGGGTTCGAATCCCGCCGCCGGCGCTTGGCCGGACCGTCAACGCCGCCCGCATCCCCGCTTCGTTCAGCTTTCTTGGTGGTGTGGGAACGATGGGCGCGATTATTTGCTGTCATGGCGCCCAGCGGTCCGGCTCATATCAATCAATCTCATATCAATCAAGGTCAAGGGAGGAACCGATGAAGGAGATTCTGCCGCATTGGCATTTCAGTCCGAACGCTCCGGTCAAGGACGTCGGCATGAAGGGGATGACGCGTGGCGACAGGGCGGTGGCTGAGGCGTGCCGTCGGGCGATGGAGACCGAGGCGTGGAAGGAGCTGGTGATCTTGGAATCGTTGGGCGTGCGTTTCAACGGACTGGTGGGCCGGTTCGTGTCCGAGGTGGCGTCTCCCGTGTTGGAGGTGATTCCTGGCGACAGTTTCCATCAGGGCGCGAAGGCTCAGTTGACGCACATGGTGAAGACCAGGGATGGTGGCGAGACCATCCGCATCATCAAGACTCTCGCCGTGAAAGGTAGGTTCTAATGGCTGGTGAGACGATCATCGCGGTGGTGGGCAATCTGACCGCGGATCCTGAGTTGAGGTCGACGAAGAACGGTCGGAGCGTGGCCGGGTTCACGATCGCGTCCACTCCTCGCACGTTCGACAGGCAGTCGAATCAGTGGGTCGATGGGGATGCGTTGTTCCTCCGCTGCACGGTGTGGGGTGATCTGGCCGAGCATTGCGCCCGTTCCCTCGCCAAGGGCATGCGTGTGATCGCGCAGGGCAGGCTGACGCAGCATTCGTGGGAGGACGAGCAGCATCAGCACCGAACTTCCATGGAATTGCAGGTGGATGAGATCGGGCCTTCCTTGAGGTACGCGACCGCGCAGGTGACGAAGTCGCAGCGTGGCACGGCTGGAGCGTATGGCAATCCGTCCTCCGCCCCGGCGGGCTATACGGGCGGAGCCACCGCTGCCGGTGCTTCGTTGCCGCCGTCCGACCCGTGGGGTCAGCCACAGGACAAATCGGCATCGTTCGGTGATTTCGGCAAGCCGGAATCCGAACCGGATTTCTAAGGACGAATCATGAGTATCACCATAGAGAATCTGCAAGTGGATGACCTGCATGCCAACCCGCATAATCCACGCAAGCAGGTCGGCGACGTGGAAGAACTGGCGTCGAGCATCCGAAGCCAGGGCATCAAACAGCCTTTGCTGGTCACGCCGAACGGCGAGACGGACATCGACGGACACAAGCAGTACCGGGTCGTGATCGGCCACCGCAGACTCGCCGCGGCCAGACAGGCGGGACTCTCGACCGTGCCCGCGATCGTCGAGGAGATGGACGCGCGCCGCGAACGCGAGATCATGCTCGTGGAGAACACGCAACGCTCCGACCTGACTCCAGTGGAGGAGGCCGACGGCTACCAAGGGCTTCTCGACCTGGGCGTGCGGGTCAAGGAGATGGCCAAGAAGACCGGACGCAGCGACCGTTTCGTCCGCAGACGGTTGAAGATAGCCAGAATCCCGCAGGAGACGCGCGACATGGCCTCCGACTTCAGCCAACTGACGCTCGACCAATTGGACAAGCTCGCCGAATTCGAATCCGACCCCGACATGCAACGCGAGCTCGCACGGTCCACCGACTTCGAATGGACGTACCAAAGGCTCGTCAGAGAACGCGACAAGACGAAATGGTGCGGTGAGGCCGACAAGGCGCTCGCCAAGGCCGGCGTCAAGGTCGAATCCTTCCCCGACGGGAAGAACTATTGGACGTTCGAACCGCGCGGCTACAGGCGGCATAACATCATTTCCTCCACTCGGGATCCGTTCTGGAAGCAGTTCACGGGCGAGGATGGGTGGCCGGAATTCTGCGTCTTCAAGAACCACGGCGACTACTGCCTGTACGAGCCGATTCCACTCGACCAGCTCGAATGGGCTGAGAGCGCGAAAGCCGAACGTCAGGCCATCATGGCACGGGGGAAGGAACTCGACCGCAAGGCTAGGGACTTCGAGGCGATTGCGAGGGACACGCGTTTCGCATGGCTGAAAACCAACCTCCACACGCTCGCCCGCGAACAGACAGTGGCGGGAATCTGCGAACTCGCGCTCGCTGAGACGGTTGGCTGGCATTCGATGTTCGTGGGCCAGCGCCTCCATGGCGAGGGTGTCGTGGAGGCGCTCATCGGTTTTGGATGGAATCTGCCGATTACTGAGCATGACGGCGACCACTGGTCGTTGGAATGTAAGGAGAACCTCGACCAGATCCGCATGGTGTTGAGGGACAGGCCGCTGCGGATCCTCGACGTGCTGGCCGCACGCCAGGAGGACAACGTCGATTGGCGTGCGTGGCGCACCATGCGCGGCGTTGATGAGATGTGCGTCTGGTACGGCGCATTGGAACACCTCGGATACCAGCCCAGTGCGGAGGAACGCGAGGCACTCAAGGGCGCGATGGTCGAAAAGGAGCAGGAATCATGAGTATGAAGGCATTGGAGTGGGCCATGTACGACGTGCCCGCCGAAATGGTCAAAGGAGCTTTGTTGCGCATCCTGCTCCTGCTTGCCGACCATGCTGACACGCAGGGCAGGGGAGCTTTCCCGAGCCAGAAGCGCATCGTGGCACTGACCGGATACAGCCGGCGCACCATCCAGAACGGCCTGCACGATCTGGAGAAGGCCGGACTGATTCGAAGGGGAGACCAGCGGATCACCGAGCACCTCGGCAAATACCGTCCGATCGTCTGGGACCTCGCGATGAAGGATTTTAGAGGCGCAAAAACTACGCCCCTGAAACAACCGCCGCAAGAGGCGCAGACCACTGCGCCCCTAAACAAGTTGGAGGGGCGCAATCAGGGGCGCAAAAAAACGTCGCTAGGGGCGCAATCAGGGGCGCAACATGACTGCGCACAGAACCTATATAAGGAAGAACCGTATATAGAACCTAGAGAGAGTAACGCGCGCGCGAGAAAACCAATCCCAATACCAGCCGACTGGAAACCCACCGAAGAGCACCAGGCGCTCGCCGACAGGCTCGGCATCGACTGCGACATCGAGGCCGACAAATTCCGCGACAGGGCCCTCGACTCGGGAGCCCGCTCGGCCGACTGGAACGCGAAATTCCGCAACTGGCTCGTCAAAGGCAAGGAACGCGGATTCGCCACGCCAAAGGATTCCAACGCTCGCCGACGGTATACGTGGGGCAGCGAAGAGGTGAAACGCGTTCTCGGCCCGATCGCCTGCGAGGGCACGGACACGTACATGGAGCTCGCATGCAAGGTCGCCGACCTGCTCAACCAGGGCGTGGACCCGGACATGCTGCGCCGTCAGCTCGAGAACGTGCCCGGCGACGTATTGGCCGAACAATTGTTCGAACAGGAGGCGGCGGCATGAACGCCATGACCATCGCACACATGGCCGGCATCTTCACCTCGGCCATCCAAGCCGCCGACCGATTGGAACTTGACGCGCTCAAAAGCCCGGCGCTCGCCGATATGGACCTTGACTGCATCCGCGATATCAAACGCGACTGCTCGACCTGCATCAACCTGCTCGAACAAATCGGAAGGGAGCGACGATGAGCGACCGGCAATTCCAGGAATCGAAACGCATCGCCTTGCAACGTCAGGGCTGGCATTGCATGCGTTGCGGACGCAACCTGCACGACCCGAGCGTCTGGCCGGGCAGGAGCGGCCACCACCGGCAGTTGCGCCAACGAGCCAACCCGACCATGCGCGACCTGCCGTGCAACATCGTCGAACTGTGCGGTTCCGGTACGACCGGCTGTCATGGTTGGACGCACGCGCATCCGGCCGAGGCGGAACGGTTCGGCTACATCATCCCGAGCTGGCGTGATCCACTCAACGCGCCGATCCGCGACTGGAACGGCGACTGGTGGTGGCTGTTGGATGACGGCACGGCGCAACGGCTCACGCAAATCGAGATCATCGAATGGCAAAGCAATTGGAAGGAAGAATCATGAGGAAACAGGACGAAGACCGGAACGTGAAGCCGGAGGCGCTGCTCTGGCTCGACTTCGAAACGACCGGCACGGACAGGAATGACAGTCTGCCGTTGGAGGTCGGCATGGAATGCACCGACGTGCTGGGCGAACATTCGTATGGATCCCTGCATCGCATCATCAGACCGGACTATCTCGACCTGTTGGACATGAGCCCGATAGTGTTCTCCATGCACACGGACAATGGTCTCCTGTTCGAACTGTTGAACGGTTCAGCCGGGAACGACTGCGTAGAAGCGGTCGCGAACGCCGTGGAGGAGTATCTTGACTCCCTCTCGCAACGCTTCACGCTGGTTCCGGCCGGAACGAACGTGGACTTCGACCTCGACTTCCTGAAACGTCTCGACCTGAACCCGGACAGGTGGCTGTCCTACCGCAAGTTCGACCTGACCACGCTCCGCCGGTATTTGAGGTTCATCGACTGTCCCGAGGATCCGTACAAGGGACATCGTGGCACGCACAGGGTGCGCGACTGCATCCGACGCGACATCAACGACTACAAGTGGTACCGCAAGCTTCTGAAGGGAGCATGGTGATGACAGCGGTCTCCATGATGCTCCTGTGCGCGGCCGTCCTGGTCGCTTGGATCGGAGGCCGGCCATGACGGTCCAGACGCATATGGCGTGGCGGTACCGGAATCCCGCCGACCTGATCGGCCGTCGATGCATCGCGCTCACCGGCATGGATGTCACGTTGGACGGCCCGTTGGATCTGATCCGGTTGAGTCCGGTCCACGCGGTCCTGAAATACCGGGGCATAGGACTGCACGTCATCGACTGCGACCTGCGCCACCATACGAACAAAACCTCGGACGGCATCCGCGCCGTCGTCATCACGGAAGGCAAACCATGAAACACACAAGAAACACCATCCAGCCGCACACCAGGAAATGGCACAGGACCAGCCCATGCCCATACTGCGGCACGAGGAAACCTGGCATCGAACGCTACGCCCGGATCATCGGAGCCACGATGCACTGCCTCTGGATCGCCGAATGCCATGGATGCCCGAACGCCATCTGGATCACCACCCCGGACGACGACATCAAAACCGCGATCCGCGGATGGAACCGATACGCCAACGGCGAATGGCGCAGGCACTAGGAGGGAACCACGATGAAAACCACATACGCCACACTCGCTGCCATCGGCATTACCATGTGCACGGCGCTCGCAGGATGCGGCACCGACACCACCGAAGACCTGCAGGCGGCAACCAGAGCGGAATGCACCGCGGCGATCCTCGCCGATGGCAAACCGGGCACGAAAGTGACATCGCAGGAATGCGAGATCACCCTCAAAGACACAAGGAAGCTTGATTGCGTGATCGTCGGTAGAGGCCTGTCCTGCGACTGGAACCACGTGAGCGGCGCGGACAAGGAGCCGGACCGATGAGCTACCGGGAAATCTATGAGCGGTACGTCATCTGCGACAAGTGCCATACAAGCCTTTCCGTCGATGACGCGACCGACGAGGACGCCGACAACGAGGCCGCCGACCGCGGCTGGCAATGTGACGGGCTCCAAGGCAGGCACTACTGCCCGCTCCACTGGCACGTCGAATGCCATGACTGCGACGTCACCGACGTTGGCTCACCGGACGAGCTGGAAGCCGCGGGATGGCACATCGACCGAGATTATCCATGCGACAGCCTCTGTCCGAACCACCGCCATCTCGCATGCCGCGAATGCCGCAAGTGGGATGTCGGACCTCTGCACCGGCTCGAATACGAGGGATGGCAGGTAAATGCAGACGATTTCAAGAAGAGCCTCTGCCCGGAATGCGTAAAAAACAAGAAGGAAACGAAATGAAAGTGAAGAAAATCCTCATAGACATGATCGTCAAATGGCATCAGGCCGGCTCCAGCCTCGACGAAATCGCGCCGCTCGTGCCGCAAGTGCCGAAAGCGGAAGTCGCCGCGATTATCCACCAGCACGACAAGGAGACCCGACTTTGACCGACTGCCAGCACTGCCATAAGCCCATGAAAACGGCGGCGGCGAACATGCTCTGCGCAAACTGCCGCGAAACCTACTGGACGCTGATCCGCCAGCTCGGACACGTCCAACTGCCCGCCCTGCGCAGCATTATGCTCCGTCAGGCGCACATCGGCCCCACAGGCCACACGCCAAACAAAGGCAACGCGCCACTGCCCATCGACACCCACGCGCAAGACCTCATCGCAGACAGTGAGGCATGGCTGGCCGAACAGGCAGGCAAAATCAGATCGGCATACGCTGGATACGACTGGCGGAAAGCATGGTATGCAATCATCAGCAACCGGCACACCATCCTCAACATGAGCACCGCAGCCGACGACTACGCCGCCCTGGAACACATCTTCCGACGCAACGAACAAGCCCTGACGCCGGAAGACGAGCTCATAATCCTCGGCACCTGTCCAAACTGCCACACGCTCCTCACCGGCACGCCAGAAGCCGAATCGGTCACATGTCAAGGCTGCCACGGTGAATGGGCTGCGCCAGCAATCAAAGCAGCACGAGACGAAAGACTATGGCAAGTGCAAATCACCGGCACACCCAGCGACGCGGCCAAAGAGCTGAAACGATACGGCCTGACCATATCACGCAACCTCATCAGCCAATGGCTCAAACGCGGCAAACTGTCGCACGCCACGCCGACGGAACACAAGCGGCAGTACAAGTTCAACCTCGGCGAGTTGGCCGCGCAACTTGACTGTCACCGTTGAAATGCTATACTGTCGTATGTTCGTAGAATGAATGGCCCAGCATAATGATAGCTGGGCCATCATCATATAAGCTTCGGTAGCTCAGTGGCAGAGCGCAAGGGATAGCACAGATACCTAGGACGGATACCTTACCGGCCATGGCTTCCTACTTCTTTAAATCGAATGTCCGTGATGATAAAAAGACAGTGCACCCCACACAAGCGCTGGTTCGACTCCAGCCCGAAGCACCACAAGGCGGTAACCACATGCCAGGAAGAACGCGCAAGACAAGCCGCCAATTCGAAAAAGACAAGGCCGCATTCTTCAACCAATGCAAGGCACAGCATGCAGTCTGCTGGTTGTGTGGTATGCCAATCGACTACAACGCAGTCAAGAACACCACAGATGACAGCTTCAACCTCGACCACATGTTCCCAGTCAGCAAGCATCCCGAACTCCAATTCGACCCAGCAGGCTTCAAACCATCTCACACCAGCTGCAACCGACTAAGAGGCAACAGTGACCCGCCAGCACCAATCGGAACACTCTCAAGACAATGGATAAAGACAGCATGAGCAAGGAGGCAATGATGCCACAGCAGCCAGTCACGCTAGAGCTCACCGCCACGATCAGCGACAAGACATTCCCCATCAGCTCATTCACCGTCAACATCCCAATCAACGTCACCCACAACGAAGTCAACACCTTCAAGGTCGGAGACACATACACCACACTCATCACTCCAAAACCACCAAACACAGACGAACTCATCACACGATTCACAAACGCAATCAAAGCATTCAAAACAGCATTCGAAACCAACCCCGACGGGGTAGGGGCGGTGAAATCCTGAAAACCACCCCGAACCGACCCACGTCCCGCGTGGTCGCTCTTCCTCTCCCCGATAATGTTTTTTGTTGATGGGTCGCGCGCGAAGGAGGCTCTATGACAGTCAAGAAGGGTGTTTCCGAGCGTCGTTTTCCTCATGAGTCCGTGGCTGACGCGTTGGAACGGTCTTTGCGCAATGCGAAGTCGTTGCGTGCTGAGAATGCGGCTGTCGTGGCCGCTGCGCGTATCCTTGCCGCTCGGATTGATTCGGTTTGCGAGACTGGTTTCATTGATGAGAACGGGAAATTGGACAATGTGTCGGTGCCGACGTTTTTGAAATACTGTCAGTCGCTTGGTTTGACGTTGGTGGAGCCTGCCAAGGTTGGGCGTCCCGCGAAGGCGAAGCCTGAGCCGAAGGCCGAGGAGTCGAAGAGCGGCAAGGTCATCGCGATGGATGAGTTTATGAAGCGTTTCGGCTGAGGAGGTTGCGATGGCGGCTGAGAATCTTACGGTTTTCGGTGCCATCGACGATGAGAGTCATGGCGTGACTTTGCCGCGTATCTTCACTCCGCCGCTTCGGCCGTTGACGAGGGAGACGAGCAATGGTTTCGCGGTGATCGCGTTCGCGGAGATCATGCTGCATGTCCACCTTTACCCGTGGCAGCAATGGCTTTTAGTGCATGCTCTCGAACTGCTTGAGGATGGCAGTTATCGTTTCCGCAAGGTCATCGTGCTTGTGGCCAGACAGAACGGCAAGACGACGCTTATGGGCGTGCTGGCCGCATGGTGGCTGTTCGTGGACTCCAACAAGCATCCCGACAGGGTGCCGCCCGTCAAATTCCTGGTGGTCGGCGCAGCGCAGACATTGGACAATGCGAAGGGTCCTTACAATCAGGTCAAAGAATGGTGTAATCCTGCTCCGGCGACCGATGAGGAAGAGGATCTGGTGATTCCGGATCTCGCCGCGATGACGCAGAAATTCGTCAACACGAACGGCGAGGAGGCGATCATCACCCGTTCGAAGGCCCGGTATATCGTCCGCGCCGATAAGAACATTCGCGCGAAGAGCGCTGCCCGCGTCGTGTTCGACGAGTTGCGTGAGCAGCACAATGACGATGGCTGGAACGCGGTGTCGCAGACCACGAAGGCCGTCTGGTCGAGCCAGTTGTGGGGCATTTCCAATGCTGGCGACTATCGCAGCGTCGCGCTTCGCAAGCAGGTGGACAAGGGCCGAAAGCTTGTTGACGAGTGGACTCGTCTGAGCGTCGACGGTGGCAATCCGGCCGACGTGTTCATGTCCGGTGAGCAGGATGGATCGTTCGGCTATTTTGAGTGGAGCGCGCCTGACAAGTGTCCGGTGGATGATGCCGACGCCATCCGGCAGGCTAACCCGTCGCTCGGCTATGGGCCGATGACCGTCATGAGCGTCAGATCCGACATTGACGGCATGACCGAGGCCGCGTTCCGCACCGAGGTCCTGTGCCAATGGGTGACAGCTGACATCATTCCTTTCATCAATCCGAAAATGTGGGCCAGCGGCCTTGATTCGCGTTCCACGATTCCGGACGGTAATCGTGTTGTCCTTTCCGTGGACACGTCGGCTGACCGTAAGACCACGTACATCGCCGCCGCCGGAATGCGTGCGGACGGGTTGCCGCACGTGGAGCTGATCGCCCGCCGTGACGGCATGCTGTGGGTGCCGCATTATCTCGACCTTTTGCAGGAGCGTTGGCCGCATATCACGGAGATCGCCGTGCAGGGCAAGGGCTGTCCGGCCGTGGACTTCATCGACCCGTTGACCGAAAAAGGGTGGACGGTGCATCTCATCGAAGGCTTCCGGTTGGGCGCGTGCTGCGGTCGTTTTCACGATCGCGTGCGTGAGGGGAAGTTGCGGCACCTGCCGCAGCCGGCCATCGAACAACAGGTGAGCGTGGCCGTGTCCCGGCGTCTTGGCGAGGTCGAGGTGTGGGACCGCACCAAGTCCGCATTGCAGATTTCCGGATTGGTAGCCGAATCGCAGGCATTGTACGCGTTGGAGACCATGCAGGCTGTGGATGTCGAACCGGCGAAGGCTTCCGCCTATTCGGGACATGGATTGATGATTCTTTGATTTTTTGAAGCGATTGGAGGTGTCTTATGGGCCTTTGGAGCGCCTTGAGGAACGTTTTCCAGCCGCGCTACAGCATTTCCTTTGATTTGTCTGACCAGATGGCCGTGATTCAGGGTCAGACGGAGGCCGAGCTTTTCAAGACACAGCCGCATTTGCGTACCGTGATTACTTTCCTGGCACGGAATGTCGCTCAGGTCGGTTTGAAGGAATTCGAGCGTGTCAGCGACACGGACAGGCAGCGTGTGACCGATGATGTGCTGATAAATCTGCTGAAGCAGCCGAACGGCACGATGACGGGCTATGAGTTGATGCGTCAGCTTGTGGCTGACTTGGCGCTTTACGATAACGCCTACTGGGTGGTCATGCAGACGCCTGATCGGGATGCCGACAAGTTCGGCAGCTGGCAGATTCAGCCGATTCCGCCATGCTGGGTGCAGGCGAAGCGTGATGGCAGTGTGTTCCAGCCGGCCTATTATCGCGTTTACCCTAATTTGGGCACGTCATACTATGATGTGCCGGCCGATGACATGCTTGTGTTCCACGGGTGGAATCCGGACGACCCGACGCAGGGCGTTACTCCCGTGAGGGCCTTGAAGGACATTATCAACGAGCAGATTCAGGCATGGTCGTATCGCACTCAGGTGTGGAAGAGCGGCGGCCGTATCGGCAGCGTGCTGGTGCGTCCGAAGGATGCGCCGGAATGGAATGACGCCGACCGTGAGCGTTTCATACGCGGGTGGAAGGAATTCACCGACAAGGGAGCGCAGGCCGGTGCCACGCCATTGCTTGAGGATGGCATGGAGTTGAAGCGTTTGGGCTTCAATGCTCGCGAGGAGGAATTCAGCGAGGTCACGAAGCTTTCGCTGTCCACCGTCGCAAGCGTCTACCATGTCTCGCCTGTCATGGTCGGCATCCTTGACAACGCGAATTTCTCGAATACCAAGGAATTCCGCAAGATGCTGTATTCCGAGACGCTTGGTCCGACCATGCGCATGATCGAGGACAGGATAAACACTTTCCTCGCTCCGAAGGTCGGTGCGCCGGACGCGAATTACATCGAATTCGACATCCGCAGCAAGCTTTCCGGCGATTTCGAAGAGCAGGCCAGTGTGATGAGCACTTCGGTGGGAGCTCCGTGGATTACGCCGAACGAGGCGCGCGCCAGCCAGAACCTGCCGCGCGTCGATGGCGGTGACGAACTGGTTGTGCCGCTCAATGTCACCAAGGGCGGCCAGTCAAGTCCGCAGGATGGAGGTGACCCGTCGCGTCCAGCCGACGGTTCGGCCATTGAATCGGATGACGGCGAGAAAACAGCCGCCATCGTCAATGCTTGGCATGACCGGTTGGAGAAGAGCGTCAGATCACGTTTCGGCGCCGGTATGGGGGTCGATGACATCAAATGGCTCAAATGGCAGAACGAACTGCAGGCCGACCTGACCATCAAGGCCGGTTTGGGGCAGTTCGATGCCGGTGTGAGGGCATTGCAGGAGACGGAGGACATGCGAACGCATTTCAAGGAGGTGCATGATGCACTTTAAGGATTTCGATTGCCGATTCAAGGCAGACGGCGAGGACTCGGCGCTCAAGGACGGCGAATTCATCGCCTACCCTTCCACTTTTACCCGCGAACCAGACTGCTACGGCGATGTGGTGGCGAACGGCGCGTTCGACAAGACGATCAAGGCATGGCAGGACAGCGGCAACACGCTGCCGGTATTGTATGGGCATCGTATGGATGACCCCGATTACAACATCGGCGGCGTCGATTCGATGGGCGAGGACGATCACGGCTGGTGGATTAAAGGCCATTTCGACATGGACTCTCCGAAGGCCGCGCAGGTCTACCACCTGATCAAGGAAAAGCGTCTGACACAACTGTCCTTCGCATTCGACGTGGTGGACGAGGGCGAGGTTGAGCTTGATGACGGCACCAAAGCCAACGAATTGCGTGAGCTGAAGGTGTATGAGGCATCCTTCGTGCCGATCGGCGCAAATCAGGATACCGGCATCGTGGACGTGAAGGCCGCGCTGAGCCGGTTGAAGACCGGACGCCACCTCTCACAGAAGAATCTAGACATTCTCTCGCAGATCGCCGATGACCTGACAGGTCAGGCGAAGAAGCTCAAGGATTTCGTGGCTGAGAACACCACTCAGTCCGACAACAACAATGACAATGACCAGAGTGACGATGCGAAGGCATCGGATGCCGGTGCAGCCAAGAACGAGGAGCCTGAAGGGGCCAAGTCCGAGGAGCCGGACGGTTTTTCCGAAGCGGAAGCGTTGCAACTCGCAATCAAAATAGCCCAAATGGGGTGGAAAGGGGAGTGACCGTAATGGCATCTCTCAAGGAAAAGCGAGCCGCGCTTGTCAAGCAGCTCGAAGAAAAGCAGGGTCTGCTGGCCGCTGGCAAGGCGGATGGCGACACCATCGCATTCGTGAAGAACGCGCTGGCTGAGATCGAGGGCATCGACCGTCAGATGGATGGTATGAAGCAGACCGATGACCTGCTCACGCAGATCGGCCAGCTCAATGCCAAGTCTGGCGTGCAGCATGTCGGTGGCTCCGATGCCATCCATGCCAAGAGCGTCGGCGAATATTACGTCAAGTCCATGCAGACGGCGGGCTTTGACGTGAAGTCCGCCATCGCTCATGGCTACGAGGTCGAGTGCAAGGCGAACACCGACACCAATGTCGAGGGTGCGCCGTCTGCCGGTTACACGCCGTATCTGACCCAGACCGATACCGAGCCTGCTCGCCCGTATCAGCGTCCGCTGGTCGTGGCCGACCTGTTCTCTACCGGCGCCATCACCGGCACCGTCCTGCAGTATCCGGTTTTCGATGAGCTGGAAGGCAACGCCAAGATGGTCGAGGAGACCGGCGCAGCCCCGCAGGTCCATTGGAAGGACCCGACTTGGAAGCAGGACAAGATCGGCAAGGTGGCCAGCTTCTTCGGCATCAGCGAGGACATGATGGATGATCTGTCCTGGGTCATCGGCGAAATCAACGACGCCGCGCAGTATGACCTGAAGCTGCAGGAGGAGACGCAGCTGCTGTCCGGCGATGGTAGTGAAAACAATCTGACCGGCCTGTTCAACCGTGGAATTCAGACGATGGATAAGGACGAACTGTCCGACGCCGACCGCCTGTCCAAGGCGGCCCTGCAGATCACCACCACCACCAACTTCCAAGCCGACGCCTACGTGATGAACCCGCTTGACTTCTGGAAGCTGACCATCGCCAAGGATGCGAACGGCAACTACCTCAACCTGACCGATGGGGCCAAGCTTTGGAACATCCCGACCGTGGCCACCGCCGCAATCACCGAAGGCACCGCGCTGGTCGGCGCCTTCAAGAGCGCCAAGGTGCTGCGCAAGGGCGGTCTGGTCGTGAAGATGACCGACTCCGACACCGACGATTTCCTGCATTTCAAGCATAAGTGCCGCGTCTCCGAGCGTCTGGGCCTGCAGGTCAAGTATCCAAAGGCCTTCGTGAAGGTCACTCTCGGTAAGGCGGCCTGATCATGACGCAGAAGTACGTGCGCTTCGCCACTCCGAAAGAGGCGAACGTCGACAAGACACAGGATGTGGCGGAGCTTGTGGCGCTTGACGCCAAGGGCAAGCCGGTCACTATCGGCGGTGCCGTCTCTCTTCCGGTGGCGAAGAATGTGCCAAAGGCAGCTTCTGACGCGCCGACCAAGCAGGAATTCGATGCGCTTATCGATTCTCTGGTGGCCGCTGGCCTGATGGCAGCCAAGTAATTGATTGGGGGTGCAGCATGACTGCCGTGATTGGTGATCTGATTCCAAGCGCCGACTCTTTCCAAGTCGATGCCGGTTTCAAGATGAGGGCCGCTCAGGCTGCGATTCGCAAGTATTGCGGCTGGCATGTCGCGCCTTCCGTCACCCGCACGATTCGCTTGGATGGTCATGGCGGCGACTCGCTGCTCTTGCCATCCAAGCATGTGACCGCGCTCTCGAGCCTCAAGCTCGATGGCGTGGAGCACGTGCAGGACGCGCGTTTCGGCGAGGCTGGGAGCCTCGTGCTGGTCAATGGCGTCACCTTCCCTGATCTGCCTGGGAGTGTGGAAGCGACCATCACTGATGGCTGGGATTTGGAGGATGTGCCGGAAGTGCAGATGATCCTGCTGGACATCGCGTCTCGTGTGATGCAGGTGCCCGGCACGGTATCCTCCCAATCCACGAATGGCTCAAGCGTCACCTACCGGTCGGGTTCCGATGGTGGCGTGCCTAACGTGGCGCTTTTCGATTCCGAGAAGCGCACGCTGCAGCCTTACCGCTTGTCGTGGGGGGTGAAGCCGTGACTTCCGCGTTGGATTATCTCGGCCATGGCTCGTCCTTCAGCATGCCGGGCGCCACCAAATGGCGGCGTCTGCGCGCCTCACGCAAACCCGACCCGTACAATCCCGCGCAGACCACCGAGGACTGGAAGCACCCTGCCGAATTGGAAGTGCATGGTGCCCTGGCTTCGAGCACTTCGACTCGCACGCCCGACGTTTTGGACGTGCAGACCACGTCGACTGCGGTGCTCACCGTGGCCGACCCGAACGCGGACATCCGGCTTGGTGACCGTATCCGACCCGAACCGGCCGATGGCCGCATGTGGGAGGTCAGCGGTTTCCCCAATCGCGATGTCAACGCCTTTACCGGCTGGCAGCCCACGTTGGAAGTCCAGCTCACCGAGTGGAAGGGGTAGCCGATGGCCGGAAGTGGACAGACCAGTATCAAGTTCAACGACGCGTTTTTCGACCAGATCCTCAACTCGGCCGACGTCAGGGCCTTGACCCGTGGAGCTGCCGAAAAGGCGCTCGGCGTGGCCAAGGCGAACGCGCCCGTGGACACGGGAGCCTACCGCGACGGCCTGCAGGTCAAGGCCGTGCAGCACGCGCACCGCACCACCTACATGGTGGTCGGCACCGACGCGAAGACCATGCTGGTCGAATCCCAGACCGGCAATCTGCGCAAGGCGTTGAAGGCGGCGAAGACATGACGTTGATACTGCCTCCCGACATGGAAGGGTTCCTCTGCGACTACCTGCGCGCCAATATCACCGATGTGACTGGCTTGCAGGTAGGCAGCAAGAAACCTCCCGACTATCAGGGCGCGTATCCGCTCGTCACCGTCCGAGACGATGGCGGCAACGCTGACGGGCTCGGCCAGTTCGACCGAAGCATCGGCGTGAACGTGTATGGGTGGAGCCGTCAGGACGAGAAGCCCTGCAAGGATTTGGCCCGCCGCGTGTACGCCGTGCTCACCGAGCATCCGGCAATCGCTTTCGCCAAAGGCTCCCCCGTCATCAGCGTGGACGATTCCTCCTGCAACGGCCCCTACCCGGTTTCCGACGATTCCGACACCGCGCACTACTACCTGATCGTCGAATATTCGACGATCGGCGAACGTTGAACATTTTCCAGCTTTTCACTGCCCCGCATATTCTGCGGGGCTTTTTGTTTGAAAGGACATTATTATGACCGCTGACGCGCAGGGCAACGACCTTACAGCCGTCAAGAACGTAGTCACATCGAAAATCATCATCGGCACCTACGATGCCACGAAGAAGCTGACCGCCGCGCTCATCGCCCCCACGGTGGTCGACCCGCAGACCGGATTGGCCGACATTTTCGGCAGCGACTCCTCCGCAGTGGGCCTCATCACCTCCGATGGCGCGCCTCAGGACGCGCGTGACGCGGACGATGCGACGGAATTTCACCAGCAGGGTTATACGATGAACGCGGACCCGACACTGACTCTCGCGTTCACTGTCGCGGAGGACAATCCGACCACGCGAAAGCTGACCATCGGCACCCCCGATTCCGATGGCGTGTACCACGTGCAGGACATCGTGCAGGACACGAAATGGTTCGCATATCAGGAGACCGTGTACAAGAGCGGGGTGGTGCGTCGTCGTCTGGGTGTCATCCAGATCACCGGCAACGAGCCCGCGCAGGATACGCGCGGCGAGGTCTCCGGTCTCGGCCTGACCGCAACGTGGCAGGTGGATGCCACGGTGGATTCCGGCAACAGTCGTTACCTCCAGTCCTATGTCGATCCGACCGCCACATTGAACCCAAAAGGCTGACGCCTCTGACGGTGACGGCGACGGCCCGTAAGGGCGGCCAGACCGTCACCGTGAAAGAGGCCGTCGTATCCGGTCTCCAGAGGAGCTACAGGATTACCGCCGCCAACGCGAAGCCCACGGTGGATTACGACACCGTGGTCAACACAGCCTCCGGTTGGCTCGAGTGGCCAGCGAACGGTCAGGTTTCGGGCACCGCGAAACAGATCGTCACCGTGGTCGACAGCACCACGAGCGGCGCGAACGCACGCGCCAAGGGCGAGGCGACGCTGCCGGCACCGACCGCCTGACAGCAATCAGAACGTTCCGTGCGCGTGGTCCTATCCGCGCACGGAACTCCAACCCATTGATAGGAGACCAACACAAAATCGACAGGAGCACATTATGGCAACCACGAATAAGGCATGGACACCGACCACGGCGGATTTCGACGCATGGAACGAACAGGACGAGGCCGAGGCAATCGCCGAAACCGCGAAACAGGTCAAGGTACGTCACATCATCAAGAACAACGAGTATTGGGCTCTTTCCCCGTCCGGTCATATCTACAAGCTCCCCTTGTTCCTGAGCATCGAGAATTTCGATGCACTGTCGAACGCCGCATCGGACACGGAAAGCGTCGAACAGATCAAACGCATCCTCGCCGTGTTCGCCGGCGACGAGCAGGCGCGTGAACTCGAGAAGGAGCCCATGCAGGTGGCATTCAATCTTTTGCAGGACTACGGCCTGATGCTGTCCAAGTCGCAGGGCGTGGAACTGGGAAAATCGCCGGTTTCTGCCGACTCCTCAACTCCGAAGACGGAGTAAGGATACGCGCCGACTTCGCCCGCCACGGGTGGAGTCTGGAAGCCGATTTGGGCGGTCGGCTGCGCTACGCGGATGCCATCGCCCTTTATCAGAGCATGGCCGGCGACCCCGCATCCTATGCGGGTGCCGGCGCTCTCAACCTCGCGTTCCCGATGGACGCGACGGACATCGTTCTTCTTCAACTCGTCGGTGCACGCTCGCTGCTCGGCGACATCGGGGGCACCCCACAGGCCGACAAGCCGACCGTGGATGAAATACGCGAGGCCGAATCACACATGAGCGGACTGTTCGACCGGTAGAAAAGGTGGTGGCATATGACTAACGGCGCTGAGGTCGGTACCGGCCATATCTCGATTTTCCCCTCGATGAAGGGCTTCCGCTCGGCGGTCAACAAGGAGATGCAGGGTGCCGGCAAGACCGGCTCCAACCGTTTCTCCAAAGCATTCGGAGACGGCAGGAAAATCGGCAAATCATTCGGGGACAATTTCAAGAAGTCATTTGCCGACTCCTCCGGGAACATGGCCAAGGAAGCCCTGAAACCATTCCAGAAGGACGCGGCACAGGCCTCGTCCAAAGCCTCCGCCGCACTGCTCAACTACAGGCAGGCCACAGTCAACGTGCAGGCCGCCCAAGAGAAACTCAACGCGGCCATCGCCAGATACGGGTCGGATTCGACTCAGGCGCAGACCGCCTCCATCAACCTCGAGAAAGCCCAGTTGCGTCAGGCCACCGCTCTCGACAAGTCCAACGACGCCGCCGAACGGCTCGCGGACGCGAAGAAGACGCTCAAGGCCGCCGAGGACGAACTCGCCAAGGGTACCAACACGGTGTCCGGGTCCGTGAAGACGATGGCGAGCTCGTTCGCGGCCGGATTCTCCAGCATCAGCCGAGGCCAGAGCTCGTTCACCGGACTTTCCGGCGCATTGGGTTCGCTCGTGCGCAGCCTGCTCGGCGTGGATGCCATCTGGAAACCGTTGGGCGCGAAGATCAGCGGCTTCGCCAGCGCGGCAGTAGCCAAACTCAGCGGCTTCGCCGTGCAGGCCGGGGCGAAAATCCAAACCGGACTCAAAGGGGCCATCAGCGCCGCCCAGCAAACCCTCAAAGGATGGGGCGGCAGCATCGCCGCCACCGTGTCAGGCATCGCCAAACCAATCGGCGCGGCAATCACCGCATGGACGCAACCAATCCGCGACTGGGGAAGCAGAACCGGCAACACCATCAAAACGGCAGTCGCTACTTGGACCGCACCCATCCGCTCATTCGGCGGCAAAATCGGCTCCGCCATCGGAGATGTCGCAGGAAAAGTAGGACAGAAACTCGCGCCTGTTGCCAACGTAGCCAAGAACTACTTCGGCAACATCGCCACCGCCGCCGGAGCCGTATGGTCCAAACTCCCAGCCGGAGCACAGACCGCCGCCGGGGCAATCGGCAGCACGCTCGGCAACCTCGCCTCCAGCGCGGGCAACGCATTCAAGAGCCTCGCTTCCAGCGCCGGCTCGCACCTCAAGAGCCTCGCCACCGGAGCGGTCGCCGCAGTGGGAGCGGGCATCACCGCCATCGGAGCCACCGTGCTCGCCACAGGCAAGCAGGCGCTGGCCGCCTACGCCACGTGGGAGCAGGCGGTCGGTGGCGTGGACACCCTGTTCAAGGATGCCAACGGCACGGTGCAGAAGTACGCGTCCGAAGCGTACAAGACCGCGGGCATCGGCGCGAACGACTACATGAACCAGGTCACGAGCTTCGCCGCAAGCCTCGTGAGCTCGCTTGGCGGGGACATCGCCAAGGCTGCCGAGATGGGCAACCAGGCCATCATCGACATGTCGGACAACGCCAACAAGATGGGCACCGACATAGGCAGCATCCAGCAGACCTACCAGTCGCTCGCCCGCGGCAATTACGCCATGCTCGACAATCTGAAGCTCGGGTATGGCGGCACCAAGAGCGAGATGGAACGCCTCATCTCGGATGCGAACAAGCTGCCCGGCGTGCTCAAGGACGGCAACGACCTGAGCATCGACTCTTTCTCTGACGTGGTCGAGGCCATCAGCCGAGTCCAGAAGGAGATGGGCATCTCCGGCACGACCGCAGATGAGGCAGCCAAAACCATCGAGGGTTCGGTCGGCGCGATGAAGGCCGCATGGCAGAACTGGCTGGCCGGTTTAGGCAACGAGAACGCCGACATGGGCGCTCTCAGCCAGCAATTGGCAGAATCCATCGGCACCGCGTTGAAGAACATCGTGCCCCGAATCGGAGCCATCGCCAGGGGCGTCGTCTCTGCGATACCCTCACTGTTCAACAGTCTCGTGGATCTCCTACCGGCACCGTTCCAGAAAGCGGTGGATGCCGTCGGGAGCGTGTTCAAGAACCTCGGCAATGCTATTGCTCCAGCACTCGCTGCGTTCACAGCGCTGGGAATGGGCGGCATCGCGCCTTTGCTCTCTAAAATTCCACTACTCGGCGGCGTATTGGGAGGATTGGCTGGACCGTTGAGTGCACTTGGCGGCCCTATCGGCATGGTGGTGGCTGCAATCGGGACACTTATTGCCACGACTCCTGAGCTCAAGAAAGCGTTCGGCGATCAGGCAAGAGCCTTGTTTGAACGGTTCAAAGCCGAGCTCCGATCCATGAAGCCGGTATTTGACAAGCTGTCCGAGACCTTTAAGGCTACAGTCAAACAGATCATGCCGGTCATCACGGACGCGTTGGGCACGCTCGTCCCCGTGGTCGGCCTGATCATGCAGTCGCTGCTGCCGCTCATCCCCACAATCATGGAACCGCTCATGGCGGCACTGGAGGCGATTCTGCCGGTCATTGGTCAGATCGTGTCCGGCGTGCTGCCCCCCGCTGGCGGAGATGCTGTCCGCGCTGCTGCCAGTCGCCGGTCAGATCATCGGCATGATAGTGCAGGTCGCCGAGCAGATCGGCGCGCTGCTCGTGCCCATCATCCAGCAGCTCATGTCGTTCATCAGCCAGATCGTCGCCGTGGTCGTGCCGATCGTCCAGCAGATCGTCACGGTCGTCACCGGGGCGGTGACCGGCATCATCGGTATCATCCAGCAGCTCATGCCCGTCATCCAAGGCATCCTCAGCGTCGTGGGCACTGTGATCAGCGCGGTCATAGGCTTCATCACCGGCTCGCTACTGCCAGCAGTACAGGCCATGCTCCCCTACGTGTCCGGTGTCATCAACGGCATCGGCGGCGTCATCAAAGGCGTGGTCGGCGTCGTGAGCGGCGTGATCAGTCTGGTCTCCAACCTCATCAGCGGTAACTGGCAGGGCGCTTGGAACAGCTTCAAAAACATCCTGTCGAGTGCGGCGGGCGCGGTCGGCGGTCTGATGTCCGGCGTCGTCTCCGCGATCAAGGGCGTGTTCGCCGGTGCCGGAAGCCTGCTGGTCGGCGCGGGCTCGCAGATCATCAGCGGCTTGTGGTCCGGTATCAGCGGTGCCATCGGCGGATTGTACGCGAACATCAAGGGCGCTTTGAGTGGTCTGGTCGATAAGGCCAAGGAGGCGCTCGGCATCCATTCCCCGTCGCGAGTGTTCAGGGATGAGGTCGGTCGTTACATTCCGCCCGGCATCAGCGAGGGCATCGACAAGGCGACACCCGCCATGCAGCGCAACATAGTCCGGCAGGTGCAGGGCGTGACGGATGCCGCCCAATCGGCTTTCGGGCCGATGACGCTGCGCTCCGCCATCGGATTGGACGATTCAGTCGCTTCGGCCACCACCGGCAACGGTCCTTCCGACCTTGCGACCATCATCACCGAGATTCGCGGCCTGCGCTCCGACCTGCAAGCATTGCATGAGGATTTGGGCCCGACCATCGGCAAGTACGCGCCGACCATGAGCATCCGCGAGTGGAAGCGCGCGCTCAACATCATCTGATTGGAGGCATGGTTTGCAGACAATGACCTACCGGTGCGGCTCTACTCCGGACCGCACCGTGAACCTCATCGACCCTGCGGGGCTCATGGTCAAACGCATCGAACCATTGCGCACGCACGCGTGGGAGGTGGAGTTGGCCGCTCACGGCATTGACTCCGCCTCCCTCAACGCGTCAAGCGTCCAATTGGAGGCCACATGCGCCGACCTCAACGTGCTGGACGTGGCTGGCCCTCTGTTCGACGCGGACGTTAAGGCCGTGGCCTCGTCCCGTAGCAAGGCCGATTCCGGTCTGCTCACCGTGGACGGCTGGTCGCAGACCGCGCTCGTCACCGGCATCGAACCATCCTATGACCCGCCCGGCCCCGCGAAATACACGCTCACCGTCGCATTGCTCGACGGCCTGTGGCGCAAGCGCGACGACGTGCAGCATTTCTGGTCGGACGCATTGCAGCCCGGCTTGGATTTGGATTATCCGCATGATTATCCGCATGATTACATGCCGACGACGCGAAACGCTTCGGTCGTAAACAGCGCGGTTTCCGCGATGCCGTTCGAGATGGTGATCTACGGGCCGGTCAGCGAGCCGTCGATCACGATGGGAGGCAACACATATGAGTTGCATATGGACATCCCCAGTGGCGCGTATGTGACCATCAACAGCGTCGAGGGCCAGCGCAGCATTGTCATGACGGCCGAAAACGGCGACATTACGAACGTGTTCGACAAGGGCGAACGAGGCAGCGGCCTCAACTCCGGCAGTTATATCTTCCAGCCGGTGCCGGCCGGAGAACACCAGGTGCAGTGGAACGGCTTCGGCTTTGACCTGACAGTGATCCAGGAGAGGAGCACGCCGTCATGGTGGATCTGATTATCACCGATTCCAATCATGTCGATGTCCGTTCCGTCGCCGACTACACTTTGGATTGCGCGTGGGGCAAGGAGGAAAACGATTTCGAGCTTGTTCTGAGCGGCGCGTCCGCCATTGATGCGGGTGCCTATGTCTACGTCGACGGAAGTGAGTGCGGTGGCGTGGTGGATGCGATGGAGGACCAGCTTACTTCCGGTGTCAGCACTCTCACCTATTCGGGGCGCACGTGGCACGGCATGTTGGCGAACAAGATTTTGGAGCCTGATAGGGGCAAGGATTATCTCACCGTGAGCGGCACGGCCAGCACGGTCATCGGCTCGCTCATCAGTCGCGTCGGCCTTGACGGCGTGTTCGACGCGGTGGGCTCGCCCACTGCCGGCGCGCAGACCATCAAAAGCTACCGGTTCGACCGCTACACGGACTGCTATACGGGTTTGCGGAAGATGTGCGCGGCCAACGGACTGAAACTCAGGCTTGCTTATGCGTCCGGCCGGGTCAACATCTGGGCCGAGCCGGTTGCGCATTACGGCGACTCGATTGATTCCGATTTGATCGATTTCGACGCGACGCGCACGTGGAGGAAGCCGAATCATCTCATCGGCCTGGGCAAGGGCGATTTGGCGGCCCGCGTGGTCGTCCACTGGTATGCGGACGCGAAAGGCAACGTCAGCCAGACCCAGTCGCTCAGGGGCGTGGACGAGATAACGCAGGTCTACGACTATTCGAATGCCAAGACCGCCGAACTCAACACCAAGACCAAGGAAAAATTGCAGGACCTGCAATCCGAGGGTGACGTGAGGGTCACCGTCCGCGGCGACGCGAATGTGGTGTTCGACGTTGGCGACACCGTGACCGAAAGGGACAATCTCACGGGCATCACCGTCAACGCGACTATCAGCAAGAAAATCGTCAAGGTCTCGGGCGGCGTCCTAAGCGTCGATTACGAGGCCGAATAGAAAGGAACGTCATGGCCAAGAACAATGACTGCATCGTCGCCGAATGCGACCGATGCGGAAAATTCGCCTGGTACACCCCATCGAACGCGGACGCCCTGAAAAACGACTGGTGGGACGTGCAACGCCTCGACGCCGACGGCAACCAACACGGCTACTACTTCTGCTCCAACTGCCACCAGGAATACGTCAACCGTCTCAGGGACGCCGACAACAGCTTCGAATCATGGAAGAAGAACGGAGGCAAGCAGAATGGTTGAACTCGTAACCGGACATGCGAACAAGGCGCATGCCACCGCCGAACAGGCCGCAGGATTGAACGCCGGCATCCTCGGCCTGGACGACTATGTGCTCAACGTGCACGATAAGTTCGAGCTTACGGTCGTTTCGGCGAACAAGGTGACCATCGGCACGGGCGAGCTGGTCATGCAGGGCCGTCACGTCAGCCAGGGCATGCCCGAGGACCTGATCGTCACGAACGGCTCGCAGGGGCAGAAACGCAACGACCTGATCGTATGCCGCTACATGAAGGACTCGCAGAGCATCGAGAGCGCGAAACTGGTGGTGGTCAGGGGCACGCCCACCACCGGCACGCCCACCGACCCCGCCGTGAACACGACCAGCCCGTTGGACGGGGGCACCATCTACGACATGCCCTTGTACCGCATCCCGTTGGACGGCATCGCCATCGGCACACCAGTGCCATTGTTTAATGTTTTGCGGCCGATGAGCCAGCTGTGGGATTCCGTAACCCTGTATGACGGCGAAGGGTTCACCGTCATCAAAACCGGAACGTTGATATTCGTGAAGTTCAGCGGCGCGATTGGTGCTGGCAGTTGGGATGCGAAACAGTGCAAGTACGTTCTGCCGCGAGAGTATTGGCCTCCGGTTGAAGTCAACGGCATGTGCTGCGTGACCAACGGTCAGACCGCGCGACTGTTGATTGTTCAAACGAACGGTGTCATCCGAATTGCTAACTTCGGTTCGATAGGCAGTAGCCAACAGTGCGCCGGAACCGTCACATACCCAATCCGCTAGCTTTCCGTAACCCAGACGCTTATCGACTGCCAGTATGGCAAGGTGACGGGCGTGAAGACCGGGAATGTGGTGCAAATCCTCGTGGAGTGGCAGAGCGCTGCCACGGCATCATGGGGTTCCGGCGATTTCGGCGTCCTGCCGGCTGGCTGGCGTCCATTGATTACGACGAGGTGGGCGTACAGTGGGCGTGACGGTGGCAGCCAACGAGATTTCACCATACTGCCGGACGGCAAATTCACCTACAGGAATCTTGGTGGCAGCCAGAACGGAGAAGGTTTCGTCACATCCGCCTCGTACATCACGGCCTAAACCGTCGCGACCGGGAACGATACGCTGCCGGCATGCCATGTGTTTTCGGGAACGGTCACATCATACGATGCGCGGAAGAAAACCGTGTTTCCCACGACGTACAGAAAACGATTCTGCATCTGACTGCCCTGAAAACTGTCCATGAAAACGCTGAAGCCCTCCAGCTTGGTATTCACGTCCATGCTTGCCAAAGGCACACCATCCCACGCCTTCTTCCCGAATTGGCCTTTGTTGACCCACCGGCAGTAGACGGTCGCCAAACCATTGACGACGCATCCACTGATCGTGAATTCCGGGTCGGAGATCAGTTTCGTGAAATGAATCGGGATTACGGAAAGCTACTAAAAATGGATTTCCACGATTCCACCTGTGACAACAACTTCAGGACCGACGAGCAGATTGACTGTCCCATCAGGTGCAATCGATACTTGGACCGAACGTTGCAGGTATGACGGGTGGATGAATGGAATCGCCACTGTCGTTCCGGACGACAGTGTGGCTCTGCCATTCAAGGACTTGATCGCATTCGGGTTAGACACCCTACCGATTGGGTATATTCCGCCATTACTGTTGCCGTTGCCGTTGCCAAATGGGAGGGTTACGGAAAACTATTCCGCCATCCAACAGCCGTGCGCCGTGGAGTAGGCGGATTTCGTGTCGCCAAGCATCTGCACCTTCCCGTCACGCATGACAAGCAAGCTGAAATCGCAGGACGGGAACGCGATGATGCTCTGGTCGGCGAGCGGACGAAACGCTTCCGGGATGGTCTCAACCGCCATCGTGTAGTTCTGCTGTCCGCTGCCGATGAACTTGACGTTGCCGTTGATCGTGACGATGCGCCCGAGCCTACACAGAGTGAGGATGTTGTTCGTGTACGGCGGCTTCCATTGCTGGGTTACGGAATGCTATCAGCAGGTCAATATGAGTTTCTGCCATGCTTTCTGCATGTCCTTGAGGACGCTCAGATCAGGCTTGAGGTAATACCGTGCGGTGGTTTGGATGTCGGAATGCCCGAGCTGTCGCGCGACCACGCTGATGTCGGTTCCGGCCTTGATCGCCAACGTGCCGAACGTGTGGCGCAGGTTGCGTGGAGGCACGCAGGGCAGTTTCATGCGCCTGCACCAACTGCGGTAGTGGTTCGCCACCTGGTTCGCGTTCAGACTGCCGACCAGTCGGCCGGTCTTCGTGCCGTGGCGTAGTTCCGCCAATCGTTTGACCGCGAACCGTGGCAATGCGACGGTACGTCGGCTCAGGTCGGTCTTCGGTTCGGTCACGGTCTCATGGCCCGCCACCCACTGCACCGACCTTTTCACAGTGACGGTGCCGCGACGCAAATCCAAGTCGGCCCATTCCACGCCGACCGATTCGCAACGCCGCAATCCCGCGCACACGGACACCAATAGCCATGCCTCCAATGGATGCCCATAGAAGCCTTTCAACAGTCTGCGTACCTCCGACGCCGATAACACTTGCGGCTCGTAATGGCGCAGGTGGGGGAGTCTGATTTCACGTCTGGTCACGTCATTGTCCGTCATGCCGCGTTTGAACGCGAGGCGGAGTATCGCCCGCATTACGGCCCATGCTTTTCGCGCCGCTCCCGGCTTGTCGAAGGAGTCCAACCATGATTCGATGCCCGCCACGCTGATCGCGTCCATGTCCACGTTCGACCAACGGTCTCGGATATGAGTGCGGTAAGCGCTCTCGTAGCCGACGCGCGTGCATTCACGCAACCGGCTGATGGTCGGCTTCCAAACGTTTTCCGAGAACATGCCGAACAGCATTGGTGTGTTTCCTTTCCTTTCATGGAAAACCCGCACACATTGGCGTCGTGTCGCCGATGGTTCGCGTGTGGGTTTTTCCGCCTGTTTTTTTGAATATTGACTAGGAGGTTATGTTGACTCAGATTAATTTCAATTTCGGCGTGCTGGCCGCTTCCATCATCGGTCCGTTGCGTGAGCGGGTGAACGATAAGGACAATCGATGACGAGGATACGATTCCGTTTCCGCAGGCCGGACGGTCTGACTGACGGCGGCTCATCTCCACGTGGACTGGTGGTCTGCTCGCCGACGAGCCGCGTCGTCCAAAAGGATGAGAGCATCATGCTGCCGCTGCCGCTCGTGTTCGCCGCCGCCGACCACCCGTATTAGCCCCGCCACGTGCGGGGCTTTTCCATAAAGGAGATGTAATGTGCTGCAAAATTTTCTAGCCGGTTTCGGGGGCGTGGGCGGCGCGTGCGCGCTCATCACGCTCGGACTTAAAGTCTGGCCGGGCGCTTTGGACGCGTTGGCGACCGGCCTGTACTCGCATGTGCGGCCGGAACGATTGCCATACGACAGCCCGCTTTCCCAGCATTTCGCCAAGACCCGACAGCTCGGCGAACGTACCGAGAAATTCGACGGACGTTTGGACGAGCTTTGCCGCGACACCATCAAAAACACGTTGATCTCACTGATCTACGGCGACAAGGACACCGACCACAGCGAGGCCGTCAGATACGAGCTGCAAAAACTCGAAAAACTCGACGCGCAATGCTGGATCGTCAACGCCGCCGAAAAATACCTGGAGGACCGGCAATGAGCGGACTAGTCGCGTTGGGCGCGTATCTCATCCTGCTTGCGCTCATTCTTATCTTCAATCATTCGGCGCACAAGCGCTGAGCATTTTTCAACCATAAGGCCATTCGCGATCGGATGGCCTTTTTTCATGCCCAAAACGGGGCGGAAGGAGGAAACGTCATGGACGAGATCGTCATGACACCTGAATTGACACCGCAGGGCGACAGTCTGCCGCCCGAGAGCATTCCGGTCGTGTCCGAGGAGGATGCGGCCAAGGCCGTGGAAGGATTGGAGGACTAGCAGCATGGCAAGCGTCAGCGTTTTGATTAATCGCATGCGCTACTGGTGCGCCGTGGCAAACTTGGGCTATTCGCAGGCGGACCGTTGGAACTTCAATCCCTCGGGGGGTAATTGCGATTGCTCCAGTCTGGTGATCCACTGTCTCAAGGAGGCTGGATTCGATACCGGCTCGGCCACCTACACCGGCAACCTGTCCGGCAATCTGACTCGTCGCGGCTGGATTCGCCTGCCCGCGAACGGCAATCCGCAGGCTGGTGACATCCTGCTTAACGACGTGCACCACGTCGCGGTCTATCTGGGTGGCGGCAGTCTCGCACAGGCAAGCATCTCGGAGCGCGGCACCGCGTATGGCAGGGCTGGCGATCAGACCGCCCGCGAAACCAATATCAGGGGCTACTACAGCTACCCGTGGGACTGCTATCTGCGATACGGCGGCAACGCGGGTTCCACCGCATCCACCGGCGCTCTCGCAGTGGACGGCAATGTTGGTCCGGCCACTGTCCGCCGTTGGCAGCAGGTGATGGGCACTACGGTGGATGGCATCATCAGCGGTCAGCAGGTGCCGGACGGCAGGACCTACGCGCGTCCCGCAATCGATTCGAGCGTGGTCCGCTACGGTGCTGGCGGCAGTGACTTGATCCGTGCCGTGCAGCGTCGCCTGGGCTGTGGCACTGATGGTCTGCTTGGCCCGGCCACCATTCGCGCCATCCAAGCGCATTACGGTTTGGCTCAGGACGCGAGCTTCGGCCCCGCGACCGCACGAGCCTTGCAGTCGGCGCTCAACCAGGGACGATTCTAAGGAGGAGGACAGATGGCTCAACATGCAGCGCCAACGACTTTGGAGACCACAGTCAATAATCTGACCAACGAACGCGAAGACGGTCAGGACAACCAGCAACCGACCGCTTACACGCCCGTCTTTTCCAAGGGCGTGCGCACCGTGGTCTACGTTGCCGGTCTCATCGCTTCATGCGTCGGCTTGGGTTTCATGACCTTTGGTGACGCGGCCATCGGCGGATACATCTCGACCGTGGCCGGCTTCATTGCCAGCGGTCTTGGCGTGGCCTACAATCCGCTGCGCCGTGATTGATTTTTTTGGCGTGAGACTCAAACTCGCGCCGGAAACTCAACATCGGGTGGAAGAAAATTCACGCACTCGGGTGCTTGTGGAAATTCTTGCACCCTGTTTTTAAATCTGCCCCTTCTCCGTTTGGAGGAGGGGCTTTTTGTTGTTCGGGGGCTTGTTCCGTGGCAACATTTTGGCAACATTTTTTAGAAAACGACGTGATTTTCGTAATCTCGATAAACATTGGCAACAGTCGCAAACCGTTGGAAATAAAGGAAAAGCCGCCATTTCTGGCGGCTTTCAATCCGTGGAGATGCGGGGAATCGAACCCCGGTCCGATGACCGAACCCTCAGTCTTCTACGTGCGTAGTCTGCTGGCCGTGCGGCGGTTTTTCTGCCCCCATCGATGTCGCAGACAACTGATGGCGAGCATATCTACAGTAAAAGTCCCTTGCCGGCCCTGTGGCTCAGCCGGTAAGGCAAGTCTTCTAAACGACGCTCAACATCCCCCCAAAGACGAGGGGGAGTGAACGGAGTGGCTGCTCACTGGTTAATCCTGGCGCGAAGCTCAGGCAGCGAGAGCGAACTCAGTGCGGTTAGATTTAGCACTTATTCTTTTGTAGGGGGCATCCACGAGCGGACCCTACGTTCTCGGCACGCTTCCCTGCGACGAACAGGTCACCGTCGAAACCGATCATCCCCAAATATTGAATTATCAAACCTTCCGGCTTTATAGCCAGACATTTCAAGATACCACGGTTTATCCGACAAACCAAATTATGCTATCGGCGATTCATCATGCTGTCGGAAGTTCCCAAAACTGGTGAAAAAAGATTCCGTATGCCGTTGTTCGACGGCATACGGAATCGGTGATGATGATGAAAGGAAAAGATACGCTTACTTGGCTGCTGCGGCGAGGTAATCCGGAACGCCTTCGGTCGGGTAGGCCGGCCAGCCGCCTTCCTTGGTGCACACGTAGGCGGCGGTGTTCACGGCCGCGCGATGCGCTTCCTTGAGGGAGGCACCGGACAGAATCTTACCGGTGAAGGAGCCGGAGAAGGAATCGCCGGCTCCGACGGTGTCGGCCACCTTGACATGCGGGGTCAGCAGAGTGGAGGTCTCGCCGTCCTTGGCGATGATGGTGCTGAAGGTCGCGCCGCCGGTCAGGATGGTGTACTCCAGATCGAAGCGATCCATGAACCACTTGCAGGCCTCTTCGTCGTTGCCCTCCGGAATGGAGAACATCTCACGCATCATGATGAGCTCGTCGTCGTTGATCTTGAAGATGTTGGCGTATCCCAGCAGCTCCTCGATCAGCTCCTTGGAGTAGAAGTTGGCGCGCAGGTTGATGTCGAAGAACTTCAGCGCGCCTTCCTTGGCATGCTGGAGCAGTTTGATGATGGTGTCATGCGATTCCTGGGAACGCAGACCCAGCGTGCCGAAGCAGATGGCGTCGGCCTTGGACACGGCCTCGGCGAGTTCGTCGGTGTAGCCGATGTGGTCCCAAGCCACGTTCTGCACGATGGTGTATTCCGGAATGCCGTTGGTCAGTGCCACGGCGACGGTGCCGGTCGGGTATTCGTTGGTCTGCACCAGCGTGTTAATGCCGGCCTTGTGCGCATCGTTGAGCAGCTCGGCGCCCAGCTCGTCGTTACCGACGGCGCTGATGGCGTAGCTTTCCGCGCCGTTCTGGGACGCGTGGTAGGCGAAGTTGACGGGAGCGCCGCCGGCGCGCTTGCCGGTGGGGAGCATATCCCACAGGATTTCACCGAGGGCGATGACGATTGGCTTGGACATGGGTGGTTCCTTTCTTTGGTGGGCGGCGTGCTATGCGACGTCGAAGAACATCGAAGGATGTTCCAGAAAATTGGTTATCGCCACAGCGGCGGCGCCGGTGACGGTGGCATCGGTGGGCAAGGTGGACAATGAGATTCGGGTGCTGAGCCCGATTTCGGGAATCGTGCGTTCGGCCACGACCTTTTTGACTTCGTCGAGCAACGGCTGGCCGGCTTGCGCGATGATGTCTCCAAGAACGATGTGTGTCGGATTGAAAGCGTTGATGATGGTGACCGCGCCGTACCCAACGTATCGGGCAACATCGAGCATCAGAAGCGTCGCGGTCTCGTCTCCCGCGTTCGCCTTGGCGAACAGTGCTGCGCAAGCCTGCGCATGCGTCATCGTCTCGCATCCGGGAACGATGCTCGGGTTGGCGTTGAGTTGTTCGTGGATGGCGTTGGCGGAGCAGTAGCGTTCCAGGCATCCGACATTGCCGCAGTCGCATGGCTTGCCGTTCACGTCGATGGAGACGTGTCCGATTTCCGTGGCGGTGCCGTGCTCGCCGTAGTAGATGGTGCCGTTGTCGATGACTCCGAGGCCGATGCCTTCGCCAAGCAGATAGTAGGCGAGGGAACCTTCCGACAGTTCCGGATTGAACAGGAACTGCGCCAGCGCGCCGGCGCGGGCGTCCTGTTCGACGAACACGGGGACGCTGAATGCGTTGCTGAATTCGTCGATGAAGTTGATTTGCCTCCAGCCCTGCATGGAGGAGACCAAAGCGGTGCGTCCTTCGTCCTTTAAATAGGGCCCCGGAACCGCCATGCCGACGGCCACGATGCTGGGGTCGTCCTTGATGAGCTGGCGTACGGTATCTCGAATGCGCTCCACCGTTTCGGGGATATGCTCCTCGCTGACGGTAGGCAAGTCGGACAGGAAGATACGGTTGCACTTGAGGTCGAAGGCCGCGATTTGCACCAGACTGCGGGCGAACTTCACGCCGATGATGTGGTATTTGGCGCAATTGAGATTCAGACCGATGGAACGGCGGTTCTTGCCTCCGTCCATGTCGCCGGTTTCGTCGATGATGCCCTGCGCCAGCAGTTTCGCGGTGATTTTGGTGATTGCCGCCGGAGTGAGCTTGATGGCTTTGGCGATCTGCGCGCGTGAGCAGATGCCATTGTGGTACAGGTATTGCAGGATGCGGGAACGGTTGTTTTCCGAAATCGATGACTGTTGGGCGCTGTACCTACTCATGCTCACCTCCTTGCGACAGTGCATGGACCCTCGTTGAACTTTTTAATATATTAACGCCGTTAATTGATTAATGCAATTCATGTTGTGCCGCGTGTCGCGCGCTTATCTGGGTCTCTCTGTGCGAAAGCAATGAGTAAAAAAGAAGGACGTAGACCTTGAATGCGACTTTGGCTGGGTCCGTCTCATAAAATGGCTGGTTTTTCTTATTTTCTTTCACTAGTCGTTAAAACGTTGGAATTTCGCCGTTTTAATGCATAGCAGAAAACGGCGAATATAAGGTAGGTGGGTAAAACGGCCTCCAATGAAACGTACGGTTAACATTGCGCGCCGATTCTTGTCACTATATCGCCTTGCACAGGGGCGATTCGGATAGAAAAGAGAGGATTCCATAGTGAATCGCAAGAAAGTTATCGCCGCTCTGGCTTCTGTCGCGGCTCTGGCTTCCCTGGCCGCCTGCGGCGGCGTGAAGGACGGTGGTGCCGCAACTGGCAACACCATCACCGTCGGCACGACCGATAAGATCACCAGCCTTGATCCGGCTGGCTCCTACGACAACGGTTCCTACGCCGTGCAGATTCAGGTGTTCCCGTTCCTGTACGCGCAGAACTACAACACTTCCGAGCTGTCTCCGGACATCGCCGCCGATGACGGCACCTGGAGCGCCGACGGCACCGAGTTCACCGTCAAGCTCAAGAAGGGCCTGAAGTTCGCGAACGGCCACGATCTGACCGCCTCCGACGTCAAGTTCTCCTTCGACCGTATCAAGAAGATCAACGACGAGAACGGTCCGTCCTCCCTGCTGGCCAACATCGAGTCCGTCGAGGCCAAGGATGACACCACCGTCGTGTTCCACTCCGCGGTCAAGGACGACGTGACCCTGAAGCAGGTGCTCTCCAGCCCGGCCGGCCCGATCGTCGACGAAGAGTCCTTCTCCGCCGACAAGCTGACCGATGCCAACACCATCGTCAAGGACAACGCCTTCGCAGGCCCGTACAAGCTCACCTCCTACAAGGTGAACGAGGCCCTGGCATATGCCAAGAACGATTCCTACAAGGGTCTGACCCCAGCTAAGAACGACGTTGTGCAGGTCAAGTACTTCGCCGACTCCTCCAACCTGAAGATGGCCGTGCAGCAGGGCCAGGTCGACGTGGCCTACCGCTCCATGACCCCGACCGACGTCGAGGACCTGTCCAAGGACAACAAGGTCAAGGTCGTCAAGGGACCGGGCGGCGAAGAGCGCTTCCTTGCCTTCAACTTCAAGATCATGCCGTACGGCGAGAAGTCCAGCGAGCCGAACGCCGACAAGGCCAAGGCCGTGCGTCAGGCCGTCGCAAGCCTGATCGACCGCAACGAGCTGGCCACCAAGGTCTACAAGAGCACCTACACCCCGCTGTACTCCTTCATTCCGGATGGCCTGTCCGGCCACAACGACACCCTGAAGGAAGCCTATGGCGACGGTTCCGGCAAGCCGGATGCGGCCAAGGCCAAGAAGACCCTCGAAGCCGCCGGTGTGAAGACCCCGGTAGACCTGAAGCTCCAGTACAACCCGGACCACTACGGCCAGTCCTCCGCCGACGAGTATGCGGCCATCAAGGCCCAGCTCGAGGAAGGCGGCCTGTTCAAGGTCGACCTGCAGTCCACCGAATGGACCCAGTACAACAAGGACCGTAACGTCACCAAGGATTCGGACGGTTCCTACCCGGTCTACCAGCTCGGCTGGTTCCCGGACTACTCCGATCCGGACAACTACCTGTCCCCGTTCTTCCGTGACGGCAACTTCGTGAACAACGGCTATGCCAACAAGGACGTCAACGACCTGATCGTCAAGCAGGCCGGCCAGACCGACGCCAAGGCCCGCGAAGACACCCTGAAGGAAATCCAGAAGCTCGAGACCGAAGACCTCTCCACCATCCCGCTGCTGCAGGGTGCCCAGGTCGCGGTCACCGGATCCAGCGTGAAGGGTGTCGTCCTCGACGCCTCCTTCCGCTTCCGCTACGCTTCCGTGACCAAGGCCTGATAAAGGTTTTGATCGCCCCTGCCCACCCTTAAGATGGGCAGGGGCTCAATTTGTATCTAAAACACCAATAAGGAAAAAGGAGCCCGACGTGACGCAAAGCGCAACCGAGGCTCAGCCGAAAGCCAAGAAAAACAAGCTTTCAAGCGGATTCTTCCGTTTCGTGCTCACACGCTTTCTGCTGATCATTCCTACAGTATTCATTCTTGTAACCATCGTTTTCTTCGTGATGCGCGCCACCGGCGACCCGATCTCCGCCGCACTCGGCGGCCGCCTGACCCCGGAAGAACTGCAGAAGCGCATCCACGCGGCCGGCTACGACCGTCCGCTCATCGTGCAGTACATCGATTATCTTGGCGGCCTGCTGCACGGCGATCTCGGCACCACGCTGACCGACAACCAGAAGGTCAGCAGCATCCTCGTCCACTACGGCTCCGCCACATTCGAACTGGCGTTCCTCGCGCTCATCGTCGCGCTCATCGTTGGCATCGGCTTGGGACGCATCGCCGCACGCAAGCGTGACCACGCGGCCGATGCGGGCATCCGCACCTTCGCCATCCTGTGCTATGCCACCCCGGTGTTCTTCCTCGGCCTGATTCTGAAGCTCATCTTCGCCATCTGGCTGAACGTGCTGCCGGCATCCGGGCGCTCATCGCTCAGCAGCGAAATGCAGTTCTCGCGACTGGTGTCGCCGACCGGCTTCTACATCATCGACGCGATCCAGCTGGGCGACATGTCCGTACTGCTTGACGTGCTGCGCCATGCCGTGCTGCCGGCTCTTGCCTTGGGCCTGCTGACCGCCGGCGTGTTCATTCGTCTGGTGCGCACCAACGTGATCGCCACCTACAATTCCGGCTACGTCGAGGCGGCCCGTTCCCGCGGCGTTTCCGAGAAACGCCTGCTCAACAAGCATGCATGGAAGCCGGCGTTGATTCCAATCATCACCGTCATGGGCATGCAGATCGCCCTGATGCTCGCAGGCGCGGTGCTCACCGAAACCACCTTCGAATGGAAGGGTCTCGGCTTCATGCTGTCGCAGTACCTGAAGGCACGCGACTTCGTGGCCGTGCAGGGCATCGTTATCCTAATCGCCATCATCGTGGCCGTCGTCAACTTCATCGTCGACGTCATCGCCGCGTTGGTCGACCCGAGAGTGAGGTACTGACATGACCGCAGCATCTGCCAACAAGGTCACCGTTCCAGGCGACAATCGTCTGGACGAGCTCAAGCTCGGCAACAAGACGCCATTCTGGCATAAGATTCCGATCATCAAGGAACTGCGCGTCGCAGTCGGCTGGCAGAAAGGCATGCTGATCACGGGCCTCGTGCTCACGGCGTTCTTCCTGCTGGTCGCCATTTTCGCGCCGCTCATCGCGCCATACAGCTACGCGCAGCTCAAGGGCGCCGACGGCGTTTCCTTCCCGGCCCAAGCGGCACCGTCCTCCGAACACATCTGGGGCACCACTGCAGGTGGCTACGATGTGTTCAGCCGTGTGGTCTGGGGTGCCCGCACCGCCGTCATCGCCATCGTCGTCGCGGTATTGCTGTCGATTTTCGCAGGCGTGCTGCTCGGCCTGGTCTCCGGCTATTTCGGCGGATGGGTCGATCGTGTGCTCGTCATGATCGCCGACGCCGTGTACTCCTTCCCGTCGCTGCTGCTGGCGATTCTGATGGCGATCATGATCTCCCACGGCCAGTCCGGCCTGTGGAGCGGCATCTTCGCCTCCGGCATCTCCATCACCGTGGTCTATATTCCGCAATACTTCCGTACCATCCGTGCCGAAGTGATCCGCATCAAGGAATCCGCGTACGTGGAATCCGCCCGCGTGGTCGGCGCCTCCACGTGGCGCATCATGACCAAGCACCTGTTCAAGAACTCCACACGAACCCTGCCGGTCATCCTGACGCTGAACTCCTCCGAAGCCATCCTGACCCTTGCGGGCCTGGGCTTCCTGGGCTTCGGCATCGAACCGACCGCGGCCGCCGAATGGGGATACGACCTCAACCGCGCCGTCTCCGATGTGACCGCCGGCATCTGGTGGACCGCCGTGTTCCCGGGTCTGGCCATCGTGCTCATCGTGCTGGGCATCACCCTGGTGGGCGAATCGCTGAACGATCTGGCCGATCCGCGTCTGCGCGCCCGCAAGTCCGCAGGCGAAGTGGTCGGCTCCATCGAGGACACGTCCGTGGACCCCAGCCAGGAGCCAGGCAAGCGCAACGAGGTCGTCGCCGAACTTGAGGCGGCGAAGAATCCGATGGGAGCCAGCGACAAACCGATGACCGTCACCGACCGTGATCCGTCATTCGTGGCTTCCGAATGGGCTTCCGAGGAAGGGGAGTGAACCGATGAGTGAAATCAAGAAAGGCAATCTCGCCGAGATCAAGGACCTCAGCGTCTCGTTCATGACCGACGCCGGTTCCATCAAAGCCATCGACAAGATCAGCTTCGAAATTCCCCGTAAGAAGGTCATCGGCGTGGTGGGCGAGTCCGGCTCCGGCAAGTCCGTGACCGCACGCTCCCTCATCAAGCTGCTGCCGGAGACCGCTACGACCTCCGGCGCGGTGTACCTGTCGAACCGCGCGGGCACCGAAGAGCTGGAAGTGCTGTCGCTGTCCGGCGAACAGCTGCGCGAAATGCGCGGCGCCGAAGCGGCCATGGTGTTCCAGGAGCCCAATTCGGTGCTCAACCCGGTGTACACCATCGGATGGCAGATCGAGGAAGGCCTTCGCGCCCATGGCATGAAGGACAAGAAGGAACTCCGTGCCAAGTCCATCGACATTCTCAAGAAGGTCGGCATTCCGGACGCGGAAACCCGCATCGACTACTACCCACACCAGTTCTCCGGCGGCCAGAAGCAGCGCATCGTCATCGCCATGGCCCTGGTGCTCAACCCCGGCCTGATTCTGGCCGACGAGCCGACCACCGCCCTCGACGTGACCGTGCAGGCCGAAATCCTCGACCTGCTGCGTCTGGCGCGCGACGAGTTCGACACATCCGTGCTCATCATCACCCACAACATGGGCGTGATCGCCGACATCGCCGATGAGGTCGTGGTCATGTACCGCGGCCACGTCGTCGAACAGGGCAGCGTCGAGCAGATCTTCTACTCGCCGAAGGACGACTACACCAAGCGTCTGCTTGCCGCCGTGCCGCGTATTGGTCAGAAACTGGTCGTCAAGGATGCCGATGGCAAGGCCATCGAACGTGAGAAGGATTGGCGCGATCAGCCCATCGCGGTCGAGGCCAAGGGACTGACCATCACGTATCCGGGTCATCTCATGCAGCCTGATTTCAAGGCCGTGGACGGCATCGACTTCACCATCCACCGTTCCGAAGTGCTCGGTCTGGTAGGCGAGTCCGGTTCCGGCAAATCCACCACTGGCCGTGCCATCGCAGGCCTGCAGAAGGTTTCCGGCGGTTCCCTGAACGTTCTAGGCATAGAAATGAACGGTGTGAAGGAACGCGACTTCAAACCCAAACGCGCCGACATCGGCTTCGTGTTCCAGGATCCGGGCAGCTCGTTCAATCCGCTGATGACCATCGCGGAAAACGTGGCCGAACCGTTGATCGTGCACAAGAAGTTTTCGTCGGTATCAGACGCCTGCAAGTATGTGGGCGATCTGCTTGAGATGGTGCAGCTTCCGCGCGCCTACATGAACCGTTTCCCGCACGAGCTGTCCGGCGGCCAGCGCCAGCGCGCCTCCTTGGCACGCGCGTTGGCGTTGAAGCCAAGCCTGCTCATCGCCGACGAACCGACCTCCGCGTTGGATGTGTCGGTGCAGGCGAAGGTGCTGGAACTGTTCAAGAAGCTGCAGGCCGAAATCGGCTTCGCATGCCTGTTCATCACGCACGACCTCGCCGTGGTCGACATGCTCGCCGACCGCATCATGGTGATGCACAAGGGCCAGATCGTGGAACATGGCGATGCGGACCAGATCATGCAGAATCCGCAGAACCCGTACACGCAGAAGCTGCTGGCCTCCCTGCCGGTGCCCGATCCGCGCGAACAGCGCAAGCATCGCGAGCATCTGCATGAGCTGCTTGCCGCCCAGCAGTGAGCTGATCCACGGAATCTAATAAAAAGGAATCCCCGCAACGCTTGAAACGTTGCGGGGATTCCATTTTATGATGTATGGAAGGCGATTTCAGCGGATGGTGCCGTTGAAGGCAAACTGGGCATGGGAATCGCCATTCGCCTTGGCCTTCAGATATTCGCGTACGTAAGCCATGCGTTCCACCGTGGTGGCTGCCAACGGTTCGGGCAGAGCATCAGGGGAGAACCAGCCTACGCTGAGGCTTTCCTCATCGCCGACGAACGGCTCCGTGTTGCCATTCGGATCGGGCCTGCAGATGAACAGGTGATCCATGTACATGGTGTTGTCCCCATTCGCATAGGTGAGGACCTTTCTGGACGATTTGACCGACACCAGATCGGTGACGACCACATCCACGCCGGTCTCCTCCTTGACCTCGCGGGCAACGGTATCGGCCGGTTCCTCTCCGGGCTCGTTGATGCCATACACCATGGCCCATTCGCCCGTATCGGAGCGCCGTCCCAACAGCACACGGCCCTGCTCGTCCTCGACATAGCCGGAGACGCCCATGAGCCATAACAGATCGTGGCCTATTTTTTCACGTAGCGAGAGCACGAATTCAGGCGTGGGCATGATGCATCCTCAAGCCTTCACACCTTCGGCGGCCATATCGGCCATCCACGCCTCGACATCGTCGATCTGCTTCGGAATGCCCGCGGAAATCCATTCTGGACCATCCTCAGTCATGAGCACGTCATCCTCGATACGAATGCCGATGCCACGGTATTCCGGCGGAATCAGCAGGTCATCCTCACGGAAGTACAGGCCCGGTTCGATGGTGAAGATCATGCCCGGACGAATCTTGGCGTTCTGATACGACTCATAACGCGCCTGCGCGCAATCATGCACGTCGAGACCCAGATGGTGGGCCACGCCGCAGGCGAGCCAACGGCGATGCTGCTGGCCTTCAGGGGAGAGCGACTCCTCGACATCGACCGGCAGAATACCCCAGTCATGCAGACGTTCGGCGATCACGCGCATGCACGCATGATGGATGTCCGAATACGTGGCGCCCGGCTTGGCCACCTCGAAACCGGCCTGCTGGGAATCCAACACGGCCTGGTACAGCTTCTTCTGGAAATCGGTGAACTTGCCGTTGGTCGGGAACGTGCGGGTGATGTCGGCGGTATACAGGCTGTTGACCTCCACACCGGCGTCGATGAGCAGCAGCTCGCCCGACTCCACGGTACCGGTATTGCGCATCCAATGCAGAATCGGAGCGTGGGCGCCGGAAGCGATGATGGTGTCGTAGCCGACCTCGTTGCCTTCTTCACGGGAGATGGCGTTGAACGCGCCCTCCAGCATGCGCTCCGAACGCGGCTTGCCAAGGGAAGACGGAATCTTGCGCAGAATGTTGTCGAAGCCGTGCTTGGTGGCGGCCACGGCCTTGCGCATCTCGCGAACCTCATACTCATCCTTGCACATGCGTGCCTCGGCGGCGAATTCGTGCAGCTTGTCATCGGCAGCGGTGTTATTGTCCGGATCAGCGAAACCGTTGGCTTCACGGATCTCCTCGACCATGCTGGTAATCGTCGGATCGGCTTCACGAATCACGCGCACGCGCACCGCGCCGGCCTCAGTGCCGACATCCTTGCTCAACGCGTCGGGCAGCTGCGCGATGTCGTTGGTTTCGATGCCGGTCATCGCGGTCATTTCCTTCACACCGGCACGCGGACCCACCCAATACTCGCCATAATGGGCGTTCATGAAAAAGTCCTGCGTGTAATGGTTGGCACGCGGAGCCACGAACAGTTCCGGAACATGCGTCTTGCCGGCCTTCGCCTCCGGAGAATCCGGATCGACGGGATTCAGCACCAGCACCGCGCCGGCCTCGAAATCCTCACCCAAACCGGTGTAGTAGGAGAACGTCGTATCCGGACGGAACGCGTAATCGCAATCGTTGTTGCGCACCTTCGGCTGTCCGGCCGGAATCACGATACGCTCGCCCGGGAACGCCTTGCCCAACGCCTCCAGACGCGCCGGCGTGTACTTGGAGGACTCCAACGGCTCGATCTGCGGCTCGTTGTCATCCCAACCGGTGGTCATGAACTCCTTGAACGCCTCGGAACGCGGACGCAGCGAACGATTGTTCACACGATCGCTCATGGCCTGATCCGGTCCCGGAGCGGACTCCCGCTCCATCTTCTCGTATTCCTTGTCCTTGTCAGTAATGACTTCGCCCATCACATCTCCTGAACATGCATTCGTAACGTACGGAAATTACCGCAACCCATCCTATAACTTTTCCCGGCGCGCAACGTTCATGCGGACATCTAGAATGGGAAAAGTTTAGTGTGCTGTCCGCAAGGTACGGGAGGAAAACGGGAAATATGTCATTCGAACATCCCAATCGCAACAACGAAAGCATGATCGACGTCGAACGCGACATCATGAGCCGTCCATCGGAACGCAACACCACCAATCTCGACCTGCAACGCATGAAGATGATCCTCGACATCATGGGCCATCCGGAGCAGTCGTTCCGCGTCATCCACATCACCGGCACCAACGGCAAGGGCTCCACCGCGCGCATGGCCGAAGCCATCTGCCGCGCCTACGGCATGCGTACGGGCCTATACACCTCGCCCCATCTGGAACACGTCAACGAGCGCATCGCTATCGACGGCCAGCAGCTGTCCGACGACGATTTCGTCGACACCTGGGACCAGGTCAAGGACCTTGTCGCCATCGTGGACATGAAAATGGACGAGCTGGGCAAGCCGAAGATGAGCTTCTTCGAAGTGCTCACCGCCATGGCCATCTGGAAATTCGCCGACGCGCCGGTCGACGTCGCCATCGTGGAAGTCGGCATGGGCGGCCGATGGGATGCCACCAACGTGCTCGACGCGGACGCGGCCATCATCGGCCCGGTCGACATGGACCACATGGCATGGCTCGGCGACACCGTGGAGGAAATCGCTACGGAAAAGGTCGGCATCATCAAGCCGAACTGCACCGCCATCATCGGCCGCCAGCCACACGAGGACGAGGTCATGCCGATTATCGAGGCCGCGGCCAAGGAGAACCACGCCAGCTTGGTGCGCGACGGCGTCGAATCGGAAGTCGTCACCCGAGTGCCGGCCGTCGGCGGCCAGGTGGCCACCCTGCGCACTCCGAACGGCACCTACACGGAAGTGCCGATCGCCAAATTCGGCGAGCATCAGGCACACAACGCGCTCGCCGCACTGTGCGCGGCGGAAGTGGTGATTCCCGTCAATGGCGCGTTGGACGGCGATTTGGTGGCCGAAGCGTTGAGCAGCGTACGCATTCCGGGACGTATCGAACAAATTCGTACCTCGCCTACCATCATCCTTGATGGCGGACACAACGTGAACGCGGCCGAATCGCTGCGTGCCGCCATTGAAGAGAACTATGATTTCCAGCAGCTCGTCGGCGTGATCGCCATGATGGGGGACAAGCAGGTCGAGGAGTATCTGGGCGTGCTCGAACCGTTGCTGAGCCATGTGATCGTCACCGAGAACTCATGGCGTGACCGAGTGATGCCGGCTGAGGATCTGAAGAAGATCGCGGACCGTGTTTTCGGGCCGGAACGCGTCACCTGCATTCCCGAATTGCCGGACGCCATCCAGGAAGCCGTCAACATGGTTGATGCCGATGACGAACTGGGCGTCGGCTACGGTCATGGCGTGCTCGTCTGTGGCAGCTTCACCACCGCCGGTGATGCGCGACTCATGCTGGAGGAGAAGATCAACCCCGACCTGAAGAAGCCAAAGGCCGAACGTGTGTTCCAGGAAGCCGTCGATCCGGAACCGCGCAAAAAGCAGGACGAGGCTGACGTGGATTTCGAATCCGACGCCAACCCTGATTTCAACATCAACGATTTCGGCAGCGTCGGTCCGGACGATTCCGTTTTAGCAGACGCCGATGCGGATGAAATGGATGAGGCGGCGGATGCCAACGAACCGGCGGATGCGGAAACGGCTTCGGAAAACGAAACGAAGTGACGAAGCGAAACAACATCGGACGATGACGCCATACGTGCGGCGTACACCGTCCATGTAAAACAGATTGTGGGTGGCTCCCCAGGCAATGGGAAGCCACCCACAATCTGTTTTATCGTCCGACGCCTAAGCAGTCGAAGATAGGCGTGACAAATAATAGCTACGCGCGCAACGCTTCGGCCCGCGCCACGGTATCTTCCACCAGCACGGCCTGCGCGTCGATGACCGGCAGCTGGGGCAGCGGAAACGCCTCGTTGAGCACGCTCAGCTCGGTGCAGCCCAATATCAGCGTGTCGCACGCGCAGGGGCCTGCCGGATCGAGCATATCGCGCAACACCGATTCGTAGCGTTCCAGATTGAGCTCGCCACTACCTTTCACATCGTCATAAATCAACGAAGTGATACGGGCCTGCAACTCGTCGGTCGGTTCGACGAACGTGTACCCGGCCTCTTCGACGGCACGCTTGTACACGCCGGATTTGCGCGAACCCACGGTGCCGAGGAAACCGACCCGCGGAAAACGATCCTTCGGATAACGCTGAGCCATGCGTGCCACCGCGCCGCGTGGCATATGCAGAATCGGCACCGTCGTCAACGCCTGGAAATCGTCATAGAAATAGTGCGCGGTATTGCAGGTGAGCACAATGAAACTCGCGCCCATCGCCGTTGCCTTCTCGATATCGTCGGCGAGTACGGGGAAGGGATTCTCGTCGGATTCGCCGAGAATGTACGCGGTGCGGTCCGGCACGGAGGAATCGTTGAAGACGATGTAGTCCAGATAATCCTGATCGCAATGGGCATGCGTGGCGCGGTTGACCAAGCGGATGTAGCTTTCGGTGGCCAGCGTGCCCATGCCGCCCAGTACGGCGAAAAACGGTCGTTTCACTTAAGCTCGCCCTTCTTGGTGAAGTACTTGGCATAGCTCTTCTTGTAAATCGAGAACATGTGCCGAATCATCAGCCAACGCAGCGGATTCATATCCTTGGAATACTCCAAGGTGGTACCCCAATCGCCCGATTTGAGCATGCGCTTGCCGGTTTCCTTGTCAGTGCCTTCTGCGACGTAATCAAGGAAAATCGACTTCGGAATCTCAAGCCACAGCTTCGAACCGCGGCCGAACAGGGTGTTGCCGTCGAACGGCGTGTCCTCGACGAGGTCGTCGACGAAATACTTCGCCAGATTGAAGCCGTTCAGCGTGACGAAATAGCTGGAACGTCCCTGGCGAAGGTTGATTTCGAACAGCTTGTACTCGCCGTCGCGTTCGTCGTACTTCATGTCGAAATTGGCCACGCCCTCGTACTTGATGTCCTCGAGGAAAGCCTTGATACGACGGAACACACCCTCGTTGTAGTCGGGCAGAATGGCCGCATAGTTGCCCGCGGCGACAGGGGAGGGATCCTCCAGCAGCGGGTGGCCGAGGAACATCATACGCACGCGATGATGCTGGTCCACATAGGCGTTCAGCACACGCATACGGGAATCGTCGCCGGGGATGAAGTCCTGAATCACCATTTCGGACGTGTATCCGGCATCGTACGCACGCTTGATGATGGTCTCCAATTCGGCCGGATCGTTGAAGATGTAGGCCTTGCGACGGCCCTCGAAATCGATGTTGAGCCATTCCACCGAATTCGCGGGCTTCATGGCCACCGGATAGCTGAACGGCAAATCACGGTAGGCTCCTGCCTTCACCTCATCGGCGGTGACGGTGCGCGTCTTCGGATGGGGCAGATCATACTGCTCGCAGATCTGGTAGAACGTGGACTTGTAGGCGAGCCGGCGCGAAAGGTTCACGTCAAGCGTGTTGTATACGAAATATTCGCGAAGATCGTCGCCGCACTGGCTCAGCAGATTGGCGTACACGTCGCCGCAGGGGATGAGCAGCAGCACGCGTTCCGGATCCTCGGCCTTCATACGCTTGCCGAGCTTGAGCATGAAATTACGGAACGTGACGAAGTTGTTGAAATCGTCGACGATGTGCACGTTGACGATACGGCTGAATTTCGTGGGGCTCAGCTGGAAATACGCATACGCCTCGGAAACGATGCCGTACTCCTCATGGAACGCCCTGGCCATGCCGTAGACGTTGATGTCGCTGCCCAGCAGAATCGGTTGGAATCGTGTCATAATGCCTTCACCTTAGTTGTTATTTGAGACGGAACACGCGTTCCACGATGCGGTCGTCGCCCTCGTAAGGGATGTGCTTGCCGTGGTCTTTGAACCAACGTTCGTTGCCCTTGCCGATGATGAGGATGATGTGCAGATGCTCGGGATCCTTGCGATCGCGGCTTACCGTGGTCTCCACGGCTTCGGCACGGTCGAGAATGGTCTTCACGTCAAGCTGCGGGTTGGTGACGCTGTCGTTCATGTCCGCGCAGACCTGTTCCACAGGCTCGTCGTCGGTGTCTTCGAAAGTGAGCACGAGATGGTCGATGCGGTCCTGCGCGGCGTGGACGATTTCGGCGCGGCGATCGTATGCCTTGTTTCCAGCGGAGCCGGTGATGAGCGTGATTTCCGGCTTTTCGCTGCCGTAACGCTGATCGACGTAGTCAAGCAACGCGGTGACGGACGCGTAGTTATGCGCGTAATCAACAATGGCGATGGTGTTCGACCGCGTGTCCTTGAAATGCTCCATACGTCCGGCGATGCGTACCGGCTCCATCTCACGCAACGCGTCCTTGGCCTGTGCGGAACCGAAATCGAAACCGGCCGCATGGGCGATCGCGACGGCCGCCGCCGCGTTCGCATAGTTGAAATCGCCGTCCAATGTCAGGCTCAACTCGCCGATCGAGGTGCCGTCGATGACGATGGAGAAGCGGCTGTGATCGTCATTCGCCGGCGTGGCCATGACGTCTGGCGTGGAATCGCCGCCAAGCGCGAACGTGGTGACGGGAACGCTGGCATGACGTGCGTCCTGCCGGATGAGGTCGGCGCGCGCGCAATCGGCACCCAATACGAGGGCACGGCAGTTCTTGACGATCTGACGCTTGCAGTGGAGATAATCCTCGAACGTCGGATGCTCGATCGGGCTGATATGGTCCGGGCTGATGTTGAGGAACGCGGCCACGTCGAATGTGAGACCGAACACGCGGTCCACCTTGTAGGCCTGCGAGGAGACCTCCATGACGAGATATTCCATGCCGTTATCAACGGCCTCGCGCATCATGCGGAACGCATCCATGGATTCCGGCGTGGTCAGATCGGATTCCACGTAGGTGTGGCCGTCAAGACAATTGTCCACGGAGGAAAACAGCGCGCACTTGCCGCCGGAACAGCCATTGAGCATCGCCTGCGTGAGATAGGCGGTGGTGGTCTTGCCTTTGGTGCCGGTGATGCCGACCACCTTCAACTGGTCCTGCGGACGACCATAGAATTCAGCCGATAGCAAAGCCATGGCCTTGCGCACGTCATCCACAATAAGGCCCGGAGCTTGCGTGGCGTCGGAGAAGTCGTTCTCCGACACATAGGCGGCAAGGCCGCGTTCGTCGATGCCCTGCAGATATTCGGCCTTGAAACGGCCCTTGCAGCACAGGAACGTGCCCGGCTCCACCTTGCGGGTGTCGTAGGTGATTGCGGAGAACGGCTCGTCGAATCCCTTGATGTCGTGCGGATCAAGCGTCCAGACATCGCCGCGGATGATTTCGCGCAGCAGTCCGTGCCTATCGAGCAGTCGGGCCGCCGATTCCAGAGTCAAAGCCATGTTTTCGTGTTCTCCCTGTGTATGAGACGCCGAGCGGATACCGAAGAGCCATTTTAGCGGCAACCATGTGCACGACGTGTGACGTCGGGGAAGTTACAATGAGGGTGTGACTGAACAAGAAACGGAATCCATGGCGGGCCGGCGCGCGCGGTTTGAGAAGCTTGCCATGCCCGTTGTGGACTCGCTGTACCGGCAGGCGATGAAACTGACCAACAATCCCGACGACGCGCAGGATCTGGTGCAGGACACCTTCGAACGTGGATTCAAGGCGTTCGACTCCTTCAAGGAAGGAACGAATTTCGCGGCTTGGATGACCACCATCGAACGCAACGCCTATTTCAACCAGTACGCCAAAGCCAAGCGACGGCCGCAACGCGCCAACGATTCCACCGGCGAATACGACGACTGGGACCTGTATTCCGCGTCCGAGCATTCCTCCGAACAGCTCAAATCCGCCGAACAGGAATACTTGGACGCCTACGCGCCGGAGGAGATCATGGCCGCTTTGAACCGGCTTTCCCCGGAACGCAGGCAGGTTTTCATCGACGCCGCGATCGACGGCAAATCATACAGCCAGGTAGCTGAGGAACAAGGCGTGAAAATCGGCACCGTGATGAGCCGGCTCAACCGCGCCCGCACACAGCTGAAACGTGAGCTTGCCAATTACGCCAAGGAACGTGGCTATGCCACTGCCGGGAAGGATCGACCATGAGCGAACCAATGGAACGGCACATCTCCATTACTTCGACCACCACCAACACGAACGGTGTGGTGACGCAGGTGACGCATGCCAGCGTGCATGTCGTGGCCTCCGGGGACTGCTTCGACCCGGAGACCTGTTGCGATGAACGCGAACGTGCGCTGATCGCAGCGATGCGCGCGTACCTGCGGCCGAAACACGCGCCGCAAAGCCTGATCGACAGGCTTGAGGCGACACTTGACCACTGTTGTGACGAGTAATTGGAAGGACGTGCGGCGTTTCATGCGCCAAGTGCCACGCTGATGTGACGCGAGGCGCGCCCGCCGCATCAGCGTCTGAATATGGGAAAACCCCGCGAACCGTAATGATTCCGCGGGGTTTTCCATGCTCTGTGACGCTATTCGCGCCGGCAGGGATCAGGCGTTCGGGCGCTTGCCGTGATTGGCGGCCTTCTTACGACGATCCTTGCGCTTACGTCCGCGCATGCCCATGATTGGACTCCTTTACTTGCGATTAATAAGCCTTCGGGATTATCGCACACGAGCGAGACGTTTGCCAAATTCGGCGTCCGCTGTGTGGCCGGGACTTATTCCGATGGTGATTATATCAGTCGAGCATCCCGATGAACAGCGCCGTGCTTGACGTCTCGCCCGGCTTGATGACGATGAGGTCCTTGCCGGTGTTGAACGCGTTCGCGTATGCCGTCTGCGGTTCCACCGCCACGCCGGCCGGATGCTTGATGGCCGGGAAACCGGTGCCGGTGCACACCTGGAACGAGGTGACGGTCTCGTCGCCGCCCACACGCACCTTCTTGCCGTCCGGACGGGTGAACACCGCGGTGACGGTGCCGTCTTCGGCATGCTCCAGATCCGTCCAAGCGTCGTCGAACGGCTGCTCGGTGAGCAGCGTGTCCTTACGCAGGTCGTACTTGGTGCCGTCCACCGGCTCGGTGCCGGTCGGAATGAGGTTCTCGTTGACGGTGACATGCGTGCGCCCCGGCACGGTCAGGCTGCACTTGGCGTTGTGGGCGTCGATCTCATCGCCGTATCCGTTGAAGCCGTTGGCGAGCCACGGGTGGATGGCCAAGGCCCACGGTGCGTCCGCATCGCCGTTGTTGTAGGCGCTGATGTTCAGATGCAGGCCATCGTCGGCGAGGCTGTACGTCGCGGTCACCACGATGTCGAACGGATATCCCTCCATGTTGGGGGCGCGCCAGCTGAGGGTCACGGCATCCTCTTTAAGGGAGACAAGCTTCCAGAACGCGCACTTGCCGTAGCCGTGGATGGCGTTGTGGCGCTCATGCTCGTCGATCGGCAGCGTGTAGGTCTTGCCTTCGAAGGTGTATTCGCCATTCTCGATGCGGTTCGGGAACGGGATGAGCAGCTGGCCGTGGCAGCAGGTCACCATGTCATCCGGACCGGGGGAGACGATGATGTCCTCGCCTTGGTAGGTCAGTTTGCGCAGCGTCGCGCCCAACTCGGTGACGACGGCATGGTAATCGCCATGCGAAATGGAAAATTGCTGTCCGGTGCGTGGCGGCAGATTGGTGCAGGTCATAAATCACTCCATAGTGTTGTCGACTGTGTTTCCGCTACTATGTTACCGCTCACGATGTGGTGTTGGATGCGCTTGTCGTGTGGAAATTCTGCGGATGAAGACGGCCGATGTCGATTGACGGCGCCCGTGCCTTAATATTGGTGATTGCTGTTGTGATGGATGGATACGATTGGAAGGCGGCTTGACATGGGCAAACGCATCGTGCTGGCGGATCCGCGCGGATTCTGCGCCGGCGTGGATAGGGCGATTCTGACGGTGCGGACGATTCTCAAATCCGCCGATACGCCACGTGCCGACGGATTGCCGCCGGTGTATGTGCGCCGCCAGATCGTGCACAACAAGCATGTCGTCGAGGATTTGGCCGCGCAGGGCGCGGTGTTCGTGCAGGAATTGGCTGAGATCCCCGATGCCGCCGCCGAAGCCGGCATCCCAATCGTATTTTCCGCCCACGGCGTGTCTCCGGCGGTCAAAGCCGAGGCCGCGGCGCGCGGCATGCATGTGGTCGATGCCACCTGCCCGCTGGTAAGCAAAGTGCATCGCGAGGTGCTGCGTTTCGTCAAGGAAGGTTACGAGATCATCTACATTGGGCATAAAGGCCACGATGAGGCCGTTGGTGTGGTGGAGGAATCGCCGGAACATGTGCATCTGATCGAGCATGCGTCCGACGTCGACTCGTTGGATTTCCAACCTGACACGAAACTGGTGCTGCTTACGCAGACCACGTTGAGCGTCGATGAGACCGCTGGCACGATCACCGCGCTCAAAGCTCGTTTCCCATGGCTTGAAATGCCGCCGAACTCCGATATCTGCTATGCCACGTCGAATCGTCAGGCGGCGGTCAAGCTCGTTGCCGAGCAAGCCGATTGCGTGGTGATTGTCGGCTCCGCGAATTCCTCGAATTCCGTGCGGTTGATGGAAGTCGCTCAGGAGGGACTTAACGCGCGGTACGCCTCAAAAACGGCTGTTGGCGCCGCTGGTCGCGCCCATCGTGTTGATGATGCTTCGGAACTTGACCCCGCATGGTTTGAAGGTGTCGAATCCGTGGGTATTTCCTCGGGTGCCTCCGTGCCGGACGAGCTGGTTTCCGGCGTGGTCGCAGCGTTGCAAGAACTTGGCCACCAGGATGTGAGCACCATCGAAACCATCAAGGAGAACATGCATTTCGTGCTTCCTGCGGAACTGCGCAAATAGCGCGAACCTTTCGCTTACGCAAGTGGGTGGTCGGAACATCGTGTTGTTCCGACCACCCACTTATGTATTGGTGTGATGTATCGGCGTGTTTTTACCAAGTGCCGATCGGCGCCGCTACCGCGTCGAGCACCTTGAGCAGATCGTTGGGATTGACGCCGACTGAGAAACCGCGTTTGCCGCCCGACAGCAGGATTTCGTCGTATTGCAGCGCGCTTTCGTCAAGCACCGTCTTGTGGTGTGTGCGCTGGCCAAGCGGGGAGATGCCGCCGACCACGTAGCCGGATTCGCGCATGGCGACCTTCGGATCGGCCATCGCCGCCTTCTTCGCGCCGACTGCCGCGGCCAGCGCCTTCAGATCCATATGTCCGCTGACCGGCACCACGCCGACCACGCGTTCGGAGCCGGTGTCCGCCATCAGCGTCTTGAACACCTGATGCTCGTCGAAACCGAGCTTGGTGGCGGCCTCAACCCCATAACCGTCATCCATGTGATCGTTCGAATGCGCGTATTCGTAGGTTTTGAACGGAACTCCGGCTTTTTCCAACTGCACGGTGGCCGGTGTGGAACCGGCGCCCTTCTCATGCTTTTTCTTTGCCATGCCGCCCATAATAAGCCTTCCACGTGTCCGTTGCGGCGTTTCGGATACGAAAAGGGGCTTCCGCCGAAGCGAAAGCCCCTTTGTCTGAGGTTCAGAGACGAACCGTGCGGATTACTCCGCGCCGATTCACTCGGAGATCTCGGCGAAGTACAGCAGGGTACGCACCATGTTGCAGGTGAAGCCGTACTCGTTGTCGTACCAGGAGACGGTGCGAGCCATGGTCAGGCCGTCAACGGTGTTGACATCGGTCTGGGTCGGATCGAACACGCCACCGTGGGTGTCGCCGATGATGTCGGAGGACACGATGCCATCCTCGTTGTAGCCGTAGAAGTCGGTGTCGGAGAAGGCGGCCTTGAAGGCGGCGTTGATCTCATCGGCGGTGACTTCCTTGTTCAGGACGGTGGTCAGCTCGGTGACGGAGCCATCCGGAACCTGGATGCGCTGGGCGTGGCCCTGCAGCTTGCCGTTCACGGACGGAACGACCTTGCCGATGGCCTTGGCGGCGCCAGTGGAATGAGGAATGGTGTTGATGGCGGCGGCGCGGTTGTTGCGAGCCTTCGGGAAGCGCGGGCCGTCGAGGATCATCTGGGTGCCGGTGTAGGCGTGGATGGTGGTCATGAAGCCAGCCTTGATGCCCCAGTTCTCGTCCAGCAGCTTGACCATGGCGGCCATGGAGTTGGTGGTGCAGGAGCCGGCGGACACGATCACGTCGGAAGCCTTGAGGGTCTCGTGGTTCACGCCGAACACGATGGTCGGGGTGGTCTCGTCCTTGGCCGGAGCGGAGATCAGGACCTTCTTGGCGCCAGCGTTGATGTGGGCCTGGGACTTCTCAGCGGAGGTGTAGAAGCCGGTGCACTCGAGCACGAACTCAACACCGTCGTTCTTGACCCACGGGATGTTGTTGGCATCCTTCTCGGCGTAGACCTTGTATTCCTTGCCGTCGACCACGATGGAGTCGTCGGTGGAGGTGACCTCGACCGGGGTGCCATCGTCATGACGGAAGGTGCCGTGGGTGCTGTCGTACTTCAGCAGGTAGGCCAGCATGGACGGGGTGGTCAGATCGTTGATTGCAGCGACCTCAATGTCACCGGCCTGGCCGCCACGAGCCTGCAGCTCGAAGATACGGCGGAAAGCCAGACGACCGATACGACCAAAGCCGTTAATACCAATCTTAACTGTCATGTAATTCTCCCTTTAGGGTAGGCCACGCGTGTGCCAGGCACACTGAAGCCATTGTTTACCAACACCGTCCACTGTAGTGCGTCACCTGTACTTAGGGCAACGTTCCGAGGCGCGTGTTCCAAAATGCAGTGCGATTTTCAGTGAACGCTCACATGCATGTCCCGCATGCGTTCAACGGCCGCTTGGCTCGACCAGCGCGGAGGATACGTCCGTGTCCAATGCACCGAGATCTCCGGAGAAGCCATGCCATCGCGCTACGTGCGGCAGGGGAGCCTCGATGGGGAACGTGACGATGAGCGTGCCATGCTCCACCGTGATGCGGGACGGCCTGCCGGCAAGGAACTCGTTGCTCAGTCCGTTGACGCGCGTGCTGCTCATGTCGGCGTGGTGCAGCTCGTATTTCAATCCCGTTTCGCTTACGCCGGTCGAGATATCGCTGTGGGAGAACACGGAGACCATGCGTCCCGCAACGGCGTCGTCCGCCGGGAAATCGAGCGCGCCGTCGCAGATCGCGGTGACGATCGATCCGTCGCCGTGCAGGTAGCCGGTCGCGCCACGGTCGGCCAGTAGCGCCATAAGCTGGATATTGGAAATCGTATGGTCGATTCGTCCGCCGAGCGCGCCGTATATGTGGAACGTGCGCGCGCCGCGCAGCCAGCCGATCTTCAAAGCCGACAGCAGGTCGGGATCGTCCTTTTCCGAAGGCAATGCGATGGTGCGGTCGTTTTGCGTGGGGCGGTCGCCGGTAATCGAATCGAAGTCGCCGACCACGAAATCGGCGTCGATGCCGAAGGCACGGGCGTGGTCGAGGCCGCCGTCCGCGGCGACGACGAAGGCGTCATCCGGAATCGCAGGGGTCTCATCGTAATAATCGCCTGCGCCGAAGATCACGCAGGTGCGGGCATCGTGGAAATCCATACCCGGTAGTGTAGCCGTGACGGGCGAAAGGAAAGAATCGTCATTTTCATGGCTATGCGGCATACCTAAAATGTCTGAAACCTGTGGAGATTGTCACGCATGAATCGGTTCGGAGGCGCGGCGGCGGTTTTTCGACATGCGGATGCTGGTACACTGACACCGAGTTTGTTTTGAAGGGATTGCAGATAATGTGCGGAATTGCTGGTTTCGTCAACGATATGCCCATTGACGTGAAATGCCCGGTCCTCCAACGTATGACCGACATGATCGCGCATCGCGGGCCGGACAGCGAAGGCCATTACATCGACGAGCATGCGGCGCTCGGCCATCGAAGGCTCAGCATCATCGACCTCGGCGGCGGCCAGCAGCCCATCTACAACGAGGATGGTTCGAAGGTCATCACCTTCAACGGCGAGATCTACAACTATCAGACGCTGCGTGAGGAATTGATCGCGGCCGGACACACCTTCACCACCAAAAGCGACACCGAGGTGCTGCTGCACGGCTATGAGCAGTGGGGTGTGGATTTGCTGCAGCGCGTACGTGGCATGTTCACTTTCGTGATCTGGGACAAGAACAAGCAGGAGCTGTTCGGCGCGCGCGACCATTTCGGCATCAAGCCCTTCTACTATGCGAAGATGAACGGCACGTTCATGTACGCGTCGGAGATCAAGAGCCTGTTGCGCCACCCCGATTTCGTCAAGGAGCTCAACGCCGAGGCGTTGAAGCCGTATATGACCTTCCAGTATCCGGCGATCGGTGAGACCTTCTTCAAAGGCGTCTACAAGCTGCCGGAAGGGCACTATTTCACGTACCGGGATGGCAAGATGGACATCCACCGGTATTACGACGAGGATTTCCGCGAAGGCAAGCAGAAGCTGGGCGAGCTGGTGAACTCGATCGACCAGACGGTGTGCGATTCCGTCAAGGCGCACCAGATCGCCGATGTGGAGGTCGGCTCCTTCCTGTCGAGCGGTGTCGACTCCAGCTACGTCGCCGCCGTGGCGCGTCCGCAGCACACGTATTCGATCGGTTTCGGCAAAGGCACGTACAACGAATCGCAGCAGGCCGGCGAACTGGCGGAACTGCTCAAACTGAACAACACCGCCGAGTCGTTGACCGACGAGGAGGCGTTCGCCGCGTTCCCGCGCATCCAATGGCATCTCGACGAGCCGGACTCCAATCCGAGCTGCGTGCCGCTGTACTTCCTGTCCGCATTGGCCGCCAAAGACGTGAAGGTGGTGCTGAGCGGCGAAGGCGCCGACGAGTTGTTCGCCGGATACATCGACTACGGCGTGCACACCAAATTCAAGCCCATCAAGGTGGTGACTCGCTGGCTCACGCATCTGCCAGCCGGCGCGCGCAAGGCGATCGCCCGGTTCTGCAAGGGCAAGACCTTCCCGGGCGCATGGCATCTGTACGCCAATCTTGCGCCGGCCGAGGAAAGCTTCATCGGACAGGCACGTGTGTTTGAGGAATCGCAGTCCGAACAGCTGCTCAAGCCTGAATACCGCAAGGCGCCGAGCGTGCAAAGCATCGTCGACAAGACGTATGCGCGTGTGGAAGGCAAGGGTCTGAGCGAACTGAAGAAGAAGCAGTACCTTGACATGCATCAGTGGATGCCGGGTGACATTCTGCTCAAGGCCGACAAGATGACCATGGCGCATTCGCTGGAATTGCGTGTGCCGCTGCTCGACAAGGAGCTCATGGGCGTGGCCGAGCAGGTGCCGACCAAGTACCTCATCACCGACGAGAACACGAAATACGCGTTCCGCCAGGCGGCGGGACGTCATCTGCCCAAGGAATGGTACGACCGTGAGAAGCTTGGCTTCCCGGTGCCGATCAAGAAGTGGCTGCGTGAGGAGAAGTTCTACAAGTACGTCCGTTCCGTGTTCGAACGCGATTACGTCAGCCAGTTCTTCGACCAGGACGCGCTGCTGAAGATGATCGATGACAACTATGCCGGCAAAACCGACGATCGCCGCAAGATCTGGACCGTGTACTCGTTCCTGACGTGGTACGACGTCTACTTCGTGCACGACGGCGAGAAGCCGGACGTCATCGCCATCGCCTGACGGCGGATGCCGTCCGAATGGTGACGAACACCCCGGGACCGGTGCGACACGCGCTGGTCCCGGGGTGTGGTATTATCTACAAGGCTTGAGAAATCAAGAAAGCGGGATATCCCCACCTGGAAGCCTTTCAGGGCCTCGGGTTCAGGCAGATGCCTTCCACCGGTCGTCTCGGTGAGATATGTAAGCCGCTCTTACGGGTTTACGGCGCGTTGTGATGCGTTTTGGCATGCCTTGAACAATCGAGACTTTGGAAAACTGCCAATCAAAGGATGTTCCGTTGCATGGAATATGAGGATTGGAGTCATCATCAGCGACGAACCACGCATTAACGACGAGATTCGCGTCTCCCAGGTGCGTCTGATCGGCCCGAATGGCGAGCAGGTGGGAGTCATCGCGACTTCCGTCGCACTGAACCTGGCAAAGGAAGCGAACCTCGATCTCGTCGAGGTGGCGCCCAACGCGAAGCCTCCGGTCGCCAAGCTCATCGATTACGGCAAGTACAAGTACAACGAGAAGATCAAGGCTCGTGAGGCCCGCCGCAATCAGAGCACCGCGGAAATCAAGGAAATTCGCTTCCGTCTGAAGATCGACGACCATGACTTCGAGGTCAAGAAGGGCCATGTGGTGCGCTTCCTGAACGGCGGAGACAAGGTCAAGGTCACCATTATGCTGCGCGGTCGCGAGCAGTCCCGACCGATCGGCGGCGTCGAGCTGTTGCAGCGTCTCGCCAGCGAAGTGGAGGAATACGGCACTGTCGAATTCGCTCCGAAGCAGGAAGGCCGCAACATCATCATGACGCTCGCGCCGAAGGGCAAGAAGGTCCATACCCAGTCCGAGCAGCGTCGTCGTGGCGATCAGTCCCGTGCCGAGCGCCAGGCTCGTCAGGCGGCTCGTCTGGCGGCCAAGCAGGAGGCCCAGGCAGCGGCCGCAGCCGCAGCCAAGGCAGCCGTGGCATCCGACAAACCGAAGACTTCCGAAACGAAGTAACAAACAAGGAGGGCAGCAATGCCGAAGATGAAAACTAATTCCGCCGCTTCCAAGCGCGTCCGCGTGACCGGTTCCGGCAAGCTGATGCACGCCGGCTCCGCAATGCGCCACAACCTCGAGCACAAGTCCGCTCGTAAGCGCCGTGAGCTGAAGGCCGACGGTGTTCTGGCCACTTCCCAGAGCAAGAACATGAAGAAGCTGCTCGGTCGCTGAGCATAGCGAGAGCTTAGAAACAAAGACTTAATAGAAAGCTGAGGAATCAAATATGGCACGTGTCAAGCGCGCAGTAAACGCCCACAAGAAGCGTCGCGTCGTTCTCGAGAGGGCTTCCGGCTACCGCGGCCAGCGCTCCCGCCTGTACCGTAAGGCCAAGGAGCAGCTGCTGCACTCCTTTACCTACAACTTCCGCGACCGCAAGGCTCGCAAGGGCGACTTCCGCAAGCTGTGGATCCAGCGCATCAACGCTGCCGTCCGCGCCGAAGGCATCACCTACAACCGCTTCATCCAGGGCCTGCACCTTGCCGGCATCGAGCTGGATCGTCGTGCTCTCGCCGAACTGGCTGTCTCCGATCCGGAGGCTTTCAAGGCCATCGTCGAGCAGGCCAAGGCCGCTCTTCCGGCTGACGTGAACGCTCCGAAGGAAGCCTGAGTTTCTCCGACGGTTCACCTGTGAACTTCAGAACCCCCGATCCGGCAAACGGACGGGGGTTCTTGCGTATCGCGTTCCCCATACCGGATACTTTGAATAGACTTTCCGGAATGTTGATTTCCATCCAATGACGGCTTCCACTTGGAACGAACGTCCTTGGAATCCTCCATGCGGGCAACGCGTTCCGTACGGGAGCGTGACGGAACGGACACGACAAATGATGACGATGCAAACGGAGGACCACGATGACGGATATCGAACGCTTGATTGATCAGTTCCTCGCGTACATCGACGTGGAACGAGGACTTGCGAAAGCCACGGTGCGCGCATATGACTCGGACCTGCGCAAATACAACGGCTGGCTTGCGACGCAAGGCATTCAAGACCTTAATGCAGTGACCACGCAGGACGTGGAACGATACATCGCCTTTCTTGACGATTCCGGAGAATCCGCGCGCAGCAAGGCACGAAGACTGGCCAGCATCCATGCATTCCATCGCTTCGCACTGAACGAACATGTGGTGTCCAATGACGTTGCGGCACAGATCAAGGCTCCCAAAGGCGCGACGACGCTGCCTGACGTGCTCACTGTGGACGAGGTGGCCAGTTTGCTGGATGCGATCCCCGTCTCGCAGAATCGGCCTCAATCCGAAGGCATGGAGGACATGCCCGATGATCCCGCGATGCTGCGCGACAAGGCGTTGCTGGAATTCATGTACGCCACCGGAGCCCGCGTGTCGGAAGCGTGCGGCGCGAATCTTGACGATGTCGACTTGGAATCGAACGTTGCGAGATTGATGGGCAAAGGCTCCAAACAACGTCTGGTGCCGGTCGGCAGTTACGCATGTGAGGCGATCGCAAGATACCTCAAAAACGGACGGCCGCAGCTCGAGTCGAAGGCGAAAGGGCCCACCGAACGACGCGCGTTGTTCCTCAACAAGCGCGGCAAACGACTGTCAAGGCAATCGGTGTGGGAGATCATCCGTGCGGCCGGGGAACGCGCGCATATCGACAAGCCCCTGCATCCGCACACATTGCGCCATTCCTTCGCCACGCATCTGATCCAAGGCGGGGCCGACGTGCGCACCGTGCAGGAACTGCTGGGTCACGCGAGCGTCACCACCACGCAGATCTACACGCATGTAAGCCCGGAGAACCTCATCGAGACATATCTGACCTCGCATCCAAGGGCAAGATAGCATGAGATGCATGTGTTGCTGCCGTTTCTGACGGCGATGATGGGCTAGCATGGAAACAGTGGAATTTTTGACACGAGGATGTTGGTAAGGTAAACGGTATGCCTACGGATTTGCTTGGACGTGATTATGAGACGTTTCCCGCACCGGAGCCGCTGCAGACGCACGGTCCGGCAAGGGTCATCGCCATGTGCAACCAGAAGGGTGGCGTCGGCAAGACCACCAGTTCCATCAATATCGGCGGCGCGCTAAGCCAATACGGCAGGCGCGTGCTGATCGTCGACTTCGATCCGCAAGGCGCCGCCACGGTGGGTCTCGGCATCAACGCCAACGCGGTGGAGGACACCGTGTACACGGCGTTGTTCAATCCGCGCATGGACGTGCACAGCGTGATTCACCACACCGATTTCGAGAATCTCGACATTATGCCGGCCAACATCGATCTGTCCGCCGCCGAAGTGCAACTGGTCACCGAAGTGGGACGTGAGCAGGTGCTTGCCGGTGTGCTGCGCCAGGTCAAGGACGAGTACGACGTGATCATCATCGACTGCCAGCCATCGTTGGGCCTGCTGACGGTGAACGCGTTGACCGCGGCCGACGGTGTGATCATTCCGGTCGCTGCCGAATTCTTCGCGCTGCGTGGCGTGGCGCTGCTCATGCAATCCATCGAGAAGGTGCAGTCGCGCATCAATCCGAGCCTCGAAGTGTATGGCGTGCTGGTCACCATGTACACCCGTACCCTGCATTGCGAGGAGGTGTTGCAGCGTATCTACGAGGCGTTCCAAGGCAAGGTGTTCCATTCCGTGATTTCGCGTTCTATCAAGCTGCCGGATTCCACGGTGGCGGCCGCGCCGATCACCATCTACGCGCCGAGCCACAAGACGGCGAAGGAATACCGTGAAGTGGCCCGCGAGCTGATCGCCAACGACATCGTGGCCTGAACTTTGCAAGAGCCCCGTTGGGGGCTCTTGGTGTTTATGAGTGACTCGACACACTTATAGTCATGTTGACTATAAGTGTTAGACTCCTTTCCTGTAAGCAATTCGAAGTATTGGAAGAGGCCATCAATTGATCATGGGCAATGTCTCGGAACGGCGCAAGCAGCCTCCGCAGGTCGGCGTATCCGTGGTGATTCTGGCTTTGGGACCGGTTCCGCAGTCAGATGTGGGCGCTGGTGCCGCTTCGTCCGGCATGGGCTCCACCCTGTGGATGCCGCTGGTCAAACGCGTCCGTCAGCCTTTTTTGGGGCAATGGGCGTTGCCGGGAGGCGGTCTGAGGGCCGACCATTCATTGGAACAGTCGGCGTATGCCGCACTGGAATCGACGACGTCGCTGCATCCGAAATATCTTGAGCAGCTTTACACGTTCGGCGATCCGGCACGTTCGCATGGCGGTCTGCCGATGGTGTCCATCGTGTACTGGGCCCTGGTGGGCGAGGCCGATGGACGAATCGACTTCGCCGGAGGGGACAACGTCAAGTGGTTCCCCGTCAACCATCTTCCGGAACTTGCGTTCGACCATCGCATCATCGTCGAATACGCCATGAACCGGCTTCGCGGCAAAATCGAATCGCCTGACATCGCCACCCGATTGGTGGGCGAGCGATTCACGTTGAGCCAACTGCATGACGTGTACGAGGCGATTGCCGGACAGCGTATCGATTTGGCGAATTTCCGCCGTAAAATGCTTGCTTCCGGACTGTTGGAAGACACCGGTGAGAAACTGCGGATCGGCCGTAACAGGCCGGCGGCGGTCTACCGGTACAGCCGGAAGCCGGGAACGGATTTGTGGACCGAAGCCGGAACGGCATCCGAATCGGACGACACTCGAATTGCTTTCCAGGATGACGACGCGTTATCCGCATTGATGACGGCGTGATCGCCTGCCATCGTCGGGCTTGAACGAGCTCACGACACAATAGGAAAACAATGATAAAGGGGTGTTGATGTCCGCATCGCAACAAACTGTTGGGGGAGAGGTCTCGCTGACTCGCAACGAGCGTCTTGACCGACTGCCGTTCAACAAGGCGCACAGGAAGCTGTTGGTGGCTTCGGGTATTGGATGGGCGTTCGACGCGATGGACGTTGGTCTGGTGTCGTTCGTCGTGGCCGCCATCGCGGCCGACCCGCATTTCAATCTGACGCCGACCGAGAAAAGCTGGGTGCTGTCCATCGGTTTCGTCGGAATGGCGATCGGCGCCGCGCTTGGCGGCTTCGTGGCCGACCGCGTTGGCCGCAAGACGGTCTTCTCCGCGACGCTGGTGATTTTCGGTCTGGCCAATGGCGGTATGGCGTTGTCATGGTCGCTGGCGGCTCTGCTGATCGCTCGACTGGTCATCGGCCTCGGCCTGGGCGCCGAGCTGCCGGTCGCCTCCACATTGGTCTCGGAATTCTCTCCGACCAAACAACGCGGCCGTATGACGGTGCTGCTGGAATCCTTCTGGGCAATCGGCTGGATCATCGCCGCCTGCATCGGCTATTTCGTCATTCCTAACACCGGCGATTGGGGATGGCGCTGGGCGCTGCTCATCGGAGCATTGCCGCTGCTGTACGCCATCGTGACGCGCATTCATATCCCTGAGTCCGTGCGATTCCTCGAATCCAAGGGACGTGAGGATGAGGCCGAGCAGGCCGTGCGCTACTTCGAACAGGCCGGAGGCGTCGAACCGGTCGCATCCCCGAAGGGCGAGCCGCTGCCGAAGATCAAAACCCGCGAGCTGTTCGGCAAGAAGTATCTTGCGCGCACCGCAGCCATCTGGGCCACATGGTTCTTCGTGAACTTCTCCTACTACGGCGCGTTCACGTGGATGCCGTCTCTACTGGCCGACCAGTTCGGTTCGCTGACCAAGTCGTTCGGCTACACGCTCGCCATCGCCATCGCACAGCTGCCCGGCTACTTCCTCGCGGCATGGCTGGTGGAGATCTGGGGCCGCAGGAAGACCCTGAGCGTGTTCCTCGCCGTGTCCGCCGTGGCCGCGTTCGCCTTCTCCCAAGCCGGTTCCGTGGCCGCTGTGCTGGGCTTCGGCATGCTGCTGTCCGCGTCCAACCTTGGCGCTTGGGGCGTGTTGTACGCGGTGACTCCGGAAATCTATCCGACGCGTCTGCGCGGCGCCGCCTCCGGTGCAGCCGCGGCTTGCGGTCGTGTGGCCGCGATCATCGCGCCGCTGCTGATGCCATGGTTCCTGACCTTGTCCGGTGGCAACAAGGCCGTGGCGTTCATCGTTTTCGCCGTGGCGTTCATTCTCGCCTGCGTGGCGGCCCTGTGCCTGCCTGAACGCACTGGCAAGGAGCTTGAGGATTAAGGTCCGCGCGTCTCTTCGCGCGATTGACGGCGGGCCTGTCGGCATGATCTGACAGGTCCGCCGTTTTCCATGTGTCGTAATGCTTCGCTAGAATTGGCTCGGTTTGTGTGTAAGTACGGATTTTTAAGTACCGATAGCATGTACGTACCGAACGTTTACGTAAGAGAACAGCAACACTAAGAGAGGTTTCGATGGCGGTTCGCGGCGATATCCGAAATGTAGCGATTGTGGCACACGTCGATCATGGTAAGACCACCCTGGTCAACGCGATGCTGGCCCAGTCCCACGTGTTCAACGAGCGTGAGGAAGTCCCGGACCGTGTGATGGATTCCAACGATCTGGAACGCGAGAAGGGCATCACCATCCTCGCCAAGAACACCGCGGTGCAGTACACCGGCCCGCTGGCCGCCAAGTACGGCCATCCGGAAGGCATCACCCTCAACATCATCGATACCCCTGGCCACGCCGATTTCGGTGGCGAGGTGGAGCGCGGCATCTCCATGGTCGATGGCGTCGTGCTGCTCGTCGACGCTTCCGAAGGCCCGCTGCCGCAGACCCGTTTCGTGCTGCGCAAGGCCCTCGAAGCCAAGCTTCCGGTCATCCTGTGCGTGAACAAGACCGATCGTCCGGACGCCCGAATCTCCGAAGTCGTCGGTGAGTCCTCCGACCTGCTGCTCGGCCTGGCCCAGGACGTCATCGAGGAAGGCATCGACCTCGATGAGGATTCCCTCTTCGACCTTCCGGTCATCTACTGCGCCGCCAAGGCCGGTTACGCTTCCGAAAACCAGCCGGAAAACGGCGGCCTGCCGGACAACGACAACCTCGAGCCGCTGTTCGAGGCCATCATCAAGAACATTCCGGCTCCGGAATACGAGGAGGGCGCGCCGCTGCAGGCCCACGTCGCCAACATCGACTCCTCCGACTTCCTCGGCCGACTCGGTCTGGTCCGCATCTACAACGGCACCCTTGAGAAGGGCAAGACCTACGGCCTGTCCCGTGTGGACGGCTCCATCGAGAACTTCCGCGTGTCCGAGCTGCTGCGTACGCAGGGCCTGGAGCGCACCCCGGTCGAATCCGCAGGTCCTGGCGACATCGTCGCCGTCGCCGGCGTGAACGACATCATGATCGGCGAGACCATCGTCGACCCGGACGATCCGCGTCCGCTGCCGCTCATCCACGTTGACGACCCGGCCATCTCCATGACCTTCGGCATCAACGATTCCCCGCTTGCCGGTACCGAAGGCAAGGACCACAAGCTCACCGCCCGCATGATCAAGGACCGCCTCGACCGCGAGCTCATCGGCAACGTGTCCATCAAGGTGCTGCCGACCGACCGTCCGGACGCCTGGGAAGTGCAGGGCCGTGGCGAACTCGCACTGGCCGTGCTTGCCGAGCAGATGCGCCGTGAAGGCTTCGAACTGACCGTCGGCCGTCCGCAGGTGGTCACCAAGACCATCGACGGCGTGGTCAACGAGCCGATGGAAAACACCACCATCGACGTGCCGGAAGAGTACATGGGCGCCGTCACCCAGCTGCTCGCCGACCGCAAGGGCCGCATGGACAACATGACCAACCACGGCACCGGCTGGGTCCGTCTGCAGTTCACCGTGCCGTCCCGTGGTCTGATCGGCTTCCGCACCGCGCTGCTGTCCGCCACCCGCGGCACCGGCATCGCCTCCTCCATCTCCGCTGGCTACGCTCCGTGGGCCGGCCAGATCGTGACCCGCCAGAATGGCTCCATGGTCTGCGACCGTCAGGGCGTCGCCACCCCATACGCCATGCAGCGTCTGCAGGCACGCGGCAACTTCTTCGTCGAGCCGCAGTCCCCGGTGTACGAGGGCCAGGTCGTCGGCATCAACAACAAGCCGGACGAGCTGGATGTGAACATCACGCTGGCCAAGCACATGACCAACATGCGTTCCGCCACCGCGGACGTGCTGGAAACCCTGACCCCGCCGATCAAGATGAGCCTCGAAGAGTCCCTGGACTTCGCCAACGAGGACGAGTGCGTGGAAGTCACTCCGGAGTCCATCCGCGTGCGCAAGATCATTCTGAGCCGTGAGGATTGGTACAAGTGGCGCGCCAAGCAGCGTCGCCAGAACAACGCTCAGAATAACAAGTGATTCTTCGCATTGTTTTGGCGCTTCGCGGGAACGGTAGTGTGTTCCGCTAGTGCGCTAAACGCTTAAGAAAGGCAAGAGATGTCGGCGGTTTTCCGCGTATCTCTTGCCTTTCTTGCTGTTTTGTAAGGAACGTAGGGCATAGTGGAGGACATGACGCAACGCACGCAGGAAACACAGCCGGAACCGCAATCGCAATCACAGGACGGCATCGACCGCAGGCTGCTGCCGTGGTCGCATCGTCTACCGGTATGGGCGCGGTTTTTGGTTGACCTGCTCGCCGGTGCCGTCGTCGGCGTGATCGGCACGATGGCGCACCGCATGGGCGCGTCGGCGAATATTCCCTACGGTCTTGTGATCGCATATGCTCTGGTCATCATCTCGACATGGTCGGCGCGTTCACGTGATGGCGTGTCGGGCCTCGCATTGCATCTGATCAGTTCATCACTGGTGGTCTGGACCGTCATGGCCGGTTACGGTCCGGGCGGGGACGCCATGATTCCCGTCGGATTCGGCGAGACGGCGACGTTGCCGTATTTCAGCAACAACGCCGGCTATTTCTGGCTATACGGCGTGGTGCTGATTCCATTGATCATGCTGGCGCTGCCCAAGAGCTGGTTCACGATGCCGCCGCGCACTGAGGATGACTCCACGGAATATGACCAGAACGAATCGTCTGAACCGGACCATGACACCGCCCAACCGGTGGACTAGACCCCTCCACAGCCTCGCGAATGCGCTAAGGTGCTTAGGATGACCCGCAACAAGGAGGCACAGGCGGCAATGAGCGCACGCAAGCTGTTCTATCTGGGGCCACAAGGCACCTTCACCCATCAGGCGGCCGTCAATGCCGCCCAAGAGTTGGCACGGCTCGAACCGCAAGGCTTCGACCTGATGCCCATGGACGATGTGCCGCAGATTCTCGACGCCGCACAGCACGGCGACGGCTGGGGAATCGTGGCCTGGGAGAACAACGTCGAAGGGTACGTGGTGCCCAACCTCGACGCGCTGATCGACGCGAAGGACCTTGTCGGATTCGCACGCGTCGGTGTGAACGTCGAATTCGACGCATACGTGGCGCAAGGAGCCGATCCAGCCGAAGCGCGCATCGCCACAGCCCATCCGCACGGTCTCGCGCAATGCAAACGATTCATCGCCGAACATCGGCTCTCCACACAGCCGGCCACATCCAACGCGGCGGCCTGCCGGGACCTTATCCCAGGTGAAATCGCCTTCGGTCCCGCCATCTGCGGCGAACTGTACGACATCACCCGCATCGGCACCGCCATCCAGGACTACCAAGGAGCCGCCACCGACTTCCTCGTGCTCTCGCCACGCGCCGAAGTCGCACGGCTGCTCGCCAAGCCACGCGCCGAAGCTAACGTCGAATACGAATCGGTATTGACGCTCATCCCGCTCGTCACCGGCCCAGGCGTGCTCGCCAACCTGCTCGACGTGTTCCGTGACGCGGGACTGAACATGACCAGCTTCATCTCACGGCCCATCAAAGGACGCACCGGCACATACAGCTTCATCGTCACCCTCGACGCCGCCCCTTGGGAGGAACGTTTCCGCGACGCGCTTGTGGAAATCGCAGAACATGGCGACTGGGCCAAAACACTCGCCGTCTACCCTCGCAGGGAACGCCCCAACCCGCCCGTCACCTCATGGATGCTGCCGCAAGGCGGCGTACGACTCGACGACAGCCACCTGCCGGACGATTGGCAGAACGACGAAACCGTCAGAAGGGAGCTGATGTGGTGAAGCCACGCATCGCAATCGTAGGACTCGGCCTCATCGGAGGATCACTGGCACGCCGACTCGTCAACGCCGGCTGCGAAGTGACCGCATGGAACCACAACGACCGCCCCTACGCCACCGCCGAAGCCGACGGCATCATCTGCAAACCCACCTTGGCGGCACTCGCCGAAACCAAACCGAACGTGCTCGTACTGTGCAACCCGCTCAAGGCCATGCCCGAAATCCTCGGCGCATTGAAACCATTGATCGACACGGAAACAACCACGCTCACCGACGTGGGCAGCGTCAAAGGCATGGTCCGCGACCAAGTCAAAGCCATTGGTCTTGACGGCTGCTACGTCGGAGCACACCCGATGGCCGGAAACGAACTGTCCGGCTGGGAGGCATCCGACCCGACACTCTATGACGACGCGCTCTGGGCCATCACCGTCGACGAACACACCGAATACCGCCGGTTCCGCGCCGTGGCCGACATGATAGTGAACCGTTGCGGCAATCGGCTCATCGTACTTGACGACGCCACCCATGACCGTTGCGCCGCGCTCATCTCACATATGCCTCACGTCATCGCCACCGCCATGATCAACGAGCTGGTGGCCAACCCGAACCGCAACATCGCGGCCGCGCTCGCAGCCGGGTCCTGGCGTGACATGACGCGCGTGGCGCTGACCGATCCGAACCGCACACGTGCCATGGTGGAGGAGGACGCGGCCAACGTGGAGACCTTGCTACGCAACATGGCCAACCGATTGACGTTGGTGGCCAACGTGCTGCATGACATGGCCGATACCGGCGTGCGCCCCACGGAAGGCGACGTGAAGCAAATGGACCGTTTCTTCACCCAAGGCCAACCGTTCCGCGACTACAAGGCCGCCAGCAGGCAGCCGGAGTACGCCGAACATTGCGCGACGGTCGAACTGTCGATTCCCGAAAACGATTGGCAGCGCACGCTGCTGGAATCCGCCCGCAGAGGCGAGCATATCGTGCGATTCGACGGCGAGCGTACCGCGATCGCGCAGGCGCGTTCCGTGGTCTGACGACTGACGCCATCGCTATGCAAAAGCGCCGCAATCGCAGAAAATCAGTGCGATTGCGGCGCTCTTGTCTTTGCGCGCGGTAGGGGGAGGTATGCGACTACGGACGTGGCCGAGTCATGGAACGTTCCGGCACCGGCTTGATCGTCACGATTTCGTCGGCGGGAATCGTGACACGCTGCTCGGGACGTGAGCCGTTCGCCGCCGCATCGCGCGTCATCTCCAGTTTCTGACCGTCCCACGAACGCACGTGGCCTACGTAATCGCGGAACTTCATACGATGATCGGTAGGATCGACGCCTTCCAAGGTGCGCACCACGATGCGCGCTCCTACTGGAATCTCATTGGGAATAGGCATTGCTGCCTCCTTTCGATGTTCCGCTCCAACTGTCTCACTCGCTCGCCACGGCGTCAAGGACCGGCTGCTTCAACGCGCGGGAGGCGGGGGAGATGCTGGACACCAGACCGACCACAATCGACAGCAGCAGGAACACGAGCAGCTGCAACCACGGAATCGCCAGCGTCTCCAAACCTTCGGACGCGTAGACCGCACGAATCACCACTCCCGCGGCGACGCCGACGATCAAACCCAACACCGTGCCGAACACGGAGATGATCGCCGCTTCGATGCCAAGCATGCCACGCACCTGGCCACGTGACGTGCCGATGGCACGGAGCAGACCAATCTCCTTGGTGCGTTCCGACACGCTCAACGCCAGCGTGTTCACGATGCCGAAAATGGCGATGATGATGGACAAAGCCAGCAACGCGTACAGGACCATGAGCATCTGATCGATCATCGAGCTCATCGTGGACTTGTACTCGTCACGATCGAACACGACGATTGTATAGTATTTCTTGATTGTTTTCTTCAGGGCCTTCTTGACTTGGGCCGTGTCGGCGCCCCGCTTGTCCGTGACGAACGCCTGCATGACGAACATGGTCTGCTTGTTGCCGATCTGCTCGGCCAAATCGTCGTTGACGATCGCGAAATCGCGGTATACGGAATTCGACACGATTGCGCCGATGGTCAGCGTCTTTCCGGTGGTGACCTTCTTCGTCTTGACCAGCGTTTTCGGATCGACGTTCTTGGCGTCGTTCGTGTACTGTTCGATTTCCGAAGCCTTGGCCTGCGCTCCTGCCAAGTCGCCGGATGCGGCCAATTGCTGGGCCTGCGACTGCAATTCCTGCACATGCGCCTGCACCTTGGCCTGGTAATCGGCTTGCGCCTTGGCTGTGGCCTCCTTGTCTACCACGATGTTCTCGGCCGTGGCCTTGACCTTCTGACCCACATGCCATCCACGATCGTCGGCAATGGTCTTGCCGACGAGCAGCTTGCCATCCTTCAACGCGGCAGCGGCATCACCTTCGGTGGTTTCGGCGGCGAAGATCTTGGTGAACAGCTCCGGCTGTGTGGCGAACGTGAACCCGTTGATGGCTTTGCCGTCATATTTCACACCAAGCACCACACGGTTCGACACCACATGATTCACGCCATCGACCTTTTTGATGTCTTTGATGGCCTGGTCGGGAATCTGCCCGGCCGAAGCCGAAGATACGGCGAAATCGGCTTTGAGCCCGGTATCCACCAGCGAATTGACCGAAGCCTTCGCCGACGTGGCCACCACGCCCAGACAGCTGACAATCGCCACTCCCACGAACAGGGCGGCTGCGGTGTTGGACGTGCGACGTTTCGAACGAGAAATGTTACGTTGCGCGAGACGCCCGGTCACGGTGAAGACCTTCGATGGCAGCCAGCCGAGCACCGCGCCCGCGGTGGACACGTATGCCGGTCCCGCCACAATCACGCCGATCACGGCCAGCGCCGCGCCAATACCGAGCGGCCAGCCGACAGCGATACTGTTGAGCGCCTTCCACGGCGTCGGACCGCCGTCACCATCCGCGGCGGCCAAAGCGTAGGTGAAACCCCAGCTCAGGAAGCCCAACAGCACCATGACGGTGCCGAGGATGCCACGTGCGAGGACAGACTTTTCCGGATTGACGGTTTCGTTCATCGCCTGAATCGGCGGGGCAAGCGCCGCATTTCGCGCCGGCAGGGCCGCACCGATCAACGTCACCACAATGCCGACCACAAGGCCGACGAGCATGTCGGAAACGGTCGGATTGGTGGCGCCGGTCAATGGCATACCCATATTCGCCAAACCGGATGCGATGAGTTTGACCATGCCCCAGCCGAGCCCGATGCCTGCGAGCGAACCTACCAGGCCCAGCAACAGAGCTTGCACGATCACCGTGGAGAACACTTGCAGGGGAGAAGCGCCGATGGAACGCAGCAGCGCATAGCCGCGCATCGACTCGCGCACGATCATGGAGAACGTGTTGGCGATGATGAACGAGCCGACAAACAATGCGATCACCGCGAAAATCAGAATAAGCGGTTGGATGAAGCCGAGCGCGTCCTGCGTGGATTTGGTTGATTCGTCACGGTATTCATCACCGGTGATGGCATGCGCCTTCGCCGATCTCGGCAGCGCCTTGTTGATACGGTCCGCCAGCTGCTGCTGCGCGTTGTCGTCAAGCGGCGTGGTCTTATTGCCGTAGACGCTGATCAACGCAGTCTTGTCCGGATCGTCCGATTGCTTGTTCGCCTGTTCCTTGGCCGTCGCGGGATCGATGGCGATGATGATGGCGCCTGCCTGGCTGGCATCGGTGGTGAAGATGCCGCTGACGGTCACCTTATGAGCGTCGTCCGGATAGACGATTTTCGTCTTATCGCCGACCTTCAGACCCGACTGTTCGGCGGCGAAGGAATGAAGGGCGATCTCATCGCCGTTCTTCGGCCACGTGCCGGTCGTGAACTTGGCGGACCGCCACGGCGACGACTTGCCCATGCCTATGGCGAGCGTCGGAGACCCCATGGTGGTCACCGCATCGCCATGCTTGTCGAGCAGCACTACGCCGGACAGCATGTGCACGACGCGTGCCGAGGAAACACCGTCGACCTTGGCTATCGTACCCGCCAGATCGACGTCGACATCGTTGTAGCTTTTCGTCGATCCCATCGACATCGCCGACGAATCTTTTTTCTTCTCCTGCGAACCGCGCACGTACACGTCATGGTCCGCATTGGTGGACATCATCTGTGAAACCTGGTTGTTGAGCATTTCGCGGAAACAGAACGAGCCGACCACGAAACTCACGCCGAGCGCGATGGCCACGATCGACATGATGAAACGGCCGAAATGGCTGCGCGCGTCGCGCAATCCTATGCGAATCATGCCTGCGAGTCCTCCGTCACGGTCGGAACGGCGGTGGAGGCGGCGTACTTGGAAACATCGTCGATGTCGTCGTCGCCGGCGAACACCTCAAGAATCTCGTTGTACGTCGGATGCTGCATGTCGCGGGTGATGTTGCCGTCGGCGAGCACCAGCACACGGTCCGCGAAGGAGGCCGCACGCGGATCGTGGGTGACCATGACGATCGACTGGCCGTAGTCGCGTACCGAATCGCGCAGGAAGCCAAGCACTTCACGGCTGGAACGCGAGTCGAGGTTGCCGGTCGGCTCGTCGGCGAAGATCACGGACGGTCGTGCCATGATGGCGCGGGCGCAGGCCACGCGCTGCTGCTGGCCGCCGGACAGCTGGCTTGGACGGTGCGTGAGCCGCTTCTCCAGACCGACCACCTTGACCACTTGGTTGAACCAGTCGCGGTCGATCGGACGTTTCGCTATCTGCAACGGCAGCAGGATGTTCTCCTCGGCGGACAGCGTCGGCACCAGATTGAACGACTGGAAAATGAACCCGATCTGTTCGCGGCGCAGATCCGTCAGCTGCTTCTGGTTCATGGAGGAGACCTCGAGGCCCTCCACCATCACCTTGCCGGACGAAGGGGCGTCGAGTCCAGCCATGCAATGCATGAGCGTGGACTTGCCGGAACCGGAAGGGCCCATGATGGCGGTCATTTCACCGCGCTTGAATTCCACATTCACATGATCCAACGCCATCACTTCGTTGTCTTTTGAGCCGTAGACCTTGGTCAGGTCGATGGCGCGGGCCACAATCCCATCATCGGGGTTTTCGGCTGTCGGATGCTGTACGTCATGAATGGAATGACGAGTCATAATACCGCCTGTTCGTAGGATGCCTAATCGTCATCAGTCTATCGGTATGGGGACATAATGGAATCGTGCCATCGCGTGAGATGACATTCGATCGCGCTGCGGAATGGCATTTATACGGTGTCTGCGTGGTGTCTGTTCATTTCAGATGAAGCGGAAGGTGGTTTGCATGTGTTTCGATGATGCGTTGGACGGATTCGACGCCTATCTGAAAGCCAACCGAGGGTTGAGCGCAAACACCCGCAGGGCGTACCGCAGCGATGTCGAGGAATGCTTGGTGGCGTTGCGGAAACAGGGTTGCGTGGATCTGAATGAGGTGACCATCGAGGATTTGCGCCTGTGGATGGCCGAATCGTCCAAAAATCACGCACGCAGCAGCATGGCGCGCAAAACCGTCGCCGTGCGTGGATTCTTCGCATGGGCGTACGACCATGACATGGCGTCCGCCAACCCGGCGGCTTCGTTGCAGACGCCGAAAATCCCCGATACGCTGCCGGCGGTATTGAACGAAACGCAGGCGCAGCAGCTGATGGACCGCGTTGATGAGGACGGCATGGAGGCGCGATCGCAGGAACCGAATATGAAAAAACAGGCGATCGCGCTGCGTGACGCGGCCATGCTGGAACTGCTCTATGCCACCGGCATGCGTGTGGCGGAACTGGTCGGACTCGACGTGGCCGACGTGACATTCGGCAACCGCACGGTGAAAGTGACCGGCAAAGGCGACAAGCAGCGTGTCATGCCATTCGGCGCACCAGCCGACAAGGCCTTGCGCGATTGGCTGGAATATGGCCGTCCCGTACTATGCGGTGACATGTCGGACGACGCGTTCTTTTTGGGATCGCAGGGCGGGCGGATCGGTCAACGTATGGTGCGCAAGGTGGTGCACGACCGGGCACGGGAGGCCGGCGTGCCAGACATCAGTCCGCATGCGTTGCGCCACAGTGCGGCGACCCATATGCTCGACGGGGGAGCGGACCTGCGTGAGGTGCAGGAGATGCTGGGGCATTCCTCGCTGAAGACCACGCAGCGTTACACACACGTGTCCATCGAACAGTTGAAGGCACGATACGGGCAGGCGTTTCCACGGGCGTGACGCGGATTGGCAAAGTACGCTGACAGCGAACGGATATGTCCGCGTCCGTCCATACACACGATGCGGATAAGTTGTTCCGGCGATAAGAGGGAAAACGGATTGTTTTATCAGATGATGAGTTTTGATTTGGCTATTTTGCATGGGCCTCCCTCGGATATGGAGCGGTTGTCCCTCAATCGAGTGATAATGAACCCACCATCAGAACGAAGACGGACGTTGATGCCACGGTATTGACGCCCGCCTTCTTTTTGAGCAGGGTCTTACGGCTCTGGAAATAATGGATAAGGAGAATATGAATTCCATGAAGAAGAAAGCTCTGGCTTTCGCTGCGGCCGCATGCGCATTCGGCATGCTGCTCAGCGGTTGCGGCTCTTCCAACGGTGACTCCACCGCTGACAAGGGTTCCAACGTCATCACCGCATACAATTCCGAACCGCAGAACCCGCTCATCCCGGGCGACTGCAACGAGACCGGCGGCGGCAAGCCGCTCGACCTGCTGTTCGCACGTCTGATTTCCTTCGACGCCAAGGGCAACGCCTCCAACGAAGTGGCGGAGTCCATCAAGTCCAACGATGACGCCACCCAGTACACCATCAAGCTCAAGGATGGTTGGAAGTTCACCGACGGCACCCCGGTGACCGCCGAATCCTTCACCAAGGCATGGAGCTACACGGCCAACGCCAAGAACGCACAGCTCGGCTCCTCCTTCTTCTCCACCATCAAGGGCTACGACAAGCTTCAGGATGGAGACAAGCTCAAGGGCGACGAACAGCTCGAGGGCCTGAAGGTCGTCAACGACCATGAATTCACCGTCGACCTGAACCGTTCCGACTCCGTGTTCGCCATCAAGGTCGGCTACACCGCATTCGCTCCGCTGCCGGAATCCTTCTTCAAGGATCCGAAGGCCTTCGGCGAGAAGCCGGTCGGCAACGGCCCGTACAAGTTCCAGTCCTGGGACCACGACAACCAGATCGTGCTGGTGAAGAACCCCGACTACAAGGGCAACCGCGTCGCCAAGAACGACGGCGTGACCTTCAAGGTCTACACCAAGGATGAGGCCGCCTACGCCGACATCCAGTCCGGTTCCCTCGACGTGATGGAGTCCGTCCCGGCCTCCGCCACCAAGACCTTCCAGAAGGACTCCACCGTACAGGCCTACAACAAGGCCGGCTCCGTCATCCAGCAGTTCACCATCCCGGCCAAGCTGAAGCACTTCGAAGCCGACACCGAGGAAGGCACCCTGCGTCGCCAGGCCGTCTCCATGGCCATCAACCGCGAGAACATCTGCAAGAAGGTGCTCAACGGCACCGGCACCCCGGCCGCCGACTTCACCTCCCCGCTGACCCCGGGCTACTCCGATTCCCTCAAGGGTTCCGGCAACCTGAAGTACAACGAGAAGAAAGCCAAGGAACTGTGGGCGAAGGCCAACGCCATCAGTCCGTGGACCTCCGATGACAAGCTCACCTTCGCCTACAACGCCGATGGTGGCCACGAAGTCATCTACACCGCCGTGGTCAACTCCATCAACAACGTGCTGGGCGCCGGCGTGGTCGCCACCAACCCGTACCCGACCTTCAACGATTTCCGCACCGCCGTGTCCGACCGCAAGGTGAACGGCGCGTTCCGTAGCGGCTGGCAGCCGGATTACCCGTCCGCCGAAAACTACCTGGTGCAGAACTTCGCCTCCGCCGCTGCCGATGGCAACGGCTCCAACGATGGCGACTACAAGAACCCGGAGTTCGATGCGCTGTGCGACAAGGCCGCTGCCTCCAAGTCCGTCGCAGACGCCAACAAGCTGTACCAGCAGGCACAGGAAGTGCTGCTCAACGACCTGCCGGCCGTTCCGCTGTACTACGCCAATGCCTATGGTGTGGCCTCGACCGGTGTCTCCGGCTTCGAGATGAACTGGCAGAACCTGCCGGTCTACGAGAACATGACCAAGTCCGGCAAGTGAGCCGTTCTCTGATTTTGATTTCGTAGGATCGACATGAAGGAAGGAACGGATTCGAATATCCGTTCCTTCCTTTCCGCGTAATAAACGGGGCTTCCATCGGAGGTCCATGACGGCTGGACATGCGACATCAACAGAAGATGTCCGCGCGTGGGGTATATTTTCAGCTGTCTTTCATGAAACTGCAATATAAAGCATTGTGGTGCAGTATCACTGATACGTAACGGGGCAAGCGCCGGCCGCCCCGGGCCTCATGTCCTATACGCGTGAGCGTAGGGGACGAAGCCGCAAACGGCTGGCGAACGAGTGAGTAATCAAAAGGAGAAACCAATGGGCAAGTATCTTCTGCGACGCATTCTGCAGATGATCCCTGTGGTTCTCGGCACGACGCTTCTGGTGTATGCCCTGGTGTTCGCGTTGCCGGGCGACCCGGTCAAGGCGATGTTCGGCGACAAGCCGGTCAACGAAGCGGTCGCGGCCCAGATCCGTGCCGAATACAATCTGGACAAGCCGTTCATCGTCCAGTATCTGCTGTTCCTGAAGAACGCGCTGACCCTCGACTTCGGCAAGACCTTCTCCGGACAGCTTGTCATCGACGTGATCGGCCGCGCCTTCCCCGTGACCATCAAGCTCGCCCTGATGGCCTTCGTGTTCGAAGCGGTTTTCGGCGTGATCTTCGGTGTGATCTCCGGCCTGAAGAAGGGCAAGTGGTGCGATACCGTCATCCTGATCTTCTCCCTGCTGCTCATCTCCGTGCCGACCTTCGTCACCGGCTTCCTCTGCCAGTACTTTCTCGGTGTGAAGTGGCATCTGCTGCCGGTCACCGCCGGAACGAATCCAGGATTCCTTGATCTGCTGATGCCGGCCATGGTGCTTGGCTCTGTATCGATGGCGTACATCATCCGTCTGAGCCGTACGGAGATTTCGTCCAACATCGCCCTCGACTATGTGCGCACCGCGCGCGCCAAGGGCATGGACAACAAATCCGTCATGCTGCGCCACGTGCTGCGCAACTCCATGATCCCCGTCGTCACCTATCTGGGCCAGGATCTTGGCGCACTGATGGGCGGCGCGATGATCTCCGAAACCATCTTCAACGTGCATGGCATCGGCTACCTGACCTATCAGAGCATCCTCAAGGGAGAAGGCAACCTGGTGGTGTCCATCGTGACGCTGCTCATGCTGATCTTCGTGGTTTGCAATCTGCTGGTCGACATGCTGTACGCCGCGCTTGATCCGCGAATCCGTTACGCGTGAGTCGAGGGAGGGAACAAGAAATGACCGAAATGAATGAGACCAATCCTTCCACCGTGCTTCCGGGACAGGAACGCTATGTGGCACCGCTCGATGAGACGCCCCTGAAGGCCGTCGACTCGATGGACGAATCCGCACCGGCTTCGAACATGTGGGCCGACGCATGGCGAACCCTGCGTAAGAACCCGCTGTTCATCATCTCCGGACTGCTGATCATCTTCATCGTGTTCGTGGCGCTGTTCCCGAGCGTGTTGACCAAGCAGAACCCGAACTACTGCACGCTCGACAATTCCCTTGAGCCGGCTTCCTCAGGCCATCCGTTCGGCTTCGACCTGCAAGGTTGCGACGTATACTCCCGTGTGGTCTACGGCACCCGCACCTCGCTGAGCGTCGGCGTGTTCGCCACACTGCTGGTGGTGCTGCTCGGAACGCTGATCGGCGCAATCGCCGGCTTCTTCGGAGGATGGGTCGACGCCGTGCTGAGCCGACTGACCGATATCTTCCTCGCGCTGCCGATTCTGCTTGGCGCCATCGTGGTGCTCCAGATGTTCAAAACGAGCAGCTCCATCTGGAAGATCATTCTGGTGATGACGCTGTTCGGCTGGACCTCCGTGGCACGAATCGCGCGAGGTGCTGTGATGGAAGCCAAGAACCTTGAATTCAACACGGCGTCCACCGCTCTGGGATCCACCCCGATCCGCAACCTGTTCCGCCACATCCTGCCGAATTCGCTGGCTCCGATCATCGTGGTCGGCACCACCTCGCTGGCCACCTACATCGTGCTCGAGGCCACGCTGAGCTTCCTGGGCGTCGGCCTGCCCACCACCACGGTCAGCTGGGGCGGAGACATCTCCAACGCGCAGTCCATCCTGCGTACTGACCCGATGGTGCTGTTCTACCCGTCCGCCGCGCTGGCCATCACCGTGCTGGCATTCATCATGATGGGCGACGCCGTCAAGGACGCGCTCGATCCGAAGAGCCGTACGGCCTGAGTGTAAGTGAAGGGATATTCGATGACTGAAATGAATACCGAGAACAACCTCGAGGCCATGCAGCGCGCCCACGGGCCGCTGTTGGAGGTCAAGAACCTCCAGGTCGACTTCACCACCGATGAAGGCAAGGCCGTGCATGCCGTGCGCAACTCGTCCTTCAGCGTGTATCCCGGCCAGTGGGTGGCCATCGTCGGCGAATCCGGTTCCGGCAAATCCACTTCCGCCATGGCCGTGCTTGGCCTGCTTCCGGGAACCGGCCATGTGGTCGACGGCTCCATCAAGCTTGATGGCCAGGAGATCTCCGGCTTCAAGCAGAAGGATTTCGACAAGCTCCGTGGTAGCAAGATGGGTCTTGTCCCGCAGGATCCGATGAGCAACCTGAACCCGGTGTGGCGCATCGGCACCCAGGTCAAGGAAGCGTTGGTGGCCAACAACATGGACATCGACCACGAAAAGCGTTCCGAATTCGCCAAGGCCCTGGCCGGTGACGAAGTGGAGCTCAAGGGCAATGACGATGAGACCTTCCTTGGTTCCAAGGAACTGCCTGATCTGATCGCCGCGGCCAAGGAGGCTCTTGTCAAGATCGGCAAGAGCGGTGACGAGCTTGACAAGATCATGGCCCGGTTCGCCGAGGAATGGGTTCCGGGATCCGAAACCCGCTGGCGTGTGGCCGATGGCCTGATCAAGGCCGGGGTGAAGGACGATGACGCATGGTACATCGCCAAGAAGTATGTGGTCGGCTCCACCATGGACGACCGCATCGCCGGTCTGCTGTCCGAGGCCGGTCTGCCTGACGCCGCCACCCGTGCCCGCCAGTTCCCGCACGAATTCTCCGGCGGCATGCGTCAGCGTGCGCTGATCGCCATCGGTCTGGCCTGCCGTCCGGAACTGCTCATCGCCGACGAGCCGACCTCCGCGCTTGACGTGACCGTGCAGAAGAAGATCCTCGACCATCTGCACATGCTGACCGATTCCCTGGGAACCGCGGTGCTGTTCATCACCCACGATCTCGGTCTGGCCGCGGAACGCGCCCAGCATATCGTGGTCATGTACAAGGGCCAGGTCGTGGAATCCGGTCCTTCACTGGAAGTGCTGCAGCATCCGCAGCATCCGTACACCAAGCGTTTGGTCGCCGCTGCGCCGTCCTTGGCATCGCAGCGCATCATCTCCGTCAAGGAGCATGGCGGCGACGCCACCGCGGTCATGGAGCACGCGGTGAACGAGGATTCCCTGAAGAAGGGCGAAGCCATCATCACGGTGGATCACCTGACCAAGGAATTTAAACTGCCGCGCAAGAAGGAGATGTTCAAGGCGGTCGACGATGTGAGCTTCTCCATCAAGAAGGGCACCACATTGGCCATCGTCGGCGAATCCGGTTCCGGCAAATCCACCGTGGCCAACATGGTGCTGAAACTGCTTGAGCCGACCGCCGGCACCGTCGCCTACGACGGCAAAGACGTCTCCGGATTCAAGGGCAAGGAGTTGCTTGACTTCCGACGTCATGTGCAGCCGGTGTTCCAGAACCCGTACGGATCGCTCGACCCCATGTACTCCATCTACCGGTCCATCGAGGAGCCGCTGCGCATCCACGGCATCGGAGACAAGAAGAGCCGTGCCAAGCGTGTGCGCGAGCTCATCGACATGGTGGAATTGCCGGAATCGGTGATGAGCCGTTATCCGAACGAGCTTTCCGGCGGCCAAAGGCAGCGCATCGCCATCGCGCGCGCCATGGCCCTCGATCCGGATGTGATCGTCTGCGACGAGGCCGTCTCCGCATTGGACGTGCTGGTGCAGGACCAGGTGCTTCGCCTGCTCAACGACCTGCAGGCGGAAAAGGGACTGAGCTACCTGTTCATCACCCATGATCTGGCGGTGGTGCGTCAGATCGCCGATGAGGTCGTGGTGATGCAGCACGGCAAGCTGGTGGAGCATGCCACCACCGACGAGGTCTTCGACCATCCGAAGAAGCAGTACACCCGCGACCTGCTGGACGCCATCCCAGGCGGCAAGCTGCAGCTCGGACTCGACTGATCGCGTCAGCCATCTGGAAAACCTCCCTTCCCACAAGGGAGGTTTTCTTGTATTCCGGCTAGGCTAAGGCGCTATGACGATCACAATCACGACATCGAATGTGAATGGAATCCGCGCGGCGAAACGCAAAGGCATCGAGCAATGGGCCGCGAAGAACACGCCGGACGTGTGGTGCATGCAGGAAGTACGCGCCCCGCAAAACGAAATCGACCCCATCTTCGACGAATTCGGCTTCGAATATGCGACCGCCGGACGCATCGCCGACCAAAGCGGGCTTGATCGCATGAACGAGATCTGCCGTATCAAGGGACGCGCCGGCGTCGGTCTGCTCTCCGCGCTGCCCGTCATCGACAAGCGCTACGGACTGCCGGGACTTGCCGAGGACGTCGATTCCGGCCGTTGGATCGAAGCGGATGTGAAGACCCCGCAAGGGTACACCGTCACTGTCGTATGCGTGTACGTGCACGCCGGCAACACCGACGATTCGGAGAAAATGAAGCAGAAATACCGTTTCCTCGACACCATGCTGGTACGTATGGGACAACTGCGTGATGAAGCGGCGCACGGCGGCAAGCAGGCGGTATTGTGCGGCGATTTCAACATCGCGCACACGCCGCTCGACATCAAGAACGCGAAAGCCAACGAGAAGCACGCCGGCTTCCTGCCCGAGGAACGCGCCTACGTGGACAAATGGCTGGGGGAGTTGGAATTCGTGGATGTGATGCGTTCCCTGTGCGGAGACATCCAAGGACCGTACACCTGGTGGAGCCAGCGGGGCCGCGCCTTCGACAACAACGTCGGCTGGAGGATCGACTACCAGTTCGCCACACCCGAACTCGCCGAAACGGCCCGCGGATTCGTCATCGACAAAGCTCCGACCTACGACCTGCGATGGTCGGATCATGCGCCGCTGAGCATCACCTACGACGTGTGAGTTTTTGCGGCCGTCATCCGGCCAATGCCGGGCAACGGGAGGACACACTCCGATTCCCAGCCCGTATTAAGCATGGGTGCTAGGCTAGTCACGGTTGCAACCGTAATGAAATGAGGAACATCATGGGACTGTTTGGATTCGGCAAGAAGAAGCGTCAGAGCGAGGAAGCCGCTGAAGCCGCCGCCGAAGAGAACGACAAGGCCGATGAGGCCATCTCCGAAACCGCCGAGGCGCCCGCCGGTGGAATTCAGGAAACCATCCTTCCGGAACCGTCCGATGAGTACGACGGCCGTGGCGATGAGCACGGTCCGTGGGACGTCGACGACGAGAACGTGCCCGACTATGACGAATACCTCGACATGGGCGCCTACTATCTGCCGTTCCTCCAAGGCATCGAACTGCGCGTGAAGGCCAACCGCGCCACCCAGCAGGTGCTCGGCACCACCATCACCTACGGATCCTCCAGCGTGGAGATCGAAGCCTTCGCCGCGCCGAAGACCATGGGACTGTGGGATGACGTGCGCGCCGACTTGGTTGAGGCCAACAAAGACGCCAAGGAGACCGACGGCGTGTTCGGCACCGAACTGACACTGCCGGTCGTGGTCAAGGGCGGACGCAAGGTCGTCACCCGCATCGTCGGTGTGGACGGACCGCGGTGGATGCTGCGCGGCATCTTCTCCGGCAAAGCCGCCACCGATCCGGACCACGCCGAAACCAAGGCGCTGAACCAGCTTTTCTCCAACATCGTCGTGGAACGCGGCGAGGACCCGCTGGCCCCGCGTGACCTCATCCCGATGCATCCGCCGGTCGCCCCGGCCGAACGCAAGGCCGCCAAGGAAGCCGCCGAAGCCGAACAGGCAGGCAGGACGATGGACATTCCAAGCCAGCCGAAGGGACCGTTTGACTCCGACCAGCAGGTCGAGGTCAAGACCACGTTGTCGCGTGGACCGATGTTCTCCGAAGTGCGCTGAGCGAACGACGACCACGAAAACACAAACGCATGGCTGAAACCGAAATCAAGAAAAGAACCGGCCTCGGCGCGCTCGCCGACGCCGGCGATGCCGACGATTTCTCCGTCATTGACGCGATCGGCGGTCCGCGCGGCGTCGTCGAATCGATGCTGCCGGGCGTGGTGTTCGTGGTGATGTTCGTCATTACCTCCGACCTGCATCTGACCATCGGCGTATCCGCAGCCCTCGCCGTACTGCAGGTGATCGTCCGCCTATGCCAACGCCAATCCGTCATGGGCGCCGTCTCCGGCCTTCTGGCAGTCGGCATCTGCCTGATCTGGGCATGGAACAGCCACGAGGCGCGCAACTACTACATGTTCGGATTCCTGACCAACGCCTTCTACATCGTGCTGCTCGCCATTTCGTTGATGGTACGTGTACCGGGACTTGGCTTGGTGATCGAATTCATCCGGACACTGCCAACCGAGCATCTGCGCGCATGGCTTGCCGATTGGCGTGGCGACAAGGCATTGAACCGCGCGTACACCATCATCACCGCGTTGTGGATCGGTGTGTTCTCACTGCGACTGGTGGTGCAGGTGCCGTTGTACCTGTCCAACCAGGTCGGCTGGCTCGGCACTGCACGTCTGCTCATGGGCATTCCGTTCTGGGCGTTGGCCATCTGGGTGTCGTACCTCATCGTGGCCACCCCCATGCATCGGCATAAGACGTTGGCCGAACCAAACGCCGACGCGATGGACGACAACAACGAAACGGAGGAACAGCACTGATGGAATCGACCATCCGCATCGAACGATATGCCGACCAAGGCCGTTGCGTCGGCCACATCGACGGACGCGTCGTGTTCGTGCGATTCGCGTTGCCGGGCGAGCTGGTACGCGTCGTGTTGGACGAGCCACATGATCGCGAGGACCGTTTTTGGACTGGCGAAGTGACGGAAGTGCTGGAAGCCAGCGAGGACCGCGTCGAACCCGTATGGCCGTTGGCGGGTCCGCTTGCCATGGGCGGCGGCGTCGGCGGTGCCGATTTGGTGCACGTCTCACTGCCCGGACAGCTTAAATGGAAATCCACGTCCATCGCCGAACAGATGAGACGTCTCGGCCATGTCGACGTTGACGTGCCGATCGAGCGCATGCCCGAGGATGAGGCGGAGCAGGGGCTGCACTGGCGTACCCGCATCGAGATGATCGCGGACGAGAACGGCCGACCGTCCATGCGCAGACGCGGCACCCACGTGCGTGTGCCGATCGACACCATGCCGTTGGCCAGTCGCGCGTTGCTTAACGTGGCCGAGAAGGAACACGTGTGGGATGGGGGATTCACTCCCGGATCGCAGATTCGTCTGTCTGTTCCCGAGCCTCGCGGCAATGCCGAAATCGCCGACAACTACGCCGTGCTCGTCGATGGCGAGGTGACGGCGGGCAATCGCGAGCTTACCGAAAAGGTGACGGTGTGCGGACGTGAATTCGAATATGGTGTGGACGCCGGCGGATTCTGGCAGATGCACCGTCACGCGCCGATCGCGTTGACCGGCCATGTGATGTCCTTGGTGCATGGCGAGCTTGACGGCGCCACTTCCGCATGCCTGTGGGATTTGTATTCCGGTTCCGGCCTGTTCACGCTGCCGTTGGCCACGTTAAGCGCCGGCCGCACGCGCATGCTGAGCGTGGAAGGTGGCAAGACCGCTGTCAAACACGCGCAACGCAATCTGAGGGCCATCCATTTGGGCAATGTCGACGCCCGTGTGGGCGATGTGGCCAAGACGCTTGCCAACGTACGCAACGATTTGGCCAAACCCGATATCGTGGTGCTTGATCCGCCGCGTGCCGGCGCACGTGCGAAGGTATGCAGGCAGATCGCCGAATCCGGCGCGCGAAGCGTCGTATACATCGCCTGCGACCCGGCATCGCTGGCACGCGACACCGCCACATTGGCCTCGCTCGGATACGATCTTGCCGATATTCGCGCATTCGACATCTATCCGACCACCCACCATGTCGAAACGGTGGCGCTATTCAGGAAAGCCACACGATGACCGGTTTCGCGCGGCGTGCCGCAGCCGGTCTCCTTGCAGCCGTCTTCGGCATCTCCATGCTGGCCGGCTGCACGCCGAACAATGCCGCGGTGGGAGATACGCAGTCCGCAGGCGATGCGGTCGCCCACAGCATGAAGGACCGCAACAGTCTCGACGTGGCCATGATCGGCTCCCAAGACGAACAGACCGATCGCCTGGCGTTGGATGTCATGGAGGCGGGCGGGCTCAGGCCGGTGTATCTGCCGGTCGCCGGCACGGTCGACATGCAGGACACCGCCCGGCAAGCGGTCGAGGATATGGCGCAACGCATGGTCAGCATCATCGTCATTTCGGGAATCGACGTGTCCGGCGTGAACCATGACGGCTGGTACGACACGCTGACAACCGCAAGACAGGCGGGCATTCCAGTGGCACTGCTCAACCCGATCGCCACGCCGACCGACAGCACGCTGTTCGCTGCGACGCTCACAATCAACGACCGCATGACGGATGCGACGCCGCTTGCCGACGCGGTAGCCGGCATAGCCAACAATGACCCGCACGACAGAACAATCCTCGTCACCACCATCAGCCACGGCGGCAAACAGTGAACCGCTCCACGCATTCGGGTGAGTTCGAATCGGTTCGGATGCGTGGCGCTGAACGCACCCTGAGAAAACCCTGAATTTTGCCGGAGTTTTACGGGAAAAGCCTGCGGGTGCGCATCGCCAAGCGGTAGGCTGGCAGCATGAGTGAAAGTCAAACCATGCCTGAAACCAGTGAAAAGGGGCTCACCGCAGCGGAAGTCGCCGCCCTTACGGAAAGCGGGCAGGTCAACGCCGTCAAATCGTCCACGTCACGTTTGTTCGCCGACATCGTGCGAGCCAACGTGTTCACCCTGTTCAACGGCATCGTCTTCGCCGCCATGGTCATGGTATTGGTCACGGGATCATGGAGAGACGCCGTGTTCGGCCTCGTCATCCTCATCAACACCGGCATCGGCATCGTCACCGAGCTGAAAGCCAAACGAACGCTCGACAAGCTTTCCATCCTCGTAGCCTCCGACTATCTCGTACGACGCGATGGCAAGGACGTCGAAGTGCCGCACAACGAAATCGTGCTCGGCGACCTCATGTGGATCCGCTCCGGCGAACAGGTTCCCGCCGACGCGCAGATCGTGCGCACCTGGGGCCTGGAACTCGACGAATCCATGCTCACTGGCGAATCGCGCACCGTGCGCAAGAACGAAGGCGACGACATCTATTCCGGATCCACCGCGGTCTCCGGCATGGCCTTGGTCAAGGTCAACGCGGTCGGCGCGCACAGCTATGCCGCCACCTTGACCGCGCAGGCGAAGGTCTACAAAAAGACCGTGTCCGACCTCAACAAGGGCATCAACACCATCCTCAAATTCATGACCTTCCTCGTCGTGCCGCTGTGCGTGCTGCTCATCTGGTCGCAGGTGCACGCGGTCGGCGGTTGGGACGTAGCCGTCTCCACCGGCCAATGGCGTTCCTCCGTGGTGTCCGCCGTGGCTGGCGTGGTCGGCATGATCCCCGAAGGCCTCGTACTGCTCACCTCGCTCAACTTCGCGCTCGCCGCCATCCGTTTGGCACGCAAGAACACGCTCGTGCAGGAGCTCGAATCCGTGGAGACCCTCGCACGCGTGGACTGCCTGAACCTCGACAAAACCGGCACCGTCACCGACGGCGGCATCATGCTCAACGAAATACGCATGCTGGATGGCATCGGAGCCAATACCGTTGACGAACATGCCGTGAAACAGGCGTTGTACGACCTGTCGAACGAAGGACAGCCGAACGGCACCGGATTGGCGATTCTCAACGGACTGGGCAAGCAGGGATTCTCCGCCGGTCCCGTCGCGGCGCGCGTTCCGTTCTCGTCGGCACGCAAATGGAGCTCGATTGCCGATGACGGCGCGGTATGGACGATGGGCGCGCCGGAAGTCGTGCTGTCCCACTTGGATGGCGATTACGCCGACGTTCTTCGACTGGTCAACGATTCCGCACACGACGGCAACCGCGTGCTGCTGATCGCACGGCATGACGGCAAGGCGCCCGCCGATTACGAAAGCGATCCCGCCATCGACCCCGCATCGCGGCCCGTCGCGCTGGTATTATGCTCCGAGCACATTCGCGACGACGCCGAAGCCACACTCGCCTGGTTCCGCGAGCAGGGCGTGCGCTGCCGCATCATCTCCGGCGACAATCCCGTCACCGTCGGTGCGATCGCAAGAAAAGTACGGCTCACCGGAGACGAGGAGCCACGGTTCATGGACGCGCGAGAACTGCCCGCCGACATCACGGAACTGGCGAAAGTACTGGAGAACGTGGACGTGCTCGGCCGTGTCCTGCCCGACCAGAAGAAGGCGATCGTCCAGGCGCTGCACCTAGGCGATCATGTCGTGGCGATGACCGGCGACGGCGTGAACGACGCGCTCGCCATCAAGGAGGCCGACCTGGGCATCGCGATGGGCAACGCGGCCCCCGCCACCAAAGCCGTCGCACAAGTGGTGCTCGTCGATTCGAAATTCTCGCATCTGCCCGATGTGGTGGCACGTGGACGCCAGGTCATGGCCAACATGGAACGCGTGGCCAGCCTGTTCCTCGTCAAAACCGTATATTCCGCGCTGATCTCGCTCGGCGTGGTGCTGACGCAGATCCCATTCCCATACCTGCCCCGCCATATCACCTACATCGGCGCACTCACCATCGGCATGCCGGCGTTCATCCTCGCGCTTGCGCCGAACACGCGCCGCTACATTCCGGGCTTCCTCAGGCGCGTGGTGCACTTCGCGTTGCCGGGAGGCATCGCCACGGCTCTGTCGATTCTCGCCGATTCGTGGCTGTTGCCGAAGTTCATGGGCTGGGACGCACAGCATTCCGCCGCGCAGCTGGGCATGCTTCGTGGCGTCAACGCGATTATCCTGCTGATGATGGGCATCTTCGTACTGGCGCGCGTGGCCCGTCCACTCAACTCGTGGAGAGGCGGTCTGGTATTGGCGTTCGCCGTGGCGGGCGTGGCCGGCCTGTTCATTCCGCCCGTCGCGCGTTTCTTCGCGCTCGTGATACCGTCCGGCGAAATGCTCGCGGCGACGGGCGTCGCGCTTGTGGTGTCCGCCATCGTTTTCGTGCTGTGCCTGTGGTGCGTGCCGAAAATGGTCGCCATTTTCTCACGTTTCAAGAAGACACGCCAGTGCTGAAGTAACGTGGCTGTATCGTTGGCAACGGATAATCGGCTGCTGGAAAGCAGTTTCAACCAGCCACAAAAGCTCGGAGGTAGCATGTCTGTGCGCGACGACCAGCTCGACACCCTGAAGGTGGGCGGCAAGGATTACGACTTTTACCGTATCGCGGATTTGCCGGGCATCGATCATCTCCCGTATTCGTTGAAGGTTCTTGTTGAGAACCTGGTGCGCAACATCGATGGCGCCAACATCACGGATGATCATGTCAAGGCTCTGTTGGATTGGGATCCGGCCGCACAGCCGAGCCACGAGATCCAGTTCACCCCGTCCCGCGTGGTCATGCAGGACTTCACCGGCGTGCCGTGCATCGTCGACCTCGCCACCATGCGTGACGCCGTCAAGGAGCTTGGCGGAGATCCGGAGGTCATCAACCCGCAGGTCCAGTCCGACATGGTCATCGACCATTCCGTGCAGATCGACAAGTACGGCGTGGCCGACGCGGTCGAACAGAACATGGACATCGAATACCAGCGCAACGGCGAACGCTACCAGTTCCTGCGTTGGGGCCAGCAGGCCTTCCGCAACTTCCGCGTGGTGCCGCCGGGAACCGGCATCATCCACCAGGTCAATATCGAATACCTCGCCAAAGTCGTCATGACCAAGGCGGGGGAGCGCGGTCGCGACCTCGCCTACCTCGACTCCTGCGTGGGCACCGATTCGCACACCACCACCGTCAACGGTCTGGGCGTGCTCGGCTGGGGCGTCGGCGGCATCGAAGCCGAAGCCGCCATGCTCGGCCAGCCGATTTCCATGCTCGTGCCGCGCGTCGTCGGCTTCAAGCTCACCGGATCCATTCCGGAAGGCGTCACCGCCACCGACGTGGTCCTCACCATCACCGACATGCTGCGCCAGCACGGTGTGGTCGGCAAGTTCGTGGAATTCTACGGCGAAGGCATCGCTTCCGTGCCGCTGGCTAACCGCGCCACCATCGGCAACATGGGACCGGAATTCGGCTCCACCTGTGGCATCTTTCCGATCGACAACGTCACCCTCGACTACCTGCGTCTGACCGGCCGTTCCGAAGAGCAGATCGCTCTCGTCGAAGCCTACGCGAAAGCCAACAAGCTCTGGGGCGACGCCACCGATCCGGACTACGTAGAACCGCAGTACTCCGAATACCTGGAACTCGACCTCGGAACCGTTGTGCCGTCCATCGCAGGCCCGAAGCGTCCTCAGGACCGCATCAGGCTGTCCGAATCGAAAGAGAAGTTCGAAGCCACGCTGCCGGCGTACGAAACCGACAAGACCGTGCAGGATCCGATCGCGGTGTCCACTGACTTCCGCGGCGACTTCGATATCAAGAACGGCGACGTGGCGATCGCGTCCATCACGTCGTGCACCAACACCTCCAACCCGTCCGTCATGATCGCCGCCGGCCTGATCGCCCGCAACGCGCATGCCAAGGGACTGAAGCCCAAGCCGTGGGTCAAGACGTCACTTGCTCCGGGCTCCCAGGTCGTCGCCGACTATCTGAAGGCCGCCGGTCTGCAGGATGATCTCGACGCGCTCGGCTACCAGCTGGTCGGCTTCGGCTGCGCCACCTGCATCGGCAACTCCGGCCCGCTGCTGCCGGAAATCTCCGAGGCCATCAACGCCAACGATTTGACCGTCACCTCCGTGCTGTCCGGCAACCGTAACTTCGAAGGCCGCATCAGCCCGGACGTCAAGATGAACTACCTCGCGTCCCCGCCGCTTGTCATCGCCTACGCGCTCGCCGGCACTATGGATTTCGATTTCGAAACCCAGCCGCTCGGCAAGGACCAGGACGGCAACGACGTGTACCTGAAGGACATCTGGCCTACCAATGAGGAAGTCGCCGCAGTGGTGGATGGCACCGTCAGCCGCGAGATGTTCCTCAAGGATTACGCCTCCGTGTTCGAAGGCGACCGCCGTTGGAAGGGCCTTGACGTGCCGGAAGGCGAACTGTTCGCATGGGATGAGAACTCCACCTACGTGCGCAAGCAGACCTTCTTCGACGGCATGAAGGCCACCCCGGATCCGGTCAAGGACATCCACGGCGCCCGCGTGCTCGCGCTGCTCGGCGACTCCGTGACCACCGACCACATCTCCCCGGCAGGCGCGTTCAAGGCCTCCAGCCCGGCAGGCAAATACCTGACCGACCGTGGCGTCGAACCGAAGAACTTCAACTCCTACGGTTCCCGTCGAGGCAACCATGAGGTCATGGTCCGCGGCACGTTTGGCAACATCCGCCTGCGCAACCAGTTGCTCGCCTCCGTCGGCGAGGAAATCACCCCTGGTGGCTACACCTACGACTTCCTCGACAAGAAGCCGACCACGATCTTCGAAGCGTCTCGCGACTATATCGACCATGATGTGCCGCTCGTCGTGCTCGCAGGCAAGGAATACGGTACCGGCTCCTCCCGTGACTGGGCCGCCAAGGGCACCGTCATGCTGGGCGTCAAAGCCGTCATCACCGAAAGCTTCGAACGCATCCACCGTTCCAACCTCATCGGCATGGGCGTGCTGCCATTGCAGTTCCCCGAAGGCGAATCGTATGAGAGCCTCGGCCTGAACGGCACCGAAACCTACGACATCTCCGGTGTCGAGGAACTCAACAAGGGCGTCACCCCGAAGACGGTCCACGTCACCGCCACCCACGCGGACGGTTCCACGACCGAATTCGATGCCGTCGTTCGCATCGATACGCCAGGCGAAGCGGACTACTACCGCAACGGAGGTATTCTCCAGTACGTCCTGCGCAACCTGATGCGCTAGGCGTCGGACGGGGCTGATACGCGGGCATGGCGAAAGTGACATTGCGGGACGTGGCCGAAGCGGCTGGTGTCTCCATCGCAACCGCCTCATGGGCGGTGAACGACAACCGGGACGTGCGGATCACGGAATCCACACGCCGCAAGGTGCGCAGGGCCGCTGACGAACTCGGCTACCATCACAACGCGTTCGCCCGCGGATTGGCCCGAGGCTGCTCCGACATCATCGGCTTCATCAGCGACGGAGTGGCTACATCGCCCTTCGCCGGCCAGGTGATCCAAGGCGCGCAGGATGAAGCCTGGCGTAATGGGAAAATTCTGCTGGTGGTGGATATCGACGGCAGAAAAGACGTGGAACGCAGAACCTTCTCGTTCATGTTCGAACACCAGGTCGAGGGCATCATTGGATTGGCTACAATGTATTAGACAGTCCGATGAAGAACGAATGACGTGGGATTGGAGGCCGACGATGGCCGGCCCGAAACATCCCCGCCACCACGACGAGGCGTTCAAACGGCAGATCGTGCAGTCGTGCGAGAGCGGCAAGCCATCCCGGGAGATCAGGGCCGGGTACGACATCGCGCGATCGACCCCGCGGCGCTGGGTCCAAGGCATCCGCGACAGCGGCTCCACCCGGGCTGCGGACAACCGCACGCCCGGGCGGAACGAGCCGGTCGAGCCGGGGAGGCGCGACCGGCGGTTGGAGATGGAGGTGGACGTTTCAGAACAAGCGGCGCCGGTATTCGCACGAAGGCAGGCGTGATACGGGCCGACGCCGCCCGCTGCCCGATATCGGCGCGATGCGGGATACTGGGCGTTCCCCGCTCCACCTGTTACTGGATGACCGGGCATCCCGGGACGGAGCGTGCGGATCCGATCGCCGGCGACGTGCGCGCGGTCCGGCGCGACGGCCGCGAACGCTACGGCGCCAGGAAGATCAAGGCCGTCTTGGAAAGGAAGGGGTGTCACCGCGTCCGGGAGGCGCATCGGCAGCATCATGCGCGGACAGGGCATGCGGGCGCGTACGCGCGCGGACGGTCCGAACCGCACGGGACGCGGGCCGACGAGGCCAGGCTCGCGAACCTGCTGGACCGCGGGTTCGACGGCTACGCCCCGCACACGCGTCCGGCGGGCGATCTTGCCTATGTCCGCGTCGGCGGAGGATGGGCGTACGTGTGTCTGCCGGCCGGCCTGGCGGACAGGGGCATCGTCGGCCATTCCGTCGGGCGGGCCCGGGACGCGGGCCTGGTATTGGGCGCGTTCGCCGCGCTCGACTTCCCGCCGGCGGACGTCCAGGTGTTCCACGCCGACCGGGGCGGCGGGTTCGACGACACGGGGATCGACGGGCCGCTCGACGTGTTCGATGTCAAAGGATCGCTGTCGCGCAAGGGCAACCCCTACGGCAACGCCGTGGCCGAGCCGACGGACAGGCTGTTGAAGAAGGAGCTCGTGTACCGGAACCACTACGCCACGGTCGGGCAGCTGAGGCGCGGCCCCGACGACTGCGTGTGGTGGTCCGACGACCGGCGGCTCCACTCCACTCTCGGATACCGGAGTCCGAAGGAATTCACCGAACAGGGACTCGTCCTCTAAGAAACCGTCCAACACACCGTTGCCAATCCACGTCATGAACATCGGCCTCGAGGCGGGGCATACGTACCACATCCGTCTCGTCGTCGACGACACCATCGGCACGTTGTACGTGGATGGGGTGGCGTTGAACGTGCGCATGTACGAGCGTCCGGGCGAGTCGTTGGGCGTCTTCGCCACCGACGGCACGGTCGAGGTGCGCAACGCCTCCATCGCCCGCGGACTGAAGAGGAAGTGAACGTGTCCTTTCCGGCTTGATGTGACGCAATCGGCTGCGTGTCCTTATGCGTGACGGCGTGGGGCATGCAGCCGATTGTTTTTTATTCCTCGGATTTCCGCTTGGTATGCGTGGTTCGGTACGTGATGGGGGTGACGCCCATGAACCGGTGGAAGGTGCGGGAGAAGAAACTGGCGGATGAGAAACCGGTCTGTTTGGCGACCGTGGCGATAGGCAGCGAGCTCGTTACCAGCAGGTTGGCTGCGGCGCGCACGCGCACGTCGTTGACGAATTCGATCGGCGACTGGTTGAGCGATTCGCGGAATATCGATGCGCAAGTGGTGCGTCCCACCGATCCGGCCGATGCGATTTGCTTCAAGGTGATCGGACGCACGTAATATCTCTGCACGTAATCGATCATCTTGCGTAGCGTCACGATGCGGGGGTGCGGCGCTGTGGAAGTCGCGCAATGACTGCCGGCGATCGCCAGTATGTCGCGGACGACCGCATAGAAACAGCTGAGCACCGTCAACGCCTCGGTATTGTCGGTTAGCGTCATATCGTCGGCGGGCAACGGTTTGGCTGACCGCTCTGACCGCTCCAGCGGACCGAATTTCGCCGCATGAAGCTGTCGGATGGTGGCAAGCAGCCGCCGACCGGGGGCCGTGTCGTCGGTGATGACGGCATATGGCATCGTGTTCTCCGCCATCAACGGCGCGATGAAACGGTCGTACACTTCGAATGAGGCGCACATTTTAGCCGGATTGAGCAACGTGCAGGAGAATTCGCAATCGGAACCGTCCTTGGTGGAACCGTAATGCAGCTGACGTGAGTTGACGAAAATCGCCTGCCCCTCATCGAGCCGGACTGTTTCTCCGTTGACGAAATACCACATATGCCCATGGATGATGTAGGTGAGTTCAAGGTCGACATGCCAATGGCATTCCGCACGCATATGGGGGTACTGGTGGAGCAGCGAATGCTCGGTGAAGGAGAAGAACATCGGCGCGTCATACTGCACTATCTCCGAACCATCGGGTCGGCGACCCCAATTGGTGATGGGCATCACCTCACGGGAGGCCCATTCGTCCCGTTCCATCTGTGCGTCTTCATCGGCAGTGTTCATGACTACTCTAATAAACGGTAGATAATGCAAAGAACAAGGATGATTCTACAACATTGCGAGTGCTGCCGTCGATGTTGGTGGTGTTGAATGGTGTCAAAGGACGTCAAACGATTGACAAACAGATTCACAAGGAGCTTTCAATGGCGGAGAATGAAGGTGCGGCCGTTGCCGTGGATAATGCGGCGGTGCCTACGAACGAGTGGGAACGCATGCTTTCCGGCGAATTGTATATTTGCGGTGATATGCAGCGTGAAGCGAACATGCGTAAACGCCGCTTGGTGCACGCCATCAACACGTCCGCATACGACGCGTTCGAGGAACGTGACAGGCTGTTCCGCGAACTGTTCGGTTCACTCGGCAAAGGCGCGTTCCTTGAACCGCCATTCAACTGCGATTACGGCTGCAACACGTATATCGGCGACAACTTCTATGCCAATATGGACTGCATCTTCCTCGACGTGGCGAGAATCACCATCGGCGACCGTGTCTTCTTCGGCCCGCGCGTCGGCCTGTACACGCCATACCATCCAATCGATGCGGCCGTACGCGCTTCCGGTCCGGAAGGCGCCCGTCCGATCACCATCGGCAATGACGTGTGGTTCGGCGGCAGCGTGGTGGTCTGTCCGGGCGTTACCATCGGCGATGATGTGGTGATCGGTGCAGGCTCCGTGGTGACCAAGGATATCCCATCCCATTCGGTGGCCGTGGGCAACCCGTGCCATGTGATTCGCAAGATCACTGATGCGGACCGTGAATACTGGGAGGGCAAGGCCGCCGAATACCGCGCATGGAAGGATTCGCTGTAAAACCTCGCCCAATATTCGGCCCAACGTCGGGATAAGGCTGGTCGGCCTACATATCCCGACGTTTTCGTTTGCCCGTCGTCTGAAACGGGCTTGTATTCCAATGGAGACTATCGTGCGCACCATCATGCCGGACTGGGAATTCCTCGGCCATGTATTCAAATTGGCTTTGCCTATCGCTTTCCAACAGCTCATGCTGTCGTTGTCGTCCTGCGCCGACACGCTGATGTTGTCGGGGGTAGGGCAAAACGAGTTGGCCGCCGTCTCGCTCGCCACGCAGTTCCAGTTCCTGTTCAGCCTGTTCACTGCGGCCCTGACCCTGGGCATGAGCATTCTCGTGGCGCAGTATTGGGGTGCCGGCAACCGTGACGCGGTGGAACGCGTGCTGGGATTCGTCATGCTGTATGCCGGAATGCTGTCGACGGCGTTCTTCCTGGCGGCACTGCTCGTGCCGGAACAGTTGATGTCCATCATGACCAATGACGGCACGCTGATCATGCTTGGCGCGCGATATCTGCGGATTTCGTCATTGTCGTACTTGTTCATCGGCCTGTCCCAGATGTACCTGTGTCTGATGAAGAACACCGGTTCCGCGGTGATGGGCATGACGGTCAGCACGGTTGGCGTGATCGTGCACGTCGTGTTGAACGCGGCGCTGATTTACGGTATCGGCAGTCTCGGCATTCCCGCGCTTGGCATTTTCGGCGCGGCTATATCCACGGTGATTTCGCGTGCGATTGAGCTGACATGGTCGGTCGTGGCGACCCGTCGTGGCCCCCACCTGCGACTTGGCCATGTGCTGCATCCCGATGGGCCGTTGCAGAAGGATTTCTGGAAATACAGCCTGCCGGTGCTTGGCAATGAATTGGTGTGGGGATGTGGTTTCACCATGTACACCGTGATCATGGGACATTTGGGTGCGGACGCAGTCGCCGCCAATTCCATCGCCAATATCGTCAAGGATCTGCTGGTGTGCCTGTCCCTTGGTCTGGGCAATGCCGGCGGCATTTTGGTCGGCAATCTGCTGGGACGTGGAGATTTCCGACAGGCGAAGGCGATGGGCGACAGGATGTGCGTGCTGGTGGCCGTGGTCGGTACCGCGACGGGACTGTTGATTGTCGCGGCGCGTCCGCTGGCTTTGCAATGGGCGAACCTTACGCCCGAAGCCACACGGTACCTGTCGGTCATGCTGTTCGTCTGCGCATATTACGCGGCATGCGGATGCATGACGAATCTGACGATCGCCGGTATTTTTCCAGCCGGCGGCGATGCGAAGTTCGGTCTCATGTGCGATGCCATCGTCATGTGGCTGATTGTGGTGCCGGTCGGGCTGTTGGCCGCGTTCGTGTTCAAACTGCCCGTGTTGGTGGTGTATGCGCTGCTCAACACCGACGAATGCATCAAAATGGTTCCCGCGTTGTTGCACTACCGCAAGTACCGTTGGCTGCGCAATGTCACCCGATGACTTTTTGCGATTCGGCGGCCGATTTCATGATTGGCTTGTGTGCGACCAGTCTGTGACAGCTTCGATGTTATTGCCGTCGGGGTCGAGCACGAAGGCCGCGTAATACCCGGAATGGTAGGCACGTGGTCCGGGTCTGCCGTTATCCATTCCGCCTGCCGTGATCGCGGCTTCATAAAAGTCGCGTACCGCTTGTTCGTTCGTTGCGCGGAAGGCGATATGCGTGGGAATCGGCTGTTGCGCCGGATCGTCCATCGGGGAGATGTAGAAATCCGAACGGGGCGTGCCGTCATCCACGCCGAAACCGATGGTCGGTTCGTGATGGGCTTTGGGAATGTATCCGAGCGGAGACAGAGCTTTCGTATAGAATGCGATGCTGCGTTCCGCGTTCGAAACATGAAGTGTAATGTGGTCGATCATGCTTTCAGCCTAGTCCGATTTCGTCCGGTTCCATCCGATTTGATTGAGAGCCTACGGCAAAGGCGGATGTTCCGTTCCATCGGGACTCGGCCGATGGAACGGAACACTTGGGGATTTACTTGGCCAACTGCGTGGTGGTGGGGGAGGCCAAGGACGGGCGTGTGCGACGGATACGCCCCAATGCCAGACCAAGGCAGATGAACGCCACTGCAAACAATGCCACCAAGCCGACCGACGATGCCCAAGAACCATAATCCACACCGGTTGCGGCCGCCGTGCCAAGCCCGAACACGTTGTCGATGGACACGCACAGCCACCATCCCGGCAGCAGCTTGCCGATCATGATCATCGGTTCGGGCATCATATCGATGGGGAATGCCATACCCGACGTGAACATGCACAGCAGACCGAATACGTTGGCGAACGCATTGACCGCCATTTCCGAGAAACCAACCGACCCCAGAAGGAAACCGCAGGCGATTGCCATCAACGTGTACGCCAGCAGCGACACGAACGTCAAAGCCACATTCGTGGATGTAATCCCGTCGAACGGCACTCCTGCGGCCACCATCAAGACCAATGTCGCCGCCGTGTAACCCACGCACACCACCAAGCCGAAGGCGGCGCAGGTGAGCATCTCCTGCATCTGCAACGACACCAGACGCGTCGGCGACGAATACAGGCGGCGACGAATCTTACTGTCATTGAAGGTGCCAATCACCAGGAACGTGCAGATCGGCATGACCAGCAGCAACGGATAGAGTCCCGTTTTGATGGTGCCGGCGAATGCGGATGCCGCCGGCTTGGTATTATCAGTATCTGCGGATGGCGATTGCACCACCGCTATTTTCGACGTCTTGGCATCTGCTTTCGCGGTATCCAACGCCGTCCGCATGGCCGTTTCCATCGACTGCTGCTTCCCGGCTTGACCCAAGTACGCGGTGCGTGTCAATGACAGGAATTCGTTGACTTCCAGCTGCGAAAGGGAGCCTGCTCCGGAAGTGTAGCTGACAACGGTTTCGACAGTCGGTTGGTCATTTGACGAACCATCCAGATATTTCTGATAATCCGAAGCGAAGCCGTGCGGCACAATTGCGATCAAATCGACATAGTTCGAAGCGACGGCCTGCTGCAACGCTTCGGAATCGTCGGCAAGGTCCACCATCTCGCCATCCAACGCAAGATAGGAACGCAGCGCGGATGAAATACCATCGGCATCGCCATCGCGGTCGATCACCGCCACACGTGCCGTATCGGGATGGAACACCTCATCGCCACCCGTCATCGAGCCACGCATGATCTGCCAGCTGATGGCGAACATCATGATGCCGATGAACCCCAAATAGATGACCAGGTACATCTTGCGTGATTTGAGAATTCTCAGCGCCGTCTTACAGGTATTCATAGCGTTGCCTCCTCAACAGAACGGTCGCCGCAGCAAGGCAGACCAGGCTCATCGCGGCAAGGATGCCGGCGGTGGTGAAGAACGGTTTGAAATTGTCGTAATAGAGGATGTCGTAGAACAGGTTCGTGATCTGCTGCGCCGGATTGAGCAGACTCAGCACCGGTGTGCGCTGGGCGATCAAGTCGCTCAACTGCATGGCGAACGAACCGTACAGTCCGGAGAACAATGACAACGTGCAGGCGATCGCCGTGCACAGCCCCTGCTTGGCGCCGGTTGGAATCTTCGGCAGCGCGCCAAGCAACGTGCCGAATGCGCTCGCCGCGAACGAAGCCATGAGACATGCTCCCACACCAGCCCATTCACGTCCGCCCAACGAAATATGACAGACGAACCGGATATACAGCATGGCCACGGTCAGACTCAGGAACGAACACAGCCAACTGGACAGGAATCCAGCCAGCAGTTGCTGCGATTTCGGAAGCGGCGAAACGGAACGGCGGACACCCAAAGCGGAAAGGTTCGCCTGCGTCATCGTCACTACGTTGATGGCGAAGCTCATGGCCATCAACGCGGCCAATCCCAGCAGTGCATAGTAATATCGTGCCGTACCGCTCGGTTTAAAATTCGTCAGCTGGATTTCCTTTGTATAGCCATTCGCCGAACCGATGCTGCCGGTCACCTTGCCATTCATCAGAGCTTCGGGGTTGTGCTTCGCAATGTCCACCACCACATCGGTGTTGCGGTTGTACAGGTCCACGATGTTGCCCAGCACCGTCAGCGAAATATCCAAGCCGCTGCTCGACGCCATCACATCGGACACGGACGATTGCGTCGACTGTGAGACGGAGAATCGCAATCTGCCATCATCGATTCGCAGCATGCCTTGCGCGGTGCCGTCGGCCAGCAGCTGTTCCGCCTGCGCAATCGATTTCACCTTGGTCGTGTTGATGAGTCCCGTTCCATTCTTGCCATCGGCACTCACTTTCACGTGATTGTCCGATAATGCAGACGATTCGGATGAAATGCCTTCGATCAGCGTCTGCGCCCCATAGGACGTCTTCCACGCGTTATCTTCGACCACGGCCACGTCAAGTGTGTGCAGCTCGAAACTTTCCGCGATGTTGCCGAACATGCCGTTGAACATGGTGGCCAGGATGATGGGGAAGGCGAACAGCCAGAACAGTTGCGTTTTCTCCCGCAAATGCAGTTTGAGATTGATCAGTAACGTCTGCCACATGATGTCACATGCCTTTCGATTTGCCACAAGCCTTGCAAGCCAAGTCAGTCGCGTAACGCGGTGCCGGTCAGTTCCAGGAACACATCATTGAGCGTCGGCTGGCGACTGGAGAGATGCCCGATATTCGTGCCCTCGTGCTCCAACAGCTGCAGTACGTCGATGAGATTGTGATCGCCCTGGCGGCAGTTCACCGTCAGCTCATGGCCGTCATAGTCGGCGTTGGTCACGAACGGCAATGCGCGCAATCGCGCAAGCGTCGTATCGGCCGAATCTGAGCGCCCTCCCAGATCATCGGTTTCGATGCTGATGCGTTCGCCGGTGCTGATCATCGCCTTAAGTTCCTCCGCGGTGCCAAGAGCCAGATGCCGGCCATGATCCATGATGAGGATGCGGTCGCAGATCTGCTCGACCTCCTCCATGTAATGGCTGGTGTAGATCACCGTCGCGCCTTCGCGGTTAAGTCGTTGGATACCTTCGAGAATCGCATTGCGGCTTTGTGGATCGACGGCCACGGTCGGCTCGTCGAAAAAGATCAGATCCGGCTTGTGGGCGATGCCGCAGGCGATATTAAGACGACGCAGCAGACCGCCGGACAGTTTCGCCGGACGATAGGTACGGTAATCGCGCAATCCTACGAAATCCAACGCCTCGTCCACGAGCATGCGACGTTTTGCCTTGTCGGAAACATACAGCGAGCAGAAATAATCGATGTTCTCCTCGACGGTCAATTCGTTGAACACGGCCACGTTCTGCGGCACAATGCCGATACGCCGCTTCAACGCATAGCTGGTAGGGCTAATCGGCTCGCCGAACACGCGCACAGTGCCCTCATCGAACGTGAGCAACGCAAGTATGCAGTTGATCGCCGTGGTCTTGCCTGAGCCGTTAGGCCCCAGCAGGCCGAAGATTTCCCCCTGATGCACGTCGAGATCGAAATAGTCGAGCGCCAGCATGTCTCCGTAACGTTTCACCAGTTTCGAGACCTTGACCGCGCTGACCGCATCGGCAGCGTCATTCATGCGTCCACCCATGACGAGCTCCTTTCTCGTGCTCCATGCCTCTGATTCCATTGTCGTGCCGCCGGATGCCCCCGACATGGTGCGCGTAGTCACAATTGCCGGAATGATGTCACTTTCGAACATGACAAATGTCACCTTCGTTGATGCCGCCGGCTGTGCCATGCGCCATGTACATTACTCTGGAAGCAAGCGAACCAATCAGACACGAATCGGCGGACGGGAGGCGGCATGAAACGGTTGCTGTTCCAAGCCGTGTTCCTGGCCATGGGCATGATCATGGGCGTATACGCATCCGGAGACGTCGGCCTCGACCTGATGTGCGGCGCGCTTGTGGCGGTGTGTTGTGCCGCGGTGGGGGAATACGCGTCGGGTTCGTGGCTTGCGATGACGTTGATTGTCATGCTTGACTGCGGCGCATGCCTGGTGCCGGCGTGGTATCTGATGCTTCCCATCGCAGCATCATCGTCCGCTGTCGTCGATGGCAGCCGCTTCTTGCAAGCGTTGGTGCCGCGATGGCTGTGGCTTCTTCCCATGACGATAGTGATTTTCCGTTCGATTGGCTCGCACGTTCCATCCGACTTGTCCATCATCATATTGATGGTGCTCCAAACGGTTCTGGGATTCGCTGCCGGCCTGCTTTGCGCGCGCTGCGCGAACCTCGCCCGCGAAGTGCGGCGATTGCAGGATTCCCGCCGCGACCAGATTCGCCGCCTGCGCTCGCAGATCGCCGAAAACGACGAGGATCGTGCGTTGGCCGTACGCACGGCGACGCTTGCCGAACGCACACGCATCGCACGTGAGATCCATGACAATGTCGGCCACATGCTGACCCGAGCCATCATGCAGACCGAGGCGGCGCACGTGGTGGCCCAGGTTGCCGGACAGGAACAATCCGCCCAACGTTTCTGTGAAATTCATGACACGGTGAGCGAGGCTATGACTTTGGTGCGCAAAGCCGTGCATGATTTGAAAGACGAAGGTACGGATTTCGCTTCGCAGATTGAGACGGCCGCACACAGCATGGACGGCGCCGGCCCCTTGCGGGTGAGGCTGGTCAACGGCATCGATTCAGCGCCGACGGCCGTGTCCCGCTGCTTCGCCACTGCGATTCGCGAGGCGTTGAACAATACGGTCAAACACAGTCAGGCAAGGAACGTTTCAATCACCCTGCGCGATTTCCCGGCATTGTGGCAGCTGTGCGTGCAGGATGATGGAACCGTGAGAAGATCGTCTGCTGAAGCCGCCGCCATGCAGTTCATTCGACCGAACGATTCCACAGGCATCGGCATTTCGGACATTAAGGAACGGGCTCGTGCGTTGGGAGGCTCCGCGATTTGCGGGCCGTATCATGAGGGTTGGCGCGTGTTCGTATCCATCCCCAAGCCGGCGAGTGGTTCGGAAACGACGCAACCGGAGAAAGGAGCGCATTAATGCGTGTCGCGATCGCAGACGATGATCCAATCGTCTGCTCGTCATTATCCACGATTCTCGAAGCCACCGGCACCGCCGATGTGGCATGGACCGCCAACACCGGCACGGATGCGGTGACCCAATATGAGATGGATGCCCCCGATGTGTTGCTGGTCGACGTGCAGATGCCGGGAATGGACGGATTGCAAGCGTCGGAGGCGATTCTTGACGCGCATCCGAACGCGCGAATCCTTATCCTCACCACATTCGCCGACGAGTCATACATCGCCAAAGCGTTGGAAATAGGCACGAAAGGCTACTTGATCAAACAGGACGTTTCGTCCGTCATACCCGCGGTGCAAGCCGTCATGGCCGGACAAGTGGTCATGGGCGCCGAAGTGTTGAGCAAGCTGCGGGTCAGTCCGCAATCCACGACATCAGACGAATCCTCATCAGTCGATCGCGTTGTGTCGCATGATGATGCGCAGGCAGTTCAAGGATCTCGGAACCCCGATTCCAGCGGACCATCCGAACGTTTCGCCGGCCTTACCGAACGCGAATTGGACGTGCTGGAACTTGTGGCCGAGGGATTGGACAATCGTGAGATCGCGTCACGGCTGTTTCTCAGCGAAGGCACGGTCCGCAACCGCATCAGCGACATACTTGCCAAAACCAACATCTCCAATCGCACCAAACTCGCCGTCGAATGGCTGGCCTGGCATTGACCGGCTGAATCCGGTTGATTGAATCCGGCTGGTTGAGACTGACCATCTGGTCGTTCGGCGTCCTCAGTGCTTGCGCAGACGATACGCCTTCCAAACGTCACTCAGTTTCTGGCCATTCGACGTGCGTTTCCACACGGTAAGACCCGCTGATGAGCCGCCAACGGCACGCGCCGCGGCAGTAGGCGTGGCATACTCCCTGCCGTCATCCATGCGCAGCTTGCCTTCGGAAGTGACGGTCGCTACCCAACGTTCGCCCTTGCGGGGACGCTCCCATACCAAGGTCTCTCCGGCGATAAGCAGCCCGGCTTCCAGCACTTGGGCAATGCTGACGCGTTTGGACGTGGGAGAGGAGGCCGTAGCTTTCACATTGAGCGTCTCCTCGTTCAACGTCGACAAATCCGTATCGTCGGCATCGTAACGAATATTCCAATGGTCGGCGATGAGCCGAACCATCTCATCCTGCCGGTATTGCAGCGTCTGTGGTGTGCATTCGGCGATATTGGCGAGTTCGGCTGTCAGCGGAAAACGTCTGGAGCTTGCCGACAACAGCATGCGGTCGCGCCGCTGCGCATACGTGGCGAGTGGCGCGACTTGGGTTTCGTTGGCCTGACTAAGCACCAAATTGCCGATGCGGTTTGCCCAATGGTCACGCACCGACTCCGGCCAAGCGGCGAAATCGGATTTCGCGCTGACCTGTTCGGGCATGATCGGCAACGCTTTGAGACTGCGCGGTCGGGTGATGCGGTAGCCGGCCTTCTGCTCGTTGGCGCGGATGAGCAGAAGTTTCTTCATGGCGGGACTGGTCTGCAACTCGCCACGTAGATGCGCGAGTGCGGAACGTCGGTCCTCGTCGGTGATGAGGAATCCACGGATCTGTTGGAGGGTATGGCCTTTGCTGAGGTCTCGGATGGCGCTTGCGGCGCGTGTGCGTCGGGCGAGTGGGCTTTGCCGGTTGAGGCTGTCGACGCCGGTGACGCGTTCGAGTGCGGCGAGAACGTCGTGGAGTCTGTCGATGTCGTGTAATTGGAGGCGTTCGTCGTGCGCGTTCGTGGTTTCGTTCCCGATATTTCCGGGTGTGGAGAACACTTGTGCGTTGGCGCTGCCGAGGTTGCGGATGGAGTTGACGAGCGCCCACATGGCCACGGGTTTCCAGTCGGTGGTCTGGTAGTCGGCGAGTGAGACGAGCATGGCCACGATGTCGTCTGGCAGGTTGGCGTCGGTCGGACGGTTGAGGATGAGCCACGCGTTGGCATAAGGGGCGAGCAGATCGTCGATGAAGGAGATGACGTTCTGTTTCTTCACGTATGGTTTGAGCACGTCTTTGCGGAATTCCTCAAGCAGCTGTGTGCAGACGGCCTTGTGCGAGACGATCAGGTGCAGGTCGGAGAAGAACTCTTCGAGCGTGTGCGAGTCATCGCCGAGCGGGTCCATGATGTCGTCCCATCGTGTGGCGTAGGCGTTACGCGCGGCGTGGGATATTTCCGCGATGGTTTTCGCTTTGAACACGTCGGATGCGGTCAGTGGCACGCCGCGCATGTTCATCACGTCGAAGATGCGGTGCGCGCCGGCGAGGTCGTCGGTGGTGACGATGACGAGGGTGACGCCGTTGACCAGGTATGAGGCGAATCGGCGGCGGTCTTTGGCGTCCATGGCGGCGAGCAGGTCGAATGTGCGGCGGGTGTTGACGGCGATGTTGCGTTGCGCGTGCGAGGCGATGTCGTTGTCCCTCAGATCGAACAGGCCTTCCAAATCGCCTTCCTGCACGTACATGCGGAAGAAGTCGGTGTCGCGTTCTCGCAGGGTGAGTCGTGGCTCGGCTTTGATGCCGCGGAGTTTGTCGCCTGGTTCCAAAATGAGGTCGTTGAGGCTGTCGATGAGGTCGGGGTCGTCTTCCAGTTCGCGCAGCACGGAGATGATGATTGACAGGGAGATGAGGCGCTGTTGGCCGTCGATGACCTGGTATTGGGTGGGGCCGTCCTTGACGAGGATGAGCGAGCCGAGGAAGTAAGGCGTGTCCGGGTCGGCGCAGGCGTCCTGAAGGTCGTTGACGAGCTGTTCGATGTTCTCCGCCTGCCACGTGTACGCGCGTTGGAACGAAGGGATGGTGAGTTGGTAATCGGAAGTGAACACTTTGCCCAGGGGTTTTTCCGTCGCGCTGATTGCCATATCGACCGCCATCCCTCATTGATAACGTTTGCACCGCAGGTGCGGCATACTGTTTTCTAGTTTATGGGAGGGGGTGCACCGGCGTTTCATGGACGTAACGGAGTCTCCACTGCCGTAGAATCCTTCGCCTCATAATTGGTCCGGCAGATCCGCACGTTCAACCAAACGCGCCATCTGTACCCGGCCCATGCATAATCTGTCTCCCGCGGATGAGATGTGCGCCTTGACGGTACGTTCCGAAATGAACATTCGTTCCGCGATTTCGGCATTGGTGTACCCGTCGGCTGCAAGAACCACCGCCTCGCGTTCCCGCTCAGGCAGAGCGTCGAGCATGGCGCGAGCCTCGTCCCGGCGCGATTGCGGTTGCTGCATGTTCAGATCGTTGATGAGCTGCCGTTGGCTGGATGGATTGAATTGCGGCAGACCGTCGCACACATCGGTGATGCGGCGGATGATGTCCTCCGGTGCATCGGTTTTGGAGACAAAACCCTCGGCGCCTGCCTCGACGGCCCGCTCCACGGTTCCGCTCGGACTCAAGGACGTCAGTATCAGCACATGCGGCGGCTGCGGAAGTGCGCGCAGTCTTCGTGTCGCCTCGATGCCGTCCATGCCGGGCATGGCTATATCCATCAACACCACATCCGGATGATGCCTGCCGGCCTCGTCGACCGCTTGACCGCCATCGGTGCAGGTGAAAACGACATTGAGCCTGCCGGTGGAATAATCTTCGAGAATCAGCCGCATGGCCTGGCAAATCATCGGATCGTCATCAATCACGCCAACCGTTATCGGCCTGTCATCGCTGTTCTCTTCGCTGCTCACTCAACCCATGGTAGCTGCACATCAACATGGAACGCGTGTCGTGCGTCAAAACCGAATCGACATGTTCCTCCGGCCTGCCGGACGCGCTCGGCCAATCCCGGCAATCCGGCACCGGTACGGAAAGCGTTTTTGGAATCCATGGCGGGACGCGTGGCATCCGCCGATGCTGCCGGAACGGACGGATTAGTTGGATTGGACACATGCGCGTGCACGCCTACGGTGGGGTTCACGGTGAGTTCCACCGATACCGGGGCTCCCGGCGCGTGACGGCTCGCATTGGTCAGCCCCTCCTGAAGGACTCGATAGGCGATTTTGCCGGTTTCCCTGTTGAGTTGGCCCAATTGTTGGATGTCAATCCATGTGTTGAGCCGCATGCCGGCGGCACGTGCGTCTCCGAGAAGCGCATCCAACGATTCACGGGTCAACGACGTCTCATCGGACGGCGCCAGTTGCGCCTTCGCCTGCTCCGGATGACGCAGCATGTCGATGACACTGTGCGCCTCGTCCAATGCTCCTGCCGCCTGTTTGCGAATCTCCTCGGTTTTGTCCGCGATTCGGCTGGCCTGCCCGGCCAGTTGGCCGGCGTCCAGACTTCCCGCTTCGGCCGCGAGCTTCTTCGACTCGGCTTGCAGCGCGCTCGCATTCAACGCCAGCAGGGAAAGCGAATGGGCAAGCGTGTCATGCGCTTCGGCAGCGATCGCGTCGGCCAGCTGCTGACTGTCGATCGTGGTCTTGAGCTGCGCCACCTGCGCGTCCGCCGCGTCCGCCTTGGCCGTGGCCAGCGATGCCAAGGCGCGAGAACGGATATGCAACCCCGCCAAAGTCGCGATGGCCAGCTCCAACAATGCCGCAACTATCGCGGTGATGACGATGGTGCGGTCATCGGCAAGCATGATTAGGTCGGTGCCATATTGGCTGCCGGTATCCGGTTTGGCGAACACCATATGCCAGATGGATGCCTCCGGCGGCCGCAACGCGTCGCGTACCTGCGCGGCAAGCGTGACGAAACCGCCCGCCACGATCGCGCGAACCGTGGTCTTCATGTCATTACGGCGGGCCAATAGCGCGGTCAACGCCATCAAAGCGAGAATGGGATCGTATGGGAAAACCAGCACGACCACACACGCGGCGACGAATGTGGCACGCGGATAACGGGAACGGGCGAGCAGCAGAAACCCGATGGCGAACGCCACCAGCATGCAGAACACCATCCATACGTATACGGCGGAATCCTGGCCGAACCGTTGCGCGGCGAACGCGGTCTGCGCCAAGCACATGAAGCCCGCGCAGACCACCATCACCATGCTTTGCCAGCCTCTGGTACGTACCGGCACTTCGATGGGGGTCGGGGAATTCGTCGTCTCGCTCATACCTACCATTATTGGGCCCGTCCCCGAAAGACGCCATTGTTCTTCCGTGCGTTTCGCACGCCCCAAAGTGCAGACGGGAATGACCTTTCGTCCAATACCGGTCCAGCGCGGAATTCCGTACCCTCGAAAGTGTCTCAACCGATTCGAGAAGAAGGAACGATCATGAGTGGTTACATCGCCCCGCAGCAGCCCATCCAACCCCAACCCCCGCTGCAGCCGGTCTATCAGGAAGAGAAGGGACTGACTGTGTGCGGCATTGTCGGCGTGGTGTTCGGCGCGCTTGGCTTCGTGCTGAGCTTCATTCCGATTATCAACAACATTGCTGCTATTTTCGGTTTCATTGGCGTGATTCTTGCGATTGTGGCATTGGTCGGCACGTTCCGCGGTAAAAAGCGCGGCAAGGCATTGGCGATTGTCGCTGCGGTGCTGTCGGTGTTGGCCGTCGTCATTACTCTGGCCATGCAGTCCGCAGCAAGCAAGGCCATAGACGAGGCCACCGGCGTGTCAAGCTCACAATCATCTGCAAAAGGCTCCGCAAAAAATCAGCCGAAGGGCGATCAGGATATGGAAGGCGATTTGAAGACCATGCATGTGAAAATCGTCTCCGCGGTACGTAGCAACAACGACTATAACAATCAGCCCACGGTGTTGGTCACATTCGAATGGACCAACAACACGGATAAAAACAATTCGTTTGCAGTCCTCGCCAGCCCGCAAGTATTCCAAAATGGGCAAGCTCTCGACACCGCCATTTACAGCGAGAACCCTGCCGGATACGATTCCAATTCTGATTTCGCCGAAGTCCAGCCCGGAGCCACCGGAACCGTGACGATTGGATATACCTTGAAAGATGATTCCGAAGTGACGGTCGACGTCACTGATTTGTTCGACCTGAACGATAGCGCGAAAGTGGTGCACAAGTTCACGGTCTGATTGCGCATTGGATATACGGTGCCGGTAGTTTCAGCTCGGCACCGTAAGACGTGGGCTCTCATGAAATAGTCAGAAAAGTACCGTACTGTGATGCGTAATCGAGTTAAGGAGCGATTATGACATTCGGTCAGCAGCCCCAAGGCAACAACGCCAATGGATTCAACGGCCAGCCGTATGGGCAGAACCAATACAATCCGAACCAGAATTCGTACGGGCAGTACAGCCAGAATCCGTACGGTCAGAACCAATACCAGTACGCGCCGCAGAACATGTATGCGCAGGGCGCTCCGGCGGCCACCATTCCGGCTCAGGCGACATACTCCTATGAGCGTGCCGAACATGCTTCCGTCACCCGTGCCTACGGTGAGATGACCATCGGCCTGCTCGTCACCGCGGCTGTGGCCATCCTCACCCAAGCCACCGGTGCCTACATCGCGCTCATCCAGTCGCTTGGCGTCATTGGCGCTTGGGCGCCGTTCGTCGTCGAAATCGTGATCGCCATCTATCTTGGCGCCCGCATTGAAAAGATCAAGCCGAGCACCGCACGCGTCATGTTCTACGTGTATGCCGCGATCATGGGCTTCTCGCTAAGCACCATTTTCATGGCGTATGATCTTGGCACCATCGGCATCTCCCTGGCGTTGTGCGCCGGCTTCTTCTTCGCGCTCACCATGCTGGGCATGACCACCAAGGTCAACATGCTCAAAGCCGGTCCGATTCTGCTGGTCGGCCTCATCGTGCTGATCGTCGCCGAAGTGCTGCTTATGATCTTCGCTCCCGGACAGACCATGCTGATGGTTATCTCCGCCATCGGCCTCGTGCTGTTCGCCGGCATGACCGTCTACGACGCCCAAGCTACTCGCGCGCTGTTCGCCCAGTACGCAGGCCAGGGTGAGGACATGGTCAAGAAGGTCTCCATCATCTGCGCGCTGAACCTGTATCTGGACTTCATCAACATGTTCCTGTATATTCTCCAGCTCTTCGGCGATCGCGACTGAAAAATCCCGCGACGTCCTCTGCGCTGAACCCTCAAACAAAGCCTGACCAGAATATGGTCAGGCTTTTCTGTCGGCGAAAAACGTGCCATAGGGTAGTGGGTCATGCAGAGGAAAGAGATTGGCGGCATGGCCTGCCTTGTTCTGACGGCCATGATCTGGGGCTTCGCATTCGTATCCCAAGTGCAGGGCATGGCCTCCATGAGCCCCCTGTTCTTCGGGGCCACACGATTCACATTGGGCGCGCTGTCATTAATACCGTTGCTGTGGTTCCGCCGTCGAGGCATCGCCGAACAGGAACGCCGACGCCGTGAATCGAATGAGTGTCCAACCGTCACGCTTGGCAACGGTATAACCGTGGCCATGCCGAAATGCCTGGGCAATCCCGTGGTCGTCAGCGTCATCTGCGGCATCGTATTGTTCACCGCCAGCACCGTCCAACAATACGGCATCCTCTATTCCGGTTCCGCAGGCCGTTCCGGCTTCATCACGGCGCTCTACATCGTCATGACGCCGCTGCTCGCCTTCCTTATTCTGCGCCGCCGCGTGACCATGAACGTCATCGTCAGCGTTGCCATCGCCGTGGTCGGCTTCTATCTGCTGTGCATCACCGACGGATTCGGCTCGATCACCCTTGCCGACGTGGTGCTGTTGTCCACTGCGGTTCTATTCGCAGGCCATATTCTCGTCATCGACACGTTCGGACAGAAGATGGATCCGATTCTGCTGTCCTTCGGACAAATTTCCACCACCGCGCTGCTGAGCTGGATCGGCTCCCTATGCGAAGGCTCCATCGACTGGGCCGGCGCCATGCAAAGCTGGTTTCCCATCGTGTACGCCGGCATCGGCTCGGCCGGCGTGGCATACACGTTGCAGGTGGTCGGACAGCAGCTGGTGCCGCCGTCGCGCGCGGCCGTGATCATGTCGCTCGAATCGTTCTTCTCCGCGGTGGGCGGCGCGTTGCTGCTCGGCGAAGTCATGACCACACGAGCCTACATCGGCTGCGCGCTGATCTTCATCGGCACCGTGCTCGCACAGGTTCCGGTGAAAATACCACGATTGCTGCGTAAGCGCGAATAACGTTCGATATCGTCGAAAAATGGCGATTGCCAGGCAATGATTTGTCCGTCAATCGCCATTTTCCGAAAACATCAGTCCGCCTGCGGCGCCTCACCCACACGCGGGGCGCTGTTGATGTCGCGATGGATGTTCTGCATCTGCGTCTCGATGTTCTGCAGGCTGCGCGCGCAATCCAACAGCGTCTGCGAATGCTCGGCAAGCTTCGCGTCCGGCAGATCCGTCTTATACCGCAGCGCATGCTCCAGGCTCGCCCAATAATCCATGGCGATGGTGCGTAGCTGAACCTCTACCGGCGTGTAGTGCGGTCCGGATGACAGGAACACCGGCACCGCGTAGATGACATGCAGCGAACGGTAACCGTTCTGCTTCGGGTTCTTGATGTAATCCTTGACACGCAGCACTTGGATGTCGCTTTGCGCGGACAGATAATTCGCCACGGAATACACGTCGTCGCGGTAGTTGCAGATCACGCGTACGCCCGCCACGTCGAACAGGTTGTCCTTGATGGCGTCGACGGTCAACGGCAGGTTGCGGCGCTGCAGCTTGCCGAGGATCGAGTTAAGCGATTTGAGACGGCGTTCCATATGGTGAATTGGATTATGGGAGAAGCGCACCTGGAATTCCGAGTCAAGAATTTCCAATTTGGTGCTGATCTCGTACATCGCACCCTCATACACCTGCATCTGGTCGATGAACTCGGTGATCTGTTCGGGGGAAAGGGATCCCTCGCCGACGTCGACGTTCTTCAGACGCATCTGCAATTCGGTGGTGTTAATTCGATTTTGCCTGTCAAGTATCACGGAAGAACAGTGTACCGCCTCGTTTTCCGCAAAACTGAACGTATGCTGTGTATCGAAGAGGGTCAATGCCCTGCGATTGCGCCGAGAACGGGGCGTTCCCGCGTTCCGAAACGCCTGTGCCGCCCTGCCGATAGCATGGTGCGTTATGAACGAAGACATGATGACCGAGGCGGAGCGCGCCTCGAAACTGGCCGAACCGGCGGCGAACGATACCCCCACGCGCGGCAAGGGCGTGTTCTACGTGCATACGCTCGGATGCCAGATGAATGTGCATGATTCCGAACGCATCGCCGGCGTGCTTGAGGCCGACGGCTACGTGCCCGCCACCGAGGAACAGTATCTCAACCATGACATCGACCTGATCGTCATGAACACCTGCGCGGTGCGCGAAAACGCCGCCGAACGCATGTACGGCACCATCGGACTGTGGGCCGAATTGAAGAGGGAACGCCCGAACCTGCAGATCGCGGTCGGCGGCTGCATGGCGCAGCTCGACCGTGAGAAGATCGCGAAAAAAGCCCCGTGGGTCGACGCCGTGTTCGGTACCAAGAACATCGGATCCCTGCCTCAGCTGCTCGACCAGGCCCGCATCGAAGGCCACGCGCAGGTGAAGGTGCAGGAGGAACTCAACTACTTCCCAAGCCAACTGCCTACCGACCGTGCGTCGAAGGTGTCGAGCTGGGTGGCCATCTCCGTAGGCTGCAACAACACCTGCACCTTCTGCATCGTGCCGACCACGCGCGGCAAGGAACATGACCGTCGTCCCGGAGACATCCTCGCCGAAATCCGCCAATGTGTGGACGAAGGCGCCAAGGAAGTCACGTTGCTGGGCCAGAATGTGAACTCCTTCGGCTACGGCATCGGCGACCGGTTTGCCTTCTCCAAGCTGCTGCGCGCGTGCGGCGAGATTGACGGTTTGGAACGTGTACGATTCACCTCGCCGCATCCCGCGGCCTTCACCGACGACGTGATCGCAGCAATGGCCGAGACGCCGAACGTCATGCACCAGCTGCATTTCCCGTTGCAGTCGGGTTCCGACAGGATTCTTCGTGCGATGCGCCGCTCCTACCGTTCCGCCAAGTTCCTCGACATTCTGCGCAAGATTCGCGAGGCCATGCCGGACGCGCAGATCTCCACCGACATCATCGTCGGCTTCCCCGGCGAAACGGAGGAGGACTTCCAGGAAACCCTGCGCGTGGTGGAGGAGGCGCGATTCGCTTCCGCGTTCACGTTCATCTACTCGCCGCGTCCCGGCACGCCGGCGGCTGAGATGGAGCAGGTTCCGCATGACGTGGTGCAGGACAGGTTCGAACGTCTTGTGGCGCTGCAGGAACGTATCACCGAAGAGAATCTCAAGACTTTCGAAGGCCGTGACGTCGAGGTGATGGTCACCGGCGCATCCGGCAAGAAGGATGCCGCCACCCATCGTGTTACCGGACGTGAGAAAACCGGCGTGCTCGTGCATGTCGGCGTGCCGGAAGGCGAGCCGATGCCGCAGGTGGGTGATTTCGTGACCGCCACCGTCACCCATGCGGGACGCCACAATCTCATCGCCGATCCGAATCCGGAAGCGGGGCAAACCTATGCCGTCCGCCACTGAAAGCAAGCCCGAAACCCGTAAGGTCGTGTCCATCGTCGGTCCCACTGCGTCCGGCAAGACGGGGCTTGGCATCGCCATTGCCAAGGCGTTGGAGGCCAAGGGCGAGCAGGCGGAAATCGTCAACGCCGATGCCTACCAGATGTACAAGGGCATGGATATCGGCACCGCCAAGGCGAGTCCTGAGGAACAGGCCGAGGTCAGGCACCACCTGATCGACATCATCGAACCGGACGACGCCATGTCCGTGGCACGTTTCCAGGAGATCGCCCGCGCCAAAATCGCCGAACTGCAGGCCAGGGAAGTGCGCCCTATCCTCGTGGGCGGTTCCGGTCTGTACGCCCGTGCCGCCATCGACGACATTTCCTTTCCTGGCACTGACCCAGAGGTGCGCAAACGCCTCGAGGAACGTGAAAAGGTCGAAGGCGCCGGTGCGCTGTTCGACGAGCTCAAGACAAAGGATCCCGAAGCCGCGGCCCGCATGGATCCGCACAATCCTCGACGCACCATCCGCGCGCTTGAGGTCATCGAAGTGACGGGCCGGCCGTATTCGGCGAGCCTGCCGCATTACCGGTATGTGATTCCCACCGTGCAGATCGGCCTTGATTTGCCGCGTGAGGAACTTGACCGCCGCATCGACATCCGTACCAAGCAGATGCTGGAGAACGGTTTCGTCGAGGAAGTGGAGCGTATCCGTCCCCGGCTTGGCATCACCGCAGGCAAGGCTCTTGGATACCAGCAGGTTGTCGACTATTTGGATGGCCTGTGCGATTTAAATGACACGTTCATGAGCATCGCGCAGAAGACGAAGCGTCTGGCACGCAAACAGATGGGATGGTTTGGCCGCGATCCGCGTATCCACTGGCTGCAGGCTCTCAACCCCGCGCTGCTGGGCAATGCCATGGCCATCATCGAGCATGCCGACGCCGGCGATTACGACGCGATCGACGCGCAGGCGGATGCGTACACGCAGCATCATCTTGGCGATATCGCCTAAATGATTCATCACTGCGGAGCCTCTTTTTGCAGGGTTCTGCGGAAATACGGGCGGGGGTCCCGCAACCAGTTGGATTGCGGGACCCCCGTTTTGTAATGTCCTACGTGAGAAAGTTCATTCCTATTGGACTATTCGATATCGCCTCCCTTCCGCTTGCGTGCGATCAGCACGGCGCAGCCGCCCAGCAGCAGTACGGCCACGGCAGCAATGGCAGAGATTATGTTTGAACCGGTGCGGGACAGGCCATCTTTGCCGGTGTTGTCGGCCGGTTCCTTGGCGTCGGGCGTGGGCTTGACCGTAACCGTCGTATTGCCGGTCGAGCCCTTGGAATCTTCGTCTGAAATCGGGCAAGTGGCTGGATCTTGGGCGGTCACATCCGCGGAGGTGTCCTCGGACTGTTCCTGCTCCTTGTCGGCCTTGACCTCGGTTTTGCTTTCGTCCTTCGGGGTTTGCTCGTTGGACATATTCTCGGCGGGCTCGACCTTGATATCGGCGATGGAGAAATCAAGCCCATCGCTTTCGCTATTCCATTGCTGGGAGGCGAACACCAGTTCCTTGATGGAGGCCAGATCATCTTCGGTCATCGGATTGTCTTTATTGGCGTCCTCCGGCCAGGATTGGGTCAGATTGGCGTTATCGACCAATGGAATCTCAATCTGCTTCCAGCCGGTGAAGTCAAGTTTGACGCTGGCGAGGAAGTATTTGCCATCGCTTGTGCCGATCTGCAGGCCGATGGCGTTGTCGGAACCATCCCCCTTGACTTGGAAAGCCAATACGGATTCGCCGGACCAGTTCGCGCCGTCAAGATATTCCGCCACATCGTACCAGCCTCCATTGGAGAAGTCGTACTTGAAGCGAAGCGCCTTGGACCCATCGGTCGGGCCTTCATCGAGGGATAGGACTTCCGTATGTCCGCGGTTGCCCCAAGCCGATTGTGCTGCGGCATCATCCGAATAGCCTGAGAAATCATCCACGGATTGCGCTTTGGCGGTGTTGCCCGGCGTCGGATTGGTGTTCGGCGCGTAAGCGTCGCGTTTGCCGTCGAGCTTGATGGAGTCGAGCGTCAAATCGCCGCTCTTCGGACGGTTGCCGCCATTGTCGTTGATGTACAGGGCGAACGAACCGACTTTGGACAGCAGCTTCTGCGAGAGTTTCATGCCCGCATGCGCGGTGTCCCAGGATGCCGGTGCGAAGTCGCCTCCGTTGCCGTCGGCGTCACCGAAGTTCAGTGAGACGACGTGTCCGTCCGTGCCATCGATCTTCGGATAGGCTTCGAAGGTCACGCCGCCGGCATTGACCTGCACCACAAACTTGTGATCCGAACCGTCGGCCTTGAGGAACATGTTCAGCTTGGAGAAGCCGGACCAGTCCTGCTTCGGCGTATGGGAACGCTGGAAGCCGTTATACTCCGGATAGCTCACGAAATCATAGTGGATGTTACCGGCCTTGGTGCCATTGTCCTCGGGGCTGTCCACCAGCGTGAGATTCGATTTCGTGCTGTGGCTCGGCGAATAGACGGACTGTAATTCGGCTTCGTTGTCATAGGAGTCGAAGTCCTCCACGTTGTCTACCGTCTGCTCTGGTTTGGCACCCAGTTTTACTGTGACGGAACCGTTGCCGTCGGCCGCTGCGAGTGTCTTGCCGTCCTTGGTCTTGACCTGCGGAGTCAAAGTGAGTTTGGACTGGTCAAGATTGATACCGGCCGCGTTCAAATCCAGTATGCCCGTGAAATATCCATTGCAGGAATACTTGAGTTTGACGTTCTGGCCTCGATCGGTGGTCACGATGGCGGAATTAAGATCAAGGTCGGAGTATTTCACACCTTCGGTCTTGACCCGGACGACCACCTTGGTGTCGGTCACACGATTGCCGTCCACTGGAGTGACGATACGCGCGGAGCCATTTTGCATGGCGGCTGCCGGGGCGTTCGAATAGTCGACGTTGTCCTTGGAGGCCATGAGGTTCTTGTTGCTGTCCGCGAACGCCTTGAAATCGGCTTCGCCGTCGGAGCCCTTCCACGGCGTATACGCCTGGAAATTGTCTCCACCTCCACCGAAGTTGGCCCAAGTCATCATATATGCGGTGCTTGGCACGTTTTCGGCAAGTGCTTCGGCAAGTTCGGAGAAGAACTTGGTGTCCTTGTCTCCGGTGCCGGATTCCTTGAACTTGCGGTCGCCGGAACGTCCGAATTCGGTGAGCGCCACGATTTTGCCACGCTGCGAAGCTTGGTCGGAAACCATCTTCATATCCTTGACCACATGTTGATCCATGCGCTGGAATCGTCTGCGGAATCATCGGAGTCGTATTCGTCATAACCGAGTACGTCCACCCACTGGTCGCCCGGGTAGGTGGCGAGATAATCAGTGGAATCACCGTTGAATACGCCGCCGGGGGAGTAGTCATAAAGCAGATTGTGCACATCTTTGACGTCACGCAGATAGTCAACGATGTAGCGGTACAGTTCCTTGTATTCACTAGCGGAAGCATGCGTGGCGCCCCACCAGAACCAGCTGCCATTGTTCTCGTGCAGTGGACGGAAGATGATTGGAATCAATGTGCCGTCGCTGCGTTTGGCCCGCTGCGCGGTGGCGGCGATGGCGTCGAGCTCCTTGTTGAAGGTGCCGGAGTATTTGCCGCCGGGAAGCAGTTCGGAAGCGACGGCAGTGGTGTCGTTGAAATCCTTGCCGGTGCCTGGGTTGCACCAGTGTGCGGACAGTGTCACGATGGCGCCTTTGCTGTCCGCATCGGTGATGTTCTGGGCGAGAGCCTTGGCGTTGGCGTTCTTGTCGGCACCTGATCCAGGCTTCTCCGCGCCGCGCAGCGCAAGACCGGCGTCCCAACCGAAGACGGCCGGGTATTTTCCGGTCGTCTCATAGACGTCTCCCTGTGAAGCGCTTGAGCTTATGTTCTCGTCGGTGGCGTGCTGCTGTCCGAAACGAAGATCTCCTTTTCCGCTGTTTTTCAACTTGTCGAACAAGGCGCGGGTTTCTGCTGTGGCGTTGACGTCGCTGATGTTCACGGAGTTGCCATTGGATGCCGATTTTCCTTCTGCAGCAAAGGCTGGGAGGGTGCTCATGCCAAAAATGGTCGATGCCGCCGCAACCGTTGCCAGCAGTTTGGTGACTGTGGTTTTCATGGTTCCTTCACTTATCTTCCTTGATGTTCCACGCGCACCCCAACATTGGGATTAAGCGCGTTAATATCCACGCTGGTTACTTAATCGTTTAAGTGCACGAGGGCGTGTTCCGCCGGAATTGCTTATATTTCAGTTACAGCGTTGAATAAACGCTTAACAATGTTTGATTCGCTGAAAAAGCATGTTCGATTAAGTTCGAATAATTGTTCGATTTGGTTAATGCCGTGTCATGACGTCGGACATCGGTAAAATCAAGTTCTGTTATGGCACGAACAGCATCTTCCAACCCGAAATCAGGCGGCAAGGGTTCCGCAGGCAAATCGCGTTCCGGCGATACCAAAGTCATGGACGAGGTCGATTCCTCTCCGATCGCCGGCATACTGCGTAAATATCGCCGCGACATCGCATGTTTCATCATGGCCATTCTCGCGGTGCTGTTCTGCGCATCCGAATGGTTCCGTGTCCAGGGCGCTTTCGGACAGGTCCTACATGCCATGGCCTCCGGACTGTTCGGATTGACCAGCGTGATTCTGCCGGTATTCCTGGCGCTTGTGGTGTTCAGTCTGATGCGCAAGACGCAAAACAAGGATGAGAACCTCCATATGGCCCTCGGATGGTTCATGATTCTCTGGTCCGTCTGCTCTATTCTTGACGCGGCGATTGCCTCCGACTCCCAGAAGTTCGATATGTCTTTGCTGCAACGGGCAGGCGGCCTGCTTGGCTATGTGCTTGGCTGTCCGTTGGCGTGGGGGCTTTCCAAAGGCTTTTCCATTGCGATTTTCGTAGTCGTCATCCTGTTTTCGTTGCTGTTGATCACCCATACCCGGGTCACGCAGATACCGGACAAGGCGAAGGCTCTGGCGGCCAAGTTTGTTGGAACGCCGAAAAACCGTGATGACATTGACGATGAGGCCGAACAGTTCCCGAACGAAGTACGCGTTGGGGACACGACACTCGCCTTCGCCGAAGGCGTTCCCGCCCACGACGGCACCGATGCGGATGGAGAAAACGACGATAGGCCAGGCTTCCTTACGCGCATGAAGCAACGCTTCGCATCCCATAAGAGCAAGAACGTCGATGATGGCGACCTTGACCATTACGCCGGCGACGAAGCGTTTCTTAATGCCGCCGAACGGCACGGACAGACCGCGGAAACCATCGTCGACGAGCCGTACCAACAGGTCGATTCGCCACGCAGCATTTCTTCGGACGATTATCGTGCCGATGATTATGATTCAGATGATTATTCCGCCGCTGCACCGTCCGGCACCACGGCCATGCCACAGAACGGTCGCGGACGCTCCTTCTCGTCCGCGCCGATCGGCACCGCGAGCGGCACCATGCCCAGCGTCGCCGAGCCGGTGCCGTCCAGCGAAATCAAGCCGGTTGGCGTCGCTCCAAGCGACCCATGGGCCGTCATCGACGAGGACGGCACCTCCAACGGCAAGGAAGTCATGGTGGATGCCGCGACCGGCGAGGTCCTTGACGATATGCCGGCTGCTGCCGTTGACGGGGAAGCGGCGGATGACATTCCCGAGGGACCGTATCATTTGCCTGACCTCAACATTCTGAAGAAGGGCGCGCCGCACGCCGCGCACACTCCGGAGAACGATCGTGTGATCCGCGCGCTGACCGGTACCTTCCAACAGTTCAACGTCGATGCGAAGGTCATCGGCTTCCTGCGCGGACCATCCGTCACCATGTATGAGGTGGAGCTTGGCCCTGGCGTCAAGGTCGAGAAGGTCACCAACCTGCAGAAGAACATCGCCTACGCGGTGGCCAGCTCCGACGTGCGCATCCTGTCGGTGATCGAAGGCAAATCCGCCATCGGCATCGAAATTCCGAACTCCGACCGCGAAACCGTGGTGCTGGGCGACGTGCTGCGCTCCGACAAGGCCCGGAACGATCCGAATCCGATGCTCACCGGCGTCGGCAAGGATGTGGAAGGCCATTTCGTGACCGCCGACCTGACCAAGATGCCCCACCTGTTGGTGGCTGGCGCCACCGGCTCCGGCAAGTCGAGCTTCATCAACTCCATGCTCACCTCCGTGATCATGCGCGCCACGCCTGACCAGGTCCGCATGATCATGGTCGATCCTAAACGAGTCGAACTGTCCGCCTATGCGGGCATTCCACATTTGCTCACCCCGATCATCACCGATCCGAAGAAGGCCGCGCAGGCTTTGGAATGGGTGGTCAAGGAGATGGACGCACGATACAGCGACCTCGAATTCTTCGGATTCCGCCACATCAAGGACTTCAACGCTGCCGTGCGCGCTGGCAAGGTGCATGCGCCCGCAGGCTCCAAACGCAAGGTCGCACCATACCCGTATATCCTCGTGGTCGTCGATGAAATGGCCGACCTTATGATGGTGGCCAAGAACGACGTGGAGAGCTCCATCCAGCGCATCACGCAGCTCGCGCGAGCCGCCGGCGTGCATCTGGTGCTCGCCACGCAGCGCCCGTCCGTTGACGTGGTCACGGGCTTGATCAAGGCCAACATCCCGTCCCGACTTGCTTTTGCCACCTCATCCGCCACCGATTCGCGAGTCATCCTCGACGCCACCGGTGCGGAAACGCTGATCGGCCAAGGTGACGCGTTGTTCCTGCCGATGGGCCAGGCCAAGCCGATCCGCGTGCAGGGCGCATGGGTCGACGAGTCCGAAATCCGTCGCGCGGTGGAGTTCGTGCGAACCCAGCGCAAGCCGCATTATCGCGAGGATATCGAGGAGATGGCCAAGGAGGCCGAAAAGAAGGCCATCGAGCCGGATGAGGACATCGGCAACGACATGGACGTGCTGTTGCAGGCGGCGGAACTGGTGGTCAGCACGCAGTTCGGCTCAACCTCCATGCTGCAGCGCAAACTGCGTGTCGGATTCGCCAAAGCCGGCCGACTCATGGATCTGCTTGAATCGCGTGGTGTGGTCGGTCCGTCCGAAGGCTCCAAAGCTCGCGAAGTGCTCGTCCAACCGCAGGATCTGCCGCAGGTGCTCGCCTTCATCAAGGGCGAAACCTCATCGCTTACCGCAGGTTCTACCCAGCCGGCCGACGCTGCGGACACGCGATGATGGAACGCGACAACCGCACGCATTGCGCCAAGTAGTGGTATCGGGGTAACGTGAACGGTATGGAAAAGCAAGAAGAACGCAAATCGTCCCTGCTTGACGGGTGGAACGCCCCGCCGAACATCGTCACTTTCTCTCGTATCGTCCTGGTCGTCATCTTCCTGGCGTTGTACGTCATGGCAGGCGCATGGGGTACCAAAAACACGACTATGCGCTGGGTGGCGGCGATTATCTTCATCATCGCCGCCTGCACCGATAAGCTCGACGGTTGGATGGCCCGCAAATATAACCAGGTCACCGAACTGGGCAAGCTCATGGACCCAATCGCAGATAAGCTGCTCACCTGCGGCACGCTGATCGTCGCCGCCATCTTCAACGAATTCGGCAACGCAGTGCTCGGCTGGGTCGTGACCGCGCTGTTCCTCATCCGTGAGATCGGCATCACCATCATGCGTTTCTTCGTCATCGACACCGGCGGCAAGGTCATCGCCGCATCCCAAGCCGGCAAGTACAAGACCCTGTGCCAGTGCATCGGCCTTGCCATGCTCATGCTGCCGATGTGGAGCCTCGCTGATGGCATGAACACCACTCCGCTGTGGATGACCGTTTATTACACGATCACGTACGCCCTGATTTACCTGGCGTTGATTCTATGCCTGTATTCGGGCGGCGAATACCTCGTCAACACGTTCGGCGGACGTAAGAAGACCGCAAAATCCGAAAAGGAAACCAAGTAAATCCCGATGAGCGAATCCGAAAATTCGTCGACCGCGGCCAGCCAATCGCAATGCGATGAGCTGGCCGCAGCCGTTTTACGCTATTGCGAAGCCAACCATTTCAAAATCGCCGCCGCCGAATCGCTGACGGGAGGTCTACTCGCCGACGCCTTCGTACGCATACCAGGCGCATCGAAAGTGTTCCTCGGCTCGGCGGTGACCTACGACATTCGCGCCAAAGCGAAGATTCTCGGCGTGAATGCCGACCTGCTGGCCCGAGAAGGGGCGGTCCACCCCGAAGTGGCGCGGCAGATGGCTGCGGGAACCGCGCAACTATACCGACAGACCGAGGATGGAGACTGTGTCATCGGCTTGGCCACTACCGGTGTTGCAGGGCCAGGACCGGATGGTGACAAACCTGCCGGCCTGGTGTACATCGGCTGCTCCCTGCCCTGTGGCTTCAATGGCATTCGTGCGCGTCAAACAGCTGCTTATGAGCTGCGTCTGAAGGGTGATCGGGAAGCCGTGCGGCACGAAACCGTGCAATGTATTCTGGAAAAACTGAGGACTCTTTCAGCACTTTCACAGGAATAATCCACGAATATGGGTGTTGACCATAGTGGACGTACGTATGAAAAGCGAAAGGGGCTGGCGGCATGGACACGATGACACTCACCAAGGAACAGATGGAACTCAAGGCGATGGTTCCCACGGTGCAAAGCGGCAACGCCCGCGTCAGGGAACTCACCCCAGCCCAGCGCCGCGCGGTGATGTTCGCCCAGCAGCAGGTGCTGCGTGCCCGCGCGGCCAAAAAGGCCAAAGACGAGCGCCAGGCCGCATTGACCCGCATATGGCGGGAGGAAGACGCGGAACGCGTTTCCGCACGATCCATGTCGGCAGCCACGGAAACCACCGACGAACCCAGAGAGGTATCGCTTCGCGAGGCCATCGGCCATGTACTGCGCGATCTGCGCACCCATGACCACAAAACGTTGCGTGAGGTGAGCGAAAAGGCCGGAGTGTCGTTGGGCTACCTCTCCGAAGTGGAGCGTGGCCAAAAAGAGGCCAGCTCCGAGCTGCTGAGCTCGATTGCGCAATCGTTGGGCGTCTCCACGGCGCAGATGCTGCGCATGGTCGCCGATTATCTCGATTCCGTCGCAATCTGATTCCTGTTGGACGTCTAACGCCCGGCGGCTTGTTCCGTCGGGCGTTTTCTTTTGGTTGCGCTTGCTGTGTACACTTGAGCGCGTGCAGGAACGTGAATTTTGGCAGTTGCTTGAAGAGGTACTCGGCCGTAGCTATGGCCGCGCGCTCGCACGCGACCAAGTGCTTGATCGATTGAACGGTCTGACAGCCGTCGAAGCGCTTGAAATGGGGGAGGAGCCCCGCGTGGTATGGAACGTTCTGTGCGACCAGATGAACATTCCTGACTCCAAACGTTGGGGAAAGGACCATAACGCGCCACCAATGCCGGTGCGTTAGGCGGAGTTCGGCTATCGCAAAACACCGATTTCGAACAGATGTTCGGATAATGGGGTATAGTTATCCACAGAAGCACGGATTGGGCAGGTCGTCAACGGCTCGCCGCGAAGTTTCAGAATGCTGGAATTTCAAGGGAAAGCGGTCTTCGGCGTGTCGAAATGCATGTTCTTCGACCACAATGGCCGATTGAACTTGCGCAGATGGATGATGCGGTTTTACGGTGAATCCATTCATTCGTCTCGGTCAACAACAAGGAGTAGTCATGGCACAGACGAGCGCGGCAAAGAACGCCGCACAGAACAAGTCCGCGAATGGAATCGATCCGCGCCGTCAGGCCGCGCTCGACACAGCGCTCGCGCAGGTCGAGAAAAGCTTCGGCAAGGGATCGGCCATGAGACTTGGCGACCGCCCGGAACAGGATGTCGAGGTCATTCCGACCGGATCCTTGGCTTTGGATATGGCATTAGGCATCGGCGGCCTGCCTAAAGGCCGTATTGTGGAGATTTACGGACCGGAATCCTCTGGTAAGACCACATTGGCGCTGCATGTGGTGGCCAATGCCCAGAAGGCCGGCGGTGTGGCCGCATTCATCGATGCCGAGCATGCGCTCGATCCGGTCTATGCCCGTAAGCTGGGCGTCGACACCGATTCGTTGATCGTCTCTCAGCCGGACAATGGCGAGCAGGCATTGGAAATCGCCGACATGCTGATTCGTTCCGGCGCGCTTGACGTGATTGTCATCGATTCCGTCGCGGCCTTGGTGCCGAAAGCGGAAATCGAAGGCGAGATGGGAGACAGCCATGTCGGCCTGCAGGCGCGCCTGATGAGTCAGGCGTTGCGTAAGATGACCGGTGCGCTGGCGCAAGCCGGTACCACCGCCATCTTCATCAACCAGTTGCGTGAGAAAATTGGCGTGTTCTTCGGTAATCCGGAGACCACCACCGGCGGCAAGGCATTGAAGTTCTACGCGTCCGTACGTATGGACATCCGCCGTATCCAGACCATTAAGAACGGTGATGAGGCTGTCGGCAACCGTACCAAGGTCAAGGTTGTTAAGAACAAGATGGCTCCGCCGTTCAAGACCGCCGAATTCGATGTGCTGTACGGCGAGGGCATCTCCAAGGAAGGTTCCGTGCTTGATATGGCGTTGCAGGCCAACGTCGTCAAAAAGTCTGGCTCGTGGTTCACCTATGAGGGCGACCAGCTGGGGCAAGGACGCGAAAACGTGCGTCAGTTCCTCAAGGACAATCCGGAACTCACAGAGGAAATCGAGAACAAGGTCAAGGCGGCATTCGGTCTGATCAAACCTACCGACCAGTTCGCCGAGGACGATGGGGCGGAGGACGCCGCGGGCGCGCCGGATGATGGTAAGACGTCCAAAACTTCAAAAGCCGCCAAAGCCTGACATATGATCAGCGCCGAACGTTTCCTTAAGGAACAGGGCCTTCAGCCGGCGTCGGCCGATACTGGGGGCCTTGCCCTTTCTTCAGAGGATCCAGAACGCACGAACGTTCAGAGGTGGAACCGTCGAACGAAACCTGACCGTTCCAGTTTGTTCGCTGGAAGCGCAAATGCGACGAAAACGCCACGACACGCGCGACACGCTGGGCGTGTCGGGAACGGCGATTCTACTGCCGCAAAGGATCCAAATGATCTTGACGCATGCAGGGAAGCCGCATTGCGATTGCTGGACGCTGCGCCTCGACCTTCCGGCGCACTGCGTGAGCGCCTGATTGGTAAGGGCTATACCTCTGAAGTGGTTGACGACGTCATCGAAAGACTGACAAGGGTTCAACTGATTGACGATGAAGCCTACGCGCAATCCGCGGTGCGCTACTGTGCGACCCGTCTTATGGGATGTAGGGGCGCGGTCGCTGAGCTTACACGGAAAGGCGTCGACCGTAGGCTGGCCCAACAGGTTTGTGATGAGGCGGAATCCTACGGCGTGTTTACTGAAGCCGCATGGGAATTAGGCCGTAGAACCGCGAGAAAAACCGCCGGTCTGGAACGCGATGCACGTAGGCGCCGCTTCTGGAGCGCGGGCGGCAGAAAAGGCCATAATCCTGAGATTCTGCGCCAAATCGCACAGGAACTGTTTGATTGACGGCGACCGTTGACCAAGGGCGTGACGTCAGTTTCATAAAGAGGCTGGTGTAAAGAAATCCTCAAAACATAAAGAGTGGAGAGTGAGACCTCTTATACCCCGGGTTCTGTCGTGCCAACGGCACGGATGGCCATCCATCTCGACCTGGCGTTGCCGTCAGGCTCTAGCAGCCTACCCGAAGGCTTCGGACGAGCAGTCCTCGAACGCCTTCTGCTTGGCCTTGCTCCCGATGAGGCTTGCCATGCGGCCAACTGTCACCAGCGGCCCGGTGGTCTCTTACACCGCCGTTTCACCCTTACCCACCGGCCGAAACCGGTAAGGCGGTCTATTCTCTGCTGCGCTATCTCTCAGGTCGCCCTGGGCGGACGTTATCCGCCATCGTGCTCTATGGAGCCCGGAAGTTCCTCAACCGACAAAATCGGTCGCGGCCATCAAGAGGTCTCAAACGCACAACTATAGCAAGAGAATCGTCGAAAGCAAAGCGTAAAAAAACTTTTGTTTTCTCGGGGAGTTTTCCAGCAAATCACCAATCTTATGGATACAATGATGACTACCAAGCAGCGATGCAGCTGGTTGGTCCGTATATAGCGGTTAACACCGCTTGAGTCTAGGGAGGTCCACATGGAAATCGTCGTTACCGGACGTCATACGCAGATCAAGCAAAGGTTCCGTGACGTTGTCGAAAGCAAGATGAATCGTGTGACCGCTATCGCCCCGGATGCGCAGCGTGTCCAGATTGTGCTGTCCCACGAGGGCAATCCGCGTCAGGCCGACACCGCCAAGCGCGTTGAGATCACCGTCATCGCAGGTCGTACCGTGGTGCGTGCCGAAGCCTCCAGCGCCGACGAGTTCAGCGCGCTCGATTTGGCTCTCGACAAGCTGACGCTTCGTCTGCGCCGTACCCGCGACCGCCGCAAGGACCATCGTCGTGGCTACACCGATCCGGTCCCGGTCGATCTGGGCCCGGTCGAGCCGGTCGTCGTCGAGGAGCCGGAGCCGGAAGCGCCGAACAATAGCCCGGCCGACGCCGTTTCCGCTGATCTTGGCCCTGGCGAATCCGTCGAGGTCCAGGTCGGCGACACCCCAATCGTCATCCGCCGCAAGCTGCACATCGCCGAGCCGATGACCATTGACGAGGCCCTGTACGAGATGGAACTGATCGGTCATGACTTCTTCCTGTTCGTCAACAAGGAAACCGGTCGTCCGTCCGTCGTCTACCACCGTCACGGTTGGAGCTACGGCGTCTTCGAAATCGACACTCCGGAGAATGTGGCCAAGAAGTAATGGCTAATGGCTGAAAACTGAACGATAAGAGGCCCGCATGTCATACATGCGGGCCTCTTTTCTTATGCGAAAAACAAGATACGTCAAAACTTACGTAAAATGGACGGAGCTTTTCGGAAATCGCGAGAAAGCGACTATCCTCAATCGAGGAAAGTCACCATACACAAAGGGAGTGATTGTGGTAGATATCGTTGACAAAGCCCTACGCATGGGTGAAGGCCGACAGATCAAGAAGCTTGAGAACGTGGCCAAAGCGACGAACGCCTTGGAAGACGAGATCGCGGCGCTTGACGACGAGGAGCTCAAGGGCCAGACCGCCAAGTTCAAGCAGCGTATCGAAAACGGCGAGTCCCTTGACAAGCTCATGCCGGAAGCCTTCGCCACCGTGCGTGAAGCTTCCAAGCGAACCTTGGGCCTGCGCCACTTCGACGTGCAGCTCATGGGCGGCGCCGCTCTGCACTGGGGCAACATCGCCGAAATGAAGACCGGTGAAGGCAAGACCCTTGTGGCCACGCTGCCGGCCTACCTGAACGCACTCGACGGTCAGGGCGTCCACGTCGTCACCGTCAACGACTATCTGGCCAGCTACCAAGCCGAGCTGATGGGCCGTGTCTACCGCTTCCTCGGCATGAGCACCGGCTGCATCATCACCAACCAGAAGCCGCCGGAGCGTCGCAAGCAGTACAACGCCGACATCACCTACGGCACCAACAACGAATTCGGTTTTGATTACCTGCGCGACAACATGGCGTGGGAGAAGTCCGATCTCGTACAGCGTGGCCACCACTACGCCATCGTCGATGAGGTCGACTCCATTCTTATCGATGAGGCTCGTACCCCGTTGATCATCTCCGGTCCGGCCGAGGGCGACGTGACCCGCTGGTACCGCCAGTTCGCGCGCCTGGTCCTGAAGCTCAACCGTGACGAGGACTATGAGGTCGACGAGAAGAAGAAGGTCGTCGGCATCCTTGATCCGGGCATCACCAAGGTCGAGGACTATCTCGGCATCGACAACCTGTACGAACCGAACAACACCGCATTGATCGGCTATCTGAACAACGCCATCAAGGCCAAGGAGCTGTTCCTGCGCGACCGCGACTACGTCGTGACCGGCGGCGAAGTGCTCATCGTCGACGAGCACACCGGACGTATCCTGCCGGGCCGCCGTTACAACGAGGGTCTGCACCAAGCCATCGAAGCCAAGGAAGGCGTGGAGGTCAAGGCCGAAAACCAGACCTTCGCCACCATCACCCTGCAGAACTACTTCCGCATGTACGACAAGCTGGCAGGCATGACCGGTACCGCAGAGACCGAAGCCGCCGAATTCATGGGCACCTACAAGCTGGGCGTGCTGCCGATTCCGACCAACAAGCCGATGATCCGCGAGGATAAGGACGATCTGATCTTCCGTACCAAGAAGGAAAAGCTCGCCGCCATCGTCCGTGATGTGGCCAAGCGCCACAAGAAGGGCCAGCCGGTCCTGCTGGGTACCGCATCCGTGGAATCCTCCGAAGTCGTGTCCTCTCTGCTTGACGTGGCCAAGATTCCTCACCAGGTGCTGAACGCGAAGCAGCATGACAAGGAAGCCGCCGTTGTGGCCGTCGCAGGCCGTAAGGGCGCCGTCACCGTGGCCACCAACATGGCAGGCCGTGGTACCGATATCATGCTCGGCGGCAACGTCGAGTTCCTCGCCGATGCGAAGCTCAAGTCCGAAGGCTATTCTCCGGATGACACTCCGGACGAGTACGAGAAGCGTTGGCCGGGCACTTTGGCCGAAATCAAGGACCAGGTCAAGGACGAGCATGAGGAAGTCGTCAAGCTCGGCGGTCTGTACGTGCTCGGCACCGAGCGCCACGAATCCCGCCGTATCGACAACCAGCTGCGCGGCCGTTCCGGCCGTCAGGGAGATCCGGGTGAATCCCGTTTCTACCTGTCTCTCGAGGACGATCTGATGCGTCTGTTCAACACCCAGCTGGTGGCGCGTGTCATGGCCAAGGGCATGCCGGAAGGCGAGCCGATCGAAGCCAAGAGCGTTTCCAAGGGCGTGCGCACCGCACAGAAGGCCGTCGAATCGCGTAACTTCGAAATCCGTAAGAACGTGCTGAAGTACGATGACGTGATGAACAAGCAGCGCACCGTCATTTATGCGGAGCGTCAGGCTGTGCTGAAGGGCGCCGACATCCACGAGGACATCCTCAAGTTCATCGACGACACCGTGCTGAGCTACATCAAGGGCGCCAACAACGGTTCCGACAAGCCGGCCGATTGGGATTGGGACGGTCTGTTCAAGGCCATCTCCTCCGTGTACCCGATCGCCGTGGAGCAGGAAGCGGCCAAGGACGCCGTCGACAAGCTCAAGGGCGACAAGGCCGTTGAGGCCCTGAAGGAGCTCATCGTCTCCGACGCCAAGGACCAGTACTCCGATTTCGAAGACAAGCTCGGCAGCGAAGGCCTGCGCCAGCTCGAGCGCCGCGTGGTGCTCGCCGTGCTCGACCGCAAGTGGCGTGAACACCTCTACGAGATGGACTACCTCAAGGACGGCATCGGCCTGCGCGGTATGGGCCAGCGCGACCCGCTGGTCGAATACCAGCGTGAAGGCTACCAGATGTACAACTCCATGATCGAAGCCATCAAGGAGGAAACCATCCAGCTGCTGTTCCACGTGGACATCGAACGTGTGGCCATGACCGAGGACGAGGAGACCGAATCCGATGAGGATGAGGCCGTGAACGCCGCCGAGGCCGTAATGGGTCTGGACGGCGAAGCCGCCGCGACCGGCGAATCCGCTCCTGCAGAGCCGGAGACCGATGACAAGGCCGAAAAGACCACCATCGATGAACTGGCTGACGAGCAGAAGAACGAGAAGGGCATCGTCGGCATGCAGCCGATCAGCCATGCCGAAGGCAAGGTCCCGGCCAACAAGCGTCCGAAGAGCGCGGAATTGCACTCCCCATGGGCGGATGGCCGTACCTTCCCGGGAACCGGCAAGAACGCCCAGTGCCCATGCGGTTCTGGTCGTAAGTACAAGATGTGCCATGGCCAGAATGAGGCGTGACGCTTCGCATAAGCCAAGGTGATGGCCCCGTCGGTGTGTTTCATACTGTCGGGGCTATCGCCATATCAGGGGTTCACACAGCGGATGTCATTCCCCAAAATCGATGTCGTCCATGGCCTCTGTGGCTGGAATGCGCACCTCCGGTCCGCAAATCCAGTTGAAAACAGGTCTTTTTACAAAGGGACCGAGGTCTCCATCTCCATAGCCAATACGTCCACGGCAACGACCCACTGCCCACTGTCTTATTTGCTGTCATATCGTCTGTTTTTTCGGGTGACGCTTCGGCATCCGCCGAAACGATTTCCCGAGTATGGAGAATGCTGAAACGAATACCACGTTGCCTGCCTCCAGATTATTTCGATGCAGTCAAGTCAGAGTCACCTTGAAGCGATCGTACTTTCACAGATACGTCGCAGACTCGCCGCAGTTTCTTGATAGCAGCATTGATTTGTTTGGAAACGGCTGCACGTGAAATCCCACTACTGCGAGCTACATCGGATTGGGATAGGTTGCGGAAGTACACATTTTCCACAGCTTTCCGCTGTCCATCGGGAAGCGTCCGCAAAGCTTCAAGAACCCGGCGAACGGCTTGCTTCCGTTCTTGTGCCGTCTCGTATTCGATGAGCAGCTCTTCCGGAGATAACGAATGCTCTTGCGGTTCACGGTTGATGCCGGCTATTTCCTCATACGACCATGCGCTTCCACCAACGCGATCGGAACGGTGACAGGAGTGCGCCACACGCTCTTCGGCATTCCAGAGTTCCTGCAAAATGCATTGCGGCGCACGGAATTCCAGCTCTTCTTCGTCGCGGTGTTCAGCCGCAGCACGCAGTGCACGATCGCGTCTAATCATCGGAAGCAGTTCCTCCTGGGTAAGTTCATATGTTTCAGTAACGGATGCATTGCCCGCAATAGGGGCCTCATGCTTAAAAACAAGCTTCATGTTCTTGGGCCTTGCTCATATAAAGTTGCTCAAGACCTGCTGACGCAATATGAGACCAGCCTTGAAAACAATGAAGCGAGATGTGTCTGCCAGTTATATGCACACTGACAGACGGCATCTCGCCCGATATCGATAAGCAGGTCTCAAAACGGATTGTGAACCACAGCCAGCTTCGCCGTGGAGTAAAAATGCAGACAGCGATTACGCCATACATAAGTCACTGATATTCGAACGGCCGTTTCCGAATACGAGCCTTAGCAATAAGAATTCACGGTCGTAACTGATTTACATGTCCATCTCCTTTCGCCATTCGGCAGAGTTCCGAAACGAATGCGGCTGATTCGTCGTATACTGGCCGTAATTCCAGTAATGACAAGGCTTCATCCGCATCTGTTTTCATCGTAGGAAATTGACCTATCAGAACCGAAGACGAAATAAGACGACGTAAGGCGAGGAGGAGACGAACGATGGATAAGCCCAACGGCACATATGCTTTAGGAGTGTTCTGCACATTCGTTCGGCCCTACGTCAGTGGGGAAAGCCGCGGAATCAGCACACAGAAAAAAGGGTTCATGAAAGATTTCTTCGATGTCATCCTTGAATCAAGCGCAACAGACACATCAGACGTAAACAAAAGGCACTATTCAAAGGCGAAGACGGCAATCAATGAAGGCGTATGGGCGGGTATCAACCAAACGGATTTGGTGAAGTTCTTCAACGGATGCAGAAAACTACCGCAATGGAAGGCCTCTGAATTCTTTCAGCATCTGGATAAGGCCCGAGTGGAAAGCCTGTTTGACGATATTGGTATTGACGCGCTATCGCAGTTTCAGCGTTGTCTCGGTCAGGTGAACATCAAAGCCCCGTCAATTGACAAACTCCCATCCGCAGTGAGCACTTGGCTGTTCGAGATCTTGGAAGCGAATGCCGACAATCGTGATCTTCTGGTGGACGGCACCGCATTTCAGCCGGAATTTGAATTGCTGGATGATCTGCCGCTGGCCGAAGGACACATCTCATCAGGGAAGCTCCATCTTGGTCGTTCAGCCGTGGCATGGCGGAAATCTCCATCCCCACCAGAATCACCGGATTTCAATGTGGAAAGAACGTATCTTGCACAAATGGAATCGGCCTACGCCGAACACTTGCACAGGCAAATCCGGTCCCGAGATGATTTGCCCGACCGACAGCGCAAGGAATATGACCGGCAGCGTGGGTATTTTTACAATGCAGAAGGACTGCGGCGGAACATGAGAGATGTCATCGATGATGGTGAAACCGAGTTCCATGCGATGAAAGACGACCTCTACGATGGAGTCTGCGACGTATGCAACGAAGAATATGACGATGGGCTGGCCAGAATGCTGGCAACCTTGAACCAAGCTGCGATTCTTCCCCTTTCCGGTTCCGTCATCACCCGTTTTCCAACCATCGTCAAAGCCGCGGAGAAGAAAGGCATATGCCACATGCTGGTCAATGACACTCGACTGGAATGGGTGAGCGCCGATGAGTGATTCCCTGTTCAACACCCCGAGCGAAACCGCAACCCGTCTTACGCTATGCCTGTCCTTATTGCCACACCCTGCAACATTGGATGAAATCACGGTCATGGATTTTGCCGCAACTTACATGAAGGTCATGGGCTTTGGCAATAGTAACCTTCACGGGGATAACCCTTATGCCACAGCAGAGTATGATGCCAGGCGCAAACGTGTACGAAGAGGGCTGAACAGGCTGGTAATCATAGGCTTCGCCATCACCGAAGATGCCGGATCCAGTTATTCCGCAAGCCCGACGTGCATGCAATTCGCCAACGAATTACATGGAGAATATGTCATGGCTTATCGTCATGCCATCGAAACATTGGCGACGCTGAATTACGATTCGATAATAGAACAAATACTGGAAAGCCGGTAACCAAGATGGGGAAAATGTGGATTCGTCAAGTCAAGGCGATTCGGAACGATGGCAATGCCTCAACCATTGATTTGCAGCAGGGATTGAATTGCATCATCGGCCCGTCGAATACCGGCAAAACCGGGATTGCGAAAACGATCAGCTTCGTATGCGGCGGAAACGTCATACCATTCACGGATGTCACCGGATATGCAGGAGCATCCGTCACCTTCAGTACCGAACACGGAGAAGTGACATTACAACGCTCGTTGGCTTCGCAAACGATTCAGGTCTCTTCGACTGACTCAGATGTGGAACCGGGAGATTATACGGTCGCACGCAGAGGCAAAAACAAACGACCAATCAACTCGGTACTGCTAACAATGCTGGACGTTGATGAGGCACGAAGAATCGCAGTCAATGAGGCCTACAGAACCGTGGCCTTTACTTGGAATGCCATCCGACATTTGCTGCTTGTTCCCGAAGATCAGATCGTTCGCCCCGAACCATCGATTCTATTGCCCAAAACCACCAGCAACACAACGATGACGCAGAACCTGTCCGCTTTGCTGGTCCTCGCTCAAGATGAAACATTCAATGATGAGGCAAGACAGGAAAGTTCCGCCGAGCGCCATGCACGCAGGCAAGCGGTGGAACGATTCATCTTCAGCCAACTCGATATCATCGAGCCCCGCATCAAACAGCTTGAGCAACTTGAACGGGACGCGGCTACCGAAGGCAAAACCGTCGATAGTTATATTGAGAAACTGCGCAACACGTTACAGCAATTGGAACAACAGCGTCGAAAAACCATTGATGAAGATGCGGAACTCGTTGAACACATCAGCGCACTGCATCAGGAAAACGAGCGTCTGGACGTATTGCTCGCCCAGCGTGAAACCCTACTAGGGCAATACGATTCCGATTTGGCACGCCTTGATCTGCAGTTGCAGGCAATGCGCCATAACCGGGAACAACCTTATCCCGATGTTTGTCAGTTCTGCCACAGCACCGTCCATATCGATCCACCGAGTGAAGAAGACATTCGTGCTCGGGAAAATGAAATGTCCCGCATTCGCGAACTTCGTAATGGTGTGGCCAAGGATCAGGAATCCTTACGCCAAGCAAGAATCCAAGTGACACAGAGCATCGACGAAGCGCAAAACGCCCATCAGTCCAATATGGAACAGCTGCACCGGAATCTTGAGCCGGAGGCCCGAACAATACGACAACGACTTGATGGGCTTGCCCAGTCAGAAAGAATTCGTGCAGAATATGCCGAGCTGACTGCTTTGCGTAAAAGATTTCAAGCTACTCTTGATGGTGCCGACGAGGAAAAGGTCGATTACAAGAAATATCGGCCAAGAGAATGGTTCCACGAGGATTTCTATTATTCGATGGGTGCCACCATGCGCGGAATCCTCAAGGATTCCGGCTTTTCCGGCACCGATAACGTCGGTTTCAGCCGGGAAACATTCGACATCGAAATCGGCGGATACAGCAAGGCTGAAGAGCAGGGAAAAGGATATTGTGCATTCTTCAATACGGTTATGATGCTGGCATTCCATGATTACTTGAACCGCCGTTCGGTTCATGCTCCAGGATGGTTGCTCATCGATACCCCGTTGCTGGGCTTCGACGAAGGCGCGTACACAGCGAACGGTTCTCTAAGAAGCGGCCTGTTCGAGCATCTTAAACTGCAGGCGGCAAACCAGCAGATCATCATATTGGAAAACACCGATCATATCGGCGAACTGGATTTCAGCGGAAACGTCAACGTCATCACCTTCACCAAAGACCAGACTGACGGGCGTTACGGATATCTGGACGGCGTGGTCGACGTAGCGGAAAGGCCCGGCGTTGGGCGACGGTAAACATCAGGCCATGCACAGACACATCACAAAACAGCCGGATTGTTCACACGGGAAGAACATCATGCCAGAACCCAGTAAGAGCGACAGCGAGTGTATAGCCGGACTCGAACTACCGAAACAGGACAACGCACATGCACCACACCCGGTGTCGGCAGCCATTATATATGCAGGCGTGTTTACCATGACATGCGCACTGTATAGCAGCATCTTATCCGCCTGTTGGGGATTTTTACTGATAATACTTCCCGGCTATGCAATCGTTCCCTTCATAGCCCTGCTACTGACACGAAAAATCAACGCCTCATGGAATCTCTTGTGGCTTGCCGGCACCACCGCGCTCACCTACGCGATGACACTAGTAAGCATGGCAGCCTTGCTAATGCTCATACCTCCCAAAGCCACCCTATGGTTTAGCATAGTAAAAATACTGACCAACTCATTTGCAGACATACTATCGTTCCAGCTTTTCATGGGCGGGTATACAATTCCGACCATCTTCTACATCCTTGGCTTGATCTGCCGCGCATACCACAACAGCCGCAATCGGTAACAAAGAACCGGCGCCGGGCAACGGTAAAGGCGAAATTCATGCACAGACATTGCGGAACAGATACATTGAAAACATACAAGGGGCATCATGGCAGGGAACGACGGGAATGACAGCAAGAACAGCGGCTGCATGGCCACAGACAAACACGATTCGGCCGGGCACGACCCGGATGTACAGGTGACGTTCGCGCAGAACTCACCGGACCAGAAGAACCCACTCATGCGGAATCCAGTGATAGCGGCCGTGATATACGCGATTGTGTTTGCTGCAATATGCGTGCTGTATACCGCTATTGGTTTATTTACCTATTTTGCGTATGTGATACTCGCCATCCCCGGTTGCATACTCATCCCCTTCGCGGCCCTGCTGTTGACGCGCAAAATCCGAACTCTGTGGAATCCTCTGTGGCTCGCCGGCACCGCTATACTTACCTACGCAACAACACTGGTCAGCATAGCGGAGGCAATAACGCTCATATCATCAAGGCTTACCTTGTGGACCGCCATCATAGAGCTACTGACTGGCTCATTTACGAATGGAATATTGTTCATAGTCTCCATGGGCGGATACAGCATCCCGACCATCTTCTACATTTTATACCTGATCTGCCGCGCATACGACAATAGACACAATCGGTAACAAAGGACCGGCGTGGGGCTGGCTTTATCGCACACATTGTCGCAAACCAGCCCCACATCGGAACCGTATCGATTAGAAGATGAACTCCGCCAATGCCGAACATGCCGCATCAATCACGGAATCAGGGGTATCGTATGAATGGGTCAAGAGCCAACATGTAAACATTTGCTGCCAATCGACACCGCGGAATGCACTTACTGCCGCCGCCTTATCACTGGCACCCATGCTCCATGCGATTCGCTTGAAACGGTCAGACAACTGGTTCGGCGCGTTATAGTAGCTGCGCATGGTCTGGGACAACAGGTGAGAGTCGCTGCCGTTACCGTTCTTAAGCGTGTCGGCGAAGTAAATGGCATCGCCATCACAGCACAGGTCGTCACGATTGCAGGTATTGCTGACGGTCTGCCATGTTCCATCCACCTGTTTGTCAAGCGTAAGCCCTTGAAGAGCGCCCTGCTGCCGATAGTTGTCGTCCGCACCTACCAAGGCTTCGGCGATGACATCAATGCTGGCCTGCGGGTTCCAATCCTTAGCTTTCTGAATGTTACTCATGGCCGAACCCAAGTCGCCTGCCCAGCCGGTCCACGTATCCGGAACGACCAGTCCATTGAGATATCCCAGCGTCGTGACGCACATATGCGACAAATCCACGCTTTCCCCATTGACATCGATCATGGACTGCCGCCACGAACCGATATAGCGATCCAACGACTTGATGATTGCAGACGCCGTAGCATCCTGTTCGAGGATTGCGGTATCCGCCTTGCGGAAACTTTCGGCTGATACCGACCATTCGATAGTTGAACCATTTCCTCCGTCGCGCAGGTAATCCTTGGACAGGTAGTTCAGCATGCATCGCCATGTCGGGACCGTCACCCAAGTTCCAGTGGTTCCACTGGCCACATAGTCCTGCCCCACCTTTCCTTGAGCGCGCAGTTCATCGAACCGTTTCTCAAGATGCCAGATCAGGTCAATCGGCCCCATCTGATCGTAGTTAGTTCCCTGATCGATGGTCGTTCCACCAGCCGACGTCTGCTTCACATAGGATACAGCAGGCATTTTGCCGGAATAGGCAACGCGGTCAAGATCCCAGCCTTGTCCCTGATAACCACTGATTTCAGTGAACTGGTCATATACCCAATTATCTGGGATCGGGAACCCCAGATTGCCGGAGAACCCGGTGGACATGTCGGACACGAACGCATAACCCGCATAACCGGCCTCGATAACGCGAGTGCAGATGTTACGGGATGCGTAAATACCGACCTTATATCCACCTCCGAGATTAGCCAAAACCGCCCTGAAATACGGCAGGATGTTACTGGTGACTTGGTCGTCAGTGGCGTCGAAGTCCACGGCAAAATAGATATGCGTCGGCGGGATGCCCAACCGCTGCGCCGCTTCACGTGCCGACTTGGCATGAGCAGCACCGTTCGCGGGCGTAAAGTGTGCCAGCTTGGTGGAGTATTCCTGAAAGATCGGGAAGAACTTCATGCCGCCCTTGGTGATGCGTTCCAGCTCGCCCGGACGAATCGCCTTGAAATAATCGGCAGGTGCCAAGCTGCTTTGCCCAGGCTCGGTCAGATACCGTCCCACGATCTGGTATCCGTTGGCCTTCAACGTTGCGAGTCGCGCATCGGTGATTTCAAAACGGGTATCGCACGCCACACAAGGCCGGTTCGGATCACCCTTGGAGGTAAGCAGGCTCATCCACGTGGTCGGATCGACGGTACCGTTCTGTGGCAACCCATATTGCCGCTGAAAGTCCGTGACCTGATCGGACAGACCGGTGTACCAGCTGGTTCTGATGACCGCCGCGATGCGGTTACACACCAAAGCCACAGTCGCCAACCAAACCCACTGCGGCTTATCGCCGGTACCATTGCTGGCGCTGATGGTTTTGAGACGAGACTTAGTCCCACTACCAAAATTGCCGGTGGCCTCGCTGGGCGTAAAACCTTCGATAGCCTGAAGCACCTGGATGAGCGCTGTGTTCATTTCGCGCCCGTACAGGCCATCGGTCGGAATGATGCCCGTGTAATCACGGTAATTGCCATTGATCTGCTGCTGCGCTTGCCGAATGGCGTTGAGGCCGCCATACGATTCGAGCAGCACGAACTGTTTCATGGATAACAGGGCACCCATGATGTCCACGTCAACGCTGGAATCGCCGCCAATGCCCATATCGGTTTTGAGATTCTTGATTGCCTTGCCGGTGCCGCCGTAGAAATGCTGGGTGATTTCGTCACTTCCGGCAGAGTATCCCTTACACCAGAGTGCTCCCTGGATGATGGAATACACGTTGGACGTGGCGGTATCGCCGGATTTCTGCTCCTGCACACCATTCGGATACCGCTGGACGAACAGACGTTGCGTGGACGGGCCGAAATTATCCGCCGTGTTCTGGATACCCAGTTCGATCTGCAATGCACGGGTCAACCCGTAAATCGTCGACCAGCCGGTCTGCCCATCCTCGGCGACCTTGTTGAAACGCGAATCACCACCGTAGGTTTGATTCAGCCATTGCTGCGTTCGTAGTACCATTTTGTCCGTCATAATTTTCTCCTTGTAGGAAAACGATGATTTTGTTCGGGCGGGCGGTTGCTCGCCTTCACTGGTACTGCCGCGACATCGCAGAATGTTAACTTCCCATCGCCATATCAGAGGTTTATGACGGAGGGAGGCCATTACTTGGATATAGGTGCATCGGCCACGGCGGCGAACGACGGAAAATGCCGGTTAGCGGATGGCTGATCTTCAGCTGCATGCGTGCGAACACGGCCAACGCCGCCACGCAGATGACCAGCAAGGCTTCCGTGATTCGTTTGGCGGTCTGGCAGGCGTCGAGCAGGATGCCAATCGTGTTGGAGGTCGGTGTGCCGTGGCCGTCGTCCGGCACGCTGAAGTCCGGTGTGTCGGCGTTGTGGACGTTGCGCTCCGCGGGTTTGCTCATGATGCCTCGATATTGGTTATCTTGGATAATTACCTCGCATAACTAATGGGAAGCGCTCTGGACAACCACAGGATGGTGGGCGGAAGTTATGAATCATACCGTCATGCGGACGGGAACGGTTTACGCAATATCCGGCGGTTAGAATATGCGGCGGAAACACAATCGAAGCGCTTGGCGTGAAGCCAGGGGGAGGATACTATGGCCGAGATCACATGGAAGTCGATTCTCACCAAACTGGTTGGGGGAGACCACTTAAGCGCCGAGGAATCCGAGTGGTTCGTTGATGACCTCATGAACGGCAACGCCAATCCGGCCGCCGTCGGCGCGGTGCTCGCCACCCAGCAGCAGCTGGGATTGACTCCCGATGAAGTCCGCGGCGCGGCGAAGGCCATGGTCGCCCACGCCATCCCGCTGCATATCGAAGGCGAGACCACCGATATCGTCGGCACCGGCGGAGACGGCGCATCCACGGTGAACCTGTCGTCCATGGGCGCGATCGTTGCCGCCGCTGCGGGCGTCAAAATCGTCAAACACGGCAATCGCGCCGCCTCGTCCAAGTGCGGCACCGCCGATTGCTTCGAAGCGTTGGGACTGCCGTTGGATTTGACGCCGGAACAGGTGGCTGAAGTCGGCAACGAATGCGGCATCGCGTTCGCGTTCGCACGCACCTTCCATCCGGCGATGCGTTTCGTCGGACCGATTCGCGCCGCGCTCGGCGTGCCATGCGTGTTCAATGTGCTTGGTCCTCTGACCAACCCCGCGAGCCCGAAGCATATGGCCGTTGGCTGCGCCAATCGCAAGATGAGCCCGATTATGGCCGCCGTGTATGCGGCGAACGGCCAGACTGGCATGGTCTACACCTCCAGCGAGGGACTCGACGAGATGGCTCCGACCGGGCCGGTCTCCATCTGGGAGTTCAAGGATGGCAAGGTCGTCGAAAACGAATTTGACCCGACCGTCGAACTTGGTCTCGCCAAGATTAACGTTTCCGACCTGAAAGGTGGAGAACCCGAGCTCAACGCACGACTGGCACGTGATTTCTTCGCGGGCAAGGATGTGCCGTTCCGCACCACCGCCCTGTTGAACGCCGCATCCGCCATCGTGGCCGACGGGCATCAGGTACCGGCCGATGCCAGCTTGGCCGAACGCTTCAAGGCGGCTTATGCCATTGCCGAGCAGACCGTCGATTCCGGCAAGGCAACGGCGCTGCTCGATAAGTGGATTGCGACCGCCCAGGCTGCGAAAGCCTGAATCCGCGCGTATATAGCGCTTGTACAGACATGTGAAGGCCCCGACACTGATGGAATGACAGTGTCGGGGCCTTCACATTGCATCGTCCGATATGACTGTAGCCAGGCCGCATATGGGAGCCGTCATCAGACGCGCGCACCATCATCGAATTCGTCGGTGCGTGTCTGGGAATGTCCCTTATGCTGCACAATGAGTCCGGCGGCGCCGATCAGCGCGCACAGACCGAAGATGGACCCTAGGATCGAAGCCAGCGCTGGCATGAACACCGAAGCGATGATGCCGATGACACCGGCGACCAGCAATACCCAGAAGACAAGCTTCGACAATTTCACAGGGCCGATTTTGGGGTTCGGTGGCACGAAATCCTCACCATAACGGTCCATGACCCGGTCAGTATCAAGCCAGCTTGAACCGGTGAAATCACGTGGACCGCGGCCGGTTGACGGCATGTCGCCGACGAATGTGCCTTGATCCAGATCGTTGACGGACAGCAGGGCCTCTTTTTCCTGACGTTGCGCGTGTTTTTCGAAACGTTTCGCACTGCGCGAACGTTCCACGGCCTTCAGGTCATCGGCGTGCGAATTCGCGAATTCAGCCCAAGCCGCATCCAGATTGTCGGATGGCGAGACGCCGCCATGCGACTCATCGTTTGGGCGTTCTTCATCGTCGTTGGTATTGTTGAGGTCAGTCATACTTATACTCTAATCGGGCGGGTGCCAATCCGTTGGGAGGAACGTGAAGAATGCTCTACTGGTTTTTCGTCAAAGGTCTGGGTCCGATCGCCATCCATCGTCTGGGGCCGACCGCGCAGGGACTTGAGAACATTCCGCGTGAGGGCGGCGCCATCATCGCGGCCAATCACCTCGCCGTCATCGACGATGCCCTGCTGCCGTTGACCTGCCCGCGCATGATTCATTTCATGGGCAAGGCCGAATATTTCGAAGGCAAAGGCATCAAAGGCAAATTCAAGAAATGGTGGTTCACGTCAGTCGGCGTGTTCCCCGTGGACCGTTCCGGCGGTTCCAAATCACTTGGCGCACTGAACCACGCCCGTGAGATCATCGAGGACGGACATCTGTTCGGCATTCACATCGAAGGTACTCGCAGCCCCGATGGACGTCTTTACAAAGGACACACCGGCGCGGCGCGTCTGGCATTCGAAACCGGTTGCCCCATTATTCCGGCCGCCATCATCGGTTCGCGTGAACTGCAGAAGCCAGGACAGGTCATTCCGAACAAAGGCAAGTCCAAGGTGATTTACGGCAAGCCGATTGAAGTCGAGAAGAAATCCGCCGACCAGATTACCCACGATGATTTGCGTTCGCTTACCGACCGCGTGACCCGTGAGATCCAGAAGATGAGCGGACAGGAATACGTCGACGAATACGCGCAGAAGGTCAAGGCCGAGCTCAAAGCCCAGCAGGAGGCCGAAGCGCAGGCACAAGCCGAATCCGCTGCCAAGAAGGCATAAGTTTTCAGCGAGGTTCATTCCAAACCAATCAGGGGTGTCTGTTCCGAAGAATGTTTTCGGAACAGACACCCCTGATTTCTATTTTGTAATCAGGATAATCAGTCGAACAGCGACGAATACATTTTCAAGGTGACGGTATTCGGCGTGCCATCCTCCTGACGCAGTCGCACCTCGGTGCCTCCTACCGGATCCTGCGAAGCGACCTTCTTGTCTTGACTGGAGTCAAGTGTCAGTTGCGAGCTGATCTTCACACTGAATCCCAGCTTCTCCAATGCGGCTTTGGCAGCGACGGCTTTCTGTCCGACATAATTCGGCAGCGTTACGGTTTCCGGTCCCTTCGACACCACCGCATTGACGATATCGCCCCAGTGCAACTCGTCTCCGGTCTTCGCGGAAGCGGAAATCACCTGTCCTTGCGGAATCTTGTCATCGAATTGCTCGGTCCAGTTGACGGTGAGCTTGAGCGCATCAAGCGTCTGCTGCGCCTCATCCTTCGATTTGCCCACGACGTCCGGCATGGTAACCGGTTTCGGTCCTTGGGACAGCGTGACGGTAATCTTCGCGTTATGGGGCAGAGTCGCGCCGGGATCCACGCTTAAATCAAGCAACGCGCCCTGAGGTACGTCCATGGAATACGCGTCATCATTGGCCGGAGTCTGTTCGATGTTGTCGAAGCCGGCACGCTTCAACGCGTTGATCGGATCCTTGCCGTTCGCACTGGTGGCATCGAGAATGTCTGTGGGAACAGTGCCCTGCTTAATACCCTTGGACACTACCACCTTGACCTTCTGATGATGACGTTTGCTCACATGCGAACCGACATTCTCCGGGTCGGTGGAGATGACATTGCCAGCCTTGACGGAATCACTGAACGCCTCGGTCTCTTCGTACTCGATGTTGGAGAATTTCAGCAGTTCCTCATAGGCGTTCCATTTGATGTTGGAAATACGGCAGGGCTCCGAATCGGAACATGTGAGATCTGCCGGCTGAGGCATGGTCCAGTAGCTGCCCGGTCCTCGGAAATACCACCAGGCATAGCCTCCACCGCCTGCGCAGGCAAGCACGATGGCTGCTACGACGGCGATGATGACAGGTGCACGCTTGCCACTGCGTTTCGGCTGTCCACCACTGACCGGACCGTTCGAGGGGGAAGCTGGAACGTTGTTGGCGGGGACGTCGTTCTTTTCAAAAGCCAAGCGGGTGGTTGCCTCCGGATCTGCCTGCTGCGCCGGCATGACGGTGGTTTTGTTCGGGTTTTCCGGATTGAACTGTCGTGTACGATCGTCGTTCTGACGCACAGGCGGTGCTGGGGGAGCGGGCGGTAGCGGCATCTGCCGGGTGCCATCGCCGGACATGGTGTCGGCGGCATCGTTTGCGGCCGGGGAAACGGCTGACAGACGGTATTGCCAGTCGTCGATGGTGAGGTTCGATTGCAACTGCTGCAATTCGTCGAATGCCACGGACGCATCCTGGGGACGGTCCTCGACCGCGCGCGCCGTAAGACGGGCGAGGAATGCGGCCACGCCTGCATTGATGCCCGGACAAGCGGTCGTGATATCCGGCACATCCTCATGCACGTGCTTGAACACCAGCGTCACCGGATTGTCCGCGGTGAACGGCACCTTGCCGGCCAGCATCTCCCAAGCCATGATGCCTACGGAATACAGGTCTCCCTGCGGCGTTGCCTGATTGTGCTGAATCATTTCTGGCGCCAGATAGGCGGCCGTGCCCAGCAGCATGCCGGTGGAGGACAGCGTGGCCTGCGACACCGCCTTGGCCAGGCCGAAATCGGTGATCTGCACATGTCCTCGGTCATTGAGCAGAATATTCTCCGGTTTGATATCGCGGTGCACCACGCCTGCGCGATGCGCCGAAGCCAAGCCGTCCAACGTCTCACCGACTATGCGTAGCGTCTCACGAACGCTGAACGTGACTTGCTGGTTCATTTCGTACCGCAGGTTCACGCCATGCACGTACTCCATGACAAGAAAATCCAGTCCATCGAACTCACCGGTGTCATACACCTGCACGATATGGGGATTGGCTATTGCTGCTGCGGAACGGGCCTCGCGATGGAAACGTTCCACGAACTGGTCGCGTTGTGGGCCCTGTGCCAGCTGCGTGTGCATGATCTTAATGGCGACGGTACGTCCCAGACGCTCGTCAACAGCTTGATACACCGTGGCCATGCCGCCATCGGCGATTCTGCTGACGACTCGGTACCGGCCTTCGATGACCTGGCCTTCGGGGGCATGCTGGGCTTCACTCATGGCTAATCGGTACGATTCCTTCTTCAAAAAACGTTTCGCGACAAAGATGTGTTCACTTGTAGTCTACAAGGAATGGTTTGCGGAAGATGCGATGAACACGGGTCTTTCACAGTGCGGCGGCATCAGCCCTGTTCCCGCACAATCGGTACGAAACGTGCGCATGCTTCGGTAAGCATGTCTTTGCGATCCTGCGATAGTTCAAGCGTCTCGATGGCGGCCTTCGACTCGAGCCACAGACCGGCGATCCGTTCCTTGGAACGTGCGATGGCACCAGTGGACTCGAACAATGCGATGGCACGTCTAACATGTGCCTCGTCACGTGATTCGGCTTCCCACATATCGATGAGTTCACGTCGTTCGACATCGCCGGCAGCCTCAATCGCATCGGCCAGCAACACCGTGCGTTTGCCTTCACGGATATCACCGCCCACCGGTTTGCCGGTATTGCGGCTCGACCCGATGACGTCCAGAAGATCATCCGCGAGCTGGAACGCCAAACCAAGAGGCAATCCAATCGCCAGTGCGAGCCTGCGCGCGTCCGCAGGGGCGAGGTCGGCGGCAAGCATACCGAATTCCAAAGGTGCGATAGTGGTATAACTGGCGGTCTTCCAACGGAAGACATTCAAAGAGGCCGACGCCAGCTCTTCAGGATCGTCTAACGTATTGAGTTCCACGGCCAAATCGAGTACTTGGCCGATTTCCACTTCACGGTGCATATTCAGGAAGGCCGACACCACGGAAGATCCGGAGCCAAGCCGGCAAGCCGCTTTATTGGCGATATCCACGCTCGCGGTGGCCAGCATATCACCCAACATGATGCCCAAACCATGGCCGATGGCATCACTATGGGTATCCGTGGCAAGCGCACGATGAGCGGACGGCTTGCCACGGCGCAGATCGGAATCGTCGATGATGTCGTCATGCACCAACGCGCCGGTCTGAAACACTTCGATCGCGCATGCCAGATCCAACACCGCATCCATATCACGTTCCGCCACATCCTGCGGCGCGAACGTACGGAACGCATCCAACGTCAGCAACGCCCGCAGACGTTTGCCGCCCTCACTTGACGTGACCGCCTGCTGCGCCACCGCATCAGCGACGGCTTTGCAGGAATTCGCCACCGGATCGTCCGCATGCAGGAACGAAAAATCCCTTACCAGCGAGAGCGTGCGCGTTTCAATCTGTTCCAAATCGGAAGAGCTAGTCATGGGTCAAGGTTATCCACACACATTCGACAAGAGGAAAACATAATGATTGCAGCGGGTGAGACGGTGCCGGACGTTTCGTGACACGCCGAGCTTCACGTTCTCCGACCACAGGGGTCCCGAAACGCCTCATTGCATTGCCGGATGATGCATAGTTCCAACAAAGCGGCCTGCATCAAGCGACCGCTCCGATACGCCAAGGAGGACGAGACATGAAGGCGATCGACGAGCCCATGCCGATATGCGAAGCCGAGATGGAACGGCTTGAAGACCAATTGGTGGAGGATTGCAAATCGCTGGGCATGGCGGAGAGCATACGCGATTTCCTGCGGGAGCCATTCTCGGAATGGATGGATGAGCTGGCCGATGAATCGTCGGGAGGTGACGATTCATCGCCAGAATGCAGACTGTCCAGAAACGGTGCGGGAGCACTTGCCATCGCCATGCAGCAGACCATGGCGGTGCGTGACGCGCTGCTGGTCTCCATCATCGTGGATGAACGACGTTCGTCACGTGACTTTCTCATGGGATTCATGGCCAATCCGACACTTCCCGGCAACACGCGTCATCTGGAGGAATCCCTCAACGGATCGTTCCGTGACGCATCAAGAAAACCCGACACGAAACGTTGCGACAACGGCGTCAACATGATGTTCGACATCATCGGGATGGTCCCCGAACGGTATCATGTGCAGCCATTGGCCATCATCAGTTATGTGCTGTGGTGGATGGGCGATGAGCGCGCCATGCTGTGCGCGATGCGTGCGCTCGCGTTGGATGAGAATTGTTCGCTCGCGGCGATCATCTGCTCCGCGGCACATCGTCATATCGGACCGGTATGGGCCGAAGAGACATAGAGCAACACGCCGAAAGGAAGCGGTACTTGCGCATGGTGAGCTCAACACGCGGGAATAATCGTCCTTGTAAGATGGTTAACTCACATAGTTGACGATTTGCCCTTGCCAGAAGTGGGTCCATATGGTATACGCTTCCGGCGGGATCAATAGGAGGATAAGTTTGGCCACCAAGGAAACGACGGTAAATACGGAACAGACTGATCTGACCGAAAAGACCACCTCCGGAAAAAAGGCCTCCACGCGCAAGCCTGCTGCCAAGAAGAGCGAGTCCTCAAAGACCGCTACGAAGACGTCGCGCAAGACGGCCGCGAAGAAGACCTCCGCCGCCAAGAAAAGCAAGAAAGCGGAAGAAGAAGAGAACCTGATCGAGCAGGACGCTCCTGAAGACGATCCCGTCGAGGATGCCGATCTTGATGATTTCGACGATGACCTTGATGACGTGGACGACGAAGGGGAGGATGACGACCTCGACGAGGACAATATCGACGAGGATGACGATTCCGAACTGGAAGACGATGACGAAGACAAGCGCAAAAAGCCGGAAGAGCCCAAGGAAAAAGGCGCTTTCGTGGTGCGTGACGATGATGACGACGACAATCTGACGCCGTCCGGCAATCCGAAGCGTCGTGTGATCGCAGCCGGCGCCACCGCAGATCCGGTCAAGGATTACCTGAAGCAGATCGGCAGAGTGAACCTGCTGAACGCCGAACAGGAAGTCGACCTGTCCGAACGCATCGAGGCCGGTCTGTACGCCCAACATCTGCTGGACACGGAATCCGACAAGATGGATTTCAAGCGCCGGCGTGAACTGAAGTGGGCCGCGAACGACGGCAAGCGCGCCAAGGACCATCTGCTGGAAGCCAACCTTCGACTCGTGGTCTCTCTTGCCAAGCGCTATACGGGCCGTGGCATGCTGTTCCTCGATTTGATTCAGGAAGGCAATCTTGGTCTGATTCGTGCCGTAGAGAAGTTCGACTGGAAGAAGGGCTTCAAGTTCTCCACGTACGCCACATGGTGGATTCGCCAGGCCATCACCCGTGCCATGGCTGATCAGGCCCGCACCATTCGTGTGCCTGTGCATATGGTGGAAGTCATCAACAAGCTGTCCCGCGTGCAGCGCCAGATGCTTCAGGACCTCGGCCGTGAACCTACGCCGGACGAACTGGCCCGTGAGCTCGACATGCCGGTCGAGAAGGTGCAGGAAGTGCAGAAGTACGGGCGTGAGCCGATTTCCCTGCACACGCCGCTGGGCGAGGATGGCGATTCCGAGTTCGGTGATCTGATCGAAGACACCGACGCCATCGCACCGTCCGATGCCGTCGCCTTCTCGCTGTTGCAGGAGCAGTTCAAGCAGGTGCTTGAAACGCTGTCTCCGCGTGAGGCTGGCGTCATCAAGATGCGCTATGGTTTGGAGGACGGCCAGCCGAAGACGCTGGATGATATCGGACGTGTGTATGGCGTGACGCGCGAACGTATCCGCCAAATCGAATCGAAGACCATGTCCAAGCTGCGCCATCCGTCCCGTTCGCAGACGCTGCGCGACTTCCTGGACCAGTGATAGTAATCAGACGCGAGTAAATGAAGTCGAGAAACCGGCATGAACGCAGGGTTTCTCGACTTCATGTCTTGTAAGGCGACAATTGAAAGGGAACATGGCTAAGGATAATTACGGTGCTGAGAGTCTTACCGTGCTCGAAGGCTTGGATGCGGTGCGCAAACGCCCGGGCATGTACATCGGCACGACCGACAGCCAGGGCCTGATGCACTGCCTGTGGGAGGTCATCGACAATGCCGTCGATGAGGCTCTTGCGGGAGCCTGCAACCACATCATCGTGACCTTGCATGACGATGGTTCCGTTGAAGTGGCGGACAATGGCCGAGGCATTCCGGTGGACGTGGAGCCGAAGACCAAGCTCACCGGCGTGGAAGTGGTGCTGACCAAGCTGCATGCCGGCGCCAAATTCGGCAATTCCTCGTATGGCGCTTCCGGCGGTCTGCATGGTGTCGGCTCATCCGTGGTGAACGCATTGAGCTCCCGTCTCGACGTGGAAGTGGATCGTGACGGCAAAACCCACCACATGGCTTTCCATCAGGGCCACCCCGGAGTGTATTCCGACGTTGATCCGGAACACCCGTCTCCCGATTCGCCATTCAAGAAGACGCGCAAGAATCGTCCCACCGAACTTGAGATCATCGGCAAAGTCAGTCCGAAGACCACGGGTACCCGCATCCGCTATTGGGCGGATCCGGAGATTTTCAACGACACCGCTGAATTCAGCTATGACCAGCTCATCGACCGTGTACGGCAGACCAGTTTCCTGGTGCCAGGGCTGAAAATCACCGTCATCGACGAGAACATTCCCGAAACCGGCGACGAGTCCATTGACGAAATGCTGGAAGTCGATGACAATGTCATCGAACAGGTGACGGAAGAGAACACGTCCGCTGAAACGGATGATATCGGAACCTCTGCCGACATACTGCAGGAGGATTCAGCCGAAGCTGATGAATCAGCCGAATCGCAAGAAAACGATGCTGCCACGCAATCGCAGGAAACCGTTTCCCAACCCGTGCAGCCGAAATATCCGCATGCGCGCGTCGAAGAATTCTGCCATACCGGAGGCGTGAAGGATTTCGTCGACTTCCTGTCCAAAGGCGAAGCGGTCTCCGATATTTGGCGCATCGCCGGCGAGGACACGTATGTTGAAGAAACGCAGGCGGTCGGAGACGATGGTGAACTGCATGCGCAGAAGGTGACGCGTGATTGCGCAGTCGATATCGCCATGCGATGGACCAACGGCTACGACACCACCATGCGCAGCTTCGTCAACGTGGTGGAGACGCCCGGCGGCGGCATGCACGTGGACGGCTTCCTCCAAGGCATCACCAAGCAGGTGCGCAAGGCCATCGAGGACAACGCGCGCAAACTCAAGGTGAATCTCAAGGATTCCCATATGAAGGTGGAACGTGACGACATTCTCGCCGGTCTGGTGGCCGTCGTCACCGTCCGCATCGCCGAACCGCAGTTCCAAGGCCAGACCAAGGACGTGCTCGGCACCGCGCAAGTCAAGCCGATCGTCTCCAGAATGACCGACAGGCAGTTCGGTGAGATGATTACCGGCTCCAAACGCGGTTACAAGGAACAGTCCGGCCGCGTGCTGGAGAAAATCGTCGGCGAAATGCATGCCCGCGTGCAGGCGCGCAAGACCAAGGAAGTCACACGCCGTAAGAACGCGCTTGAATCCGCGTCCATGCCGCCGAAACTGTCCGACTGCCAGCCTGGCAATGACGATGTGGCCGAACTGTTCATCGTCGAGGGTGATTCCGCATTGGGCACAGCCAAGGCCGCCCGTAATTCCGGATTCCAGGCGTTGCTGCCGATTCGAGGCAAGATCCTCAACGTGCAGAAGGCATCGCTCGCGCAGATGCTGTCCAACAAGGAATGCGCGGCCATCATCCAGGTGGTTGGCGCTGGTTCCGGAGCGAGCTTCGACATCGAACAGGCCCGATACAACAAGATCATCATGATGACCGATGCCGATGTCGACGGCGCGCACATCCGCATCCTGCTGCTGACGCTGTTCTACCGGTACATGCGGCCGCTTATCGAATACGGTCATGTGTATGCCGCCGTGCCGCCGCTGCATCGTATCGCGTTGACGGGTACGCATAAGGGCGAGTACATCTACACGTATTCCGATGATGAGTTGGCAGGCAAACTCGCCGAGCTTGATAAAAAGCACATCGGCTACAACGAGGACATCCAGCGTTACAAGGGTTTGGGTGAGATGGACGCCGACCAGCTGGCCGATACCACCATGGATCCGCGCACCCGCATGCTGCGCCGTATCCGCATGGAGGACGCCGAACAGGCCAGCCACATCTTCAGCCTGCTCATGGGTGATGACGTGCCGCCGCGCAAGGCGTTCATCGTGGAGAACGCCGACGATTTCGACCGTTCCAAGATCGACACCTGATATTGCATGGCGATTGCGATTGGCGGGTCTTGCGTTACGGCGGAGACCCGCTTTTCGTGTATGCACGATAATGCAAAAACGTCGGGCGATAGTGCAAGATACAAAATACCGTTTGGTAGGTAACTTTGGATAAAATAGCGGAGTATTTTCGTGATTTTATTGCCGCAAACATAAAACATACAAGGAGCTGACTGTGGCCAATCTGCTGCTCGCCGTGATTTACATCGCCTTCATCAGTCTGGGCCTGCCGGACGCGGTGCTCGGCGCCGCATGGCCGACGATGAGCGGCGACCTGCATGCGCCGATTTCCTGGGCGGGTGGCATTTCCATGACGATTTCCGCTGGCACCATCGTGTCCGCGCTGCTATCAGACCGCATGACCTTGCGGTTCGGTGCAGGCAAGGTCACGGCAGTGTCCGTTGCGTTGACGGCGTTCGCATTGTTCGGCTTCTCCATCTCGCCGAATTACTGGATGCTGCTGCTCTTCGCCATTCCGTACGGCTTGGGCGCGGGTGGCGTCGATGCGGCGCTCAACAACTATGTGGCAATCCACTACGAAAGCCGTCACATGAGCTGGCTGCACGCCATGTGGGGCTTGGGCACGCTGCTTGGCCCGTACATCATGGCAAGCGCATTGGGTGCCGGCCATGGCTGGGCGTGGGGCTACCGGACCATCTCCATTCTGCAGGTCGTGCTCACCGCGGTGCTGGTGCTGAGCCTGCCGTTGTGGAAGGCGCGTAAGACCGTCGAACCGCAGCGGACGAGTGAAGCCTCTTCCGTGCAATCCGCGCAGTCCGAGCAATCGGAAGGGGAAACAGCTGACCGGCGCAAGCCGCTTGGTATTCGCGGTGTGCTCGCCATCCGTGGCGCCCGCGAGATCCTCGTGATGTTCTTCTGCTATTGCGCGCTCGAATCGACCGCCATGTTGTGGGCCAGCAGCTATATGGCGCTTGGCAAGGGCATCGACAAGACCACGGCGGCCATGTGGGGAAGCCTGTTTTGCATCGGCATCACCGTCGGACGTCTCGCCAGCGGTTTCCTGACCATGAAACTGAACGATCCGGCCATGATTCGTCTTGGCCAGGCGTTGGTGCTAACCGGCATCGTCATCATGCTCCTGCCGTTGCCGCACAATATCGGCACCATCGCGGGACTGATGGTCATCGGTTTGGGCTGCGCGCCGATCTATCCGTGCGTCATCCATTCCACTCCTGCTTATTTCGGCGAGGACAAATCGCAGGCCATCGTCGGCATGCAGATGGCTTGCGCCTATGTGGGATCGATGTGCATGCCGCCGCTGTTCGGGCTGATCGCGCAACATGTTTCGGTCAACCTGTTCCCGTTCTATCTGGTGGTGTTCCTGGCGCTGATGGTCGCCATGCATGAGACTTTGCGCCGCAAGTGCGGCGACCGTGCGGCCGCCTGACGACGCCATATGTGAGACGCTCGAATGTGTCAGCCGGGCGGTGTGCTCGAATGAGCCGACGACGGTGGATGACGAGCTTTCCGCCGGTTGTGGATGATGTCTGAAGGCGATGCCATAATCGAACGTATGTACGAATGCATGGACTTGTTCTCGGAGCCTACCAAGGCCTGGTTCAAGCATGCGTTCAATGCTCCGACGGAGGCGCAACGTTTGGCATGGCCGGCCATCCGTTCCGGCGAGAACGTATTGGTGGTGGCGCCCACCGGCTCCGGCAAGACATTGTGCGCCTTCCTTTCCGCAATCGACCGTCTGATGACGAAGGAGGGCGATGACTTATTGCGGACGTCCGGCGGTGGGGACGGCACGGCTGAATCCGATTGCAATGCCAAGAAACGCAAACCCGTCCGCGGCGTCAAGGTCCTGTATATTTCGCCATTGAAGGCTCTGGGCGTGGATGTGGCCAAGAACCTCCAAGCGCCATTGGCCGGCATCGCCGGACAGTGCGAGGCGATGGGATTGCCATCGCCGAAAGTCAGCGTGGGCATACGAAGCGGCGACACCACGCCGCAGGAACGGCGCAGAATCGTCAGCCATCCGCCGGATATCCTCGTAACCACGCCAGAATCGCTGTTCCTGCTGCTCACCTCCAAGGCGCGACGGATACTTTCCGCCGTTGATACCGTTATCGTGGATGAAGTGCACGCCATCGCGGGCTCCAAACGTGGCGCGCACCTGGCGCTGAGCTTGGAACGATTGGAAAGCCTTGCCGGCCGGTCTGTCCAACGCATCGGGCTTTCCGCCACTGTGGAACCGCCGGCCGAAGCCGCACGTTTCCTTGGCGGCATACGGCCGGTACGCGTCATCAGACCCGAATCGCACCCCGACATGGATCTGAAAGTGGTGGAACCGCTTTCGGCCATGCGCGATCCCGTCTCCGACGACGCAGGGCGGAGGGCAGGCGCCGTGAAACTTCCGAACCGCCATACCACGCATATTTCCGGGGTGAGTCCTGCCATGGAAGCATTGGCGGAACGTAAAGGACTGACTTCGGTCGGGGGAGACGAACATACCTCACGGGTTTCAACCGGAGGTTCGGTATGGCCGGCCATCGAACGCAGCGTGCTTGACGAAGTGCTGAAACACCACACCACCCTCGTGTTCGTCAACTCCCGTGGCCTTGCGGAAAAACTCACCGCACGGCTCAATGACCTGTATGCGCAATTGCGCACATCCCGGAAAACTGGGTCTGAAACCGCCGTCAAAGCGGACGCAGGGCGGGATGCGCTGTCCGACCGTAGGCTTGGCCGAACGGACTTGAGTGTGTCGGACAACGCATCCCAGCCGGAGTCCACAGCCAGTGATTCCACCCAGCCGTATCCGGATCTGGGCTCCCCGGAAGGCCGTGAAGGCTTCGCCAAACACTACGATTCCGTGGTCGGCTCCACCACCATGCTGGTCTCCTCGCATGCGGACGCCGACGCAATCGCCATGGCGCATCATGGTTCCGTTTCCAAAGACCGGCGCAAACAGATCGAAGAACAGCTCAAACGCGGCCAATTGCGTTGCGTGGTCGCCACATCGAGCCTTGAACTCGGCATCGACATGGGTTCAGTGGATCTGGTCATCCAGATCGCACCGCCATTGTCCGTATCCTCGGGATTGCAGCGGGTGGGGCGCGCCGACCACAAGGTCGGGGGAGTCTCGCATGCGCTGTTCTACCCAATCACCCGAGAACAAATCATCGGCACGGCCGCAAGCATCGAATGCATGCGCTCCGGAGACATCGAAACACTGACCATTCCATGCACCCCCTTGGACGTGCTTGCCCAGCAAACCGTCGCCGCCGCGGCGATGGATGATCTGAAACCAGACGACTGGTACGTGACCGTGCGCAAGGCCGCGCCATTCGAAGATCTCGACAGAACCATGTTCGATGCTGTGATGGGCATGATGACCGGTGCCTACAACGGCGAGGATTTCTCCGCCTTCCGGCCTCCATTGCAATACAACGAAGAGGCGGGTCTCATCTCCGCGCGCCCTGGCGCTCAACGACTGGCCGTGACCAGCGGAGGCACCATACCCGACCGAGGAACCTACACCGTGGTGCTTCCCGAAGAAGGCTCCGGACCGGGCCCACGCAAAGTGGGGGAGCTGGATGAGGAAATGGTGTACGAATCCCGGGTTGGAGACGTCATCACCCTCGGCACATCGACCTGGCAGATCCAGGAAATCACCCGGGACCGTGTGGTGGTGGTTCCTGCTCCAGGACGTACCGCCCGACTGCCGTTCTGGCATGGCGAAGGCGACGGGCGGGACGCGGCATTCGGACGGTCCCAAGGCCGATTCATACGCGATATGGCGCAAGGACTACGCGCGGAAGTCTCGGACGGCATCGCAGGAGACAAGACCAGCCGATTCGACACGACAACAATCGCACGTCTACGTCGTGACGGATTGGACGACAACGCCATCGGCAATCTTGCCGACCTGCTTGCCGAACAGCGCGCCGCCACGGGAACGATTCCCAACGACCGTGAGCTGGTCGTCGAACGCTGCCAGGATGAAGAAGGCGATTGGCGTGTGATCGTCCACTCGCCATACGGCAGACGCGTGCACGAACCATGGGCCATGGCCATCACCACATGTATCAAACAACGATACGGGTTCGATGGGCAGGTATACGCGGCCGACGACGGCATCATCATCCGCCTCCCGGACGGCGACGGCAACCTGCCGATCCGCGAGCTGCTGCTGTTCGATATGGACGAGCTGCAACGCATCATCGAAACGCAAGTCGGCGAAAGCGTGCTGTATGCCGCACGATTCCGAGAATGCGCGGCGCGATCGCTGTTCCTGCCACGCGCCAACCCCGGCAGACGCGTCCCCTTATGGCAGCAGCGGCTGCGCGCGGCGCAACTGCTCAACGCCGCCCGAACTCGGAAGAACTTCCCGTTGCTGTTGGAAACCGCACGCGAATGCCTACAGGACGTGTACGATCTGCCCGCGCTGAAACATGTGATGTCCGGATTACGCTCCGGCGTCATCTCTTTGAGCGAGACCGTCACGGAAACGCCGTCGCCGTTCGCGGAAAACATGCTGTTCGGATACGTGGGCGCGGTCATGTACCAATACGACGTGCCGCAAGCCGAACGCAGCACGCAACTGCTGTCCATGGACCCGGAAGTGCTGGAACGTCTTCTGGGCGCCACGGACATGGCTTCGCTGTTGGATGCCGACGTCATCGCGCAGGTTGGGAAGGAGCTTGCCGGACGGACGTTCTGGAACGATTTGGACGAGACCGACATTGCCGGCCGTGTGGCGCGATATGCCAAAACGCATGGCCCATTCACCGCGGATCAGATGATCGCCGAACTGGGATTGGACGCTGTCCAAGGCGTACGCATGTTGGATGAATTACATGCCAAAGGCGAACTGCTGAAAGGCCATTTCGTCGATGATGCGGCCGGAGCGGACGCCAATGGTTCCGATGATTCAGCATCGGAACGGTCACCTCGGCAAACGCTCCAGCAATGGCTCCACAAAGACGTGTTTCGGCGTATCCGCGCGCTTTCGCTTGCCAAGGCACGCAAAGCCATCAAGCCGGTGGAACCGGCCGTCTATCAGGCGTTCCTGTTGGACAGACAAGGCGTCGGACCTGTGGGTGGCGCCCGATATGAGGGCGTCGACGGGCTGATGCGTGTGATCGAACAGCTTGAAGGCATATACCTCAACGCCTCCGTTTGGGAATCCTCGGTCTTCCCCGCACGCGTTCGCGACTACCAACCGAGTATGTTGGACGAATTGCTCGCATCCGGAGACGTGGTATGGGTCGGCTCCAAAATCAATGGTTCCAACGCCAAGGAAGCCGGCGGCATCGCATTCCATCCAGCTGATTCACGGCTGCTGGTGAAACCCGGCGAACAATCGCAGAACAATGCCTATAGTGCCGGAACCATGACCGTGCCGGAGACGATACTTGCCGCATTATCGAATGGGGGAGCCTTCCATGCGCGGCAGCTTTCCACAGCCGCCAAAGTCATCTGGCAGGAACATGCGGAAGTCAACGTGAATCCTGAAACAGGGGAAATCATCCTTCCCGCATGGGGCGAAAGCCAGTTCGAGGAAGCCTTGTGGTCCTTGGTATGGCAAGGCAAAGTGACGAACAGTTCATTCGCTCCCGTTCGGGCCTTGGCTCAAGGCACGGTTTCAGTGCGCGCGCCACGCACTGCCGCACGCAGACGCGTACGGATCCACGCCTCGACACCGGCGACGCTCGGTGGATTATGGTCCGTGGTCGACTCGTCCCGGACCAGTCCAATGGCGATACCGGATCAAACGGACGATACCGCCGGCAAACCAACAGCCGGCATCGAGGAATACGACATCGCATTGATCGAATCGCTGCTCGACCGATATGGCGTGATCGCCGCTCCGCTAATCGACAAGGAGCAGGTCGCAGGCGGATTCTCCGGACTATACCCGGTACTCAAACGTATGGAAGAACACGGCAATCTGGTCAGAGGCATGTTCGTCAAAGGATTCGGAGCGGCCCAATTCGCCGGACGTGACACAGTGGACGCCTTGCGCGGCGACGACGAGGCGCGCAGCCAATCCTGCGTGGCGCTCGACGTGACCGACCCGGCCAACCTGACAGGCTCCGCGATCACATGGCCCGAACAACACCATATGAAACCGGCGCGCAGAGCGGAATCGGTCATCGTGCTCGACCACGGCATGCCGGTGCTGTTCGCCGTGCCGAAAAGCCACAGAATCGTCAGCTTCACCGATGACGAGCGAATATTGCAGCCGGCATGTACGGAACTTGCCTATGCATTGCAGCATCAGTCCAAGGGCAGCGTCAGCTTCGCCGAAATGAACGGTGAATCATTGAAGGAACGCAACGAATACAGACGTTTGCTGCATGCTGCCGGGTTCGTGGACAGCCCACAAGGCATGAAGCTATATGGCTGAACCAAGCCGGAGGCACTTTCACCCAGCCTGCTCATTCAACCTGGCAGCCCAAGTGCGCAAAACGGGAAGGCCCTGAACCGGAAGAAGAACCAGTCCAGAGCCCCGCCAATCGATTTCGTCGAATCAGCCGACCACCGCAATCGGCGCCGACAGATCCGTACCGGAACCATCGCGTCGCATATCAGGCTTCGGCAATTCCACAGGAGCGCCGCTTTGCGTGGAAGCATGCAACGGATACGCGCCCACGAACGCGAGAATCAACGTATCCTGCCCCTTGAGGAATCGCTGCGAACGCACGCCACCCGTACCACGGCCCTTCGTCGGATACATCTCCAACGGCGTGACCTTCGCGGCACCGTTTTCAGTGCCAGGCAACGCTTCGGAATCGCCGGCAACCGTCAACACCACGGCTCCGGAAGCAGAGAACAGTCCATTCTCGCCTTCTTCGTAATTCCATGTCACCTTGCCGTCAGGCACCACCGCGAACGCGGCCACCGAACACCCCTCAGCCAGACGAATGCCCGCCATGCCGCCAGCGGTACGGCCCTGCGGACGCACATTCTTCGCTTCGAACGTCAACAACGAGGAATCGGTGGACACAAACACCAGACGATCCTCATCACGGGCTTCGGCAGCGGCAAGCACTTCGTCATCATCCTTCAAATCGATGACGCTCCACGAATCCATTGTGGTCGGAGATTCACGGTTCCAACGCTTGACCACGCCGTTGCGGGTGCCCAACGCCAAAGGAACAAGCTGACCGTCGTCATCCGTGGACGGCATATCAATCGCAGCAATCACCCGTTCGCCGCGGATCGGATCGGTGTTCTCCGTCATGCCCAGCAGTTCCTCGGCCTTCACACCACCCGTGACACTGAGCGGCCCATCCGCGGAAACCTTCGGCAATTCGACCACATGGGCCAGCACCAGACGACCCGCTGAAGTAACCAAGCCGTATGAGGAACGTGTGGACGTGCGGAACATCGAAACGATCTGATCATCCTTGGCGCGTCCGTCGGAAGCCGAACGATTCTCCCAACGTTCCACCGCATCCTCGGAAGTGCGTGCGATCAGGCCCGTGGCGGACAGCATCACCGCGCACGGCTCGTCATCAATCTGCAGAGCCGATGCGGTGGCATTCTCATCGCCGGCCTTCTTTGCGGCCTTTGCGGCTGCGGCGATATCGGCTGCTGCGGAGGATACGGTCGCGGCGGCGCGCGCGGCAGCCATCGCGTTTGCAGAGACGCCATCATCGCCATGCGCCACAACAGGCGTCAAATTGCCTTCCTCATCCTCATCCAGCAGCACCGTGCGCCGGGGAGTGCCGTATTTGGCCACGGCGTCATCCATTTCGTCAATGACCACGCCGTCAAGCGCCTCATCGGAAGCAAGAATGCGTTCAAGCTCTTCGATACGCCGCTTCAGATCGTCGCGTTCCGCCTCAAGCTCGATACGACTCATCTTGGTCAGACGGCGCAGCCGCAAGTCAAGAATGTACTGTGCCTGAATCTCATCCAGATCGAATACGGCGATAAGCTTTGTTTTCGCGGCCTCGGCATCATCAGAAGAGCGAATCACCTGAATGACTTCATCGATGTCCACCATGGCGAGCAGCAAGCCCTCCACCAAGTGCAGCCGCTCAAGCGCCTTCTTCCTGCGGAATTCACTGCGTCGGCGGATCACCACACGACGATGGTCCACCCACACCTGAAGCATTTCCTTCAATCCCATGGTGTGCGGACGGCCATTGACCAACGCCACATTGTTGATGGTGAAATTGTCCTGCAACGGCGTGTGTTTGAACAGCTGCGCCAGCACCGCGTTCGGATCGAACCCGGTTTTGATTTCGATGACGAGGCGCGTGCCGTTATGCCGGTCAGTCAGATCGATGGCACCGGAAATGCCGTCCAGCTTACGGTTCTTCACACCTTCGGAAATACGTTCCAACACACGTTCCGGACCCACCATGAACGGCAGTTCCGTCACGACGATGGCCTTTTTACGAGCCGTCACGTTTTCGATATGCGTCACGGAACGCGTGGTCAACGCGCCACGACCCGTCTCGTACGCCTCGCGGATGCCCTTGCGGCCCACAATCACGCCGCCGCCCGGCCAATCCGGACCCGGCACGTAGCGCATCAACTCCTCTAACGTCGCGTCGGGATGGCGCATAAGATGCTTGGCCGCAGCCACCACCTCGCCAAGATTGTGCGTGGCCATATTCGTGGCCATGCCGACGGCAATGCCGGAACCACCATTGACCAGCAGGTTCGGAATCGCGGCAGGCAGCACAGTCGGCTCCTGAAGCTTGTTATCGTAATTCGGCGTGAAATCGACGGTATTTTCGGCGATATCGGCATTCATGCCCAACGCGGCCGGCGCCATACGAGCCTCGGTATAACGAGAAGCAGCAGGACCGTCATCGAGAGAACCGAAATTGCCGTGACCGTCCACCAATGGCAGCCGCATCGCGAACGGCTGCGCCAAACGTACCATCGCCTCGTAAATCGCGGAATCGCCATGCGGATGGAGCTTGCCCATCACTTCGCCAACCACACGCGCCGACTTCATATACGGCCGGTCCGGATTGAGGTTCATCTGACCCATCTGATAGATGATGCGTCGTTGCACCGGCTTGAGACCGTCCCTGGCATCAGGCAGCGCTCGGGCGTAAATCACCGAATACGCGTATTCGAGGAACGACTTGCTCATTTCCTCGTTCAACGGCGTTTCGACGATGTTCTCCTTGACCGTACGCGGGTCAAAGGCTGGTTTTGCCGGTTTGCGGTGCGACACCATGCGGTGGTTCTCCTCACGGAAAGGTTATGGTAATCAACCTAGCAATATTACCAGCTGGTACTGCCGCGGTGCTTGAATGGGAACCATGAGTGTTGAAGTGCCCGAAATCGACCAGCTGTTAGCCATGACCAGTCCGGCACGATATGGCGACGAACTGCCGGATGAGGGCAGCCGCGGCGGTGCTCTCCACCTATCCTCGGTACTTCCCGCCATTTCCAGCGCCATCGGGCATCCGATTCCAACGGCCATCCATGCCGATCCGAAACGACTCCAAGAGGCACTTGGCCTGCCGGACGCGCGTTCGGCAGTCGTGGTCCTGGTGGACGGTCTCGGATATTGGAACATCAATATGAGATTGGGGCATTCACCCTATCTACGGTCGCTGATGGCGGACAGCGTTAACCAGCGGCCAATCGCCACATGCATGCCCAGCACCACCGTGGCCGCCATGTCCACGTTCGGCACCGGCACATGCCCCGGATTAACCGGCATGACGGGATATACGCAGCTCAATCCCGACAATGGCGAAATCTGCCAGCTCATCTCTTTCAAAAACGCGCCCGCACCGCTGAAACTGCAACAGCAGCCGACCATATTCGAACGATTGGCGGAACAGGACGTTCGCGTCACCAGTTCGGGACTGCCGAAATTCGCGTTCTCCGCGTTGACTCAGGCGGCGTTACGTGGCAGCGACTACATCTCCAATGACGATCCACGCCGACGTATCATGACCGCGGCGAAAGCGGCGAACACGCCCGGACTGACATACGTGTACCTGCGCGACGCGGACAAGATCGGACACAATTACGGCTGGGACTCCGACAAGTGGATCGGCACATATGAGCGTATCGACGCCCAGTTGTCTTTGCTGCGTCGAAGTGTGCCGAAGAACACGCTGATCGTCATCGTGGCGGATCATGGCATGATAACCGCCGACCCGGAAGCCTGCATCGACATAGCGTCCGAACCCCAGCTGATGCGGGGCGTCGCGAATGTCGGCGGCGAACCACGCTGTGTCATGCTTTATGGCGAGGATGGCGAGAATCCGGAGGACATCGCCGCTCGTTGGCGTGACGTGCTGGGGGAGCGCGCCCAGGTGCGCACCCGCCGGCAGGCAATCGAGGAAGGCGTCTACGGACCAGTCGATGAACGCGTCAAGTCGATGATCGGCGATGTGGTCGTCTCCGCTGCGGGCTCTACCACCATTGTCGATTCCCGCACACAGGCGGAGAAGGCGATGCATCTGCCCAGCGTGCACGGGTCGCTGACCTACATGGAATCTGATATTCCATGCCTGATTGACGTGGCTTGATCGAATGATCCGAACGTCTGAACGGATGTTGCCGTGGAATGTTAGGGAACGTTAATCAGTCACCGAACAGAATTTCATCCCAACTCGGCACTGCGGAGCGTCCTGCACGGCGCTTCGATTTGGTGGTGCTCTGACTATGAGGATCGGATGATGCCGTCTTGGACTTATCGGACTGCTGCTCGCCGGCGGATTGCGTGTTTTGCGAGTTTTGGGCAGGTTCCGTCGTTGAAGGGGCGGGGGACTGCGTCGTCGCGATTTCCGGACGGTTCGGCAGCGGAACGGTCGCCGATGGCTGAGTCTCAACGGTGGTCTTGATATTCGTGGCTTGTGGTGCAACCGGTTCCGGAGCATTCCAAGCGGACACCGTCTGTTCGATACGTGCGGAACGTGCGGAATCGCCCGGCAAATTCAATGATGCGAGAAAATTCTGGTCGACCTGCTTCTCGGCGTGTCCTTCCGTCGGCGTGTCTTGTTCGCCGATGAGCTTGCGTGCTGTTGCGTTCAGACAGTTGACCGCGTTGTCATGCATGTTCCAAGACCATTCCGCACGGGCGGCATGACCTGCGGAATCGAACTCCGCGGTAATCTTCCACGGTTCCAAACCGCGTCTGGTGGCCTTCCACCGCACATCCTCCAACCGTACGTGGGCTGCGGCGAAAGTGCGTTCGATCAGTTCGGAAAGCGTGCGCACACGGCTTTCCTTCGGCGCGGGAACCGCCAGGAACTGTTCGATCGCATATTGCTTTTCGGTTTCCACCGCCGCCGAGAAACGCCGAACAAGCGCTTCGCTCAACGAATATCGCTCCGCCACGCGGGCCGGATTGGCTCCGGCTCGAATCAAGGATTGGATTTGGGAGATCGGCAGCGTGGAAGGCGCTTGCTGCTGACGCTCCTCTTGGGTTTCGGTGCGAATCTGCTTTGCCTCCAAAATGGCTCTTTCAAGCGCTTCATCGACCTTGACGGCGAATTTGCCGGCACCTGAAACAAAGACGAGCTCGCCGGTTTCACTCACATGATCGAACCGTGCATCTTCGAGCGCATTCTCAGGCACAACACACCACTTTCCCTTAGATTTTTCTATTAATTCTATTGTGCCCCACGTGTCGGATTTTACGAGTATTTCAATTCGTGTATCCTAGCGGGGGAAAAGTCATGTATTCTATGGCGCATAAGCACCATAGATGACGAAAGGAATCTCGATGGCACAGGATTATGATTCCCCGCGCAACAAAGACGAGGACGAGGAGTCGCTCCAGGCTTTGAGCAAGGGTTCTCAGAACAATTCCAACGATATGGACGATGACGAGAACGCCATTGCCGAAGACTACGAGCTGCCGGGCGCCGATTTGAGCAATGAGGACGCTTCGGTGACCGTCATTCCGATGCAGGGCGACGAGTTCATCTGCTCCGAATGCTTCCTGGTGAAGCATCGCAGCCAGCTTGCCTACACTACCGACGACGGACAGCCGGTATGCAAGGAGTGTGCGGCCTGATGGCGTTCGACGAGGCATACAACGAGCCGGAAAACGTCGAGGTTCTGGTAAAGTCGCTGGATCCCGGGCAGCCGGCTCAGCTGCATTACGCCCATGCCGGAGACGCCGGTGCCGATTTGCGCACCACCGAAGAAGTGACGTTGAAGCCGTTCCAGCGGGCGCTGGTGCCCACGGGAGTGGCAATCGCATTGCCTGCCGGCTATGTGGCGCTGGTGCATCCGCGTTCGGGACTCGCCGTCAAGCAGGGCGTCACGGTGCTTAACGCGCCGGGAACCATCGACGCTGGGTACCGTGGCGAAATCAAGGTGCCGTTGATCAACCTCGATCCGGAACGCGCCGTGACGTTCCATCCGGGCGACCGCATCGCACAGCTGGTCATCCAACGCTACGTCGAGGCAAAATTCATCGAGGCGCAGACCCTGCCTGGATCCGACCGCGCGGAACGTGGCTTCGGATCAACCGGCGTTGCGTCCTGACGGGACTGCAATACACAAAGACCGAGGATGTATCCGGCCGTGCAACACGCGGCCGGATACATCCGTCATATGGTGATGCGCGGGTACTATAGGGTACATTCCAAGCGAGGAGGAGCGAAATGAGCGACATGGATCATGAGGTTCGTTCGGCCAGAATGTTGGGCTGCGAGATCAGCACGAATCCGCTTGACCCGCTTGAACCAATCCTCAAGATGTGCGAATACCACCATCCCGACGAGGACATGAGCATTCTCGCGAGAGCCTACCGGCGCGCCGTCACCCAGCATTCGTCGCAACGGCGTAAATCCGGCGAGCCGTACATCATCCATCCGCTTGCAGTGGCGCAGATCCTCGCCGATCTTGGCATGGGGCCGCTGGTTGTGGCAGCGGGCCTTCTGCACGACACGGTGGAGGACACCGACTACACGCTCGACGAATGCCGCGCCGAATTCGGCGACACGGTGACCGGCCTGGTGGACGGCGTCACGAAGCTTTCCAAAATGGAATACGGCGATTCCGCCCAGGCCGAGACCATCCGCAAAATGGTGGTGGCGATGAGCCGCGACGTGCGCGTGCTGGTGGTCAAGCTCGCCGACCGTGTGCACAACGCCCGTACATGGCGTTACGTCAAGCAGTCGAACGCGCAGAAAAAGGCACGTGAAACGCTGGATGTGTATGCGCCGCTCGCCAACCGTCTTGGCATGAACGCCATCAAAACCGAGTTGGAAGAACTCAGCTTCAAGGTTCTGTATCCGAAGATCTACAACGAGATTGTGGTATTGGTGGCCCGTCGCGCCGGACAACGCGACGTGTACCTGAAGCAGATTCTCGCCGAAATCAATGAGGATCTCGACGAACAGCACATCAAAGCCTATGTGACGGGCCGTCCGAAGGACTACTTCTCCATTTACCAGAAGATGATCGTGCGCGGGCACGATTTCGCCAACATTTATGATTTGGTGGGCGTGCGTATCATCGTCGACACGATTCAGGACTGCTATGCGGCGTTGGGTGCCGTGCATGCGCGGTGGAACCCTGTTCCCGGCCGTTTCAAAGACTATATCGCCATGCCGAAGCTCAACATGTACCAGAGCCTGCACACCACGGTGGTCGGCCCCGGCGGCAAGCCGGTGGAGATTCAGATCCGCACGTGGGACATGCACCGCCGCGCGGAATTCGGCATCGCTGCGCATTGGAAGTACAAGGAGAACGGCCAAGCCGGACGCGCGTTGAGCTCGCCTGACAAGTCCGACCGCAAGCGTGGCGAAAACCAGGAGCTGAGCGAGGCCGACAACCTCAAATGGATTCAGCAACTTGCCGACTGGACGAGCGAAACGCCGGATTCCGACGAATTCCTTGGCTCCCTCAAAGAGGATTTGGGCGCGGCAGAGGTCTACGTGTTCACGCCGAAAGGCAAGATCGTCTCGCTTCCCGCCGAAGCCACTCCGATTGATTTCGCTTATGCGGTGCACACCGAAGTCGGTCACCGTACCATGGGTGCGCGCGTGAACGGACGATTGGTGCCGCTTGATACCAAGCTCGAGAATGGCGATACCGTTGAAATATTGACATCCAAGTCCGAATCCGCAGGTCCGTCGCGTGATTGGCTGAGCTTCGCCAAGAGCCCGAAGGCACGCAACAAGATTCGTCAATGGTTCAGCAAGGAACGCCGTACCGAAGCCGTCGAGGAAGGCCGTGACGAGCTGACGCGCGCCATGCGCAAGCGCAACCTGCCAATCACCACGCTGCTGACTCCGGAAGCATTGGTGGGTGTCGCCGACGAGTTGAACCTTGCCAACGCGGAAGCCGTGTTCGTGGCGATTGGTGATGGCCAGATCTCCACGCAGAACGTCATCTCGCATCTGGTCCGTGACGCGGGCAGCGACGAGGTGGATGAGGAAGTCGAGCAGGAGGCGTTGCCGCTCAAGCAGGTGGAGCGTACCAAGAAGACCACCAGCTCGTTGGGTATCTCCGTCAAGGGCGTGGGGGACATCTGGGTCAAGCTGGCCCGATGCTGCATGCCGGTTCCGGGAGACAAGATCATCGGCTTCATCACCCGCAACCAAGGCGTGTCCGTGCATCGCGTGGACTGCCAGAACATGCTCGAACTGGAGAAGCGCCAGCCCGAACGGGTCGTGGATGTGCAGTGGACCAGCACCAAGGGCGTGTTCATGGTCAAGATCCAGGTCGAGGCACTTGACCGTCCGCATCTGCTGAGCGATGTGACACGCGTGCTGTCCGATCACGGCGTGAACATTATCTCCGGCTCGATTTCCACCGGCACCGACCGCGTGGCCACCAGCCAATTCAGCTTCGAAATGGCCGATCCGCAGCATCTGAACACTCTGCTCGCCGCCGTGCGTAAAATCGAAGGCGTGTTCGACGTGTACCGCATCACCGGCGCGAAGGATTCCGCGGAGCCGCGACTGCGCAAAATGTGATGTTGACGAATCACATAAGCCGGTGATTGCAAGTAAACGCCTCTATAAATAAAATGAAGAAAGCCCCTCAATCGAGGGGCTTTCCTATATTGTACGGCTGTGCGGGAAACGCTTACTTGAGCACTTCCACGGACACGATGCCGACCGGCTCGGTCGGACGGTCCATGCGATCGGTGTTCACGGCTTCGAGCTTGTCGACCACTGCCTTGGACTCGTCATCCGCAACCTCGCCGAAGATGGTGTGGTGGCCGTCGAGCCACGGGGTCGGCACGGTGGTGATGAAGAACTGGGAACCGTTGGTGCCGTGGATCTTGCCGTCCATGCCACGACGCAGGCCGGCGTTCGCCATGGCCAGCAGGTACGGGTGGTCGAACTTCAGATCAGGAACGATCTCATCGTCGAAGTCGTAGCCCGGGCCGCCGGTGCCGTTGCCCAGCGGGCAGCCACCCTGAATCATGAAATCCTTGATGATGCGGTGGAAGGTTAGACCGTTGTAGAACGGCTCATGGGAAGGCTGGCCGGTCATCGGATCGATCCATTCCTTCTCGCCGGTGGCAAGGCCGAGGAAATTGGCCACGGTTTCCGGGGTTTCGTCGTCGAACAGGTTGATTTTGATGTCACCTTCGGAGGTGCGCATGATAACTGTAGTCATGGCTCCAAGTGTCTCATGGGCTTGAGACCGGGCGGAAACCCCAATCCCGTCATGCTTTGAGGG
>SKEX01000044.1_pt1 | contig 161480 bp, 160 predicted proteins | sample 4841451 | NCBI WGS metagenome assembly SKEX01 (sample SAMN11008798, study PRJNA524170) | human gut metagenome | isolation source: fecal sample from pouch patient p38, | place: Israel: Tel-Aviv | reverse complement strand
AGACAGAATCAACTCTAAATGATTTTATAGATTCTTATCTTAAAAATTCTCAAAGTTAAATCCATGTATCCTTAAATCCTCTCTAATTCCAGGGAGGATTTTTTGCTAACTTTCTCCTTATTCTTTTCAACTCCTTTTCTGTCTTTATATACTGAAAAAGAATTAAAAACTGCACTACTAAAGTTATAATATCTATCGCTATCGTTAATGTTTTAATCATGAGGCTTACCTCCTTTTCAACAATCATGTCTATTCCCAAGTGAGTAGCTTACCATTTTGTTCGAATACTGTTAAGTTGTTCATTTGATCCCCTTCTTAAAGTTCAATATTTTGAACTTTTTCTTTAAAAAAATATTTAGGTATGTCTTCCTGAGTAAGTTTTAGAAGTTCTACCGCTTTGCAAATATCAGTTTGCTTCCAAGGTCTCTCACTATTCAACTTCAAACACAGTGTTCTTTCCGACCATCCCATAGCCTTCGCAAATCTGTACTGCGTTCCAAACTTCTCGATTATCCTACCTTTTAATTTGTCATAATTAAACGCCATGTTATCCTCCTTTCGCCCTTTTTGTTCAAACTTTTGAACTACTTGTATCTTATCATCCTCTTTTCTCCTTGTCAATACAAAAGTTAAATTTTTTGAACTTTATTGTTTTTCATATTGAACTTTTGTTAAGTATGTGCTATATTTATAACTAGAAAGGCGGCATAATAGAATGAAGAAAGAAAGCACTGCTACTAGATTAAGAAAGATCATGGAATCAAAGGGACTTAGGCAGGTTGATATCTTAAAATCAACCATTCCATACTGCGAAAAATATGGAATCAAAATGAACAAGTCTGATATAAGTCAATACTGCTCTGGAAAAAATGAACCTAATCAAGAAAAATTATTCGTTTTAGGCAAAGCATTAAATGTAAGCGAATCATGGTTAATGGGTTTTGACGTACCTATGGAACGTAATGACTACGAATTCAATGACGCAATTGCTCCTAGCACTATGTCATTTGATAACAATGTAGAAGAGTTCAAAAAAGTTTTCGATAAAAGCACCCTTCGAAAAAATAAATTAGAATATAAGCTTTTGGAAAACATGCAAAGATTAAATAATAATGGAAAGAAAAATCTTTTGGACTATTCTGAGATATTACTTGGAAATCCAAACTTTATAGAATCCAATGACCATCTAGAAATAATGGCAGCTCACGAGCGTACTGATATTAAGGTAACCGATGAAATGAGAAAACATGATAAAGACATCATGATGGATGACTCTGAATGGGAGTAACACAATGACGATTTACGAAGAACTTTTGGAAGAGGCAAATAATAGCGGACTTGTTGTCCGTGAAAAAGCTCTATCCAGTAGCGATGGCTTGATATATAAAAATAGAATTGCAATATCCGATAGATTAGAAACATCAGCAGAAAAGGCTTGTGTTTTGGCAGAAGAAATTGGACATTACCATACTGCTGTCGGTGATATAGTTAATCTGCAAAATATTGAAAATTTAAAGCAGGAGCAAAAAGGACGATTACATGGGTACAACCGGATGATCGGATTGCGTGGCATCATAGATGCTTTCACTGCCGGATGCCAAAGCAGGCATGAAATAGCAGAATTTCTCGAAGTGACAGAGGAATTCTTGCAGGAGGCTATTAATTGCTACCGAGACAAATATGGTATATGTACTACTATTGACAACTATGTCATCTACTTTATCCCGAACTTGGCTGTTGGGGAACATATCGATATATAACTCTTAGGAGATTATGTATAAATGTGGCGTACAAAAAAATTTTGCAGGGGAAAGAGAGGAAAAGATATGGGGCTACGATTTAGAAAAAGTATAAAAATTGCTCCGGGGCTAAAAATTAACTTAAACAAAAACAGTGTAAGTGCTACCATTGGAACGAAGGGTGCTCACTACACAGTGAACTCAAAAGGGAAAAAGACTGTATCTGCCGGAATACCAGGAACTGGAATTTCCTATGTAAAAACAGTAGGAGGCTCTAAACAAGCTCCTCCCGCCTACAACACTCCGAAACATTATAGCGGATCATCAAGTAACAATATGCCGCCTAATAATCATGACGATACTGTTTGGTATAAACGAACAGGATGGATTGTTTTTTGGCTTGTATTTTTCTTCCCAGTGGGACTTTTCTTGATGTGGAAGTACTCAAACTGGAAAAAAATAATAAAAAGTGCCATAACTGCATATTTCTTGTTCTTTGGTGGCATTTTAGCTTTTTCTCCAGATCTTAAAAGCATCTCACTGAAACTTGATGATTCAAAAACTTATTATGTGAATCAATCGATACCAATTCAAACATCTGTCTCGCCAGATAGTTATACGATTCCTGAATCAGCCTATAAATCTTCTGGTGGAGAAATAGATCTTTCTGATGATGGGATAGTATTCACCGCCTCCAAGGCGGGAACCTATAAAATTTGGGCTGACCATCAAGGAGTTAAAAGTAAAAAACTAGTGGTGGATGTCAAAAAGAAAAAACTTGCCGATAAGAAAGATTTAAAGAAAAAGAGACCGACTTTTATACCAACTGCCGTTCCTGTAAATGCGGATCTATTAACAACACCACTCTTCACAGCAAACGAAAATCACTCTGACCGTGTTGAGCAAATTAGCATTACGGCGAAAGAAAATGCATCATCTCTGACTGATGAACAGGCTAATCAAATCGTAAATGAAATAAAATCCTTAAATCATCAGTATTTTACCGATAACGCATTAATGGAACAGCTTATGTGGCACGGATATTTATTGTATTATCACTGCAGTGACGGCGATGTAAGAAAAGACATCGGCGAAAACTTAACCCAATGTATACCAAACGTGTATTGTAATAGCGACACAATAGATAGCGATCACACAACAGTAAATTTCGCACAAATTGACGAAAACATTCAGAGATTTGATCAACAACAAGCTCAACTTGAAGCTCAAAGACAAGCTGAACAACAAGCTCAACTCGAAGCACAGAGGCAAGCAGAACTTCAAGCTCAACAAGAAGCTGAAGCTGCTAGAATCGCCGCTGAACAAGAGGCAGCTCTACAGGCACAACAACAAGCTCAAGCACAAATGGTATGGATCTCTGCTACTGGAAGCAAATATCATAGCTATAACAGTTGCGGACAGATGAATCCTGCCACTTCTTATCAAATGTCGTTAAGTGATGCTCAAGCACAAGGCTATGAACCTTGCAAGCGATGCCATTAGACAAATAGCATAAAGAAAAACCGCCCAGTGTTACCAGCACTGAACGGCTTAATATACACCCGAAGATGTACGACATGTTTGCAAATATATTGTATCATCTTCGAAGCAGTTTAACAATCAGAACATGCATTCTTTTTGTTAGCTGTTATTTTTATACCATAAAGGAGATGAATCTATGCCAAAGAGAAAGAAACACCCCAAATTGCCAAACGGATATGGCTCAATTAAGTACCTCGGAAAGAACCGTCGGAATCCTTATGCCGTGCATCCGCCAGTCACGGAATACACGGATGAGGGAGTGCCAATTACTCCGAAAGCTCTCTGTTATGTTGACGATTGGATGAAAGGGTTTATCGTCTTGACATCTTATAGAGCTGGCACATATACAAAAGGCGATGAAAGGGATATAGACTTACCTAACGACCATAAAAGCCTTGAGATCATCGCACAGCGCTTACTATCAGACTATAATAAGGCACAAGGGATTGTCGAAGAGGAAAAGGAGCCGGAAAAGACTTTTGCAGAAGTGTATAAGGATTTCTGGAAGTACAAATTTGAAAACGCAAAAGGTAAGAAATTATCTGAATCAAGTAAGCTATCAATTCAGGCAGCCTTTAAAAATGCCAAAGCACTCCACGATCGCCCTTTTAGAGATCTGAGACATGATGATCTGCAATCTGTCATAGACAACTGTCCTTTAAAGCACTCCTCTTTAGAATTGATTGTACATCTATTCCGTCAAATGTACGCTTATGCAGACATCTATGAGTTATGTGATAAAGACTACTCTGCTCATGTAAAAATTAACAAAGAGGATGATGATGAAAGTGGTGTTCCGTTTACCGACAGCGATCTTAAAATATTATGGGATCACAAAGACGATGAGATTGTAGAGTTTATTTTGATTATGTGTTATTCCGGATTCCGTATTAAAGCATATAAGACACTGGAAATAAATATGAGAGAGAAATATTTTAAGGGTGGCGTGAAAACAAAGGCCGGGAAAGACCGCATTGTTCCAATCCACTCTGCCATCTTAAAATTAGTAGAAAACAGGCTCTCCAGTCATGGCGTTTTACTTTCTGGAACCCTTCAAATTTTTAGGAATAACATGTATAAAAAGCTTTCTGAATTAGGAATTGAGAAACATACACCACATGATTGTCGACATACCTTTTCTATGTTATGCGAAAAATACGGTGTAAACGAAAATGACCGTAAGCGATTGATTGGCCACAGCTTTGGCAGCGACATCACCAATTCTCTTTATGGACACCGTACCGTTGAGGACTTGAGAAGTGAGATTGAGAAAATAAAAGTTTGTTACTAATTTGTTACTAACGGGATCGTATTATCTCTATTTTTATTTGCTTTATTTTGACTAACTAAATAGTCAAAAAACGGCTTAAAATCAACGTTTTTCATCACTTTAATTGATTTTAAGCCATTCCTTTTAAACACTTCTATTTTAATATTTTATTAAAAGAATCTAAGAATTTTTACAATTTCCACTATTCTATCTTCACAACAAAAGATCTGTACTATACCTCAAACAGAAGGTCTCCATAAGATGGCATCGGCCAAATATTTTTATCAACAATCATCTCCAGCTGATCGACCGGACGACGCAAATGCTCCATCGCAGGCACAACATGACGTTCAAAAAAGCATGCCTGCTCCATTCCTTCCTCTTTCTTTGCAGCTTCTTCTGTTACTTTCTCCAGCTCTTTTAGCGCATTCTTTGTTTCTGCAAGAAGATTCGATGACTGGGTAAGAAGTTCTTCCTGCACATCGATCACCGCTACTGCACATGCCTGACGCACTTCATTGATAGACTTCGCAAGCGATGTAATATAGGTAATCACTGCCGGAATGATATGTTTGCTTGCAATATCGATCATTGCTCTCGCCTCAATATTTACCGCTTTAGCATATGCCTCATATTTGATTTCCGCTCTTGACTCTAATTCTGCTCTTGTAAATACACCGAATTTTTCAAAGACTTCAACCGATTCCTCTTCTACCAATGCCGGAATCGTATCTACCATTGTTTTTAAATTCGGAAGCCCTCTCCGCTTTGCTTCCTCAACCCACTCATCTGAGTACCCATTTCCGCTGAAAACGATTCTCTGGTGTTCGTAAGCATATTTTTTGATCAGATCATGGACACCTCTGTCAAAATCTTCTGCCTCTTCCAGATAATCACATGCCTCCGCAAATGCTTCCGCCACAATTGTATTTAAAATGACATTTGGCGCTGCAACCGAATCTCTGGAACCAACCATACGGAACTCAAATTTGTTCCCAGTAAACGCAAATGGTGAAGTACGATTTCGGTCTGTTGCATCTTTCGTAAAATCAGGAAGTGTCGACACGCCAGTGTGCAGTCGTTCGCCTTTCAGACTATGTGTCGCTTCTCCTGTACTGATCAGCTGCTCCAAAACATCCTCCAGCTGTTCTCCAAGAAAGACAGAAATAATTGCCGGCGGCGCCTCATTTGCCCCGAGACGCTGATCATTTCCTACATCTGCTGCTGACTCTCTCAAAAGTTTCGCATGGCGGTCTACCGCTCTTAATACGCAAGTGAGCACAAGAAGAAACTGGATATTATCGTGCGGCGTCTTTCCTGGATCCAGCAAATTGATTCCATCATCAGTCGTCAGCGACCAGTTATTATGTTTTCCTGATCCATTCACTCCTGCAAACGGCTTTTCATGAAGCAGGCACTGAAGGTTATGTTTGTATGCCACCTGCTTTAATGTCTCCATGACAAGCTGATTATGATCCACTGCCACATTGCACTGTGCATAGATCGGAGCAAGTTCATGCTGAGCAGGAGCCACCTCATTGTGCTGCGTCTTTGCAGATACCCCAAGCTTCCACAGTTCCTTGTTCACATCTTTCATAAACGCTGCAATTCGTTCTCTGATCGCACCAAAATAGTGATCGTCAAGTTCTTGTCCTTTCGGCGGCATTGCTCCGAACAGTGTTCTTCCTGTGAATACAAGATCCTTTCTCTTTAAATACTTTTCCCGATCTACAAGAAAGTATTCCTGCTCTGCCCCTACCGATGGGATTACTTTAGAAGAGGTCGTATTTCCAAACAGACGAAGGAGACGCATTGCCTCCTTATCGATTGCCTCCATCGAGCGCAGCAGCGGAGTCTTTTGATCGAGCGCCTCTCCATTGTACGAACAGAATGCTGTCGGAATATATAAAATTGCTCCATTTCCCTCCGCATCTTTTTTCACAAATGCAGGAGAAGTACAATCCCATGCCGTATATCCTCTCGCCTCAAATGTGGCGCGCAATCCTCCGGAAGGAAAGGAGGAAGCATCTGGTTCCCCTTTGACAAGTTCCTTGCCCGAGAATTCCATCAGTACTTTTCCGTCCTGCTTCGGTGCAGAAATAAATGCATCATGCTTTTCTGCCGTCGCTCCTGTCAGAGGCTGGAACCAATGAGAGTAGTGTGTTGCCCCCTTCTCAATCGCCCACTCTTTCATCTCATGTGCGACAACATCAGCAATGGAAGTCTCTAACTCCTTTCCTTCCTGAATCGTCTTCTTTAATTCTCTATATACTTTCTTCGGCAGACGTTCCTGCATGACAGCATCATTAAAGACATTTTCCCCAAAGATTTCCGTTACCTTCATTACTTCACTCATATTCCCATCCTTCCAAATATTTGTTTCGCTTTTGTTTTCGTTTTCAAATACACTTTAATACGATACTCTAATTTCAGAAAAAAAGCAAGGTTCCTAACACTTGTAATTTCTTATAAATATTGATAAGGAAAAAAGATCGGTGCAGTCACACTGATCTTTTTTCCGAAATCTCTTTTCAATTATCTCTGAACAATTCTTCTGCAAATATTAAGCTTTGTTTACAGATCCGAATAATTCCATTTTCTCTTTTACAGTTGCTTTGATTGCTTCTGCTCCCGGAGCTAATAATTTACGAGGATCGAATCCTTTTCCCTGAAGGTCTTTTCCTGCTTCCACATACTCACGAGTTGCTGCTGCAAATGCTAACTGACACTCTGTATTTACATTGATCTTCGCTACACCAAGGTCAATTGCTTTTTTGATCATATCTTCCGGAATTCCTGTTCCTCCGTGAAGTACAAGTGGCATTGCCCCTGTAAGCTGCTGAATCGCATCTAGTGTCTCAAAGCTAAGTCCTTCCCAGTTTTCCGGATATTTTCCGTGGATATTACCGATACCTGCTGCAAGCATTGTTACGCCTAAATCTGCGATTGCCTTACATTCTTGAGGGTCTGCACACTCGCCTTTTCCTACAACTCCGTCTTCTTCTCCTCCGATAGAACCTACTTCCGCTTCCAGAGACATTCCTTTTTCAGCACAGATTGCTACTAACTCTTTTGTCTTTGCAACGTTCTCTTCGATCGGGTAGTGAGAACCGTCGAACATAATAGAAGAAAATCCTGCTTCGATACACTTCATACATCCTTCAAAGCTTCCGTGGTCTAAGTGAAGTGCTACCGGAACAGTGATGTTCAGTTCTTCTAACATTCCATTTACCATACCTACTACTGTCTTATAACCTGTCATATATTTTCCGGCACCTTCAGATACTCCGAGAATTACCGGTGAATTACATTCCTGAGCTGTTAATAAGATAGATTTTGTCCATTCCAGGTTGTTAATGTTGAACTGTCCAACTGCATAGTGACCTGCTTTTGCTTTTTCTAACATTTCTTTTGCTGATACTAACATGTTTCTTCCTCCGCTTCTTTTACGTTATTTCACATGCCCTATTATACCGCATATGTAAAAAAAAGGAAACCTTTTTATCACAGAAACTTTCCGGTCGTATCTTGCCTGCTGTTTTAATTAAAATAGAAAAACAAGTGGGTGTAATCATACGTCCGCTCTTTCTTTCCTATGCTCATCTATTTTTTAGTAAACAACGTCCCATACAAAGAAGCCCTCACGCATAAGCGATTAGGCTTCGATCAAATAAAATTATCAAATTATTTCCGTTTCTTTAAGATTGTTGCAAGAGCAACTCCGAGTGAAACAATTCCTGCTCCTGCAACCGGAAGTGAGGAAGCTGTGTCACCAGTTTTTGGTGTTGTTCCCTCTTTCTTTGTTTCTGCTGCTTGTGTCTGAACATTTTCCTTATTTTCTTCTGGTGTTGTTGGTGCTTCTGGCTTCTGTTCCGGTACTTCTGGTGTTTCTACATCTGGATTCTCTGGCTGTTCCGGTTTCTGATCTGGGTTCTCTGGCTGTTCCGGCTTTTGATCTGGGTTCTCCGGCTGTTCTGGCTTTTGATCCGGATTCTCCGGCTGTTCCGGTTTCTGATCCGGCTCTTGTGATTCTCCATTACATACCCAATGTCCCTCTTCCGGGTGATTAATCACCTCATCATATGCTTCTTTTACAAGAACTTGTTCATCCCATGCCGGCTTTGTTTCAATCCAGATATCCTTTTCTTCATAAATAGGCTCCTCACCAACTTGTACATCAACCCATTTAGCCTTTATTGTTATACGGAATTCACCACGATCCGCATGATATCCGATATGTTCTCCATACTCTTTAGATAAACCGCCTTCTACAGGATCTTCGTAAAGACCTATATCTATACCACCACATGTTTGACAAATTGCATGCTTCTGTTTTTCGTAAATAGGCTTAGTACCTACTTGTACTTGTTGTTTTTCATAATATCCTTCAGCTTCATGATGAACCGTCTTGTATTCTGCTTCGTGGTGAATAGTTTCCTGCCACGCTTCCTTATCCACTACCCACTCGCAATTATCCCCATGTACATGCTCTTTTTCGCTTGCTATTGCTGATACTTTATCCATCGCAAATACTGTTCCCGTTCCTGCAACAGTCAAAGACATAGCAGCAACCAACGCAACAACAAATCTCTTTCTCATTTGTATCTCCTCCTAAAATTTGCCTTCATGAATCTAAAGACAATATTTAAGAACCCGAATTCTATCCCCTCTTCTATCATCCTTAAATTCAACACATTTTTAACTCGTTCCGAGTTATATTTTTATTCTAACTCGCACCGACTTGAAAGTCAATCCTCAAATTCTTTCTATAATAAAATCAATTTGAGGTGATAACTTTGAATTATGCTGAACGAATGAGAAATTTAAGACAAGATAACGATCTTTCTCAAAAGAAAGTAGCTGATATGCTAGGAGTTGCTCAAACAACTTATTCTCAATATGAATTAGAAAAGCGACCAATGCCTATTGATTATCTGATAGCGTTATGCAAATTTTACAATGTATCTGCTGATTATATGCTCGGATTGTCAAATAGAAAGAACCCATAATATTCTGTCAGCGTAACGCTTGCCCCGATGCCCCACCAACCTGTTAGAAGCCGTTGCTCGGGGCATCCTGCAAGACACTGTTTTTTGAATGTAAGCAAACAAGGAAATTTGCTATTTATTCATGCCTTTCAACAGTTCCTGCATGATTTTCATACCCGCTTGTAGACCAAGCGCAGTATAAACTTCGGAAACCTCACTTGCCATTTCATTTGCTGAATCTATCAGTTCTGAAACTGTTTTGTTTCCATGTTCTCTTAATACCTCTTCATTTTTACTATAACTTTCTTCTAACTTTTTGTTATAATCTAATTCTGTCTGTTTTGCCTCGATCGCGGATCCATAGAGCAAATATTCTGTAATACCTTGTATAGTTGCACGTCTTAAAATTTCTTTTGTAATGTCCATTGTAAATCCAACCTCCATATTTATAACTAACTTTTCTTTGTGAATACCACTATCTTTTATAGAAAAAACTGTTTATCTAATTTGGGGTAGTGGAATAAATGGTTCTTAAAAACTCCCATATTTTTTTGAAAGCTTGCTTCCTCTCCTATACTGTTTTCCAAAACTTTTTCTTCATTGTTCTTTTTTACATCCGCCGACTAAAATACTGCAATTTTAGACGTAATCTTTTTACCGGCAAATCTCTTTCATCCAATGCCTGTGTAATCAATAATCTATTTTCCATAATAGAACTTTCTCCTACAAATATATTTGTATTATCTGTAATCAAAAAGTTGTTCCTTGTTTGATATTAGGATACCATTTTCACTCTGAAACCGACATCAATCCATAGTTGGAACAAATTCAATTTCCATAAATTTTCTCGACAGTAGATTTTTTATTTCCAGTTGCAGCATGATTGAAAAATACGTTTCCGTATGATATTTTCATTGATACTTTCCTACCTACTCAAAAATGTATTTTTTAATAAGAACAGAGAGGCGCTTTGGGTAATGAAAGCAATTGGTAAATCGTGCTGATGACAAAATCATACTATCGTCTACCTGGCGGTTTGATTAGATATGCCTGAACACCTATATTCTAGAAAATGTTTTTTCGCAAACGGGAATTTCGACTTTTTAGGGTTTTGCAGAATAAGTTTCGAGAATTTGGATTAAAATTTGGGGATCGAACTCCATTCTCAGAGAACGTGCAGCGCGACAATGAAATCGATCAATAGCTAAGAGAATGGTATGGGAAACCGGTGGAAAGTTTCGTAATTTTGGATAATCTAAATGAAAAACACTTACGACCACACGAGGAAGTGATAAGAATATCCACCAAGACCAGTTTATTACAAAAAACATGTGGACTTAGCGTTGAAACTATTGAAAAGTTTCTCACAAGACAATCATCGGATTCCCATAGACAATCAATATCCACGGATATGAACACAAAACTACAGCAACCTACTCAAAAGATTGTAGAAATTTGAATCTAACAGGTAATGTGTACGGATATGAACCTACAAACTACATAGTTCCTTTGGGTTCCGTACGGATTATGAATTCATACGCAAATCTACTATGAGGACGATCATAAAAGAAACAAAACAGAAAAAATAGAAAAATAGCACATATCGTTGCAAACAAGAAAACGGCTACACCGCCCATGTTTACTGGGCTTGTAGCCGCATTTTCATTTTTCAACTGTCAAAGATGGGATAGTATCAAAAACTACCCCTTTTTTACAAATAATTTTTTAGTTACCTTTGATCTCTAGAGAAATCTGTCATTGAAAAATTGTTAATTATCCCTCTGGGCCTAAACTAAACAGAATTCGTCTTCAATTTCTTCACTACACTCATGAAACTGAGAACAATAGACTCTGTTAGGTCGCGTAGACGCGTCTAGTACGTCTTCCAACCGTCTAACATAAACTTGATTTTCAGCCATGTATTTAACCCGAAAAGAATCAATCTCTTCTTGGCTTGGGACTCTCAAAGATTCTATTAAAAACCAAGTATTTGCAGCTATATTCTCATATTTCTTCATGCTCCATAAAAAACTATCCTTTGGAATGCACTGGCTTGAATCTTCCTTTTTCAGACTGTATTTCAAGGATTTGATAACATCGGCAACAACATACCGCCTGCAGTTGTTTTCTTCGAAAAAAAGAATCAACTTTTTGATCTCCCGGAGTTTACTTTCCTCAAAAATAATATTCGTTGAATAATAAACCCGGCCAGATAACTTCAGTTTTTTAAAATGCTGATTGATGATATCCCGAGGGACATCTCCACCATAATTCACCACTCTTAATGCAACCGCTTCTGTTCGCACACTAAATTCCTCCTTTTTGAATGTAGTTTTTAAAACAACTCATCTGACAAAGCCGACATCGCTGATATTACTGACATTACTGACTTTGCTGGCTTTTATTATATACATCAACAATCTGTTTGTCAATACTTTTCGAAATTTTTTCATTTTTAATCTATGACAAACAATCTTTTCTTAACAAAAATACCGGATTGCAAAGCAATCCGGTATCTTCTACTCCCTCTTCATTTCCCTCAAATACTTCTCAACTTCCTCATCTTTACACTTCTGCAAAACATAACTTCTCGCATATCTTAAGTATCTCCTCAGTTCCTCTTGCTGCCCTCTCGGAAGAAAAGAATACCACGAAGGTAATACAATGTCATCTCCTTTCTCCCTGTTACATTTCTCACAAATGCCGACATAATTTCCTTCTTCATTTACAGTCATTCCACACGATTTCGGAATAAAATGATCCTTTGTAATCTTCCCACCACATCCGCATCTTGCACAAATGTACTCTCCTTTTTCATTCTTCACAAAAAACATCTATCCTTCCTCCCAGGGATATCTTATATCAGACATGTGATCATCTCATATGACAGTCCCTCTAATTCTTTTTCATGTTCTCCAAGTGTTATCCACCAGTACGTTTCCACCACCCCTTCCGAAAAATGTTCTTTGGGATAATCCTATCGTTTTCTTCCGTCTTTATCTCTCCCACTCTCTTCTTTCTTCCTTTTATGAGGTGAATCGAATTCCTCCCACACTAAACATGTATTCCAGCCATTTCTTTCCTATGCCCATATTCTATCTTTTCCACAGACACCTTGTAGTTTGTATTTCCTGATTAGAAAATACTTTGTTTTAAACCGGATAAAGCGAACTGCTATTTCTTCATCCACGAATGTCTTCTCCATCCAGTGGCTTTCACCCCCTCTAATAATCTTATCCATTTCTCCACCTACTCCTGTTTTTGAAACATCCCTTTCATTTCATACTGATTGAGCGGAATGATTTTTTCATATAGAACCGTATGCTTCATGTCTATTTCTTCATTCATATGATAATGTCCACAAAACCAATGTTGATACTGCAATTTTCCCTCTATTTCCTCCAAATACCCTGTCAGAATATCTGGAAAATAACTTCTGCCATAAGTTCCACCACCATAATACCTTTCTTCTATTTTATCTTGAATCCGATTGGATACACAGTGCGTAATCACATAGTCTACTTTATAATCGACTTTTTCCAGATTCTCCTTTCCCTCTTTCATCTCTTCCTCTGTGGGAAGTTCCGCTTCCCACCATGAAATATTTTTCACCCGATATGGAAGGTAGGATCGATTTGCCCGCTGTCTCTTCACCATAAATTCCGGATCATCCAAATCTAAAATTCCTCCTTGAATATCATGACTTGCAGCTCCTCCAAATGTGAAAAATCTCTTTCCTTCTATCTCAAAGACCTGCCCTCGCTCAAGTAGGATTACTTTATCCCTGACAATATGTCTAGCCATTCCTCCATGCCAAAGTTCCTTTGGATACTCTTTTATCATATCATAATTCTCATGGTTTCCACTTACCCACAGGGTTGTGTATGTTCTTTGCTCAAAAAATTTTAAATTATATTGAAAGGTCCTATCTTTCGCCCACAACAGACCGAAATCTCCACACACAATCATATAATCGCCTTCTTCCAAATGATAAGGCATCTGTTTTCTTGAAAAACGCCTAAAATTTGCATGGGTATCCCCTGTAATATAAATCATTGTTGTCACCTCTCCACTGCTAACCTGTACTATTTTTTACCCCTAATATTTCAATCTTCTTATCATGCACATAAATGCCAACTTCAAGTTCTGAATAGAGTAATGGAGCATAGCCTTCTCTCTCAAGATAGTCATATAGTTCTGTTAATCACTCCTCAAAATATTGCCCATAAACTTCCTCCCCATAGTGACTCATAGACTCATCTTAATATGTCACTCTAGTTCTTCTTGTGACTTACATCAAGCATATCAAATTTTTCTGATTTCCACATTCAATCACAAACTGGACACTAAAAAATGGTTTATACACTTTAAAAATATTTAAAAATATTTTTCCTATCCCCTTGACAAAAAATACCCTATATGCTACACAATCTAATACTCCAACTACCAATTGGAACAACCATAAAAATATTTTTTATACTCTCTTTCGAGTTTTTTCTCCCACCCGTATACTATAAGTGTGATCACAACAGAACTACTAACATATTGTTTTCAAATAAGGAGGATTTAAAATGACACCAGCAAAATACATGACAAAAAAGGAGAAAAAGCTCTATCGAAGATATTTATCAGAATTACATATAACAAACTTGTATCAACTCACAAAATTACTCATCGATATATTATCGTGCAAAAAAGATACCGAGAACTATATCACTGTCAACGAATACTTCAAAGAAACCGTCGACCAACTTTTTGCATATGCTTTGCAGCCTAAAGAAGGGTTTGTAATGGGAAACGATTCTTCCTATTCAAAAAAAGGACTTGTTTCATTATGCACATATGCAATGGCTACACTAGATATGGCTATTCCTGCTGCACGCAGCAGTATTTTATATTTATTGGATACGGTCGAAGACTTTCTTGGAGAACAGCATTATCAAACTTTAAAAAGAAACTTATATAATTTCTCAAAACTGATTTCAGAAAATGAATTTTCTTCTGCAGAAAATATCGACACTGGAAAAGACTCCGATGTCAAAATGGAAAATGATGATGAAGTCTTTACTCCTTATTCCCTATTTCCTGCAGAAGATTTAGAAGACTTCTTATCTGATGATCCTGAAGAGGAAGATGACTTGTACTGGGATAAGGAAGAAGCGGATGGTCTGAATTGGAATTGGGATGAGGAAGAAGATGATGATATCAATAATGATTGTGAAGGTGATTTTGATGACGACTTTTGTACCTTTTAATTATCCTCAGATAGATATGATAAAAACTGGGGAAAATATTCGTTCTCTATGTGAGGAAAATAATCTTTCTGCTTGTGCAATTGAACGACTGTTTAATATCAGCAATCAGTCTGTTTATAATTGGTTTTCCGGGAAGTCTCTTCCTTCTCTGGATAATTTGCTTGCCTTATCTTCACTCCTAAATGTGCACATGGAAGAGTTACTTGTTTATTCCGTATAATTTCTTGAGCATAAAAGTATAAAATTTTTTCTCCTAAATAAAATACAAAAGGTTCTACTCTGATAAAATAAAAATCATAGAAGAACCTTTTATTATAGCAAAACAAAAGGATCCACTATATCTAGTGCAGAACCTTCCGTAAATCTGAGAAAACGTAAGACAAATATTATATATCTTCCAGCAAACAAAAAAGACGAAAAACCCTTTCATTTTAAAGGTCTTCCGCCAATTCTAAAAGTGACTCCAAGGGGAATCGAACCCCTGATTCCAGCGTGAGAGGCTAGCGTCTTAACCGCTTGACCATGGAGCCATTTGTTTGGTACCTGTATAGTATAGAACACTTTTGGGAATTATGCAAGTCTTTTTTTCAATTTTTTTCAAATTTTTTAAACTTTTTTGTTTTTCTATTTTTTGCTTCTATACTTGAACAATTCTTATCTATCGCCCAAACCTTCCCTTTATAGATTCAACAGCAGAAACCAGGCGCTTTTCGCCCCTCGGCTTCTGCTGCTGATTTTTCCTACATTCCTCCGGCAAACATAGACATATATCCCTGCACAAAGATAAACAAGATTACCGCCGGAAGAACAAATGTAAGGTACAACTTCATCGGACGGCCACCCGGGAATTTGATTCCGGTTCCGGTATTGGCTTCTTTCAGGAAATGATCCCATCCCCACCCATATTTTGTCACACAGAATAACAGATAGATCAAAGATCCGAGTGGAAGCAGGTTGTTGCTGACAAGGAAATCCTCAAAGTCCATAATATTCTTTCCAAGGATCTGTATTCCAGACCAATCTGTCAGACCAAGTACACACGGAAGTCCTAACAGGATCAAAAGCGCACCATTTATGAGCAGAGATTTCTGTAAGGACCACCCCCACATCTCTCTTGCAAATGTGATAATGTTCTGGAACACTGCGATAATCGTAGAAAATGCCGCAAATGTCATGAACAGGAAGAACAGACTTCCCCACACTCTTCCGCCTGCCATCTCGTTAAATACGTTCGGCAATGTTACAAATACAAGTCCCGGACCTTCTCCTGGATTGATTCCAAATGCAAAACATGCTGGAAAAATAATCAGACCAGAAACAATCGCCACTGTTGTGTCAAGTAAACCAACGCTGATGGCCTCTCCAGTCAGTGCTCGTTCTTTCCCAATATAGCTTCCGAAAATTGACAGTGCCCCGATTCCAATGCTCAGTGTAAAAAATGCCTGTCCCATGGCTGCAAAAATCACAGTACCGATCCCTGCCTCTTTCATCTTACCGAAGTCCGGTACAAGATAAAAACGGAGACCGTCCATTGCGTTTGGAAGTGTTAGTGACTTCACCGCTAACACCGCCATAATTACAAACAGCGTAGACATCATGATCTTTGTGATTCCCTCCACGCCTTTCTGAAGTCCAAGAGAACACACACACAATCCTGCTATTGAAATTAATAACATCCAGAAGATCATCGCATTTCGATCAGATGTAAATGTAGCAAATACCTGCTCAACTTCCTTTGGCTTCAGTCCTGTAAATTCTCCTTTGAGCATCTTGAAGAAATACGCAAGCATCCATCCACCGATGGTTGTATAAAACATCATCAACAAATAATTACCTGCCATTCCAAAATAACGATAGCAATGCCATTTTGTCCCTTTTGGCTCTAATTTATTGAAGGAAGTAGCAATACTTCTCTGGCTCGCCCTCCCTACTGAAAACTCTGCAACAACAATCGGCAGACCAAGTATAAATAAGAAAAACAAATATACAAGTACAAATGCTCCCCCTCCATATTTTCCCGTAATATATGGAAATCTCCATACATTACCAAGACCGATTGCACAACCGGCTGAAATCAATACAAACCCCAACCGGGATGAAAATTTTTCTCTCTTTTCCATTAATCCTCTTCAATTCCTTCCTCTAATTGTAACGTATCTGGTTCCTTCATCAGAGATTTGACTTTATCGATAGGCACCATAATCTTTAATTTCTGTCTTTGGTTCTCAATCATCACTTCATCATGTTCCCCTCCGAACTCACCATCCAGTGTCCATGGAATCTCTTCCAGAGACTCCAGTTTCAAGCTGTTTGCCTTAAATGTATACATATGTTTTGTATCAATCTGTTCGATCAGAATCGCTGCGATGATCTCCTGCAATGCTAACGGATTCTTTGGCGTCTTAATCAGAGTCACTTCAAACTCTCCGTCATCAAATACAATACTCTTTCCAACCATATTTCGGAATCCGCCGATCGACCTGGAATTTGTTACCATCCCGAAGATAAATTCATCTTCGATCACCTGATCATCATGCGTCACTTTAATCCGGTAAGACGGCACATTATAAAGGCGCTTCATTCCTTCCAGCACATATGCAAGATGTCCGAGAACATTTTTCACTTCCTGCTTTGTCTGATATGAAACATCTGTAAAAAGCCCGAATGCTGCGATATACACAAAAAAATCGTGGTTAAATTTCCCGATATCACACGGAAAGACAATTCCATTCACTGCCGTATCTGCAGCCTTTAGCATATCTTTTGGAATATGTAAACTTCTGGCAAAATCATTCGTCGTCCCAGTCGGGATATAACCGATTGGAATCTGTTCTTTTCTCTTCATCATCCCGGTTACGACTTCATCAAGCGTGCCATCTCCACCGCTGCACACAACTAAGTCATATTCTTCCTTAAAGTGACGCACTTTGTGATATCCATCCCGGTACTTCTGTGTCGGATAAACGGTCACTTCGTATCCTGCTTTCACAAAAATATCAAGTACATCTGACAGTTTTGGCTTGATCAGTCCCTTCCCTGCGTTCGGATTATAAATAAATAATAATTTCTTCATCGCGTTCTCCTTTCTACTATTTTTATAGGATAAAAAAGAGCATATCACATGCTCTTTTTCCTACCTCTTTTACTTTACATTATTTAAAAACAATTCAATACCCTGTGCTGCCTTTTCTTCGTCCTCACCCTCAGTAACTACTGTCAGCTCTTCTCCGCTGTGAACGTTCAGGCTCATCATTCCCATAATGCTTTTGGCATTAATTCTTTTTTCCTTGATCTCAATATAGATTTGGCTTGCATATTGACTTGCTTCCTGAACAAGCAGAGCAATTGGTCTTGCCTCTAGTCCATTGTCAAGTTGAATTGTTACTGGTTTCCTAATCATTGTGTACCTCCTTGTTCGCTCTTACCTTCTCAGCGATCTCACTTAACTTTCTTAGCCGATGATTCACACCCGACTTCCCGACTGGCGGTGTCAGTGCGTCACCTAGTTCCTTCAATGTTGCTTCCGGATAGGCGATTCTCGCAAGAGCAACCTCTCTTAATCCGTCTGCTAATTTTTCAAAACCGATCTCATCTCTGATATATACAATATCTTCCAGCTGTTTGACTGCTGCGGAAACGGTTTTATTAATATTGGCAGTTTCACAATTTACCTTTCTATTCACGGTGTTTCTCATATCTTTTAAAATACGAATATTTTCAAACTCCATCAGTGCAACATGTGCCTCCATGATATTTAGCATATCCGAAATCTGATCTGCCTCCTTGAGGTAGACAACATAGGATTTCTTTCTAAGCACGATCTTGGCACTCATATGCAGACTGTTCATAATATACTGTAATTGCTTCGCCTTGTCTTCAGTCGCACATACCACTTCAAAGTGGTAAGATTTGTAAGGATCACTGATTGAACCTGATGCAAGGAACACTCCCCTTAGAAACGCTCTCCGACAGCATAGCTGACGAATCACCACATTCTTTACAATGGAAAGTTCCTCTCTAATTTCACCCGTATCATCCAATAACTTCACTGCCTGAAGCACTCTCACTGCCTCTTCGTGCCTTGCAATGATAACGGAATAAAAAACACTTCCTTTTTTAAGGTTCTTTCGAATAGAAGTTTCAGTACATATATTAAATGTTTTTTTGATTAATGTAAAGTACTTTCTTGCAACAGTTATATTTTCTGTATGTACCGTCACCCGGTATCTATCCGAACTGGAGATGGAAATTCTCCCGCAGATACTTATGATCGCCGCAAGTTCTGCAATTTGACAATGTCTTGCACTGCTCATATGCGTGGACAGTTCTTCTTTTACTTTTGCTGAAAATGACATTTTTTCCATTTATTTTACTTTTCCCTATGAATCTCTTTCAATATCCCGGTGTTCTACCTTTACCCCATATCTGTCATCCTGCTTCAAAAACTGATACAGTTCATTTGCCAGTGTAACAGATCGGTGCTTTCCCCCGGTACATCCAATTGCAATGACAAGCTGATTCTTTCCCTCTATAATGTAGTTTGGAATCAGAAAGGTAACCATATCTTTTAACTTCTCTAAAAATTCCTGTGCTTTTGGTTCCTTCATCACATACTCACTGACCGGACTGTCATTTCCACTCATCGGCCGGAGCTCTTCTATATAATATGGATTCGGAAGGAAACGCACATTGAATACCAGATCTGCATCATTAGGAATTCCATACTTAAATCCGAACGACAATACTGTAATATACAGATTTTTAAATTCTTTATTCTCTACAAAAATTTTGTTGAGTTCACCCTTTAGTTCCCTTGTCAGCATTTTACTTGTATCTACAATATATGTTGCTTTGGATTTTAAAAACTTTAATTTCTCACGTTCCAGTTCGATTCCCCTATCCAGCCGCTCATTTCCTGCAATCGGATGAGTCCGCCTTGTCTCCTGATATCGCTTGATCAGCACATCATCCCCTGCCTCAAGAAACAACACTTCATAAGCAAATCCAGTGTCATCAATCTTCTTTAACACTTCTTCTAATTCTGTAAAATTCCGCTCATCCCGAATGTCAATCCCAAGAGCCAGCTTATCAATCTCTGAATTGGCCCCACTCAAAAGACTTGCCAGAGCCGGAATCACAGGAATCGGAAGATTATCTACACAAAAATATCCAACATCTTCCAGCATCTTCAATGCAGTGCTCTTTCCCGCACCGGACATTCCCGTAACGATCACAAATCTCATCTTAAAATTCTCCTAACATCTTTACTTCCGGTTCCAGTGTCACCCCGGAATTTGCCTTTACGCGCTCCGATACCTGGCGGATCAGTTCCCGTACTTCCGAAGCTGTCGCATTATCCTTATTGATCACAAACCCACAGTGCTTTTCTGATACCTGTGCGCCTCCTACTTGAAATCCTCGTAACCCGGCTTCCTCAATCAGCTTTCCGGCAAAATATCCTTCCGGACGTTTGAAGGTGCTGCCTGCACTTGGATATTCCAACGGCTGCTTTGTCGTGCGCTTCTCTTTGAGTTCATTCATTTTTTCCCGGATTTTTTCTTGCTCCCCATGTGCAAGATGGATTACCGCTTCCAGTACAATGTACTGATTTTTTGCAACCTTGCTTGTGCGATATCCCATATCCAGTTCCTCTTTCGGAATCGTGAGCAGTTCTCCTTCCTTTGTCAGAACTGTCACCTGCTCCAGCACATCTTTCATCTCACCGCCGTATGCTCCGGCATTCATCACTGCAGCTCCTCCGATTGTTCCCGGAATTCCGGAAGCAAACTCAAATCCAGCCAGCGACTCTCCTGCTGCCTTTGCTGCAATTGCCGATAAAAGCGCACCTGCCTGCGCTGTCACAAATTCTCCTTTTACAGAAATCTCACTCATGGATTTGTAAATCTGTATGATAACCCCTCGGTAGCCCTGATCGCTAACAAGAAGATTACTTCCATTTCCTAAAATATAATATGGCATTCCTGCCTCTTTGCATAAGAGAATAATCTTCTGTACTTCTTCTGCACTCTCCGGTGATACAAAGTAATCCGCTGCTCCTCCGACACGGAACGTCACATGGTTTTTCAACGGTTCGTCTGTCAGCACATTTTTTTCTTCGGTCAGCTGTATCAATGCGTCATAAAATTCTTTCTTCATGCTCTATCTCCTGCTTCTATCTATATGCATCATTCATTCTGTTCCTATTCATCCTGTCCCGAAGTATTCCTCCGGGCAGTATCTTTATCATACTATAAAGCCCCCGCAAATTCAATGTACACTTGCAAAATCTCCCGAAATACGGTATATTAGAAGCAAAATGTAAAGCAAAAAAGGAGTGAACTTATCATTGGACTCGAGTGTCGTCATACAATTAATTATTTTAGCCGTACTGATTCTTTTATCAGCATTATTTTCATCGGCAGAGACCTCTTTGACAACCTCTAACAAACTAAAAATTCAATCTCTGGCAGACCAGGGAAGCAAGCGCGCCCGCATTCTTCTAAAGATTTCAGAAGATTCTGGTAAGATGCTGAGTGCGATCTTGATCGGGAATAACCTCGTGAACAATGCGGCAACCGCGCTCACGACGTCTCTGATCATTCAGCTATTCGGAAATTCTGCGGTCGGTATTGCGACCGGTGTGATCACTTTATTGATCTTAATCTTCGGAGAAATTTCTCCAAAGACACTGGCAACGATCCATTCCGAAAAGATGGCGCTGCTCTATGCACCGCTGATCCATTTTCTGATGAAGATTTTTACCCCGGTCATTTTTATTGTGAACAAGCTCTCCATGGGAGTTCTGTTTCTTCTGCGTGTCAATCCGGATCAGAAGGTCAACACAATGACCGAACACGAACTTCGGACCATCGTGGATGTCAGCCATGAGGACGGCGTGATTGAATCAGAAGAAAAAGAAATGATCTACAATGTATTTGATATGGGAGATGCCAAAGCAAAAGATATTATGGTGCCTCGTGTCCATGTGACGTTCGCTGATATAAACAGCACTTACGATGAACTGATCGAGATTTTCCGTGAGGACAAGTTTACAAGACTTCCGATCTACGAAGAGACCACTGACAATGTCGTCGGTACAATCAATATGAAGGATCTTCTGTTATACAATTACAATGACAAGAAGGAATTTCATGTCAGAGATATTTTAAGAGAAGCTTATTTTACTTACGAGTATAAGAGCATCTCTGAATTGCTAGTAGAAATGCGACAGGCTTCGATCAACATCGCCATCGTCCTCGATGAATATGGAGAAACTGCCGGACTGATTACCCTCGAAGACTTACTCGAAGAGATTGTTGGCGAGATTCATGACGAGTACGATGAGAACGAAGAGGAGTTTGTCCGTCAGATCAATGACCGGGAATATATCATTGAAGGTTCCATGAATCTTGACGATCTCAACGACAGCCTCGGATTAAATCTTTCCTCTGAAGACTACGATTCCCTTGGTGGATTCATCATCGAACATCTTGACCGTCTTCCTGAACAGGGGGATGAATTGACGACAGATGATGGAATCCGGCTCGTCGTGGAGGCACTCCAGAAGAATCGTGTAGAAAGTGTTCACTTATATATTCCGGAAGGATTCTACGATCGGAAAGAAGAAGACTCTTTCGACTTCTAATCTAACAAAAATGTTGCTGCAATATGGTATCTTACCATTTTACAGCAACATTTTTATTTTCTATGCATTCACCTATTGTTCTCCCAGATTGAGAATATCATTGATCTCTTCTTCCGGCATATCCAGAAAGGCAGATACTTCTTCTATCGTTACATCTCTTCCTGTTTCCTCTTTCAGTTTCTTGATATTATCATCTAAATCTGTATACTTCTCTAAAAGCGTATGGTCTCTTCGCTTCACTTCTGTCTGCTCCTCGATCAGCATCTGCATTCCCGCGCGTACTTCCTCCATAATCTTCCCATGCGCTTCCTCTGCGGATTTCAATTCATCCAGTGCAAGCATCAGGCTTACATTTCCCTCCTGGATCAGATCTCCGAGAAATACTTCTTTGTGATACATCTCTTTCGCTACTTCCACAACTTTCTCCAAATACAGCTCGATCAGTCTTCCCCTTGCAAGTGCATCTCCTTCTATCGAGGCTGCAAATAACTTTTGTCTCTCGCCTGCTTCCTCTGCCTTTATTGTTTTGATTTCTTCCATATAGCGTGCGAGATAACGCTTTTCTTCCTCTGTATAGTGCTCCTCTGCCTGTTCTTCTGTCTTCTCAGTAACAGTTCCTCCCTGTTTTACATAGCCTTTGACTGCTACTTTCTGCGACAGCAGATAGTCGCAGACCAACTCCATCTGTTCTCTGGAAAGTCCGTCCTCTGCAAAATATTCTTCTACTTCTCTTACCGAAAGTACATTCTGCGCTCCCTGAGCCTTCTGAAGAATTCCTCCTAGTTTCTCCCGAAATTCTAATCTATCACTCATACTTTTATCCTCTTTTCTGCTTTGTATATTTCCCTATTCTACCTATTTTCCCTGCTTTTGTAAAGCATTATGCTCTATTGCCATGTAGTTTCACTGCTTAATGGATCACAATCGTTGGATATCCTGCCCATTTTAACCGCTGTTCCATCTGCGCTGCCTCCTGCAAAGTCGGATAACTCCCGACCACTACACGGTAAAACCCGTTAGAGTCTTCAATTCTTGCGGGATATTCCTGCTCCTGAAGCTCTCTTAACAAGTTATTTGCATATACCTGATTCCGGAATGCTCCGACCTGGACACGGTATCTTCCTCCTGCTCCTCCGGCAGTTCCACCACTTCCCGGCACGATTCCGCCACTGCTGCTCTCCAAGGTATCAAGAATACCTGACGCGATGGCCTCTGCAATATCCTGAAAATTATCATCAAACAACTGATTATCTGTGTCTGAATTGATGAACCCAACTTCCACAAGAACTGCCGGCATTTTTGTTCTGCGCAACACGATCAGATTCGGTCTTGCCTTGACCCCGAGATTCACAAATCCAATGGATTCTAGCTGCTCATTGATATTCTGTGCCATCTCATACTTAATCCCAGATTTGTCATAGACAAGTGACTCTACCCCTGATACTGCGTTGGCAGTGGGATAGGAGTTCCGGTGAATGGACACAAAAAAATTTACTCCGGCTTTGTTCGCCTCCATTGCCTTCTCATACGGCGACTCATACACATCTGTTGTCCTTGTATATTCTACATCTAATCCGTTATTCTGTAAAATCTGCCCAATCGCTAACGTAAGCTTCAGTGTATCATCCTTCTCCTGTCTACCGTTATATACTGCTCCCGGGTCACGTCCACCGTGCCCGGCATCTAACATAATTGAATATGGCATGTTTCTACTCCCGATAAATTTCTTTATCATTATTCTATGCAGAACATCTCACTTTGTTTCATCTACCGTCTCTCTCTTGCCCGTTCCCTTTTGTATCTTTGTTCCATACGCCGCCTTTTCTCCATAGCTTTCAGCTTAGTCATGATCGTTGTATAAAAACTCAGATAAATCATTCCTCCGATGGCAATTGCAAACAAAAGACTGATCAGATTAGATCCGGTAACAAGCTCCAAAAGATAATAAATCCCACCTGCTGCCACTCCCATCGGAATAGATGCCAGAAGCGGACAAAGATAGACAGTTCCCCATGGATTTTTATAATGAATGTACTTCTTCATTGAAATATCATTTAAAATACAGATAACAATTGAATAGACAATCGTTGCCACCAGCACTGCATAAATCCCAAGTGAAGTCAGTTGAAGAAGCGCAACAAGCAGCCCGACATTAATGACCAATGCAATCGCCGCATTCCACATCGGCAGATTTGCCTTGCCGATTCCCTGCAGAACACCATTCGATACATTTGAGTTTGTGTTAAAAATAATCGTTACTGCACCGATGAGCAGCAAAGTACCGGCGGTTCCGTTCGTATTCGGAAACAACAGCCTTGTGATCGGATAAGCCAATACTGCAAGCCCTACAGCCGCCGGAATTGAAATAAACATCGACAACTGAGTCGCCTCATCGATCTTCCTTCTGGCCGCCTTCCTCCTATGCTGTGCATACAGTGCAGACACCTCCGGAATCATCGATGTAGGCGCCGCTCCAGCAAGCGTCAGAGGAATATTGATAATCGTAAGAAAATAGACCGAATACTCACCATAGAGTGTACTCACCACCTCCGAGTTTACCCCTTGCCTGCCTGCCAGTTCGGAATACATGACACCGTTGATATAACCGTTGATATTATAGATGAACGAACTGAAAATAATCGGTGTTACAATCAGAAATAGAACACGGAAAATCTCTCGATAACTATCTTCCTTCCCGGTCTGATCTGCTCTCACATGCCGTGCGATCTGTTTTCGGTTGACCTCATAGGCAGCTGCCATAAAAAGCAACGCGATCAATACACCTGCTCCGGTTCCAACGGTTCCTCCTGCTGCCCCCCATTTTGCAATTCCTTCTTTTGTTCCATCGGAAAAAAAATGGATAAAAAGCCATGCCGCCCCGATGCTGACAGCTGCATTGAGAATCTGCTCAATAATCTGGGACAAAGAAGTCGGAAGCATATTGCTGTGCGCCTGAAAATATCCACGGTATACCCCAAGGATCCCTGACAAGAAAATCGTCGGCGCTAATAGCTGAAGTGCAAGAGTCGCTCCCGGCTGATTACTTGGAATCATGTATTTTGCTCCAAACAGACAAAACAGCGCACTTGCACCACTTAAGATCATTGTATAGACCAACGCACCTCTGAAGAACTTCTGTGCATTCTTATATTCCTTAAATGCCAGCCGTTCTGCAATCACCTTCGATACTGCCTGAGGAATGCTGAAAGATGCGATCATCAGCAAAATCAGATACGCATTCTGTGCAAGTCCATAATAACCAATCCCAATTTCTCCAACAATCTCCGACAGCGGGCTTTTATACAGCAACCCGATCACTTTTGAAATTAACGCCGCAATCATCAAAAAAGAGGCATTTCTCAATAAATTATTCTTTTGTGTCATCCATTTGCTCCTATCTTTCCTAATACAGAAAAAGTGTCATACTCCTTTTAGTATAACACTTTTTTACCGAAAAACCTCTATATTTTTCTCATATCATATCCTGTTTTGCAAAAAGTCATTTTCTTATATCCTTTATCCTTTTGCAAAAAGTATATAAACTGCTCTTAAAAGATCTCAAGAAGTTCCTGAAACTGCCCTATTTCTGCCTCAGCATCCGGCGCCTCACCGAACCCGTATCCCGCAAATATCATCGGTACCTTGGCAATCCCACACGCTTCATAGTCCCCGAGCGTATCTCCGACATAGACCGGAAAATCTAGTCCATTTCTATCTGCAACGCTTCTGATATTCTCTCCCTTTGGACGTTTTGTATTCCCAAAGCATTCCATATCTGTCACAAACTTGCCAAGCCCTGTCTTCTCTAAGAATAACTCAATGTAACCGCTCTGACAGTTGCTGACAATAAACAGAGGATACCTCTCTGCCAGTGTTCGCATAACTTCTATTACCTGTGGATAAGTAATGTCCTCTTCGCTGGCAGCCAGCGCCTCGTGCTCATATCGACAGCATCGCTCCAGGATACGCTCCCTCTGTTCTTCTGTAGCCTCTGGAAGAATATTTTTCGCAATCACATCCATCGTCTTCCCAAATAATCCCTTTAAAATCTCTCCAGTCAGATGAACGTCTGTGATTCCCTCTTCTATGATTGCCTGATTCCATGCACCTGCCACAATCTCTGTCGAATCCCACAGCGTACCGTCTACATCAAAAATAATCCCATCTACTCTCATTTCCATCTCTCGTTTCTTCTCCCTTCCCGTTCCAGTAAATATCGCTTCACATCATCCCCACATCCAAATCCAGATATATCTCCATTCTTATGGATCACACGATGGCATGGAACAAGGATCAAAATCGGATTCCGATTATTTGCCTGTCCGACTGCGCGGACTGCTTTCGGATTTCCTATACCTGCTGCAATATCTGCATAACTTCTCGTTTCCCCATATGGGATTTTGCGTAGTTCTTCCCATACTCGCTTTTGAAACGCTGTCCCTTCTGCCTTGATTGGAATTGTAAAATTCCTTCGATCTCCCGCGAAATATTCCTGAATCTGGTGGTACGTTTCATATAGAACATCCGAATGCAGATGATAACGCTGTTCAGATTGCTTCTCCGACAACAGAGTAACATTTTCCGTTTCTAAAAAAAGATTTGTCAGATATCCATCTGCTTCTGAAATTGTCAGGATACCGATTGGACTTTGAAATGTGTACGACTGTTTTAACATTTTGTAGCTATCCCTTTTCTCTCTTACTTAAAATACAAAAATATTTTATCATACAAACTGGCAACCTGTCATGCAAAAAGGGACTGCCTTACGGCAATCCCTCAAAAATTTATTCATCTTTTAATTATTCGATGATTGTAGCAACTCTTCCTGATCCTACTGTACGTCCACCTTCACGATATCAGACCGGTGTATTACGGTGTGCAAATGGTGATTTTTCGTGCGATTCGTGTTGGAAAATCCAAATTTTCCACTGTGTCCGTTTGTTTTTTGGGAATTTTGTTATCATGGTGTTATCACGCTATATATTTTTCTACTATTCCATATGTATATTTATAGGCAATCCTACCCTCATGAAATATCTTGCAAATGCTTGTGATAAATGTTCTCTATATGGAGGACATAGTCTTAATCTTTTACCATTTTTCTGTGCTATACTCTCAGCTAATTCAATCGGAATACTAAATATATCTTTAAAATTTATAATATAATAGTCTTCTTTAAATTCTTCTGATTTATAATTGTTTATAACATGATAAGCATTCTGTTGTCCTTTTATTATCGAAGCAATACTACTTTTAATATTGTTCTTCGACTTTCCCATACTAGTTTGTAATTCTTCAAAATCTGTTTTTGAAGTGATACTGCACATAATTATATTGTCAACTTTTTTATTAGCAATATCACACGCTTGTGTTAAAATAATACCATCTACAAATTCTATTTCTGCTTTTAATTTATCTTTTTCTTCAATTTTACTCACATCTTGCAATTTAGGTACCGGACAATTTTTCAATATATCGCCCTGTGTTATTTCCGTAGAATTTTCAATCAATTCATACCATGGGTATTCCATTATATCTCCTCGTATTCATCTTCAAAATCAAATTGTGAAATATGTTTACTAATTTTTGTAACTTCTAATTCAACTTTTTTCCTGCTTCTAGTATTTATTATATCTATCTCATCCATATTTTTAATATGTTTATCACTTTCTGTTGGAATTGATGATGAAACACACATGGTACCTTCATTATCATTTACAAGTGCTACGCCTTCATATGCATATATATTGTTTATACCCGCTGTCACACTTGCATTTAATGCATTTGATGACACAGATGCTACACTAAGAAATGTCACAAGTCCTACACCCATACCAGATATTCTTTTTATACCATATGATTGTTGCAACATAATATCAACTCCATTCCTTAAGTTTTTGTTCTGTTAATTCGTATAACTTAATTATTAGCTTATCTAGATTTTCTATATTTGTTTCTTTTCCTGTATATAGATATTCATATCTATTATTTATATCTAAAGATAGGTTTACACCCTCTTCTACCAATTTACTATTAAGGAAATTAATCAAATTCGGAATTACATTTCCATTTCCCTGATACTCCTTATAAGTACTGATTTGTTGATTGATAAAATATTTGTCCTCCACAACAACAGCTATTTTTTGCATAGCTTCATAGATATTATTTTCTTTTTCAGCGCTATTACCCAAAATTTTCTTTATATACTCAGTATTACTACTTCCCTGTGTATCCAAATGAACATTGTAAGTTATTCCCCCAAAATAATAATTGGATATATCAATTTCTCTTAACAATCTTTTTAATATATCTATACGTTTTAAAATATATTCTTTTGTTAAATCAAAGTCATTTTTAAAATCGCTATCAAAATTCACTGTAAAATCAACCGATATTTGCGAAAAACTCACTTGACTATGTCCATTCTTCGAATTCAATATAATCCTTGGTGCTTCTGCTGCAAACTCATCGGGTATTGGCATTGTTTGAGGTGCACCATAATATTGTTCCAAAAAGTCTTCTATTTGATTAACATTTCTCCTAATACGAATTTGCGGTTCAAATTTTAAAGAAAACTGGGCTTGAACAAATTCCATTTTTTATCCTCCAATTATATTATATAACCACACTTGATCACTTATTTTACGTTGCATTCAGATTGTATTTTTTATTATATGTTTTATTTAATTATCTTTCAAGCTATTCCTACTCTTTTCCACAAATTAAATCTATATTTTTCCTCAATACTCCGTTTTGCTTATAACGATTCCATAATCTTCTTATCACATCTTTATAATAGTTCGCATCACTTTTTAAATAATCCGATGGTGCAAGAGTTCTTTGCTCTTCTTCGGCCTTATATAATGCACTATCAAAACAATATCCTAAAACTTCATCTCCTATAACCGAAAATATCTCCATAAAAATTTCTTCTTCATCTTGCAATTTCACAGATATAAGTTTTTCGATATTTCCCATATTTCTGATTGCAATTTTTAAATCATCTACATTATTTAACATTCCTGCAATCGTATCATAGGTAAATACACCATAATTGATTTTACATAAAAATGTTACACAAGCATACTGAAAAGTTCTACCATTTTTCATCATCGGCAACACTGTTTTTTCATCATACCCTTTATCCTTAATGTAGACCTTAACAAATTTGTCATAATAATACGACATTTTCAATAAATCTGCGATTACACCCTCTTTTGCATCTTGTCCAAAAATAGAATAGTAATACTCATCATTATACATTCTCTGAGAATTACTACGAGCTGATCCTGGCATCTGTAAAACTGCTGCTAAACCCAACTTTCCAACTTGTTCAAGTGTTGCTGTTTGATAAGGTTCTGAATATTGTTTTGGTGTTTTATCGCCTTTTTTAGTAATGTAGTACACTTGGCATCTATTGAGTCGTTCTTTTAATCTAATTTGTTCCGGAGTATTAGCTTTTAAATCTGCTTTTTTTACAGGTTTCTGTGAATTAGTCGCCTCAGCTATCTCCAATGCAAATTTATCCTTCATCTGAGTAGTATTTCCTTTTGATTTAACTACTTTACATTGGAGATAGAAGTCTCTTTCAATATCTAACTTTCCAATTCGATTTGTTGTCTGACCACCATTCACAATTGAAAAATTCCATAATTTTATTTCTTTTCCATCAATTTCATAATCATCACAGATAATTAAAATCCCATTATTTTTATACCAAAAATTTTCAGGTTCTTTATGTATGGTTTTTTCAATTCCTGTATCAACAGCCTTTTGTCTTACATAATATCGTAAGTTCATTCCGAGTAAACCATTTCTTCTTCTATTTTGAAGCTCTTGCAATGATAAAGCAGAAATATTAACAATTATTGAGTCTTCATATTTCAAATAATTATTTTTATCATCAATCGTAATTTTATCATAATCTACACATAACTTTCCGTTATCACACAATTCAATCTGTGCTTCTATGTCTGATCGAAAGTTCATTTCCAAATCGTACTTGCCAAAATAATCTCTCATGGATTTATCTAATTTATTACGTTCCCTTTTATTTTTTGGTTGATACGATGTGAAAAATACAATTCGAATATTCGCATTATCTTCCATTTGGCTAGTTGCATTTCTATAAGCCGTAACTAATTTATCATTAAATTCTGATATTTTATTACTTTGAAGTTTTTTCAACGTTTCATTAATCTTATATAATTCCCCTGCAACGTTATCTGTTCCTAATGCTGTATTTTCATAAAATTTACTTTGAACAATTATCAGATCATTTCCTTCACTCGTAGGATCATTAAAAATTGCATCTATACCTCCATCATTAGCACCATCAGTCAAAAATTCCTCGATTACATCTTGGTCGAAAGAAATACCAGATTCACTATAAAAAAAGTATTTTATACATAACAATGTAAATATATGATAATTTTGATACTTCCCAAAAGTAGGGTATTTCTCCTTCATTGTTTCTATATGGTATTCGAAAAAATCTTGACTCATAGCATTTATCTCCTTTGTACTTTTCCTATATCTATATTATGGCTCATATCGGCTATTTTGACAAGATCACATGTATTCTATTTTCAAGATTTCCCTACTATTTTAATAAATTTTTTAGCACTACCTCTTCTGCAACATTCTTGATATTATTCATCCTCCGCACCCACTCCATCTGATCCTGCATCTTCAGTTCTTCTGTCACTCCCCACTGTTCAGCCATCTGCTCCGCCAGCATCTCAACTTTTTCTCTGACCTCTTTATCAATTTGATTCAAATGCTCCGTCAGTTTCCCGGTCAGTACCAGATATTGATACCTGGCACTCCTGTGTTCCTTCAAAAACTGTTTTCGCATTATTCCATACTTCCCATATGTAGGTTCTTCCTCATTGATTTCCAGGTCTGGCAGATAATAATCTCCATGCAGTGTGTAGTTCAGTCCGTTCTTTTCATCATAAATCTGTTTCTTCATATTCTTACAACTCCATTCCTCTGTACTTTGCTTTATTCTTCTTAATTTTTGCATTGTGTTCTTCACTTCGTTCTCTTGCCCATTGTATACGGTCACCTATTTTTTTCGGCATCTGCTCTTTCTGTTTTTTCGCTTCAAGTTCCGTCTGCATTCGGATATCGTCCTGCACCAGTCGTTCTACCATATCTTTCCCCAACATGCGTAAAAGTCGGTTATACCTGTCTGCAATTCCCTGCAGTATTTCTTTCTCACCAGACAATTTCTGATAATCTTTCTGAACTTCTGCCAGTTCCTTTTTTGTTTTTTCATGCTCTTGCTTTTTCTTCTGAAACTTACTTTTCCAACTATCTCTTTCTCTTGTGAGTTCTTTCACCTGTGCAGCCATCGCACCGATTTTGTTTTTCATTTCAATGAATAATGGTTTTATTTTCTTATCCCGGTAAGTTACCGCACGTTCCAATGCTGTAGCTTCCGGCAGAAATGTTTTAATCATTCCATATTCTTTTATTTCCTTACTGACATTATCCATCACTGGTTGCAGCAATTCTCTTCTGTCCTCCAGTTTTTTCAATTCCGTTTCTGCTTTCTCCGCACGTTTTTCCGCTATCTCTTTATCTTTCTGGAACTGAATTTTTTCTTCTTCCAGTAGCTTAATATCTGCCCTTGCTTCTGCAATCTGAGAAGTCAATCCTTCATTCTCCACTGTCAGATTTTCTTTTTCCCGTTCCAATTCCTGCACTTCCTTTTTGCGTTCTTTTTTCTTGAAATTGTAAACATCCAGATGTTCTTCATGTGTGCCTTTCTGTTCCCATTCAATTCCATGCTGTTTTGCGATTTCAGCCAGCACTTCCTTTTCATGATTTATCCACTGATTCAGTTCTGTATCATGCTTATTTCCACCTTGAAATCCAAGACTTTTCAATGCCTGTTTCAGTGAAACTCTGGTATCCATTCCTTTTCCCTTCCATTTGATCACATAAGGAACAAAGTCAATATGCAGATGCGGAGTAGCTTCGTCCTGATGCAGATAGCAGCTAAATACCCGAAGTGTCGGATTCCGTTTCTGGAAGTCTTTCACATATTCGCCCAGTACCTTTACAGCCAGATTTCCTTCTGACGTTCCCACTGCCATATCCTCACAATTACCAATCTGGAATATCACTTCATGAAACAGCTTCTCCTGTTTGCCCTGTCGGATTTTTTCATAATAATTTGCAATTTGCCGGTCCTTTCTTTTCCCGACATTGTATCTCTCAACCGCATCGTCAAACAGCTCTTTATAAACTTCCTTCAGATTCTCATTCTTATAACAAATGTTCAGTTGTACTCTGTCCGGATCTACATTTTCTGCTACAAAATCCCGTCTGTTATGAGCCAGTGAACCGGCTCCGATCATGCCACTGATTGTTCGTTTCATCATAAATTTTCTCACCTCTTTTCTGTTTGAGTGCCAGATATGGCACATAATTTTTATTTACGCCAGACATGGCGATATTTAAGAAACTTTCGCCGGATACGGCGGTTTTGTTACTTTTGCCAAAAGTAACGCAAAAGCACTTTCGACAGCCGTACCGTCCATCAAAAGTCCCCTTGCGCCCTGCCGGGGGCATAACGTCCGGTGGACGTCTGCTTTGCACCGACCGAAACGAATCATAAACCTATTTATCCAGGTATCCTTGCCTGCACATATTCCAAATTTCCGCAATAAGGTGTCCCCACCAGATACCATTCTCTTGCCAGATTCATCTCCATTCTGGTCTGTACCCATTCATCATCTACCAACACTTCCAGTCCTTCTCCACAGTGAAATCCTGTATCAATCCATAAATCCGATGCTAATAATCCATATCTACCATTGCTGCTGTTATATCCTAATCTTCCCTGTTTCATCATTTTCTGCTCCTTTCCAGTCTGTAAACGGAATTTGTAAACGGAGTTCAAAAGATTTTAAAAGTTAACGTTTTAAGTTTTTTCTTCAAGTTCCGTTTACATCGTTTACAATAATCTTTACTCAAACGGTATTTCCAACTGTTCCGGTACTTCTATAAATCCGTCTTTATCTTTCTTCACCGAATCTTCCATCCGTTTCCATGACCGCTGTATTCCATATTCCTTTCCGAATCGATGTGTACCATGTGATTTCCAGCCTACAATCGCATTGTTCATAATATTGGCAATTTCTTTACCTTCCCACTGTTTCATTTCTCCGATTCGATGTAGCGCTTCATCGAACAGAATTCTTGTACATACATAATCGTCATCGTAGTCATCAAGAAATGCCTGTATGATTCCGGCATTGGTATCCTCCGGCATAAATTCTTTCTGCAGACGCTTTGCCTCTTCTTCAATTTCCTTTGTAAATCCTAAGAACACATTTCCCTGTCGATACAGTACCATTGCCTCTGCCCAGGCCTGTTCGATATAGGCTTTGCTCTCTGCCTCATTGTCAAGAATATGAACTTCTGCTTTCGACATATCTGTCATCACCGGAGCAAATCGTCTGTTTCCGGTTCTGTCCAGAGGAAGAAAATTCAGATCATTTGATGTTCCGCAAAATACACACTGTCTCGGTCTGTCTTCCGGGTGAACTTCATAAGGCACTTTATAAGTTTCTTTCTGTCTGCTCAGAAACGATTTTATCTGTTCAATATTCTTTGCTGTGATAGTTGCCTTCATTTCTCCCATTTCGATAATCCAGTGGTTCTGCAGTTTTCTGTAAATATTTTCATCGTCCAGATGATCCAGATTGTCGCTGAACCATTCTTCTTTTATCGCTAGATATTTGAAAAACGTGGACTTTCCGGCTCCCTGGCTTCCAACCAGGCACAGCATAATGTCATATTTTATTCCTGGTTCATAAATTCTTGAAATCGCTGCCAGCATGTGCATTTTCATTACTCCGATTGTGTATTTGCTCTTTTCTGCTCCCAGGAAATGCGGAAGCATATTTTCTATTCTTGGAATTCCGTCCCAAACCAGGCTCTCCAGATAATCTCTGATTGGATGATATTTATTTTCATTGGAAACAATATCTACTCCCGCTTTGATCACACGCTCGCTTGTCAGTTCATAATTTTCTTCCAGATACATCTTCAAATTATTTTCATCAGTATCTGTAACCGTAGGACTGTTATTTCTCCGTTCCCAAGGCACCTCTTTCACAATGTCCATTCTTCCGGAAAGTTCATTCCTCTTAATTGCTTCTTTCAGCACTGGATCATTTTGAAGTACCGTTACACAATTTCTGATTGTCTGCTTTGTTCTTCCTTTATCCGTATGCTCCAGCATTTCATTGACATCTTCTACTGTAAGCATCTCCTCGTTCACAATATCTTCTAATTCCATTAAGGACTTCTCGCTGATATTCGTTAATTCTTTCTTCAATTTTTTCAACCTCCCTTCTCTTCATCTTGAAAAACTCTACAATCTCTTCTCCTGTTCCAAACATCAGCACGTCCAGATAGTCATTTATCTTTCTTTCATTTGCCAATGCCTCCGTAAATAATTCGTGCCACTCTTCTTCTGGTTCTGGTCTGTAAAACTCTTTCCAAAACTGAATCCATTTCAGATATCTGATCAGCACGTCTGTTGCATGTTTCAACCACTGCTCCAGTTTTTCTCTGATCATCACAACTTTAGGTTTCTTTGATATCAAAGTATTCCTGCTTTGGTGCGTCCTTTTGTATTTGTTTCTGTCTTCGATTTTTACATCCAGTCCAAAATCTTCTATCATCTTTTTCGCAGCTTCATACTGTGATATTCCAAATAACCTTGCTGTAAAATCTATCGCATCACCGCCCACTCCACATGCAAAGCAGTGATATATTTTATCTGCCTTCATACTTGGGTGTCGGTCTTTATGAAACGGACAACACGCCATTCCATTTCTTTTTACTTTAATCCCATAATGCTCCGCAGCCTGTCTGGCTGTCACACATTCTTTTACCTGTTCAAATAATGTCACTTCTACCTCCTGCCCCTCCGGGCAAGTCTCTGATGAACAGATATTCGGGAATTGTTGTATCGTTCAATTCGTGATATACTGAATCTGCCAAGATGATATATCAGTGAATCTGATTATCAGAGAACTTGCTCAGATATTTTGTCTGGGCTTTTTCTTTTTGTCTGTTAGTAGCCATAGTTCCACTCCTTATACGAATCTCCTTGTTGGGATAATGATAATTTCAAATTTGCTTCCATCCTCTAATTCAAGAAGAATCGCATAATCCGAATCTCGATCCGGTAAAATAGAACTTATCTTCAGCTTCTTACTGTAATTGAGCGTATCAAATATTTTTCTGACTACTTTCTTTGTTTTCATGTGTCTTTTCCTCCATATTTAACGTTTGTTGTCCAACATCTCAGCTACCTTTTTTTGCTGTGACGGATACAGGTGACCATAAGTGTTTAATGTCATCTGAATATCTTTGTGCCCCAGTCTTTCCTTGATAATCAGTGGCTCTACACCCTGATAAATCAGATATGCTACATGGCTGTGACGGATATCATGCACTCTGATTGGTTTTACACCGGTCAATGCTTCATATTTCTTGAGCCGTTTCTGCAGTGTTCTCGCCACAATCGGAAATAACCGCTGATTTTCCGGAAATCCATAATGCTTCTTCGCATACTCCTGCACCTCTTCTTTAAGAAAATTAGGAATATCAATGGTACGGACTGAATTTTCTGTTTTTGGAGTATCAATCACATCTCTTTTCCTGATCCGGTTATAAGTCTTATTGATATGCAAAAGATTACCACTCATATCAAAGTCTGAAAGACTCAATGCCAGAAGTTCTCCTTCCCTGATTCCTGTCCAGAACAGGATTTCAAATATCAGATAATCCTCACTCTCTGGCTCAATCCCGGCGATAAAGCTGTCATATTCTGCTTTCGTCCAAAATTCCAGCTTATTAGCATCCGATTTCCCCATCTTTTTTACTTTCTTACATGGATTTTCCTTCAGATTGTAAATTTTCTGTGCATGATTAAACAGTGCATTTAACTGATTCTGAATCATACGCTCATAAGTCTTGCTGTAACCTTTTTCCTGAATGGTGTTCTGCCACTGGATAATCTCTGCCGGTGTGATCTCATTCATTTTTCTTGTTCCAAAATACGGAACAATGTGCTTGTTCATCATGTGCTGCTTGTTACGGATTGAATTTTCTTTCAGTTCATTCTTTTTATCTTCAAAATAGACTTGAATAAAACTGTTCATCTCCATTTTCATATCCGCTGCAGTCTTTCTTATGAATTCCTTTTCATAATTCAATGCTTCTTTCTTTGTCTTAAACCCTCTTTTCAGCTTCTGCGTTTTCTTACCTGTCCAGTCAATATAGCGGAAGCTCACATACCAGGTTCCCTGTGTTTTGTCCTTGTAAGCTGACATCTTAAAACCTCCTTCACACTGCTCTCTGAGAGCATCCATAAAATTTTGTTTCCCAGTAGGGACGTGGAATCTTTCCACGAACTGCCACATATCCTTCCTTTGCCAGTTCATCGTTGAGTTGCTTTAGAATAGAATATGCTTTACTGCGTTTCACACCTAATTCTTCCATGACATCATCAACAGTCATCATATAATTAGTTCTCATAGCGTCCTCCTTTCCAGTCACTTTTGTGACTCTTTTGATGTTTTCTACTATAATTCACTTTTGTGACTTTGTCAATAACCTTTTGCGAATTTTATTTTTATATTCCATTCTACATTTTCAGGCTATGTAAAAATCAACCTCTTTCGCATCATTCACTTTTGTGCTAGAATAAAAGCACAAATATTATTAAGGAGGCAGCATTATGGTAGGTAAAAAAATCCGGGCATACCGGGAATTCAGAGGGTACAGTCAGATACAGTTAGCCGAGCTGTCCGGCATTAACGTAGGTACGATCAGAAAATATGAACTTGGAATCCGGAATCCAAAACCGGATCAGTTAGAAAAGATAGCAACTGCATTGGGATTAAATGTAAGTGTTTTTCTGGATTTTAATATTGAAACAGTCGGAGATGTACTCTCCCTGTTGTTTTCTATTGATAATTCAGTGAACCTCTCACTTGCAGAAACACCTGATCAGAAGGTTTCACTGACGTTCGATAATCCTACAATGCAGGACTTTTTCAGGAAATGGTGTCAATTTAAAAATATCTATGAAAAGGAAAAAGCTGAAATATTAGCTATTGAAGATGAAGATAAAAGACAGGAAGAAATGGATAAGCTGAACGCTACCCAGGAAAAATGGAAACTGCGTGCTATGGGAACTACGATAGGTTGTCATACTATCGTTAAAAAAGGTACCGAGGGCAATACTATCAAGGCATATTCTTTAACTTAATATAAAATGTTTGAAAGGAACGAATACCATGAAAAAAATAGATAGCAATGAAATTGTAAACTTTTTAAATTCTAAATGGCAAGGAAGTACTTGTCCAATGTGTCATGCTGGAAATTGGAATGTCAGCAATAAAGTTTTTGAACTTCGTGAATTTAACAATGGAGATTTGGTTATTGGCGGTCCTTCAAGTGCTATCACTCCCGTTGTGCCTGTCACCTGTTCGAATTGTGGCAATACAATTTTTATCAATGTTTTATCAACTGGATTGTTAAAGGAGTAGTCAATGTCCGAAATTCATACTAATGATTCAAAAATAATTTCTGAAACCAATAATACATTTTTACACTCAAAAGAGAAAAAATCACAAATAACTATTGCTGACGATACATGGCTACCAGACAAAGCCAAAAACAATTATCACACTCAAAGACTCAAACAGTCAAAGTGGGCATTTTGGCTTAGCTTTTGGGGTGCTATTGCCGGATTTGCTGTTTTAATCATTACAACTTTTATATATATTGCTTCAGATAATCCTTCTGCTGTTGGATATATCTCTGGTATTATTATTGAAGCAACATCTGCTCTATTTTTCACATTGTCTAATAAAGCAAATGAAAAAATATCTGAGTTTTTCGACAAACTCACTTTAGATTCAAATACAACACACGCAATGCATATGACGAAAGAAATTTCCAATTCTGATGTAAGAGATCAACTACTTGTAAAGCTTTCATTACATCTTGCTGGAATTAATGAAGACAAAATTTGTAAACAAACCATCGAAATTTGTACTAATTCGCAGAATGAATCTTCAAATCAAGCTGATTAACTACATATTTTGGTTATCATTCTGTTATCACAAACGGTTGTCAGGATACTCTCCCGGCAACCGTTTTTCTATACTGTTCGTTATTCTTTACTGCTCTTTTTACATATTTCCAGGTAACAGAAAAACCCGTAGAACCGAAGTTCTACGGGTATCTTACGTTTGGACACAACGTTATCTTACGATAACAAATCTATATTCAGATTGTATTACTCGATGATTGTAGCAACACGTCCTGATCCTACAGTACGTCCACCTTCACGGATAGCGAAACGTAAACCTTGTTCCATAGCTACTGGATGGATCAGTTCGATAGACATTTCTACGTTATCTCCAGGCATGCACATTTCTGTACCTTCTGGTAAGTGGCAAACACCTGTTACGTCAGTTGTTCTGAAGTAGAACTGTGGTCTGTAGTTGTTGAAGAATGGTGTGTGACGTCCACCTTCGTCTTTTGTTAATACGTAAACCTGAGCTGTGAATTTTGTGTGACATGTAACACTACCTGGTTTAACAAGAACCTGTCCTCTTTCGATTTCTGTTCTCTGAACACCACGAAGTAATGCACCGATGTTGTCACCAGCCTGAGCTTCGTCAAGAAGTTTACGGAACATCTCGATACCTGTTACAACAACTTTACGTGTTTCTTCTTTGATACCAACGATTTCAACTTCGTCAGATACGTGAAGTGTACCACGCTCAACTCTACCAGTTGCAACTGTACCACGTCCTGTGATAGAGAATACGTCCTCTACTGGCATTAAGAATGGTTTGTCTGTTTCACGTTCTGGATCTGGGATGTAGCTGTCAACAGCTGCCATAAGTTCCATGATCTTGTCTCCCCATTCTCCGTTTGGATCTTCAAGAGCTTTAAGAGCAGATCCCTGGATGATTGGAGTGTCATCTCCTGGGAATTCGTATTCGTCTAATAATTCACGAATTTCCATTTCAACTAATTCTAATAACTCTTCATCGTCTACCATGTCACATTTGTTCATGAATACTACGATGTAAGGAACACCTACCTGACGAGAAAGTAAGATGTGCTCTCTTGTCTGAGCCATAACACCATCTGTTGCAGCAACAACGAGGATAGCACCGTCCATCTGAGCAGCACCTGTGATCATGTTCTTAACGTAGTCAGCATGACCTGGGCAGTCAACGTGAGCGTAGTGACGGTTCTCTGTCTCGTACTCAACGTGTGATGTAGAGATTGTGATACCACGTTCTCTTTCTTCTGGAGCTTTATCGATGTTCTCGAAATCTGTTGCTGTGTTACCTTCTACTCTTGCTGCAAGAGTTTTTGTGATAGCAGCTGTTAAAGTTGTTTTACCATGGTCAACGTGTCCGATTGTACCAATGTTAGCATGTGGTTTGCTTCTTTCAAATTTAGCTTTAGCCATTTTGAATAATCCTCCTTATTATATGTCTTCTTAACGAAGACAATTCTATTAGTTTCAGTTTAACTCGACTACTTCGATTATATTTCAAATCGCATTGTTTTTCAAGCCTTTTTCTGATTTTTTTATATCAAACAACCGAATCTGCCTAAGAAAATCTCAGAAGCCATATCCGGTTGTCAGATACGATATATTTTACGGTTGATTAAGCGTTTTTGTTAGATAACACTTTCTCCTGTACGTTCTTCGGAACTGGCTCGTACTTCTCAAAGAACATTGAGTAGTTACCACGTCCCTGTGTCTTAGAACGTAAGTCTGTAGAGTAACCAAACATCTCAGATAATGGAACATATGCACGAACGATCTTACCACCGCCGAGGTCATCCATACCTTCGATACGTCCACGACGAGAGTTGATGTCACCGATAACATCTCCCATGTATTCTTCTGGCATTGTTACTTCTACTTTCATGATTGGTTCAAGTAAAACTGGTGCAGCTTTTGCCATAGCTTCCTTGAAAGCTAAAGATCCTGCAATGTGGAATGCCATTTCACTTGAATCGACTTCATGGTAAGAACCATCATATACAGTAGCTTTGATACCTACTACCGGGAATCCGCCAAGTGTACCAGACTTCATAGCTTCCTCGATACCTTCTCCAACCTTCGGGATGTATTCTTTCGGAATTGCACCACCGACAACTGTTGACTCGAAGAAGAATGTCTCTTCACCGTTGACGTCTGTTGGTTCAAATTTAACTTTACAGTGTCCGTACTGTCCACGTCCACCTGACTGTTTTGCATATTTGCTGTCTACATCAACTGCTTTTGTAAAGGATTCTTTGTAAGCAACCTGTGGTGCACCTACGTTTGCTTCTACTTTGAATTCACGAAGAAGTCTGTCTACGATGATTTCAAGGTGAAGCTCACCCATACCAGCGATGATTGTCTGACCAGTTTCCTGATCTGTATGAGCACGGAATGTCGGGTCTTCTTCTGCAAGTTTTGCTAAAGATTCACCTAATTTACCCTGAGAAGCTTTTGTCTTTGGTTCAATAGCTAACTCGATAACCGGCTCTGGGAATTCCATAGACTCAAGGATTACCGGGTGCTGCTCGTCACAGATTGTATCTCCAGTTGTAGAAAACTTAAATCCGATCGCTGCTGCGATATCTCCTGAGTATACTTTGTCAAGCTCTTCTCTCTTATTTGCATGCATCTGTAAGATACGTCCAACACGTTCTTTCTTACCTTTTGTTGCATTTAATACGTAAGAACCTGAGTTCATTGTTCCAGAGTAAACTCTGAAGTATGCTAACTTACCTACGAATGGGTCAGTCATAATCTTGAATACTAATGCTGAGAACGGTTCTTCATCAGATGATTCTCTTACAACATCGTTTCCGTCTTCATCAATACCCTGGATAGCAGGTACGTCAAGTGGTGAAGGCATGAATTCGATAACTGCATCAAGAAGTTTCTGAACACCTTTGTTTCTGTAAGCAGTACCACAGCATACCGGAACAGCATCACAGCTACATGTTCCTTTTCTTAAAGCTGCTTTTAATGCTTCTGTTGAAGGTTCTTCTCCTTCCAGGTATTCCATCATTAAGTCATCATCTAATTCACAGATTTTCTCAACTAATTCTGTACGGTAAAGCTCTGCGTCTTCTTTCATATCTTCCGGGATATCTGTGATGGAAATATCATCACCTTTATCATCGTTGTAGATATATGCTTTCATTTCAAATAAGTCGATGATTCCTTTGAATTCATCTTCTTTTCCGATTGGAAGCTGGATACAGATTGCGTTTTTACCTAATCTTGTTTTGATCTGTTCTACTGCTCCGTAGAAGTTTGCACCTAAGATGTCCATCTTGTTGATGAATGCCATTCTTGGTACGTTGTATGTGTCAGCCTGACGCCATACGTTTTCTGACTGAGGCTCTACTCCACCTTTTGCACAGAATACACCAACTGCACCGTCAAGTACACGGAGTGAACGCTCAACCTCTACTGTAAAGTCAACGTGTCCCGGAGTATCAATGATGTTGATACGGTGCTCTAACGCACCAGCTTTTGGCTTGCAGTTTTCCTGCAGTGTCCAGTGACATGTTGTAGCAGCTGAAGTGATTGTGATACCTCTTTCCTGCTCCTGAGCCATCCAGTCCATAGTAGCAGTACCTTCGTGAGTATCACCGATTTTGTGGTTAACACCAGTATAGTAAAGAATACGCTCAGTTGTTGTTGTTTTACCAGCATCAATATGAGCCATAATACCGATGTTTCTAGTTCTATCTAATGGATATTCTCTTCCAGCCAAGACTTTTTCCTCCCTTAGAATCTGTAATGAGCAAATGCTTTGTTAGCCTCTGCCATCTTGTGCATGTCTTCTTTCTTCTTCACTGATGCACCTGTGTTGTTAGCTGCATCTAAAAGTTCGTTTGCCAGTCTTTCTTCCATTGTCTTCTCTCCTCTTTTACGAGAATACAATGTGATCCAACGAAGTGCTAAAGCCTGTCTTCTGTCTGCTCTTACTTCGATCGGTACCTGATATGTTGCTCCACCAATACGTCTTGCTTTTACTTCAAGCACTGGCATAATGTTGTTCATTGCTTCTTCGAATACTTCAATCGCTGGTTTCTCAGCTTTTGCTTCGATTCTTTCAAATGCTCCGTATACAATCTTCTGAGCTACACCTTTCTTACCATCTAACATGATGTTGTTGATAAGCTTTGTAACCACTTTGTTATTGTATAATGGATCCGCTAATACGTCTCTTTTTTGAGTATGTCCTTTACGTGGCACGGTCCTTCCCTCCTTAATCATTGTTTTGAAATGTTCAAAATTACTTAATTAATTCATCGGTACTCACATGTGTCTTTCTAATGATAATGTGTTCGTGCGGGACTTACTATCTCTATCGATATAACCCGCAACCTACTGGAATCATAGTTCTGTTTGTGATACGATTTTTGTTACTGATTCTTATTTCTTTGCGTCTTTCGGTCTCTTAGCACCGTATTTAGAACGCGCCTGTCTTCTCTTAGCAACACCTGCTGTATCAAGTGTTCCTCTGACAATGTGGTATCTTGTACCTGGTAAGTCTTTTACTCTACCACCACGGATCAGAACAACGCTGTGTTCCTGAAGGTTGTGTCCTTCTCCTGGGATATAGCTTGTTACTTCGATACCGTTAGAAAGACGAACTCTGGCAATCTTTCTAAGAGCTGAGTTAGGCTTCTTAGGTGTAGCTGTTTTAACTGCTGTACACACACCTCTTTTCTGTGGTGCAGATGTGTCAGTTGCTTTCTTTTTTAAAGAGTTGTAACCTTTCTGAAGAGCTGGAGCTGTAGATTTCTTTACAGATGTCTGACGTCCTTTTCTTACTAACTGATTAAATGTTGGCATTCCTTTCACCTCCTATGATATTTCCTGTTCTTCTTTTCGCGAAGAACTCCTGGTTGCTGAGCTTTTATTCACTCTTTTTGTGCATAAAAAATATACATATTCCTATGCACGCTCTATTAGTCTATTACGATTTTCCCCAAATGTCAAGCACCCAGACAAAAAAAGCAAAAAAAAGTCGCAATCCCGCAAACTTTTTTCTGCTTTCCCTGCTTTTCTATAAAAACATGCACCAGATCGGCAACGTCACGAGTGACAGAAGCGTAGATACAAACAGCATTCCCGCAGCGCACTGTTCATCTCCTCCATGTTTTCCTGACAGAAGTACTGCTGTAATCGGTGTCGGCATCGCCGCAATGATCACTGTGATTCCCCGAAGAAGCGGATCGATCGGAAGCAGTGCCGTCAATCCAAACACAATCCCTGGCACAACAATCAACCGGACAAATGTGTAAAATGCAACGGACTTGGTCAAAAGTCCCTTCGGATTCATTTCGGCAAGCATCATCCCTACCAGCATCATGCTGAGCGGTGTATTGCAGCTGCTGATCCCCGAAATAGTATTTTCCAGAAAAGTCGGAAGGCTGATCCCGCTCCCCATCAGAATTGCCCCGGTATAGACCGCCACAATGCAGGGATTGGTCATCACTTTTCGAAACAGGCTGTGTTTCCCTGCTTTTTCTTCCTGCCCGCTTCCTTTCATAAACACAGACATTCCAATCGTCCACATCACAATCCGGACAGGGATCATAAAAATAGATGCATAAAAAAGTCCGTTGCTTCCGTAAATCCCCTCAATAATTGGATTTCCGAGGAAACCACCGTTTGACACGATCGTCCCATACCGAAGTGTCTTCTGCCTGTAATGCGGTTCTTTTCGGTAGCATACAAAACTCGTCACAATACTGACTACATTATATCCAATTGACAGGAACAATACGATCGCGCAGGAAACCATCATCCCCCAATCCCATTCCATAAAAAATGAATGAATAATATTAAACGGAAGTGTGACAAAGAGACAGAGGTCTACCATGTTCTTCCGCCCCTCTGTGCCCACAATCCCCTTTTTTCGGATGCAGAAACCAATGATCACAAGAAGAAAGATCATCAGCTGCATATTCAACATATTTTTTACTACCATCTTAGATAATTCTCAATGCTTTATCTGCTCGATTCAGCACTTCGCACCCTTCTTCTGTCACAAGAACAAGATCTTCGATACGGACTCCCACTTTCCCTTCAAGGTAAATGCCCGGCTCGATGGAGAAGATCATTCCCGGCTTCAACACGTTTTCATTCACAGAAGAAACATCCCCCGCCTCATGCACTTCTTGTCCGATGCAGTGTCCGGTGCGGTGTGTAAAATATGGTCCATAGCCTTTCTCTGTAATGTAATCTCGGGCTGCTTTGTCCACATCACAGAAACGCGCACCTGGTTTTACTGCCGCAATCGCTCTCAGATTTGCCTGAAGCACGGTATCATACACTTCTCTTGCCTGCTCAGAAGCCTCACCGATAAAGACGGTTCTCGTCATATCAGAGCAATATCCATCCTTCTTACAGCCAATATCAAGCACAACCGAATCTCCTGTTTTGCCGACACTGACCGTATCTGTCATATGATGTGGATCTGCCGCATTTGCCCCATAAGCACAGATTGGCTCAAAAGAATATCCTTCTGCACCCAGTTCTAGATAAATCTTCTGCAATTCTTCTGCCAACTCTTGTTCTGTCATCCCCTGATTCACAAGCGGTATCAGTCGCTCCACTGCCATATCATTCAGTCTGGAAGCTTCTTTCATTTTACAAATCTCATCTGCATCTTTGATCTGCCGAATATCGTCCAGTACAAAAGAAGCATTGACAAACGCACTTCCTGCTTCCAGTTCCATCAGACGAAGTAAAAATTTTGCGGGCCAAATCTTGTCCACTCCTACTTTTTTCTCTTTTTCCACATATCGTGCAAGGATTTCCACACTGTCCTCCACATCATCAAAATAGATGACATCCACTCCAACTTCTCCTTCCTGCGGGAAAAGTTTAGATAGGATCAGCTTGTGATCTCCATTCTGGTTCAGATACAGTACTAGCATCCTCTCTCCCGGCAGGATCATTCTTCCTGTCAGATAGTAGATCGATGCAGGATCTGCAACAATCATTTGTTCCAGTCCTGCGTCTTTCATCGCATTCAATACACGGTTCAGCTTATCTTGAAACATTTTTCTTCCTCCTGCTATCTCTTAATCTATTTCTGTCTGGTTCTCCTTTCACTGATAAATTCTCCCAGCAGAACCCTCTATTTTTTATTATATTCTCTTCTTCTTTCTACTGTCAATTCTGATCTTTTCTGTCCGTCGGACAAGTTCCGGCACAACCGCTGCAACCGCCTCATCCACATCCACTTTGTCCATTTCTTTTCTTTCGAAACTGCTGTCGGATAATCAAAACAACCAGCACAGCAACTCCAATTCCTATGATCCAGTCAACCATACATGTCTCCTTCTTCAAACCTCTTATGTAATATCCAGCAGAATGTCTTCCGCGCAGCAAAAGAGGGCAAGACTTTTTCAGCCTCACCCTCCTCTTTTATTCTTCTATCGAATTAAATAAATCCTCGACCAATACATCTTGTGCTTCTAGCTCTGCTACACTTTCCTCAGATAATGTAAATGTCTCAAAGTCTTCTAAAGAAATCTCATCTTCCATTGCCATATCTGTATCCAGTTTTACATCACGGTATTTTCTCATACCTGTTCCTGCCGGAATGAGTTTACCGATCAATACGTTTTCTTTCACACCGATCAGATGGTCCACTTTACCTTTGATTGCCGCCTCTGTCAGGACTTTTGTTGTCTCCTGGAAGGAAGCTGCTGATAAGAAGGAATCTGTTGCAAGAGAAGCTTTTGTAATACCAAGCATTACCTGAACACCTGTTGCAGGCTCTTTTCCTTCTGCGATCATCTTCTCGTTCACATCGTCAAATTCAAGTACATTTACCATTGTTCCCGGTAAGAATTCTGTATCACCCTTTTCCTCGATGCGGATCTTCTTCAGCATCTGACGTACAATGACCTCGATATGCTTATCGTTGATTTCTACACCTTGGAGACGGTATACACGCTGTACCTCCTGGATCATGTAATCTTGTACTGCACGGAGTCCTTTGATCTTCAGAATATCGTGTGGGTTCACACTACCTTCTGTCAGCTCATCACCTGCTCCTAATACTGCTCCATCCTGCACTTTGATTCTGGAACCGTAAGGGATCAGATATGCTTTGGATTCTCCTGTCTCGTTGTTTGTCACAATGATCTCACGTTTCTTCTTAGTATCATGGATGGTTGCAACTCCACCAAATTCTGTGATGATTGCAAGACCCTTCGGCTTTCTTGCCTCAAAAAGCTCCTCGACACGAGGAAGACCCTGTGTGATATCGTCACCGGCAACACCACCAGTATGGAATGTACGCATCGTAAGCTGTGTACCCGGCTCACCGATTGACTGAGCAGCAATGATACCGACTGCTTCTCCAACCTGTACCGGCTCTCCCGTTGCCATGTTTGCACCGTAGCATTTTGCACAGATTCCGATGTGTGACTTACAAGAAAGAATCGTACGGATCTTCACTTCTGTAATCTCTCCGCCCTGTGCATTCACACCGTATTTCATGATGTTCTCTGCACGTTTCGGTGTAATCATATGATTTGCTTTTACAAGCACATTTCCATCTTTGTCACAGATAGTCTCGCAGGAATAACGTCCTGTGATACGTTCCTGTAAGCTTTCAATAACTTCGTTTCCATCCATGAATGCTCTTACATACATACCTGGAATCTCAGCGCCTTTTTCCACACAGTCTACTTCGCGGATAACAAGTTCCTGTGATACGTCAACAAGACGTCTTGTCAGGTATCCAGAGTCGGCTGTACGAAGCGCTGTATCAGAAAGTCCTTTACGAGCTCCATGGGCAGACATGAAGTATTCCAATACGTCAAGACCTTCACGGAAGTTTGACTTGATTGGGAGCTCGATCGTACGTCCTGTTGTATCGGCCATCAATCCACGCATACCTGCAAGCTGTTTGATCTGCTTGTCAGAACCACGGGCTCCGGAATCTGCCATCATGAAGATGTTATTGTATTTATCAAGTCCTGATAACAGTGCCTCTGTCAGCTTATCATCAGTCTCTTTCCATGTCTCTACAACTTCTTTGTAACGTTCTTCTTCTGTGATCAGACCACGCTTGAAGTTCTTTGTGATTCTATCCACAGTATCCTGTGCATTCTGAATCATCTCCGGCTTCTGCGGAGGCACTGTCATATCAGAAATCGAAACAGTCATCGCTGCTCTTGTAGAGTACTTATATCCTGTCGCCTTGATTAAGTCTAATACTTCGGCTGTCTTTGTTGCACCGTGTGTATTGATTACTTTTTCAAGAATCTGCTTATTCTGTTTCTTTCCTACATGGAAGTCTACTTCCAGAAGCAGTTCATTTCCCGGAATGCTTCTATCTACAAATCCAAGATCCTGTGGGATGATCTCGTTAAAGATAAATCTTCCCAGTGTAGATTCTACATTTCCAGTCTTCACTTCACCGTTTGGCATTGTCTTTGTAACACGCACTTTAATCTTAGAGTGAAGCGTGATCACGCCATTTTCATACGCGAGGATCGCCTCATTTAAGTTCTTAAAGTACTTTCCTTCTCCCTTTGCTCCCGGTCTTTCCTGTGTCAGGTAATAGATACCAAGTACCATATCCTGGGAAGGAACTGCTACCGGACCACCGTCTGAAGGTTTCAGAAGGTTATTTGGAGATAAGAGTAAGAAGCGGCACTCTGCCTGTGCTTCTACAGACAACGGAAGGTGAACAGCCATCTGGTCACCATCGAAGTCAGCGTTGAACGCTGTACATACAAGCGGATGAAGTTTGATTGCCTTACCTTCTACAAGAATCGGCTCAAATGCCTGAATACCAAGTCTGTGAAGAGTAGGGGCGCGGTTTAACATAACCGGATGCTCTTTGATCACGTCTTCTAAGACATCCCATACTTCCGGCTGTAATCTCTCAACCATTTTCTTTGCGTTTTTAATATTGTGAGCGGTACCGTTTGCTACAAGCTCTTTCATTACGAACGGCTTGAATAACTCGATCGCCATCTCTTTTGGAAGACCACACTGATAAATCTTCAGTTCCGGTCCTACAACGATAACGGAACGTCCAGAGTAGTCAACACGTTTTCCGAGCAGGTTCTGACGGAAACGTCCGGATTTACCTTTCAGCATATCGGAAAGTGATTTTAACGGTCTGTTTCCTGGTCCTGTTACCGGACGTCCGCGGCGTCCGTTATCAATCAGGGCGTCTACTGCTTCTTGAAGCATTCTCTTTTCATTGCGGACGATAATGTCAGGCGCACCTAACTCCAACAGTCTTCTCAGACGGTTGTTTCTGTTGATGATTCTTCTGTAAAGATCATTTAAGTCAGAAGTAGCAAAACGTCCACCATCAAGCTGTACCATCGGACGTAAATCCGGCGGAATAACCGGGATCACAGTCATGATCATCCATTCCGGTTTGTTTCCGGAATCACGGAACGCCTCTACAACTTCCAGACGCTTCACGATTCTTGCACGCTTCTGTCCAGTTGCTCCTTCTAATCCTGCCTGAAGCTCTACATATTCTTTCTCAAGATCGATTGCCTGAAGCAATTCCTGAATTGCTTCTGCTCCCATTCCGACACGGAAATTATTTCCCCATGCCTCTCTTGCATCCTGGTATTCCTGCTCAGATAACACCTGTTTGTACTGTAAGTTTGTCTCTCCCTTATCCAGTACGATATAGGAAGCAAAATACAATACTTTCTCAAGTGTTCTCGGAGAAAGATCAAGGATCAGTCCCATACGGCTCGGAATTCCTTTAAAATACCAGATGTGAGACACCGGAGCGGCAAGGTCAATATGACCCATACGCTCACGGCGGACACTCGCCTTTGTTACCTCTACACCACAGCGGTCGCAGACAACGCCTTTGTAGCGGATTTTTTTGTATTTTCCACAGTGGCATTCCCAGTCTTTGCTTGGTCCGAAAATTCTTTCGCAGAACAGACCGTCACGCTCTGGTTTTAATGTTCTATAGTTAATTGTCTCAGGTTTTGTAACTTCTCCCCTTGACCACTCTAAAATCTTCTCAGGTGATGCCAATCCAATTTTAATTGCATCAAACGTCATTGGCTGATATGATGTTTCATTATTTGTGGCTGTCATTTGTGGCACTCCCTTCTTCTATTCTTCGTCAAGAATTGCTTCAAAATCGATGTCATCAGTTGCATCAAAATCCGTCAGATCCTCCTCGATGTCCACAAGTTCTTCTCCGTCAAACTCCTGTTTGCTGAACCCGTGTTCCCCGTAAGATTCTTCTTCTGAATTATATCTTCTGTCTCCTTCGATGATTGAATGTAAATCCGTCTCACCGTAATCGATCGTCTCCATGATCTCTACTTCTGTCTGGTCTTCTCTGAGTACTCTGACATCAAGTCCAAGTGACTGAAGTTCTTTTAAGAGTACTTTAAAGGATTCCGGAATTCCTGGTTCTGGGATGTTATCTCCCTTGATAATCGCCTCGTATGTCTTCACACGGCCGACAACGTCATCTGATTTTACAGTTAAGATTTCCTGAAGTGTGTAAGATGCACCGTATGCCTCCAGTGCCCAAACTTCCATCTCACCGAATCTCTGTCCACCGAACTGTGCCTTACCACCTAATGGCTGCTGTGTTACCAGTGAGTAAGGACCAGTAGAACGTGCATGGATCTTATCGTCTACCAAGTGATGCAGCTTCAGATAGTGCATGTGTCCGATCGTAACCGGGCTGTCAAAATATTCTCCGGTTCTACCGTCGCGGAGACGAACTTTACCGTCCCTTGAGAGCGGAACACCTTTCCAGAGTTTTCTGTGTTCTCTGTTGTCTGACAGATACTGCATAACTTCCGGCAGCAACTCTTCTTTATGTTTCTGTTCAAATTCTTCCCACTCAAGATTTACATAATCATTTGCAAGATCCAGAGTGTCCATAATATCATTTTCGTTTGCACCGTCGAATACCGGCGTTGCAATGTTAAATCCTAATGCTTTCGCAGCAAGACTTAAGTGGATCTCAAGTACCTGTCCGATGTTCATACGTGAAGGCACACCAAGTGGGTTCAGCACGATGTCAAGCGGACGTCCGTTTGGAAGGAACGGCATATCTTCTACTGGAAGTACACGGGAAACAACACCCTTGTTACCATGACGTCCGGCCATTTTATCACCGACAGAGATTTTTCTCTTCTGTGCAATGTAAATGCGGACTGCCTGGTTCACTCCAGGAGATAACTCATCACCATTTTCTCTTGTAAATACTTTTGCATCTACTACGATACCGTATTCTCCATGAGGTACTTTCAGGGAAGTATCTCTTACTTCTCTCGCCTTTTCCCCGAAGATTGCACGGAGCAGTCTCTCTTCTGCTGTCAGTTCTGTCTCTCCCTTCGGAGTTACTTTTCCGACAAGAATATCTCCTGCGCGCACCTCTGCACCGATGCGGATGATACCTCTCTCGTCAAGATCCTTGAGTGCATCATCTCCAACACCTGGAATGTCGCGTGTGATTTCTTCCGGTCCTAACTTCGTATCACGAGCTTCTGCCTCGTATTCTTCGATATGTACAGATGTGTAAACATCATCCTGTACAAGTCTTTCACTCAGAAGTACAGCATCCTCGTAGTTGTATCCTTCCCATGTCATGAAACCGATCAGTGGGTTCTTACCAAGGGCCATCTCTCCGTTTGATGTAGATGGTCCATCTGCGATTACCTGACCTGCTTCTACTTTTTCTCCTTTGACTACGATCGGTCTCTGGTTGTAGCAGTTGCTCTGGTTACTGCGAAGGAATTTTGTCAATTTATATGTTTTCTTTGTTCCGTCTTCATGTCTGATCGTAATCTCTTTTGATGTAGAGCGCTCCACAGTTCCTGCCTGCTCTGCAACAACACATACACCAGAATCGACAGCGGCTTTCACTTCCATACCTGTTCCGACTACCGGCGCTTCTGTTGTAAGAAGCGGCACTGCCTGACGCTGCATGTTGGATCCCATCAGCGCACGGTTGGCATCATCGTTTTCCAGGAAAGGAATAAGTGCTGTCGCTACTGAGAACACCATCTTCGGAGAAACGTCCATGTAATCGAACATCTTTCTCTCGTACTCCTGTGTCTCTTCACGGTAACGACCGGAAACATTTTTGTGAAGGAAGTGTCCTTCTTCATCCAAAGGCTCATTCGCCTGTGCTACATGGTAGTTATCTTCTTCATCTGCTGTCATGTAGATAACTTCTTCTGTGACAACCGGGTTCGCCGGATCTGTCTTATCAATCTTACGATACGGAGCCTCGATAAATCCATATTCGTTAATTCTCGCATAGGTTGCAAGAGAGTTGATCAAACCGATGTTCGGACCTTCAGGAGTCTCGATCGGACACATTCTTCCATAATGAGAATAGTGAACGTCACGCACCTCGAATCCGGCTCTGTCTCGTGACAGACCACCTGGTCCAAGTGCAGAGAGACGTCTCTTATGTGTCAGCTCACCAAGCGGGTTGTTCTGATCCATGAACTGTGAGAGCTGTGAAGAACCGAAGAATTCTTTCACTGCTGCTGTTACAGGCTTGATATTGATCAGAGACTGTGGAGAAATACCATCCAGATCCTGTGTAGTCATTCTCTCACGAACAACTCTCTCCAGTCTGGAAAGACCGATTCTGTACTGGTTCTGTAACAGTTCTCCAACCGCACGGATACGTCTGTTTCCTAAGTGGTCGATATCATCGTCTGTTCCAAGTCCATACTCTAAGTGAATATTGTAGTTAATGGAAGCAAGAATATCTTCCTTTGTAATATGTTTCGGAATCAGCTCATTGATGTTCTTGCGGATTGCATCTTTGAGTTCTTCTACATCTCCTGCTGTTTCTTCCAGAAGACCTGCCAGTACCGGATAGAAGACTGCCTCTGTCACTCCAACTTCCTTTGGATCGATATCTACGATCGCCTTTAAATCTACCATCATATTGGAAAGAACTTTGATCTTACGTTCTTCTCCCTGTACCCATACATATGGAACTGCTGCATTCTGGATTGCTTCTGCAAGTTCCCTTGTAATGAGCTGTCCTTCCTCTACAAGCACTTCACCTGTCAGAGGGCTTACAACTGTCTCTGCCGCTTTCTGTCCGGAAATACGATTCTTCAGTGCAAGTTTTTTATTGAATTTATAACGTCCAACCTTTGCAAGGTCATAGCGTCTCGCGTCAAAGAACATGCTTGTGATAAGGCTCTCTGCACTGTCTACTGCAAGAGGTTCACCCGGACGGATCTTCTTATATAATTCCAGAAGACCTTCTTGATAATTCTCAGCCGTATCTTTTCCAAAGCTTGCAAGAATCTTCGGCTCTTCTCCGAATAATTCAATAATTTCTGCATTCGTACCAAATCCAAGTGCACGAATCAGCACTGTGATCGGTACCTTTCTTGTTCTGTCTACACGAACATAAAAAACGTCATTGGAGTCTGTCTCATACTCCAGCCATGCCCCACGGTTAGGGATAACTGTTGATGAAAATAATTCTTTCCCGATTTTGTCATGGGCAATCGCATAATAAATTCCAGGGGAACGAACTAACTGGCTTACGATAACACGCTCAGCACCATTGATTACAAAAGTACCGGTCGCTGTCATGAGCGGCAGATCTCCCATAAAGATTTCATGCTCGTTGATCTCATCTTTTTCCTTATTATAAAGTCTTACTCTGACTTTCAGCGGTGCTGCATAAGTTGCATCACGCTCTTTACATTCCTCGATTGTATACTTCACATCATCTTCGCATAATGTAAAGTCTACAAACTCCAGACTCAAGTGACCGCTGTAATCAGCAATCGGAGAGATATCGCGGAATACTTCTTTTAATCCCTCATCCAGAAACCACTGGTAAGAATCCTTCTGGACTTCGATCAAGTTCGGCATCTGCAATACTTCTTTTTGTCTAGAATAGCTCATACGGGAACTTTTTCCATTTGTGATGGGACGAATTCTATTTTTCTCCATTGACGTTTCACTCCTTGTATATTTATTTGGTTGCGTTGTATTTTCCTTGAATATACAATGAAAACAAGCATTTATGAGTGTTTTCATATGCGCACTACGGGCATTATTATCCACAATAGCGCATTTTTAACTGTATCATGAAAACTTTCTGTTGTCAAGTGTTTTTTTCAGCAATTTAAAAAGGGCAGGACTTTTCCCACCCTGCACATCCCTCTATACATTTTCTCTGAAAAATCGCTCTGCATTTTCAAAAAAGATTTTATCTACTACCGCTTCTTTGATCCCTCTTTTTAACATCTTCTCTGCAAGTTCTGCATATTTCACAGGCGTATTTAACGACAAATGGATATCCGCTCCATCGAAATCACTTCCACATGCGATCACATTTTCTCCACCTAACTCCAACATGCGGTCAATATGCCGATACACATCCTCCTCTTTCCCCTCTCCTGCATCACTTAAAAACGGTTGATGAAGATTGATCCCTACCAATCCTCCTCGTATAACCATTTCACAAAACTGTTCTTCTTTCAAGTTTCTCGGATGCGAACAGATTGACCGTAAATTCGAGTGAGTTGCAACAAACGGACGCGCAGCCACTTCACAGACTTCATCAAATCCTCGATCATTTAAATGAGAGACATCTACGATCATTCTCCTCTCTTCCATTTTTCTGATTACTTCTTTTCCAAACGGCGTAAGCCCTTCCCCCGTATCATGTCCTGACCCAAGCTCATTTTTTCCATTCCAGACAAGCGTCATGATTTTTACGCCGCTCTCCGCCAGATCATCTATACGTTCTATCCTTCCTCCAAGCGCCGCACCACTTTCTACCGCCAAAATTACCGCGCACTTTCCTTGCCCGGTAATCCGTCTGATATCTGCTCCACAGTTGATTTTTTCCACAACTTCTGCCTGTCTCTGCAAAAGCTGATCCAAATATTCTTTGTACTTGAGAAAATATGCAAATGCATCCTCTCCTCGGACTTGATCCGGAATAAAAATCGCCATCGTTTGGCAAAAGCACCTGAACTTTTCCAGCTCACATAATGAGAACTGTGTTTCCGGGCAGAAAAAATCTGCCTTTTTCTCTCCCAAGGTAACAAGTGTATCACAATGCAAGTCAAATAACTTCATATTTCTTTCTCCCATTTTTCAAAATTTCTTTCCATATGCTTCTTTCTGCTATCATACGCTTTTTCTAGCATATTTTCTACTCTTTCCGGAAACTTCCTACTCTCTCTCCAAAAACAATATATGCTCTCTCTTCAGATGCAGCCACTTCGGCACACCTTTTTCCCCAACATCCCAGAGTTTCTTGGAAACTTTCCACACAACTGGAGTTTTTGCACGTTCCGATGTGAAAAACTGTACATGATACTCAAATAAATCCTCTTTCACTTCCGGTTTGTAAACCGGAAATACAAGTTCACCGTCTGACTCTGTACGCTCTGTTGTAAATTCATGCGCCCGGATCCCGATTGCCTGTGCATCGCCTACGTTTCCCATTCCAGCAGGAATCACCATATCCCATCCCGGCACATACAGGTGTTTCCCGTCTTTCCATACAATCTCTTCAATATTTTTACATCCGGTCAGCTTCGCTGCAGCTACTTTCTGCGGATGCTCAAACAACTCTTTGACCGTTTTTTGGATAACAGCTTTTCCGCCATCCATCACCAGTACTTCTTCACTAAAACGATAAATTTCATCCCGACTGTGCGAAACCAAAATAACAGTGCCCGGATAATCTTGAAGCAGTTCCAGACATTCTCTCTGTGTCTGTTCCTTCAAATAACTGTCCAATGCTGAAAAAGGCTCATCCAACAGAATCATATCCGGCTCATAAATCATGATCCTCGCAAGCGCCGTCCGCTGCTGCTGGCCTCCTGACAACTGCCCCGGAAGTTTTTTTTCCAGTCCCTGCAAGGAAAATCGGTCAATCATGTCCCGCACTTTTTTTTCTTTTTCCTTTTTTCCACAACGAAGTGCAATCCCAATATTCTTTTCCACAGTTATCGTCGGGAAAAGTGCGTAATTCTGAAACAAGTAACCGACATTTCGCTCCTGCGGCGGCATCCATATTTTTTTTGCAGAATCAAAAAAGACCTTCCCCGCGGATTCTATCTTCCCGGTTTCAGGTCTTTCAATCCCTGCAATGCTTTTTAGTGTAAGACTCTTTCCACATCCAGATGCTCCGAGGATCCCGATTCTTCTACTTTCCGACTGAAACTGCACATCCAGCTTAAAATCATCAAATTCTCTATGTATCCTTACTTCTATCGCCATACTACCACCTCTTGATATGTCTCATCCGTCTTCCAAGCAAAAGATTCAACACGAAGATCATTCCAAACGCGATCACCATCACGATCCCTACCCATACACCTGCCGTCAGATAATCACCATCCTGAATGACCATCGCGATCTTCTGGGAGATTGTCCCCGTCTTTCCCGGAATATTTCCCGCCAGCATCGAAGTCGCCCCATATTCTCCGAGCGCCCGGGCAAATGCCAGTATCGTTCCCGCTGTAACTCCTGGACCTGCGGTCGGCATAACTACCGTCCAGAAAATACGAAACTCTGACATTCCAAGTGTCCGCGCCGCATGGATCAGATTGATGTCGATCTGCTCAAATGCTGCCCGTGCATTCCGATACATCAGCGGGAATGCGATCACCGTCGCAGCGATCACACATCCGGCCCAGGACTGTACGACCTTGATGTCAAAATTGCCATATAGAAATGCCCCAAACGGCCGCCGCACACTGAATATGAGTAGCAGGAAAAAACCTGCAACCGTGGGAGGAAGTACCATCGGAAGTGTCAGTATACCATCCAGCACCGCTTTTAGTCTCGGTCCCGCCTGAACAGATTTTCTAGCCGCGTAGATTCCTAAAAAAAACGAGATTACTGTCGCAACCACACCGGTTTTCATAGAAATCCAAAGCGGACTCCAGTCCAGTTCTGCCATGATCCTTCTGACTTCTTCCATGTTTCCTTCCTCCTAATACGATACTCTCTCTATTCTACCTGTGTATCAAAATAGTAACTTTCAAAAATCGCTTTTGCTTCGTCTGAGACGACATATTCTAAGAACTCTGCAGCCGCTTCTTTCTGTGCATCATCCGCTTCCTTATTTTCCACCTGACAGATTGGATAAATGACATTTCCCGTCAGATCATAACTGACTGTCTGAAGTACCTTTACCTGATCCTCATAGCCGTATGTATCTGAATAGTAAGTTGTCCCAACCTCACAGGAACCTTCTGTGACAGCGATCAGAACTTTGCTGACATTATCCTGCTCGCTGATTTCCACGCCTCCGAGTGCTTTTGACACTTCCTCTGTCCGAATCTTTGATACATCCTCTGTCTCCGGAAGGATCCTAATATTGACAAGCGCTTCTCTTGTATACTTTCCAACCGGTACACTTCCCCCGGCAAGGGCAATGCTCTTTGCCTTGTCCAGATCTTCCAGTCCGGTAACCTCGGTACCGCTGTCCTTTCTTGTAAGAAGGACAACCTGATTGTTCACTACATTTTTTCTTGTCCCATCCGCAATCAGCCCGTCTGCCTCAAGCTGATCCATTTGCTTTTGCGCTGCGGAGAAAAAAATATCGCATTCGTATCCTTCTTCAATCTGTGTGAGAAGGGTCCCCGAACTATCCGCATTGTAAGTGATCTTCACTTTCGGATGCTCCTTCTCATAATTTTCTGCCAGTTCTGTCATGACCGTATTCAGACTCGCAGCGATAAATACCTGGATCTCCGTCTCTTCTTTCTTGCCGGGATCTGCTTTCCCCTTTTTCTGTGTTGCTTTTGCTTCTGCTTGTTTCCCCTGCGGTTCCGTCTTTTCATTTTTTCCGGCACAGCCGGTCAGCCCAACCGCACTTCCGCTCAAAAGGCATCCTGCCAGCAATAGGGCGCCTGCCCGTCTCCATGTTTTCTTTCCGCTTCCCACCATTTTCCTCAGATGCATCGAATCCACCTTTTCCCTTCTCTTTTATTCACTTTGCTCCAGCAGCCTGATCTCATCTCCGACTTTAATATGTCCTCCGTGGATCACCTGTGCAAACACGCCTTCTCTTGGCATGATACAGTCCCCCATTTTCCGAAAGATCTGGCAATGACTGTGACATTCTTTCCCAATCTGTGTCATCTCCAAGATCACTTCACCAATCTGGAAGCGCGAACCAACCGGAAGATTTTTAAAATCGTACCCTTCCGCGATAATATTTTCTCCGAATGCGCCAAATTCCACATCCGCCCCTCGCTCACGAAATTCCTGAATGCGCTCCAACGAAAGCAGACTGATCTGACGGTGCCATTTCCCCCCGTGTGCATCGCCAACAATCCCCCAGTCTACTTCAATATCTGCTTCCTGCACTTCGCTTTTTTGAATTCCTCTGATATCGCTTGTACAGATTCCCCTGATGATTCCCATATTATCCTCCTATCCGGGACATTTCCCGCTTTTCTGTGATTTCCTCTTTCTTTTCAAAACAATGTGCTTCCGGTTTCTCTGAAATTGCTTGTGCAAGCAACCGCCTCACTTTCTCCGGCTGATGGTTTCTGACCGCCTCTTTTATTGAAATCCCGGTATCATAACACAGGCATGGCTTTATGAAGCCTTCCGCTGTCATTCGTATTCGATTGCAGCTGTCACAGAATTTTCCGTGCAATGCGCTAATAAATCCAACACTTCCTTGAAATCCCGGTATCTGGTAGTACACTGCCGGTCCATTGCCATGCCCAGAAAATGCTCCTCGCCCACCGCTCTGCTGCTTCTTTGCTTCTTCTGTCATTTCGCCATATCTTCCACGGATCTTTTCCAACAACTCCTGATTGGAGACAGATGCCTTCCTACTGCCGTGCCCAATCGGCATCATCTCAATAAACCGTATATCGATCGGTGTTTCCTTTGTAATCTGGAGCAACGCTTCCCATTCTCCCTCATTGACGCCCTTTTGAAGTACCGTGTTGATCTTGACTTTCAGTCCAAGCGCATGTGCGGTACGGATTCCTTCCAGCACATCCTTTAGCCTGTCATATCCGGTGATCTCCGCAAATTTTTCTGCGCACAGCGTATCCAGACTTACATTGACGCCGTCGATCCCCGCTTCTTTTAATTCTTTCGCATACACTGCAAGGAGAATCCCGTTTGTCGTCAACGTCACCTGCTCTGTGTGCGGAAGTGCTTTCAGCATATGGATCAGTTCGATGCAGCCTTTCCGCACAAGCGGTTCCCCTCCGGTCACTTTAAATTTTGTGATTCCAAGTTCCGAAGCAATCTGGCAGACTTCTGCAATCTCTTCCAGTGTAAGGATCTTCTCCATCGGAATGCTTTTGATCCCATCCGGCATGCAGTAGCGACATCTCAGATTGCATCGGTCCGTGATGGAAATCCGCATATAATCAATGACTCTTCCATACGAATCTTTCACCTATTCGTCCTCGCTTTCCAAAATAAGTGTCCCACTCTTGCCCCCGGTCTTTCTGCACAGCCGGATATCGGAAATACGCATTGCCTTATCCACCGCCTTACACATATCATAGATTGTAAGCAGCGCGATATTAACTCCCGTCAGCGCCTCCATCTCCACGCCGGTTTTACCGACCGTCTTTGCCGTGCACGCCGCCTCGATTGCGCAGCTTTCCTCCAGATATGTGAATGTGATTTCCGCTTTAGAAAGATTTAAAATATGGCAGAGCGGAATCAGCTCAGATGTCTTTTTGGCTCCCATGATCCCGGCAATCCTTGCAACACCGAGGACATCACCCTTCTTCATTTCTCCTGCTTTAACAAGCGCAAAACATTCCGGACTCATATAGATCTTTCCTTTCGCTGTCGCTTCGCGCTGTGTTTCCTGCTTCTCGCTGACATCGACCATCACAGCATGGCCACTCGCATCAAAATGTGTAAATCCGCTCATTAATATCCTCCTTTTCCGAATCCGCAGTTTGGAAATGTACAGACCGGGCAGGACAGACAGAGCCCGCCTTCTCCAAGTGCGTAAAATTCTTCTGCCTTGATCTTCTCTCCTGCCAGAAGCTTCGGAAGCACCAGATCAAAGATGGTCCGTTTCGCATACATCACGCAGCCCGGCAATCCGACAACCGGTCTTTCTCCCTCATAGTAGGCGAGAAGAAACATCGCTCCCGGCAGCACCGGCGCTCCGTAAGTGACGATCTCTGCGCCTGTGTTTTTAATCGCAAGCGGCGTGCGGTCATCCGGATCGACGCTCATCCCCCCAGTACAGATGACCATATCCATCCCGGCATCCAGCATCGCCCGGATCACAGCTGTGATCTGTTCATGGTCATCGCTGCAGATCTCATGCATTGCCACTTCCATGCCATATTCTGCCAGCTTCTCCTTGATCACCGGCGAAAATTTATCCTGAATTCTCCTCTTGTAGACTTCACTTCCAGTCGTCACAAGCCCGATCTTCTTCTGCACATACGGAAGAATGGAAAAAATCGGTCCGCCTTCTGTCACTTGTTTTGCCCGCTCCATCTTTTCCTTCTCGATCACAAGCGGAATAATCCTTGTCCCTGCAATCTTCTCCCCGGCCTTGACCGGAAAATCTCCATGTCTTGCAGCAATCATCATCTGTCCAAGACTGTTGACTGCAAAAAGCTTCTCTCTGTCAATCTTCAGCACGCCGTCACAGTCTGCAATCAGTTCGATCTTCCCTTCTTTTACCTCTGAGCCATGCATCGCTTCCCCTTTGCAAATCTCGTATAGAACCTCTGCTGCCTCATTTTCATGAAGCATCGTATCATCATTTTCCCACACATAAATATGTTCTTTTCCGACACTTAACAGTACGGGGATATCTTCCTCTTTGATCACATGCCCCTTTCGGAACACGGCATCTTTTACGACACCCGGAATGATCTGTGTGATATCATGGCACAAAATCTGTCCGACTGCCTCTTCTGTTTTACATAATTTCAATTTTCTCACTCCGTTCGTTATGTTTTTATTTACATATCGAAATACATCATATATAATTTTCTTAGAAATTACAAGGAGTTTTTGAGACTTTATGAAAACAGGTGCGATTATTTTAGCGGCAAAGAGAGGGAAGCAGGACAGCACTTTCCTTCCACTTTTGGAACTGGATCACGTCTCTGTCATCCGCCGTGTGATCCTGGCTCTAAAACGGGCAGGAATTTCCCCAATTACCGTGATCACCGGAGAAGAAGCCGACCAGGTGGAAAAAGAAATATCCGGGCTGCAGACTATCTGTCTGTACAGTCCTCGGTATGAAACACTCTCTATGTTTGACCAAATCTGTACCGGGCTTAACTACATGGAGGATCTCTGCGACAGCGTATTTATCCTCCCTGCCAAATATCCGATCCTTCTGTCACAGACACTGGAGACCATGCTGTCTGAGGATGCCCCCTGCGTCCGCCCGGTCTTTGAAGGTCACCGGGGCCATCCGATCCTGCTCCGGGAAGAATTATTTTCAGAAATACTGACATACACCGGTGAAAACGGACTGCGCGGTGCGTTGCGCCAACCGTCTATCGCCGCCCGCACAGCAGAAGTTTCCGTCAGCGATTCCGGCATCATTTTATCCGCAGACACCGTAGATTCCGATACTGAACGCTTCAATAAAAATGAGACACTTCCAATCTACGCCGTCGGAGAATTTCAGCTTTGCCGAGAAATCCCATTTTTCACATCCGAGACAGCCCGGTTTTTGATGCTGATCGAGCATACCGGTTCCATGCAGACCGCGTGCCGGCATATGCAAATTTCTTACAGCAAAGGCTGGAAGACGATCAAGTCCGTGGAAAGTCATCTCGGCTTTTCTCTGCTGCACACAAAAACAGGCGGGGGCGGAGGCGGTTCCTCCTCTCTCACAAAAGAGGGAACGGTATTTTTACAGAATTATCTGCGCGCAGAAGAACAGCTTTCTGCCTATGCCTCAGAACTGTTTCAAGAAATTTTTACCGGACAAAAAACACCTCTTAAAAACCTAGATTAGAGGAAAAGATTTCTAATTAAAAATTTAGATTGGGGAAAAAGATTAACTATTAAAAATTTAGATTGGAGAATCTTATGAAAACTATGAAAGAACTTTTTGAAATCCTTTTAGAACATGGAGAATCCGAAAATGACTGTATGATCGTGACTGTGACAAAAAGTTCCGGCTCTGCTCCCCGCGGCGCCGGCTCCCGCATGATCGTCCTCGCTGACGGAACGTCCCACGGAACGATTGGCGGAGGCTCCATTGAATACGAAGCAACAAAGCAGGCGCTTCTCGGGATCCAAGAGCAGACTTCCTTTTTGAAAGACTTTGTCTTAAGACCAAATGATGCTGCCGATCTCGGAATGGTTTGCGGCGGTCAGATCACTGCCTATTTTCAATATGTCTCCCATGAGAATACAGTCTTTTTAGATCAGTGCCGTTCACTGCTCGCCAACTGGGATCAGGCAAAACAACTCTGGCTCCTCCTCGATCTGACGGAAGAATCCAACTGGACCTCCCAGTATATGACCGATACCATAGACGCCTCGCTGCGCAATTTGACAGATTCTGGATATGCACTTCCAGAAGAGCCGTCCGAATATAGTATTGCCGGCAGGCATTATTACATCGAACCCCTCATCAAAGCCGGAACTGTCTATATCTTTGGAGGCGGACATGTGGCGCAGGAACTTGTTCCGGTACTGACACATTTGGATTTTCGCTGTGTCGTCTTCGATGACCGAAAAGAATTTGCCAACCCAGAACTATTCCCTTCTGCCTGCCGCTGCATCACCGGAAACTTTGAGCAGCTGTCAGATCTGATCGACTTTCATCCGGAAGACTATGTCTGCATTATGACTCGCGGACATCTCTGTGACTACATTGTCCAAAAACAAGTGATGCAGACACCCGTCTCCTACATCGGCATCATGGGAAGCCGACGAAAATGCGAAACACTCCGCGAAAAACTTCTGGCTGACGGATTTACCAAGGAAGAGATTAACCGCTGCAAGTCCCCGATCGGGCTCTCCATCGGCGCGGAGACTCCTGCCGAGATTGCAGTCAGCATCGCAGGCGAACTGATCGCAACACGTGCAAATAACCCGCTTTAATATTATGCTCTAAAAAATTTGGACGTATGAACGACACTATTTCACTTCATACGTCCAGTGGAAGCAATCTTCTAATTTCCCCCACTGGATTCCGGTCAATGTATCATATAACCGCTGTGTGATTTCTCCGGTTTGAAAGTCATTGATGGTAATACTTTCCCCTTTATAATTTAATTTGCCGATTGGGGAAATGACAGCTGCTGTCCCGGTTCCAAAAGCTTCCTGCAGCCTTCCGTTTCTTCCTGCTTCCATTAATTCATCAATTGACAAATGACGCTCTTCTACGACATATCCCCAGGATTTTAACAATTGGATCACGGAATCACGAGTGACTCCCGGTAAAACCGTTCCATCACACGGTGCAGTCACAATTTTTTCATCGATGATAAACATCGCATTCATCGTCCCTACTTCTTCTACATATTTTCTTTCTACTCCATCAAGCCACAATACTTGCGTATACCCTAACTTTTCCGCTTTCACCTGAGCCGCTATACTTGCAGCATAGTTTCCACCACACTTTGCAAATCCTGTACCGCCTTTCGTAGCACGCACGTATTCATCTTCTACATAAATTTTAACCGGATTCACTCCCTCCGGGTAATATGCCCCAACCGGCGAGAGAATGATCATAAATTTATATGCATTGCTTGGGTGTACTCCCACCGCACGTTCCGTTGCAAACATAAACGGGCGAATGTAAAGAGAAGTTCCTTCCGCCGTTGGGATCCAGTCTTTTTCATAAGAGACTAAAGTAGCAATCGCATCCACAAACAGTTCTTCCGGCAATACTTCCATACAAAGACGGCGGTTGGAATTTGCAAACCTTTTCGCATTCATTTCTGGTCTGAATAAAAGTAGCTTTCCTTCTTTTGTCCTATATGCTTTTAATCCCTCAAAGGTTTCCTGCGCATAATGTAAAACCATTGTTGCCGGATCCAGTGAAACTGGTCCATAAGGCTCAATCGTTGCATTATGCCAGCCTTTTTCTTTCGTCCAGTCCATAGTAAACATGTAATCTGTAAAATAGTTTCCAAAACCTAAAGCATTCTCATCCGGCTTTTCTTTTAATTGTTCTGTAGGTATAAATTTCACTTCCATTGTAACTCCTCCTAAAATTATTTAGTTATCAGATTACACCTTTTTCATCTTTTTTGTCAATAACTGTTTGACTTTTTCATCTTTAATATTGATATGTAGTTTAATTTTATTTTATTTTTAAAAATAATTGACACCTTAGTGCTTTTACTGCAATATATACACAACACATGAATACAAATGCAATATCAAGATAACTCTTTTTGCTTTTTCTTCACAAAAAGCTTTCAGTACTGGGACAAAACAAGAAATAAGCAAAAGTTAAACTGCATTTTTATGCAATCTAAGTAGTACTACAAAACAAATCTGTGATTTCGTCTTCGTTTCCTTCCCTTGGGAGTCTAGACGAAGTTTTTTATTTTTATATTCATGCTGTTATCAAAAAGGAAAATGTAAAGGAGGAACTGTATGAATGGATTATTATTATTAGGAATTACGGTCATTGTATTAATCGGAGCTTATCTGCTGTATGGTCGCTACTTAGTAAAAGAATGGGGAATTGATGTAACTGCAAAAACACCCGCAGTAAAAAAAGAGGATGGGGTTGACTATGTCCCTAGCAATAAATGGGAGGTCTTTGCCCATCAGTTTTCTTCTATCGCCGGCGCCGGACCTGTCACCGGTCCTGTAATGGCAATGATGTTTGGCTGGCTGCCTGCATTCTTATGGATTATAGTCGGAGGTATTTTCTTTGGAGCTGTTCAGGATTTTGCCTCTCTTTATACTTCTGTAAAATCAGACGGAAAATCCATCGGTCAGATTATTGAAGTGTATATCGGAAAAACCGGAAGAAAGTTATTTTTCTTATTCTGCTGGTTATTTACATTATTAGTCATTGCAGCTTTTGCAGATATGGTTGCAGGAACTTTTCATGGTTTTAGCGCTGACGGCTCCAAATTGCAACCAAATGCTGCAGCTGCTTCCATTTCTATTCTTTATGTTTTTGTGGCGATTGCATTTGGATTATTCTTACGCAAAACGAAAATCGACGGCTGGAAACAAGCTGTTTTAGGAATCGTACTAATTGTCGCTATGCTTGCAGCAGGAATTGCTTTTCCTGTTTATCTGCAAAAGCAAAGCTGGTTATATTTAGTGTTTGTTTATATTTTCTTCGCAAGTGTCACCCCTATGTGGCTCTTAAAACAACCGCGTGACTATTTGACTACCTTCTTATTTGTAGGAATGATCATTGCAGCTGTCATCGGAGTTGTGATTTCAAATCCTACGATCTCAACACCGGTCTTCACCGGTTTTGTCTCTGAGAGTGGAAGTTATTTATTTCCAACACTGTTTGTCACCATTGCCTGCGGTGCAGTAAGCGGATTCCATTCTTTAGTATCAAGCGAGACGAGCAGCAAACAGATTCGAAATGAAAAAGACATGCTGCAAGTGGGCTACGGCAGTATGCTTCTGGAATCTCTGTTAGCTGTATTAGTAATTGTAATTGTAGGCTCTTTGACAAATTTAGCCGACACCGGTGTATTAAATAATGATCTGGCCGCTATGGCATTGGCAGACACTGCTACTCCTTTTACGAAATTCTCCGTAGGGGTAACGGGATTGATTAGTAAGCTTGGAATGCCTCAAGAATGGGGATTATGCATCATGACTATGTTCGTTTCTGCTTTGGCTTTAACTTCCTTAGATGCTGTTGCACGTATCGGAAGACTCTCTTTTCAGGAATTATTTGAAATCGAAGAAGGCAAAGCAGTTTCACCGGCTGTAAAAGTTCTGACAAACAAATACTTTGCAACAATCATCACACTGGCCGGCGGATATCTGTTAAGCTTAGGTGGATATAATAACATCTGGCCACTGTTTGGTTCTGCAAATCAGTTATTAGCCGCTATGGTATTGATTTCTTTATCTGTGTTCTTAAAAGTGACAGGCAGAAAGGGATTCATGTTATACGCACCAATGACAATGATGTTAGTTGTGACCATGACATCCTTAGGAATGAGCGTTTACTCCATCTGCAAAAAAATATTCGTAACCGGAGGATTTGCCTTCTTAACAGATGGATTACAATTATTCTTTGCTCTTTTACTCATGGGACTTGGCTTGTTGATTGCATTATCTTCCGGCAAAAAACTTGTGGAGCGCAAACCTCAACCGAACCGTGATTCGCTTGTCCGAGAATAAAAATCTTCTGTTGTGAAAAAGCAGGAATTGCCCTTTAAGACAACTCCTGCTTTTTTCAATCGATTAAACTTCCCACATATGGAAATCCACCCGTCACATTTCCTTTTTCTATCTATCCTCTCACCTTTATCTATTTAAAATTTTCAGAATCATATCTGCGCTTCCCACATTATACCCTGCAACACCATAGATTCCTCTCATTTCCTGATCGACAATGACAATCAGCGGCAGTTTGCCCGGCTCCAGATACATCCTTCTTGCCAGCGTCTCCATATCTGCTCCAAAGTCGTCTACAAGAAACTGGGCATGTTCCAGTTCTGCGAGTGTTTTCGCAAGCGTCGGATCCTTTTTCACTTCCATATCCCGGACTACAAAATACAGATTCGCAAGCAGTTGATTATATGCCTCACTCCTCTGTCGGATCTCATTTAAAAGATGTTCGGTCGGCTCTTTTCCTTCCTCCAACCAGAGGAAGAGCCCTTCCTTTTCGTTTACCAGTTCCGAAAGATGGCATTGCATTCCGTCTTCTTTCTGCACCGTAAAGTCTGTGATTGCATTCTCTTCCAGCATGTCTTTGACATCTGCCTCCTTCTGTTCGAGAACAATATGCCGTTTTTCCCCTTCTTTCAATACAAACACAAACTGTTTGGCAAACACATTTCCATTTGGCAGACGGTTCGCTGTGAGAATCTTATACCGTCCCGGGAACAAAGGGATCTCCCCATAGACTGGAAGCCCGCTCTCATCACTCAGCCGCAATGTCTGGTATTTCGTTCCATCAAATTTCGCAATCGTCCAGTTTTGATAGTATGTCCATGTCTTTCCTTCCTGCTGCTCGACAACAATCCCTGCTGTCCGCACTTCCGACTGTCCTTCATACTCTTCCAATGCCACAAATGCACCATCTTTCCACACTTCCAGTATCCGATCAGATGGATTCAGACGGGCAGGGATTCCAAGTGTTCTTAATATCTGCACACTTACTACCCGTTTGGTCAGTGCACTTCCATATCCGGTGGTGAGTGCGCCCTGTGCAGAAGTGATCAGATTTCCATACTCTAACTGCTCATCGGATTTCAGATGTGCACAGACAAATTCCCACACATACTTTGGCTCCTCCGCCATCTTCTGCCTCTCTTTCTCCGAGAGCCATGACAGCAGAAACCTTCGGAATGGACGAATCATCTCATTATCCACGCGCGGACATAAGATATACGGTACAAATAACTCTTTGTCCCATTTTCCTGCAAAGGCTGCCGCCTGCCTGCAATGTTCTTCTAAACTATCTGCGGTAATATCCAGATAATCTTTCTCCCGAAGACTATTTAACAGCTCCATCTTGAGTGCAGGTTCCATCTCCTTTTCAAGAAATTTTGCAATCTCTCTCTGATTTCCACACGCAAGCTTCATAATCTCCACTGCACGCGCCCGAAACCGCTCCGGCATACATTCGGTTGCCTTTACCGCCACATCTTCATCATAAAAAGCCGCTTCCTTTGCCATGCGTTTTTTTGTCGCTTTTCTGCTTTTTTCTCTTCCAAACAAAATTTCTTCTTCCGACTGCACGCAACGATTGACTGGAGAATCTTTCGGAGCGGTCACGATCATCTCCGTCCATACATCTAGCTGACAGTCTGTCTGCCCCAGTCTCAGTATACAGCTGTGCTGCTTTGCCACATCTACGAGTTGTTCCGCATAGGCTCCATCCTTGTATGCAGTCACCTGCAAAGTGCCAAATCCAGTCTCCAGCACCTTCTTTCCCTTTGCATCTGCACGGGCACAGGCAATTTCTCCAAACTCTGCATAGTTCAACACCTCAAAGCGGATCTCTGCTCCCGAAGCCGGAGTACCGTCAGCATTGAGCACCGTCACTTCCACATTGGTCATTTTTGCATACGTTTTCAACTGATTAGCCACAAGAGCCATACCTGTTCGTCCGACCAGCTCTTCCTTCGGTCTGACCGGGAGCAGCCAGCGGGAATGTACCATCATTGCCCGGGAGGATGCATTCGTGAACCATCCCTTATTCAGAACTTCCTCCGGCTCACATGCTCCCAGAAACTTCCACATGCCATCGCTCCAGACTTCCACCCACGCATGATTATCATCACAGTGAGACCAAAGCGGAACATACACCTGCCTTGCCGGAATCCCGACACTTCGGAACACGGATACTGCAAAGGTGGACTCCTCCCCACATCTGCCATATGCGGAACGGTACACGCACTCTGCACTTGCAGTTCTGTCATCTGTCGTGCGATACGTCGCCTCCTCGGCACACCAGTAATTGATCTCTAAAATCGCCTTCTCCATCGAAAGCCCCTCAATCCTCTTATGCAACTTTTCATAGAAAAACGGCCGACACGGTGTCAGATCTTCACTATTTACTCGATGGTGGAGTATATAGCCCGCAAAAACCTCCTCCGGAATCGTTCCCGCAAACGGACCTGCCTCCCATAAAAACACTCCATGCTTTGCATAAGATAAAAACAATTCCGCCTCATAATCTGCCGCATCACTGACCGGCATCGAAGCATAAAGACATTTCAGCGCCTCTGCCTCATCGTCACTGCATTTGGAAAGGGCAGTCTCCACCTCTGTTCTCCTCTCTCCAAGACGGTTCAGCTGCGCTTCAAAGCTACGCTCTATCTCCTTCACAAATTTTTGTGTAAACATATCGTTTCCCCACCTCTCTTTCATCTGTTTTTACCTGCTCTTTTTTCATTATAGCACCTCATTTTATAACTCAACAAGATACTTCTTTAAAGTTTAAAGCACTTTTCCCCATATGCAAATAAGGCTGCCATCCTGCATTTTCTGCAAGGATGACAGCCTCATCTTATTTTATTGTAGTGTTTTCACAATACAATTATTTTAAGTTAACTTCAGCACCTTCTGCTTCTAATTTAGCTTTGATTTCTTCAGCTTCTGCTTTAGAAACGCCTTCTTTAACTACCTTAGGAGCTCCGTCTACTACTTCTTTAGCTTCTTTTAATCCAAGTCCTGTGATTTCACGAACAACTTTGATTACTTTAACTTTAGATGCTCCAGCAGAAACTAATTCTACGTCGAACTCATCTTTCTCTTCTGCTGCTCCAGCTCCGTCTCCAGCTGCTGCTGCAACTACAACACCTGCTGCTGCAGATACACCAAATTCTTCTTCACATGCTTTTACTAATTCGTTTAATTCTAATACTGATAATTCTTTGATCGCTTCGATCATTTCAGCTGTTGTTAATTTTGCCATTTTACTTACCTCCATAAAATTTGCTTTATTTTCGTTTTTTGATTTTTATAGATTATTCAGCTGTTACTTCAGCTGCTTCCTCTGCTGCCGCTTCTACAACTTCGCCATCTTTTTCAGCGATTTGTTTAATAACACGAGCAAAGTTTGTAATTGGTGACTGAATGCTTCCAAGGAATTTGGAAAGTAATTCGTCTCTTGAAGGAATCTTCGCTAACTCGTTTAAAGCTGCGCTGTCATAAACAGTTCCTTCTACTACACCAGCTTTTAATTCTAATGCTTTTGCGTCTTTTGCAAATTTGCAAAGAATTCTTGCCGGAGCTGTTGCATCGTCTTTAGAAATTGCGATCGCGCTTGGTCCTTCTAAGTAAGAATCAAGTTCAGCGAACTCTGTTCCCTCGAATGCTCTTCTCATCATTGTGTTCTTGCAGACTTTGTAGATTACACCAGCTTCTCTTAACTGTTTACGTAACTCAGTATCTTCTGCTACTGTTAATCCACGATAATCAACTAAAACTGCTGACTGAGCACCCTGGATGTCTTCCGCGATAGCCTGTACGATCGGTTGTTTTAACTCAACTTTTGCCATGAATGGTATACCTCCTTATAGATTTATACCGCCGATATAAAAACCTCTCTGTCAAAAGACAGAGAGGCTAGAAAATTCATATTTAGAATTTACATCTCCTCGGTAGGCGTTTTCTCCTTATGCCTTACGGCACCTACTGTCTTCGGCAGTTATTGCTCTGCTATTATAGCATCTTTATATATTTGATGTCAATAACAAATTAAGCTAATTTTGCTGGGTTTACTTTTACACCAGGTCCCATTGTAGAAGTAAGAGTCACGCTCTTTAAGTACTGTCCCTTAACTGCTGCTGGTTTTGCTTTGTTGATTGCATCAATAAGCGTCTGGAAGTTGTCCGCTAACTGTTCTTCTGTGAAAGAAGCTTTTCCTAATGGCACATGGATAATGTTTGTTTTATCTAATCTGTACTCGATTTTACCGGCTTTGATATCTGCGATTGCTTTTGTAACGTCCATTGTTACTGTACCAGCCTTCGGGTTTGGCATTAAACCTTTTGGTCCAAGTACACGTCCTAAACGTCCTACAACACCCATCATGTCTGGTGTAGCAACTACAACATCAAAATCAAACCATCCTTCGTTCTGGATTCTTGGGATTAAATCCTCTGCTCCAACGTAATCTGCTCCAGCTGCTTTTGCTTCTTCTGCTTTTGCGTCTTTTGCAAATACTAAGATACGAACTTTTTTACCTGTTCCGTGTGGTAATACAACCGCACCACGGATCTGCTGGTCAGCGTGACGTCCGTCACATCCAGTTCTGATGTGTGCTTCGATTGTCTCATCGAATTTTGCTACTGCAGATTTTTTCACTAATGCTACTGCTTCTTCTTTGTCGTAGAGATTTCCTCTCTCGATCAACTTAGCAGCCTCAATATATTTTTTTCCTCTTTTCATATTAAATAACCTCCTAGTGGTAGTATCGGGAGCTAGCCCTCCCACATTAACTGTTTACAATCTTCTTATTCTTCTACTTTAACACCCATACTTCTGCAAGTTCCAGCTACCATGCTCATAGCAGCTTCGATTGTTGCAGCATTTAAGTCTGGCATTTTTGTCTCAGCGATCTGTCTTAACTGTTCCTGAGTAATTGTAGCAACTTTGTTCTTGTTCGGTACACCTGAACCAGATTTGATGTTACATGCTTTTTTGATCAATACTGCTGCCGGTGGTGTCTTTGTTACGAAGCTGAAGCTTCTGTCATTGTAAACTGTGATCACAACAGGAATGATAAGGTCTCCCTGATCTGCTGTTCTTGCGTTGAACTGTTTTGTAAATTCAACGATGTTTACACCGTGCTGACCAAGAGCTGGACCAACCGGTGGTGCTGGTGTTGCCTTTCCTGCTGGAATCTGTAATTTAATATAACCTTGAACTTTTTTTGCCATTTTTCAGTACCTCCTTGTGGTATTCGCGGGGATTTCCCTCCCACTCGATTTGTTAAGTGATAGTCTTTGTTCCGTTCCAAAGACCATATCTTATTGTTACATCTTTTTAACTTCTGTGAAACTTAATTCGACTGGTGTTTCACGACCAAACAATTCAACATTGATTGTCAAACTCTGTTTTGCTGGGTTTACTGTCTGAACTGCTCCGACTGTTCCTTCCCATGCTCCGGCAACAACAGTGATTGTATCGCCTTCCTCAAAATCAACGACAATGCTTTCACTCTGGATTCCGAGCGGCAGCATTTCCTCTTCTGTGAGCGGAACCGGCTTAGATCCCGGTCCTACAAATCCTGTCACGCCTCGTGTATTTCTTACGACATACCATGTGTCATCATTCATAATCATGTGAATCATAACATATCCAGGGAACATCTTCTTCTGAACCGCTTTCTCGGCACCGTTCTTCAGCTCGATCACTTCCTGCATCGGAACACGGACTTCAAGAATCTGGTCCTCCAGATGTCTGTTTTCGATTGTCTTATCAATGTTGGCTTTCACCTTGTTTTCATACCCGGAATAGGTATGAACTACATACCATTTTGCCTCTGACATAAAATCACCTTTCATTATTGCTAACAGTTCACATATCCGTTCCTATTTCACCAATAAATCAATACCGTATTTTACGATAACATCGATAACTGAAATCAATGCCCCTAAAAAAACGGACACTGAAACGACTGCTGCCGTTTGTTTCGCAAGTGTTTTCTTGTCTGGCCAAATAACTTTCTTAAACTCAGATTTCATGCCTTGAAACCAGCTTGTCTTCTGAGCTTTTTTCTCGGATTTTTTCTTATCCTTAGTTTTTTCGCCCATAACATTCACTTCCTTTCAACGACTATTTCGTTTCTTTGTGTAATGTGTGTGATTTGCAGAACTTACAGTATTTTTTTGTTTCCATGCGTTCCGGATGAGATTTCTTATCCTTTGTCATGTTGTAATTACGTTGTTTACATTCTGTACATTCCAATGTGATTCTTGTGCGCACAACTTCCACCTCGCTTTTTTTAAATTGAATTCTGTGTTACATGGTAGTTTGCGAGACTACCCAAATTTAGGCATAAAAAAAAGACCTACTTCCATTCGCCAGTATAGCTTACCATGCACCCTGCGGATTTGTCAAGTTTTTTTACTTGATTTTCCGCAGGATATACTGAAGTGGTCTAAAAAAAATAAGAACTGTGATAAAATTGCCGATTCCATGCAAAATGTCAAACGGAATCCCGCTGATCCACCATGCAATTCCGGCTCCAATTCCTCCTGTCACTGCATACGGAACCGCACACAGCATGCCGAACGCCAGTCCGAAAAATCCACTCAGAACCGCCCACAGAAGCAGGCTGTTGTTCTTTCTGAATATCCGCACAAGCAGATATAAAATCGTCCACACATACAGATACATGATCCACCACACCCCGAAGCCATAGAGGATTCCCTCCAGAAGCGCAAACAGATAGATGATCACTACTGTACGTTTTTCAAATACAAGTGTATAAAGAATAATCAGAAGTGATACAAACTCGATATTTGGCAGGAAAGAAAAGGCGACCTGGACTATGACCAGAATCGCCGCAAGAAATGCATTTCCAACAAGCTCTCTTGTTTTCATTACTATTCTCCTACTGTATACGCAATCTCAAATGCATCTCCGTCCGCTACCGGTTGCTCCGAAATCCCGTAATTGCAGTATTCACCGTTGACAGAAAAGCCCCAGTAGGCACCGTCTTTCTCAAACACGGCTTCCTCACCGTTTACCGTATCTACCATAAGACCATACTCACTGTCTTCCCCTGAATAAGTAAGCCCTTCTTCTTTTGCGTCATCCATCGCCTGCTGAAGATATTCTGCATCTGTCTTGATCTGATACTCTTTCTTTTCTCCATCTTTATTTACAACTGTGATCGTCACCGACTTGCTTCCTTCCTGTGCCTGCGGCCGGAACATCATGTAAGCTCCTGCAAGTAAAGCGATCACAACTACAAAGACTGCAAGGGCAATCCATATTTTTTTATTCTTTTTATCTTTCATCTTTTTTTCCTCCTTTTGAAACTGCTTCATCTTAACATTTTCAAAAGCTTCCGTCAATCCTCTTTCTCTGCCACCACAACACCGAATCTATGCTACATTTCTCCAAATTCCAAATGCACACAAAAAAATCGTATACACAACTAACAGCTTTTCATTCCATCCTGGCATCTTTTTCCCTCTTTTTACCCGGATCCACTCTGCAGCAAGTTCTCCCAGAAGAAACGGACTTGTCACAAACAAAAATGGATTTGCCCGAAAAGCCCCCACAAAATCCTGCTCAGAAATACATAAAATCAGGGTGGTTATCCCACATCCCGGACAATACCACCCTGTGATCTTACGAAATATGCACGGAATCCCGATCCCTGTCACCTTCAGCCAACAAAAATAGATCACTCCGACTGCCAGCACGGTCCATATTGTCCCTGCTTTTTTCTTCATCTTGCTCTTTTCCTAAACCGTTCCTAATTTCCCACCTTCTTATTGACCGTATCCTGGATCAGGCACAAGTCAACAATGCTCAATCCTAAAATAGCAATGACAATATAGAGGATACCGGAACTTGAATTCACTCCTTTGATCTTATCGCCGCGCTCTCCCATCTTATACAGCCAGTAAAACTCATAGATTCCACATGTGACGATAGAAAGTAAGATTACCATTCCGCTGGAAGTTGCATTCGGCTCTCCGGCAAGCTGATTGATCTCATCATTTAATTTAATGATCCAGTATAATCCATAAAGTCCACATGTGACAATCGTCAAAATGACACTTAGCGGAATACTTCTTCTCTCAATCCCATAACTGCCTCCTCCGTAAGGTCCCGGCATCTGACCATAACCTGCGGCATTATTATTCTGAAAGCCATTATTCTGGCAGTTCATATTTTGCCCGTTCTGTCCAGACCGATTTTGGCCATACGTTTCCTGAGACTGATGACTGCTGTTGTAGTTGTTCCATGGATTCTGCTCCTGCTGTGCATTCGCACTATCTTCCGCACTCGCACCGCAATATACACAGAACTTCATTTCCTCTTCCAATTGTGCACCGCATTGCTGACAATATTTCATAGTAATCCCTCCTCATAAAAATATGGTTTCATTTTATCATACTCCTCCCCATTTTTCTACAAAGTCTGCTGATTTTTTTCATGCAACACATGTTTCTTGTCACATAGAATCCCATAGTGATTCCCATGAAAAAAAGCCCTACACCACAACTGGCATAAGACTTTTTCTTTCATGACATTACTTATACTTTTACTTTAACTACAATTTTCTTCACCTGGCATGCTCCGTTTTTTGTCATTCTCCGTGGTGCATGACCATCCTCCGGAGGTACGATCGCAAAATCTCCTGCTTTTAAGACGATGGAGCCGCTCTGATCCGGCTCTTCATAGAAAATCAGATCTCTCTCTTCGTCATATTTCATCGCAGGAGTCAGATTATCCAAAGGCTCATAACCGAAGACTTCCTCCCCCTCTGCGACATATTGAATATCGAAATACTTGCGATGTGCTTCAAACGGACAGTCTTCCGGTGTCATTGTCGTATAGCTCTGCACGTTTGCATAGATCTCTTCCCCGTCGATCGGAACGTTCCCGACAGGCAGTGCCAGAAGATCTGTCTCTCTCAGAAAGCAGAATGCCTTCTGAAATTTTTCGTCAAGATAATTATATTTTTCAGCGTATTTCATTGTTGTTGTCAGCATGATTTGCCCCCCTGTCTGTCCGGCTCTCAGTCCAGACAAATATTCTTGTTTTCTCTTTTTTCCTGCAGTTTCTGCTCTTCTGCCCGCAGACTGCACACTTCCTCGTACAGCCCCCACGCAGCATTTTGATCATAAGCATACACAAGCAGAACATCGAGCATATAAGGCGATACCTCGATCCCTGTCATCTGTGCCGCAAATGCCATTGCCGCAATCTCAGACAGGCAGACGATCGACGAACGGTTGGAAAACGGACGGCGCCACAGCTCTACCTTCTCTGTGCGGGTATAGATTTCTTTTTCATACCGCTCCTCTACCGCATGAAAGAGCTCATGGGAAAGCAGTACCGAGGTCAGTTTTTCTGCCTCTAAGAGCGGACAGCCGCACACTTTGTAGATACGCTGTGCCTTTGCGATACAGTCTGTAAAGATTGTGATTTCATCCGGCTGGACAAACTGTGCAAACAACACGATTCCGCCTCCTGTCGGTGTCTTTTTCTTTAAGACTTTCATTCCCATCCGTTCTGCCAGAAGTTTCGGATCGTTTGTCCCATACTCTTTGGCAACTTTATCTGCCCATTCTCTTCCACAGGCATTGGCTTTTGCGATATAATGGCATTTCTGCTCTCTTGTAAATCTTCCTTCCAGTGGTTCCCGTGCAAAGGCATACATTCCCCAGACTGTTTCTGATATCTCTGACAATTCCTCTGCCATCTGCTCCGGTTCCACCTGAGGATACTGCGGAACCACATAAGAAGTGCCTTTTAAGGAAAATGCATCTACCAAACGATTCCACTTTTCTTTTTTTCTGCTTCCTTCCATATAAAAGGCACCCCTTTCTCTTTTACAAACTGTTCTTTGCTCCCACGATGATCACATCCTCTCCCGGATTGATCATCTGCATCTCTACTTCCATCAGCATCATGATCTTATCCAGGTCAATAGAACCTGCAAAGTCCATGACTCTCGCACCGGCGCAAATATAATAATCCGGTCTTAAGATTGCATCCTGCTGATAAATGGCCAGTTCCTCCCAGAGCTGAGAAACAATATTACGATAACTTCCTGCCTTGCACAACACTGCTTTTGCATCATTTCTCTGCACTTTGATAAATCCTTTTTTATCGAGGATACGGACTGGATGTTTTCCTTTTCGTTCCATCCCAAATACATAGAAGTTCTTTGTCGCACATTCTTCTTTGACTTCTGATTTGGATGCTTTTAAATCTTCTGCCGCAAGCTCGCATGCTTCCTTTGGCGTACACTCTTTCAATAAGTCTGTTGTCTTCACTTCTGTAGATCCAAGTGCGATTGCAGTCAGTTTCGATGTCTGCGGATCAATTTCAATGTGGACATCCACACTGTCGGCTGCCGCACCGCTTTCTACCGCCTTGTCGATTGCTTCCGCCTTGATGGAGCGGATATCTTCCGGTGTCGGATTTGGCACAACACGCTCTACAACATCACGCACCATCGCGAGCGCAACACCAATAGAAGAAATTACTTCCGCATTTTCCGGAATCGAGTAACGAAGTCCCATTTTATCTGAACAGAACCCGATCAGAGATGCGGCACCTCCGCCGACTCCGACAAGACTGATCTGATCTTTTTCCAAACGATATTTTTCTGCCAGATCCATGATGATCGGCTGAATCTTTTCGTAAGCTCTTGTCAGGATCTGTGTTGCGACTTCTTCCACTGTTTTTCCCATGTAATCCGCAAGCGGTTGCATTGCTTTTCTTGCTGCATTGGCATTTCCATATGCAAAATATTCCGGCTTGATCAATCCAAGGACATTTGCCGCACAAGTATTTGTGATTGTGATCCGTTTCCCGCTCTTCAATTCGATTGCCACATAGTCATCCGGATCTCCTTCCTTTGGGCTGAAGAAGACAACTTTCGGATCTACGATTTCTTCTTCCGGAGTAAATACAGCATAATCCATCCCTGCGATATGCGCCGAACGTGGCCCTACATCTTTGATACCGCCTCTATCCGCACGCACCATACTTCCACCTGCTACACCGAGCACGCGCACATCCAGACTGCTGATATAAGTTCTGTGTCCTCCTACAACGGAATAATCGATGGCAGGACGTCCGTCTTTGATGACACCGATATTCGTTGTCGTACCACCTACTTCAAAATATACACCGTTAGAAGCGCGCAGATACATCAGACTTCCCATCACAGAGGCTGCCGGTCCGGAAAGCATCGTCAGTACCGGACGTTTCTTCATCTCGCTGATCTCCATAACACCGCCGTCACCTCTCATGATCATAAGAGGCACTTCCACACCTGCGCTTCTGACACTCTGCTCTGTAGAATTAGCAGTGTTCAGCATTTTCGGCAGGATAGAAGCATTGATCGCAGCTGTCCGTGTACGGCGTGTAAGTCCGTAAAGCTTTGTGATCTCACTTGCCGCCGTCGCTTCGAGCCCCATATTTTTCGCAATCGCACAGATCCCTGTCTCATTTTCCATATCGTCTACACCGTAAGATTCACTGGAAACAATTACCTGCGCCCCTTCTCCTACGAGAGATTTGATCGTATCTGTCACAAGTTGGTCAGACAGTTTCTCATCACAAATGAAGCGATTGTGCAGATGGATAAATCTTCCGGACCCTAGATTGATGTCTTTCATATTTGTCTGTGCTTTTGCAAGCCATCCTCCTACCCCTTTCGGTCCGACTCCGACTACACCTACATGCGCCACATCACCCTCGATCAACGCATTGGTTGCCTGCGTCGTAGAGTGGGCAACGAAGATAACATCTTTCGGATCGATCTGGTTTTCTTTCAGACAATTTTGAAATGCCTGAACAACACCGGCTGCCACACCTGCTTTGTCATCGTGCGATGTTTTCACGGAAGATTTTCCGATGATCTGATGTGTTGCATTGTCGATCGCAACTGCCTTTGTATGGGTTCCGCCGACATCTATTCCCATGCGTACTTTTCTATTACTCATTTTCACCCTCTCCTTAACCAAACATGATATATGTGATTGCCTGCATAATTGCGCAGATGATCCATGCAACCGGCAATGCCTTCTTCAAATGTTCTCTTGTAGAAACTTTTGCATAGCTTACACCCCATGCGATCCAGCTCTGTGTCATACAGATTGATACATTCATCGTGATCGAAGGAATGACCATCAGTGCATACAGATATGGAGTGGAAAATCCGATTCCTTTTAAAATTCCGAGCGTAGCTGCCCCACATCCAAATAAGGTAAACGGTCCACGGAACAATCCAAGCGGTGCCAGTACTGCAAATGCGATGCTGATGATTAGTGTGTTGTTCGGAATAACATTTCCAAGCAGTGCATTGAAATACGGAACACAAAGTTCTGCTGCTTTGTTGAACATCGGAATCATCAGAAGAAATCCTACAAGCGGAGCAGTGTCTACTACACCGTCATAGAAATCTTTATTCAGCACACGGCATGCCCCGCGGAATGTCTTTAATCTTCCACAGATGATCAGTGCGTAGAAACTTCCTATAATAAATCCAAGAATGATCGGCACATTGAGAATAACAAGCAGAAGCACCGGAAGAATCGGAGCGATCAGAGCCGGTGTCGGCACATATCCCGGACGGGCTTTTCTCGCCGCCGAAGCACTCCACGCATGTACTGTCTTTTTCTTTCTCAGTGTAAATGCACACATTGTGATTACTAGAACAAGCTGTACTGCAAGGCCGATCACCGCCCATCTTAAGCGTGCAGGATCATCGTATGTGATCAGTTGTTTTCCATCCTCCCCGAGGAAGAATGCGAGGAACTGACCAGAAAGCACCGGGTTTAAATACATTCCTGCACCGACACTCATCATGAACGAACCGATGGAAAGTGTTTTCGGAATTCCAAGACTCATAAGGATCGGAAGAATGATCACACCGATTGCAACTACTGCACCTGCTCCGAATAATGTAGAGAAGATGGCTGTTGTCACTGTGGACAGAAGCACGCAAATAACAATCGGTTTATCTCCGCCAAGCTCTACGGCTTTTCGAATCAATGCATCCGCAATTCCAGTCTCTAACAGCACACGTCCAAACCATGCGCCGAACACAACGTTTACAAGTACACTTCCCCATCCTTCTGGTCCTGACTGGAAGACTTTCGTGATCGCATCTACAAAAGAAATATCCGTCACTCCCGGGTAAGCCGCTATAAAATCAGGATTTGTTGCAAATGTATTTCCAATGAGTGGGAGAACTGTCCAGATGACTCCCATAATGAGCATACCCATCATCAAATTTCCGCCGCGAACCGCGTAGACTGCCAGTCCGACAAATGAGATGAGTAGCAAAATACCAATGATATATTCCATAACTTTTCCTCCTAGTATCTGTCACTTTACATTTTCAGAACAGATTCCCATACTTCCTCAATAACTGGGATTCCATGTTCTTTGTTGTCACGAATGCTGTTCAATTCCAGTTCGCCCGGATAGAAGACTTCTCCGCCTTCGGTAACCGGCTCTGAAGATTTGATATCTGCAAGAATCTCATCCACAATCTTATCTGTCTCTTCTGCTGTCTGGAATTTTGTCGGATCAACTGCGATCATAATCTGTGTCAGCCCGACTTCGTCTCCGAATGTTCCGATTTTCTGTACTGAATTTCCATTTGTCAGAACCGTCGCAATCAAATCTAACATAATAGAAAGTCCACTTCCCTTCCAATATCCCATCGGAAGTACGCGCCATGTTTTCTCAATCTCTGCCGGATCTGTTGTGAGTTCTCCCTTTGTGTCATATCCACCCGGAACCGGAAGCTGCACACCGCGCAGACGACAGTCTTCAATCTTTCCGTAAGAGAACTGTGACACGGCACAGTCTACCATTGCATGTTCTCCATTCGAGCGAGGAACTGCCATGATCAGCGGATTATTTCCGATCTTTCTGTCTGCTCCACCCCATGCAGGCATATTCGGCATTGTGTTAGACCAGCAGATTCCGATGCATCCGTTCTCCGCTGCCAGCCATCCATAAGTGCCGCCTCTCATCCAGTGATTGTTATTTCCAAGAGCAACACATCCGATTCCATATTCTTTTGCAAGTTCACATGCTCGGTCCATTGCACGCTTTGCATTCAGCGGACCAAACCCACGATGTCCATCCCATCGCTCAATTGCACCCATACTCATCTCGCATGTTGCGCGCGCATCTGGATCGATCTCTCCTTTTTCCAGATAACTTACGACACGCGGAAAGCGATTGAGTCCGTGAGAAAACACACCAGCCAGACTATTCTGTGCAAAAATCACTGCTGCACTCTCTGCATCCTCTCTCCGAAATCCTTTTTTCTCTAATACACGTGCAAATTCCTGCACCATCACATCATATTGAACTCTCATTATGTGATCTCCTTTCAACTTTCTGAAACATTTTGCCTTTTACAATTGTCAATTTCAAAACAAACTAATTATTTTTTGAAACTTTATAAAAGCGCTTTCTTTATTTTTCATTATAGTTATCTATCATATTTTGTCAATATATGTGATAAAAAACAACTATTTTCGTCATTTTGTCTATTTTTTGTATTTATTTTAGTGCAAAATAACGATTTATTTTTAACGTTTATTATGTTCTTGAAAGGTTTTTAAATCACTTTTAAGAAAGGGCTTTCACAATATCTTGTTCTACATCAGGAATTTGTCGCACCAATGGCATTCTCAAAGATATTCGAAAACAAAGAATTTACATAACTAGTACATTCATGGTAAACTTTTATAAACTATCGCTGTCACAGAAACTGTCTACAGGCAACAACCTGCCATGCAGCGAACAGAAAGGAGACTACTATATGAAACTTGTATTTTTAGATGCGAAGACAATCGGCGATGATCTTGACCTCTCCCAGTTTGACCAGTTCGGAGAGGTTGTCAAATACTCTTTTTCTACTCCGGAGGAAGTTCCCGGGCGCGTTTTGGATGCCGATGTGATTATTGTAAATAAGATCCTGATCAACGAGGCTTCGATTGGAACTGCAAAAAAGCTTAAATTAGTCTGTGTAACAGCTACTGGCACGAACAATCTTGATAAAGAGTATTTAGACAAACGTGGCATTGCATGGCGGAATGTTGCCGGATACTCTACGGAATCGGTTGCACAGCACACCTTTGCCATGCTGTTTTATCTTCTGGAACATTTGAGATATTATGACGATTATGTCAAAAATGACCATTATACAAATGATACGATCTTCACACATTTTGAGAAGACCTTTTATGAACTGAAAGGCAAGACATGGGGAATCATTGGTCTTGGAAATATTGGTCGAAGAGTTGCCTCCATTGCAACCGCATTCGGAGCAAACGTGATTTACTCTTCACCTTCAGGCGCGGCTCCTCAAGAAGGTTTTCATCAAGTTTCCCTTGATCTGCTCCTTGAGACTGCCGACATTGTATCCGTACATGCACCGTTAAATAAGTATACGGAAAATCTCATCGATTTTTCGGCATTTCGAAAAATGAAGAAAAGCGCTATTTTCTTAAATCTTGGTCGCGGTCCGATCGTCGTGGAGAAAGATTTGAAACGGGCACTGGAAACAGACGAAATACGAGCTGCCGGTCTAGACGTCCTGTCTGAAGAGCCCATGTGCACAGACAATCCGCTCCGCGGCTTTTCTGACAGTAACCGCCTTCTTATTACACCTCATATCGCATGGGCAAGTATCGAAGCGAGGACAAAATTAATGAACATTATTGCAGAACAGATCAAAGAGTTCTTCAGCCTATAAGGCCTGAAGAACTCAGACTGTCTTTCCCGCTACAAGTTCCGGCTGGATTGTGCAGGAAGAATATGCATCTGTCTTCTCGATCAGACTTGTCAAAAGCTGCACACTGAACATCGCTACAAGTTCCGGTTTATTGTCGATCGTTGTAAGTGTCGGCTCACAGATCCTTGCATATTCTGAATTATTGTACCCTGTCACAGCCACGTCTTCCGGAATCCGGTAACCTTCCTGCAAAAGTGCTTTCACTGCACCTGCCGCTGTAATATCTTCTCCACAGACCAATGCTGAGAATTTCTTTCCGCTTTGGATCAGCTCTCTGACTGCCCGCATTCCGCCTTCTAGATCAGATGTTGTATGTAATACCTTCTTCTTTGCCTCAGCAATTCCGGCACGCTGCAGTGTATCGACAAATCCTTCCCATTTGAGCCGGGCACTGACGGTATCCATATCCTTTACATAATAGATAGCTCTGTGTCCTTTTTTGAGCAATTCATTTACCGCAAGTGCAATTCCATACTTATCGTCTACGAGAACCGAATAGGAATTAGCCATTTCCAGCTTTCCATTTGCCAAAACAACCGGAACCGTCCGCAGAAGCTTTTTAATTTCTGGTTTCTTACAGATCGTATTAAACACAGATCCGACTAGAACGATTCCATCTACCTTTTTCTCCAACATCGTCTGCAGATATTTCTCTGTCTCCTCTGCCTCTCCACCTGTATTGCAGAGAGTAACCTCATATCCTCTGTGACTTAATTCCCGCTCAATCGTGTATGCCGTCCGAGCATAGTGCGGCACACGAATATCCACCGTAAGCACTGCAACCGTACGCATAGACTTACTGACCATGCCTCGTGCAATGGCACTTGGTGTATAGTGATTGCGTTCAAGTACCTCCTCTACTCGCTCTCTCGTCGCAGGATTTACGTTGCCCTTATGATTGAGCACTCTCGACACCGTAGAGATTGAGACTCCTGCTTCTTTTGCTATATCATAAATGTTCATGTTTCTTGATTCCATTTCCTCTCCTTATTACATTTCCCCGTGAAAGGGCTTTCTAAAAGCATACGAGATAAAGTACATACTTGTCAAGGTATTCTCTTGCTATTACACTACAAGCACATAGATGTTTTTATTCTCATTTGCCTATATCGTTTTAAGACTTTAACACACAGAATACGAGTCTGTCCAAAATCCATGATACGGTACTTAGAACCCCAAAAACGTCCAAAAGCTTGTAAACACACAAGCCTCTTGGACGTTTTGTTTCTTCTCAATCGTCAATAATTAAATTAATGGTATTATAGAACCCTCTACATTTTGAGTTTCGTCTTCTTTTTCCCCTGAACCAGCTCGGATCCAATCGCACCTACAACGATAATGACCGCCCCGATCATCTGCAAAATAGTCAGGTGCTCATGGAACACAAGGAATCCAACCAATGTCCCTACAACAACTTCCAGTGCAGATAGAATACTCGTCGTTGTCGCCTCTACATACTGAGTAGATTTCACACATGCCACATTCGCCACCATTGTACAGAAAATTCCAATCCCAAATAAATCCCACAAAAGATTGGTCACCGGAGCCGCCGCAAAATGTTCTGCAACTGCACCAAAATCCATTCCAAACAACAGAGCCACTGCCGCTCCAAGAAATCCGTAGACAAGCAGTGTATCTCGGTCATAATCTTTCGCGAAAAACTTTGGAAGCAAGATCTGCAACGCGACACCGATTCCATTGACCACTCCCGCAAGAATACCGATCGCATCCAGTTTGATATTTCCTCCTCCGACCAGATTTGCCACGAGTATAGCGCCAATCAGACAGACAAAGATCGTAATAATCTTACTTTTCTCGAGTTTTTCCCCAAACATAAACCTTCCAAGGATTGCAACCCAGATTGGACTCATAAACATCAGTACTGTCGCAACTCCAACCGGAATTCTCGATACTGCCACACTATAGCTGACAAAGCTGATACTGTAGGCGACTGCCCCATACACGATGCAAATAATAATCCCTTTCAGATTGATTTTAAGCGCTGCCGGCTTTGTGATCAGAAGGAATACAAAATACGCCGCCCCCGCCAGAGCACATCGGAAGAAAGAAATCTCAATATTGGAAAACTGGTATTTCGAGAGATCTCTCACGAAAATCCCCATAATCCCCCACATAACTGCAGTGATCACTGCCAGTGCAATCCCTTTGCTGCGCTTATTCATGACTTGCCTCTCCTTCTCTTACGTTCTCTTTTTGCACTTCTTCTCTGCGATAAACTACTTCATTTTCTTTCAATGTCATAAGCACCTGGATATCCGCGAGTGCTTTCACATCTGTCTCCAGAGGATTCTTATCAAGCACGACAAAGTCCGCATATTTTCCAACAGCGATTGTTCCTTTTTCCTGCTCCTCGTGATACTGGTATGCCGCATAACTTGTGATCGCTTTGAGCGCATCAAGCACCGGAATTCTCTGATTTTCCCCAATCACCTGACCGGTTCTTGACACACGGTTCACTGCACAGGAAACTGTCCGCATCATATCTGGCGGAACTACCGGTGTATCCTGATGAAATGTAAACTTCATTCCATCCTCAAGCGCATCTTTTACCGGTGAAATCTGGCTTCCCCTCTGCGCTCCAAAATTTTTGATATGGATATCCCCCCAGTAGTAAGTATGCGCCACAAAAAAACTCGGAATCATCCCGATTGCTTTCATTCGTCCCAGCTGATCTTTTCTGACAAGCTGCGCATGTACCATCACTGCACGGTTGCTGTCTTTCTCTCCTCTTGCTTCTAATTCTTTCTCAAACTGCGAGATATATTGTTCTGCCGCCGCATCCCCGTTACAATGTGCGAGAAGCTGCTGCTTTTTATCCAAAGCGACTGCAATATACTCCCTTAATTTCTCATCGCTGTGGATCGGATATCCACAGTATGTGTCGTCTCCTTCGTAAGGCGTTGTCATCCACGCAGTTCTTCCCTGCGGAGAACCGTCAAGGAATACTTTAAAGCCGCCAATTTTGAAATGATCTTTATACCGTCCCGCATATTCCGGCTCCGTCTCCGGCAAATCTGCTGCAGTCATTACATCAGCATAGCCAACGACATCCAGCTTCAGAAGTCCTGCACCCGATGCATACTTTAACAGCTGAAACAACGGCTTTGCAACCATTCCATCCTGTACCGTTGTTACCCCGTAGCTTGCATACATCTTCTGCGCTTCCCCGATCAGTCGCATCAACTCCTCCATCGATGTCATCGGAAGCTTTTCCTGGAATGCCAGAAATGCTTTCTCTTCCATGTAACCATCCGGTTCTCTCGTTTCTGCGACTCTTCCGTAACGTCCACCCGGACAGTCCTCTGTCGCTTCCGTAATCCCCTGAGCCTCCAGTCCACGGCTGTTTGTCACACCCATATGAGAAGATGCATGGATTAAGAGAACTGGATTCTCACTGCTGATCTGATCTAACACTGTCTTATCCGGATGTCTTCCTTCTGCAAGAAAGTTCTGGTCATAATTGCATCCGATGATCCATGCATCCCCCGGCAGATTTCTCTTCTCTTTAAACGCTTTCATCAATTCTATGATCTCTCCGAAATCCTTACAAAGAGACAGATCACACTGTGTCATCGCATTGGCTGCACCGACAAAATGAGAATGTGCATCAATAAATCCCGGCATCAGCACCGCACCGTTCAGATCAATCATCTCATCTGCATCCTCCCGAAGCTTCAACACGTCCCCGGCTGTTCCGACCGCCTTGATCCGCCCATTCTCCACACACACTGCCTCTGCATACAGTGCGTCATCTTCCATGGTCAAAATCGTTCCATTTGTATAAAAACTCTTCATAAATTCTCCTCTTCTTTCATTCTATTTCAATATATTTTTTCTTCTTTCCTCTTCCGACAGCCGCAAGTGCGCCTGTTTCGTCCTGCTATGTTCCTCTCTCTAAATCGAACTCTATTATCTGTCAAATTTCATTCATCGTCAAGTGAAAAAAAACTAAACTTTTGAGGACAGATCCATCAAACGGAAGATCGATTCTGCTGTCTTTCTCAAATCCATTTTTGTTGTCGCTTTTAGTTCCTCAAATGACAATGCTCTTCTATTAATCCCAAACATTGCACTGACTCCCATCTCATACAACAGATCTGCATCTTCTGTGACTGCCCCCGCAAGTGCGATCACCGGAACCTGATATTTCTTTGCCCGTTTCGCTACCCCTGAAATTACTTTTCCATAGGAACTCTGTCCATCAATCTTTCCCTCCCCAGTAATTACCATGGATGTATCTTTCAAAACCTCCTCAAATGTGATTGTATCCAGCATAATATCAATTCCACTCATCAGCTTTCCCCCAAGAATCGCTGCAATGCCAGCTCCCATTCCCCCGGCAGCTCCGCCTCCTTCTAATTGCAAAATTTCCTTTCCGGTCACCTCATATATTTTCTCTGCAAAATGTCTCAATCCGTCATCTAATCTGGAAACTTCCTCCGGTTCTACCCCCTTCTGTGGTCCAAATATTGCAGTTGCTCCGTTTGCTCCGCACAAAACGGTACTGACATCACACATAACCAAAATTTCCGTTTCCTTTATTCGTTGGTCAAGCTCTGACAAATCAATTTTTTTAATACAATGTAAAGTATTCCCAACCGGAATAAATTCTTCTCCTCTTTCATTCAAAAATTTAACTCCCAATGCCGTAAGCGCACCAGCACCCCCTTCGTTTGTAGCACTTCCCCCAAGTCCTAATATGATTTTCTTCACTCCTCCCTGAAGCGCATCTAAAATCAACTCTCCAACCCCATAAGTTGTAGCTTCCCCGGCATTTAAGCGTTCCCCTGCAAGAGGAAGTCCTGCCGCTGCTGCCATTTCAATGACTGCTGTTTCTTTTATTTTTCCATAAAAACTTTCCACCTGCTCGCCATAAGGTCCCCTCACCTTGACTTGTTTTTTCTCCCCATCTAAAACAGAGAGGAAAGCATCCACGCTTCCCTCCCCTCCGTCCGCTATTTCCATCCGAACTGTTTCCACATCCGGCCATCTCTTTTTTGCCTCTTCCTCAATAATTCTGCCTGCCTCCTGGCTGCTGATCGTTCCCTTAAAAGAATCTGGGATTATTACAATTTTCTTCATATGATCGCCTCACTACCACATTGCCTTCCTGAACTTATCACGATTCCTACTACTATTTTTATTTTCTACTTTTCTCTTTATTCAGTGGATTCCAGCCTCCCCGCAGATATCGCAGGATAAACAAACTTCCCAGACAGACATTATTAGCGATCATGCATCCCCACACTGCATACAGTCCAAGATGGAATACTTTGACACTGAAGAATGTTCCTAACACTCTCACACACCACATACTGAATAGCGCATAGTAAAACGGCTTTACCGTATCTCCTACCCCATTGAAAATTCCCTCGAGGATAATCAATACACCAAATAGTGGCTCTGATACTGCAACCATACGAAGGACAACCGTTCCAAGTGCAATGACATCACTTTCCTTCGTAAACAGCTGCAAAAGCTGTGGTGCCATGAAAAATAGGAGCGCTCCGGATACAGTCATAATCACAAGAATGATCCCGATCAACATCCTTGTCAATTCGTGCAGCCTCTTCTGGTCTTTTGCACCAATGGCATTTCCTGCCAAAGTAGCTGCTGCGGCCTGCATTCCATATCCCGGGATGTAAAACGCCTGTTCTACTGTCAGTGCAATCGAGTGCGCCGCAAAAGCCACTGTTCCAAGTCCTGTCACAAGCGATGCAAACACGACATGACCAAGACAGGTAGCCATGCGTTCCATCGCAACCGGAAATCCAACGCGAATACAAGGTTCCATAATTTCCCGCTCCGGGCGGATTTCACATCCCGCCGGAGATACATATCGGTTTTTATAAAGTGCGATCGTCATAAAGATTCCGCCAACTACAAAGGAGACTGCCGTTCCGATTCCGGCTCCGACTGCCCCATATCCGAATCCAAACATCTTCACACTGGCTCCACCGATTTTGATCATTCTTGTATCATAGATAAAAAGATAATTCAGGACGATATTCACAAGATTCATACAAACATTGACATACATTGGTGTCTTTGTATCTCCCACTGCCCGAAGCAGCGCTCCAAAAATAATGATCGCACTCCGGAAGAGCATCGGAAGGCAGATGATCGCAAAATAGAGGGACGCATCCTTTTTGATCGCCGGATCTACTCCCATCCACGTTGGAAGAATCGGACTGACAGCAAGTGTCAATACCCCAACTCCGATTCCGGTCACCACGGTAACGATCACTGCCTGCACAGATGCCCTCTTCACATTATCAAATGCTTCTGCTCCCATTTCCCTTGAAATAAATGCCATAAATCCAATTCCCATTGCAAACAACGGTCCGTTCACAAGCCATGTGACCGACGTGCTCATCCCGACCGTTGCCGTGGCTTCTGCGCCGATTCTTCCGACCATTGCCGCATCAATATACTGTACAAGTGTCTGCAGCATCTGTTCCAAAAGTGTCGGCCATGCCAGCGCAAGAATCGTCAGAAAAAGTGCTTTGCGATGTCCTGCCAAAGCCTGACTTCCACTATGATTTTCTCTTGATTTTTCTCTCATTTTCATTTCCCTCTCCTTTTTCTCTTTTTATTCCTTCCCCCCGGACGTATTCCTTTTGTCATCTGCCTCTTGTTTTTTTAATAACTCCAAGACATCCAGAAGTGTATTGTACTTTTTCCAGACATCCTTCATCGTCTCCTCATCTGGTTGTACAAGATCAGGGATCATAATCGCCCGAAGACCTGCCCCTGATGCAGATTTCACACCCGCCGGTGCATCCTCCAATGCTACCGTCTCCTCCGGCACTGCCTGGATCACTTCACAGGCAGTCCGATAAATTTCCGGATCCGGCTTCGCATTTTTTACCATATCCCCGAAAACACTACCGTCAAAATACGAGTATACTCCTGCTTCTGTCAACAAGTTCACCGCATGTTCTCTTCTCGAAGACGAGGCGACCGCAAGCTTATACCCATTCTCTTTTGCATAGGCAAGCAGCTCTTTCACCCCCGGTTTCATCGCCAGACCTTCAGATGCTACGATTTCTTTAAAAAATGCTCTTGTCAGTTCATTAAACCTATCCATCGGAAAATCTTCCCGGATGGCTGTGCGAAAATATTGTTCTCTTCTCACCACATTAAATCCAATCGTATGATAAATATGTTCTCCCATTTTGGGAATTCCGAGCACCTCTCCTGCTCGGTTCCAGGAACGTTGCACAACGCGCTCTGAGTCAAAGATCAGTCCGTCCATATCAAAAATCAATGCTGTTATCTTCTTCTGTGCCATATGTCTCTCCCTTATTCTCTTCTGTTTTGTCCTTCCAAAAATGGTCAGTATATTCCTTTTCCACACCAACTATATCATATCCAGAAAGTGAATAGCAATATCTCAGCAATTTCCTCCGCAAATAAAAATTGTTCCTGTCCACAACTGGAAACAGGAACAAAAAATCCCTGAGCAGATTTCCGCTTATCGCCTTGTCTGCCCAGGGGGATTTTCCATCCGGCAAAATCGGTCTTCCCTTCTCTGCCGTTACTTTCTTCTATATACGATCCACATTCTTTCAGTCGGCTGCCACGTCTCGCCGATCAAGAATCGAACTCGACCGCTTTCCCTTCTTCATCTTTGAGATAATTAATGACTTCTTCCAACTTGTTGACAGCCTCCTGTTGTTCCTCCCAGTCATTTCCACGCATTTCTTTGTTTACAATGCATTGCTTCACATATTTTAACTGTCTGATCAATTCCTGATTCATACTGACGCCCCCTTCTTGTGCGTATCGGTTTTATTTTCTGTATCTTTCCTATATTTTACTACTTTTTTCTGAAAAATTCCACCTTGTTTTTCTGAATCTTTCTTTAAGATTGTGGACAGGTGCTATCCAGCCGCCCTAAACTATGCATGCTAAATTTTCTTCATCATACGGTACAGAAGAATAGAGGCAACAACTGCTGCCACTGCCTCTGATACTGGAAATGTCAACCACACTCCCGCAACTCCCATCACCTTGATCAGCATCAAAGAACATGGAACAATGATGACCAGCTGTCGTAACAGAGATACGATCAGAGACGCAATTCCTTTTCCCATCGACTCAAACACACCAGCAAATACTGTTCCTAATGTAGATACAATAAATCCAGTTCCAATGATCCGAAGCGCCTGTGCTCCCATCTTCTGCATTTCTTCTGTGGCACTGAACAAAGAAAGAACCGGCTCCGGGAATCCCATAAACAAAATCGTTCCCACTGCCATAATGACCGCTGTCACCAGCACACTAACTTTAATTGTCTCATGAAGCCTCTTCTTAGCCCCTGCTCCATAATTGTAACTGATGATCGGACGCATTCCTTGAATGATTCCATTTGCCGGCATATAGACAAACATCTGAAGTTTAAAATATACTCCAAGTACCGCAACTGCTGTCTGGGAAACAGCTCCTAGAATTCCATTCAAAACACCAATCAGGATAGACGGAAGGGACATCATCACCGTAGATGGAACTGCCACAAGATACAGCTGTCTGACAATCCTTCCCTTCATGCGGAATCCTTTCATATGAATCTGAAGCCCTCCACTGTGTCTACAAAACAAGATGATGGATAACATGCACGCGGAAAACTGTCCAAGAATCGTCGCTGTCGCTGCTCCCCGTACTCCCATCGCCGGGAATCCAAACAGTCCAAAGATCATGATCGGATCAAGGATAATATTCACAATCGCTCCCACCCCCTGCATGATCATCGGTAAAAACATATTTCCTGTCGCCTGAAACATCTTTTCAATTTCAATATGAAAGAGCGATCCAAACGAAAGGCAGATTACAATATAAGAATACTGACAGGACCATTCCAGCACAGTCGGATTATCTGTGAACATCTGCAAAAATGGTTTTGTAAAAAAGATTCCAAGCAAAATAAAAAATATCGAATGAATACCTGTCAGTACAAGCCCATGTGCCGCCGCATCATTTGCCTCCTCACTTTTTTTTGCTCCAAGATTTCTTGCAATCGCTGCATTCGTTGCTACACCAAGTCCTACCGCCACGGCAAGTACTAAATTCTGAAGCGGATAAGCGAGAGAGACTGCTGTAAGCGCCTCCTCTCCCAGCTTAGCTACAAAAATACTGTCTACGATATTGTATAAAGATTGAATCAGCATCGAAATCATCGGTGGAACAGACATCCCCATCAAGAGAGGAAAAATTGCTTTCGTTCCCATTTGATTTTCTGATTGTTTCATTTAACAATTCCTCCTTTATCTTTTCCTTTTTTAGTACACAAAAAGGCTATAAATCTTTTCTGTTTAAATCAGAAACAGAAAAAATTTATAGCCCATCCGGCACTTTATTTTACACCGTAACAGAATAGCACGGTTATTTTCACTTGTCAATTCTATTTTTAGCCTTGCAGCTATCCGCTCTTTTCCCTTACAAGATAAAATTATCCTTTTTCTTCTCCATCCCTCGACTGTTGAAGATTTCTTAGCATCTTCTTTGCTGCCCGTCGAAAAATTTCCAATTCTTCCTCTGTCAGGCCATCTTGCAGCTTAGATTCTACATATCGTATATCCTCATCCACTGCCGCACTTGCCTCCAACCCTTTCGGAAGTACTACTATTTTCTTCAATCTCGCATCATATTCCACCGGAACCCGTTCGATATATCCGTTCTTCTCCATAAGCTGTAAGATACCCGTAGCTGAAGATCTTCTTAAATTAAACTCTTCCTCCAGATCCTTCTGAAAAATCTCCTGTTCTCTTGGCTGTCCCAAAAGATAATGCAACACCCGTCCCTGCACTCCGGTCACACCTGTCTTTGAGGCAGAACTGTCAAATTGTCTCTTGATCTGATTTGACAAAATGCCGATTATTCTGCCAATCGCAATGTCCCGTTCCATATTATCCTCCATTTGTTAGTCCCCTAATTGTTGATTATAAATTGACGCTCCTAGAATGTCAATATACGGCAGCAGGTGTTTTCCGAAAAAGGCAGCAAATACTTTTTAAAAGAGTACAATCACCCAAAGACGAATTGTAAAAATCCACAAAATCTGCTATAATTTTATCAAATTTTGAGAAGGTTTGATATGGAATTACAACATTCATGTAAAGAAGCAATCGCTTCTTGTTTAGATCAGAAAACTTTTGCTGTTTCCCACTTATACAATGATGATAACCGGTTCTACAGCATCGAACCAGGGGATATTTTCTTCATTAATCAGTATGAAAGCCACCATTTAACTTATATTGATGAGAAAGTCCATGAGCGGATTGTTTTATCTATCTTCCCAGACTTTTTAAAACAGCTTTCTTCTGGGCAGACCAACCTGGATAACTGCTTTTCTTCTCGTGATGCTTCCAATCCAAATCTGCACAAGCGCTCTCTGAATGCCGAGGAGCAAAAGCTCTTTCAGTACTTCATTCATAAACTTGTCAGCACAGATGGATTCGGCGCAGATCTTATAGAGAAAGCCACGTTCACAGAATTAATGGTATTTTTGAATAAAATTTTCTCTGACAACAATCTTCCTGTCACATCTTCTGTGCGCTGGACACAGCACCAGCAGGTTGACCGGATTCTGACTTATATCAACCAGCACATTCAGAATCCACTGACAATCGAAGAACTCTCCGAAAATTTCTATCTGAGTCCTTCCTACCTGTGCCGCATTTTCAAATCTGCGACCGGGACAACGATCAACAAATATATTACTGCCAAACGAATCACGATCGCAAAGTCATTGCTTGCTGAAGGAAAATCGGTCAATGAGGCATGTGAGGAATGCGGGTTCAACGATTACAGTAACTTCCTGAAGACATTTACAAAGGCAGTCGGCATCTCACCGAAGAAATACTCGCAGTTTTCTTCTTAATATTCCGAGCGGCTTTAGATACACAGCATCCTGCAAACCCAAATAAAACCGCAACAGAAAAAAAGTTAGCGCAATCCTGAAGGATGTGGTAACTTTTTTGGAATTTTCTTCACTTACAAGTCGTTTCCGTACACTTCAATCTGTGTCAGCGCCGGAAATGGCGATGGATCGTCTGCTTTGATCAGATCGCACAGTTCTATCCAGCTCACTTTCCTTTTTTCAATCATAAATTCATGTGGAAGTATGCTCTTCTTCATCGAAATTTTCTCTGTGCTTCCATCCGAATAACGGATTGTAGCCTGCTCCCACCAACTATCATGCGGAAAATCTGCTCTCGTATAAAGAATGATCCGATCGATCTCCACTTCTCTTCCAAAGTCAATCTTGATCGCCGCATCCTCACGACGATTAATTCCCCACGATTGAAACGGCCACTTCCAATGTCCTTCATTTGCAGTCACTCCGTCAACTACATTGACTGCTGCAAAGACAGCTTCTCCTCTCGTTTCTACATTTGCAGATACATGTGGATAACAAGTTGTACTACATGACTGATTGTTGACATTCAGCGCCAGATTTCGGTAAGTTTTTCTCACTGCTTTCCACTACAATACGATCCCCCTCTTCATAAGTTCGTTCACAGAGAAATGCAATTTCCTGCTCTCCCTCTTTACTTAATATTTCTTGTCCCTCGGCATTTTTTATTGTTACTTTTAACATCTTAATCTTCCTTCAAAATTTCTCTCACACATTCTGCCAGCGTTTCACATTTGCAATTCGCAAAGAAAAGTTCCTCAAATCTTTTCCCCTGCAATGCCCCTCTCACAAGATCACGATCAAGTTCTTTTAAGATTGTAGGCAGATCTTTGTAAGTCACTTTTTTTACTTCATCCAAAATCCTCTTATTTCTCTGTTCCGGAACTGCACGCTCTCTTGGATATCCTTGTCCACTCTCTTCTGCGAATAGTTTTTCAAAGATATACTCCAAATTCAGTTCTCCACCCCATCCAAATCCTTTTGCAAATGGGATTGCAATTGCATTTCCGTCATTGATCTGTGCAAATGTATAAGCATCTAATGCATCTTCTACATGTCCACAAATCACACCTGGAAAAGAATTACATGCAAGCATAGCTCCTTCACCAGTTCCGCATCCGGTGATCACATAGTCCGCCGCCCCTGCATTTAATAAAACTGCTGCAAGAATCCCAACCTGCACATATGTCAACTGACACTCGTCTTCTGCAGAATACATCCCATAATTGTCTACCGAAAACCCTTTTTCGGATGCTACTTTTTCCAACGCATGCAGAATCATCTCATTCTTCTCCCTTACCAATACATATTCCAGACATTTCTTAAACGCATTAATGCTTCCACATAAAAATAGTCTCCCCAGATACAACATTCATCGACTCCAACATGGAATGGAATTGCATATACTCCATGTTTGATAATCCCATTTGAAAGATCTTTCTCCGTTGTATAATTTTCAAACAGTGACTTCACAATTTGAACTGCCGTTTCCTCATATTCTTTCTTTCTTGGATCTAAGACCGGAAGGTGCTTACTTAATTCCAGAAGCCCACATGCAAGAATTCCCGTATGTGCATAGCTGAGCGCAAATCCATAAACGCCCCATGCCTGAATAATCTGAGTCTTTTCACTGTATCGTTCCATAAGATAATCTGCAGCGCGCACCGAGAACTCCAGTGCCTTTTCATTTCCTGTAATTTTATAACCCACAAGTGTGGATAAAGAGTATAAGAATCCAATATCATGTGTATTTAAACCAATGTTCTGATCTAATCTCTCTTGAAATGTGCGGAGCAATGTCTCCAATGCAGAAAGATACTTTTCCTCGTTTGTGTCTTCATACAAAAGCCACAAAATCCCTGTCCAAAATCCTTCTGTCTAATCTTTATTCCCCATTTCTCCATAAATCAGGTTTTCGGAACTTGATGTCGGAAAAACTGTTGAATACTTTGGCAGACTCTCATTCACTTTGCTCTTTACATAGTGCATCGCTTCTGCAAGCCACTCCATATTCTCTTTTTTAATTTCCATAGTTCTTTTCCTCCCTTTGCTGTTTCATCTAACTGTATCGTATCACCTTTCTTTCACATTTTCTTGTGCTTTTTATACAAAATATTGCATTTTTTGAACTATTGAAAAAGGCATTGCCAAATGATCTTCTGATCATCGACAATGCCTCATTTCCAGTCTTTATAAACTTTTAACAGTTCTTACTGCTGTATCGTTTCTGCTTTTTACACTAGTTTGTGTAGTTATCAAAGTATCCTTGCACTAACACAACCGGTGTTCCTTTGTCTCCGGAACCACTTGTAAGGTCACAGAGGGAACCAATCAGATCTGTGAGCTGTCTCGGTGTCGTTCCCTGAGAAGCCATATCTCCGACAAGATTGTCACTCTTTTCTTTGATTCTCTTGGAAATTGCTTCTTTTAAAGCTTCTCCGCTTAAATCTTTGAAATCGTTATCTGCAAGGTATTTTAATTTTACTTCGTTCGGAGTTCCGCGAAGTCCGTCTGTGAATGCCGGAGATACAACCGGATCAGCTAATTCCCAAATTTTTCCCTGAGGATCTTTAAATGCTCCATCTCCGTATACCATTACTTCCACATGTTTTCCTGTCTTGTCTAAGATCTGTTTTTGAATCTCATCTACAAGATCACGGCACTCTCTTGGGAATAACTTGATCATGCCTTCTGTAGACTTGTTAGAGCCTAACAGACCATATCTCTCATTGCATCCGCTTCCATCTACCGGCGCTGTCAGGATGTCGTCCATTCCGCATACACGCTCTGCACCTGCTGCTTTGAGAATACGTTTTGTTCTTGCTCTTGTGTGGATATCACAAGTCATTACATTCTTTGTATAATCTAAGATTGTTCTCGGATTGTTTGCAAAGATAATCTCTACTTCTGCACCTGCTTCTCTGATCAGCTGTCCGTAATATTCTACATAATCTACACCTGTAAATTCATGCTTATTCTCTCCGAACAGTTCTCTGTATTTCTCCAAAGTAAGTACATCGCTGTATGGATTGATTCCTGCTTCATCCAGCTTGTCTAAAGATACAAGCTGATTTCCAACTTCATCACTCGGATAGCTCAGCATAAGAACTACTTTCTTTGCGCCCATCGCAATTCCTTTTAAGCAGATCGCAAAACGGTTTCTGGATAAGATCGGGAAAATAACACCGATTGTCTCACCGCCTAATTTTTCTCTTACATCACTTGCGATTGCCTCAACAGAAGCGTAGTTTCCCTGTGCTCTTGCAACGATTGACTCTGTCAGGGAGATGACGTCTCTGTCTCTTAACTCAAAGCCTTCGCTTGTTGCTGCATCTAATACACTTTCTACTACAATATTTGCGAGGTTGTCGCCTTCTCTGATGATCGGGCAGCGGATTCCTCTTGATATAGTACCTACTTTACGTTCCATCTTTTGCACTCTCCAAATCTATTTCTTTAATTTACTTGCTTCCTGCACAGGATGTCAGAATCATAAATCCGGCATCTCTGCATATTGCAACAGTATTATAATATAAAACAAAGAGAATGTAAAAGATTTTCTTCTACATTCCTATGTTTTTTTATTTTTTCCTGCTTTTCACCCTATAACTTCCTTCAAATCGCAAAAACAAAGGCTTTTTCCATGTTTAATAATCAGATTTTTTCCCGAAGCACTTTATAAATATAAGACACCGGAAGTCCGACCACATTATAGTAATCCCCGTCAATCTTTGCAATATGTGCTGCAAATCTGCCTTGTATTCCGTATGCGCCCGCTTTATCCATTGGTTCCCCAGTCGCAATATAAGACTGAATCTCCTCCTCTGTCATTACATCTACATATACTTTTGTCTGGACCGCATGGGAAATGACTTCTTCTTGCCCCTCCTTGTCATAGCAGATCACAGCTACTCCGGTATAAACATCATGGGTATCCCCCTGAAGTGCTTCCAGCATGCGCTCTGCATCTTCCTTATCTTTTGGCTTTCCTAAAATCTTCCCTTCATGCGCCACAACAGTATCTGCACCGATGATTATCTGTCCACAATCTTCTTCTCTATCCGATGCAGTCTTCTCCGCCACGTCCTTTGCTTTTAAAAGCGCCAGTTCCTTTACGATTTCCTGCGGTTCCGTGCTTTGATATACCTCTTCTTTTTCGCTTGTCACAACCTCAAATGTATATCCGATCTGCGCAAGCAATTCTCTGCGTCTCGGCGAACCGGAAGCTAAAATAATCTTCTTCATCTGATCAACTCCTTATAGCTGTAAATAAAGCTGTCTGCGTGCCTTTGGATTTCTTCCCATTCATCTTTTGAATGTGCATCGTACACACCTACCGTATAAAATCCTCCTGCATTCGCCCCTTGTACCGCTTTTAGAATATCTTCAAATACTGCACATTCTTCCGGCAAAAGTCCCATCTTTTCAGCCTGTCTCTCATAAATATCCGGAAACTCTTTTCCCCTCGGTACTTCTCGCACAGTTGTGTAGGACTCAAACAGATCCAAAATTCCATTTCGCTCCAATGCCGGCAAAAACATCTGTGGTTCACAGGATGTTGCAATTCCAATCTTGATCCCCCGTTTTTTCAGATAACGAAGATATTCCTCTGCTGACGGCTTTAGCTGTACTTGATTTGCATAAGCATCTGTTGCCATCTGGTACCATTCTGCAATGATCTGCTCAGGTGTTTCTAAAAATCCAAACCGTTCAATGGTATAGACTGCCGCCCGTTCAAACCCAAGAGGCGCAATACTTCTCAAATAATCTTCCGGAACTTCCAGTCCTCTTTTTCCAAGAAATTTCTTATCAATTTCTTCCCAGATATGCATCGAATCCAAAATCGTTCCGTCTAAATCAAAAATAATCCCTTTTTTTCCCATTCTCTGTACCCTTTCTTTCGAGATATTTTCTTCCTCCTCTGTAAATGTCTTTATCTCGTCTGGCTCTTTCCACAATCGTTGCAAATTATTGTGTATTATAATATATTTTTCTCATTCATACAACTTTTTTGTTCACTGATCAGAAGGCATGCTATAATAAGAAAAGATATTATTTTAGGAATGGAGAGATCTGAATTATGAATACGAAAACAAAGTCTACTTTAATGACTGAGGGGCCCATTTGGAAACGGATGATCCTATTTGCCATTCCGCTGTTCCTTGGAAACCTCTTCCAGCAGCTTTATAACACCGCCGACTCCCTGATCGTTGGAAACTTCCTTGGAAGTGATGCCCTTGCCGCTGTCAGTTCCTCCGGAAGTCTCATTTTTCTAATGGTCGGCTTTTTCAATGGTATCTCACTTGGTGCCGGCGTCGTCATTGCCAGATACTTTGGCGCACGCGAGAAAGAAAAAGTACAGGATGCCATTCACACAACCGTTGCTTTTGGAATTGTGGCAGGAATTCTTTTGACTGCCATCGGACTGATCATGACACCTACTTTTCTTAGGTGGATGGGGACTCCCGCAGATGTATTAAAAAATTCAGTGCTGTATTTCCGCATCTACTTCCTCGGATCCATTGCATTTGTACTCTATAATATTTTTGTTGGAATCCTTCAGTCTGTCGGTGACAGCAGACATCCTTTGATCTACCTGATCATTTCCTCTGTGACAAATGTAGTTCTAGATTTGCTTTTTATCGGTGTGTTCAGATTTGGTGTGGGATCCGCAGCCGTCGCCACAATCCTTTCACAGTTTTTAAGTGCAATCCTCTGCCTGATCCATCTGATGCGCTGCAAAGAAGATTATCAAATTGACCTAAAGAAAATCCGCTTTGACTTTCCAATGCTAAAGCTGATTATTTCTAACGGACTTCCTTCTGGCTTCCAGAACTCGATCATTTCTTTCGCAAATGTCATCGTGCAGTCCAACATCAACTCCTTTGGGAAAATGGCTGTTGCCGGCTGCGGTGCTTACTCAAAGATCGAGGGATTTGGCTTCCTGCCGATCACATGCTTTGCACTGTCTCTGACTACCTTTATCAGCCAGAACCTCGGCGCCAGACAGTACGAACGTGCAAAAAAAGGTGCAAAATTCGGTGTGCTCTGTTCCATTACTATGGCAGAGATTGTCGGAATCATTATCTTCTTTACCGCTCCATACCTTGTTGCCGCATTTAACAATGATCCACAGGTGGTAGCTTTTGGAACTGCACAGGCACGTACCATTACTTTGTTCTACTTCCTCCTCGCATTTTCGCACTGTATTGCCGGAATCCTCCGCGGGGCTGGAAAATCTACGATACCGATGTTCGTTATGCTGATCTGCTGGTGCATAATCCGTGTATCTTACATTACCGTCGCTGTCCGGATCATCCCAGATATTAAAGTCATCTTCTGGGCATACCCGATCACCTGGACATTAAGTTCGATTTTATTTATCATCTACTATTTTAAAGCAGACTGGATCCATGGATTTGACAGGCGGAATTAATCTGCTAGTCAGACAGATACCTTTGAAAATTTAATACAGAAGACAGAAACTGAGCAAAGCAAGACTTTTCGTATTTACTTTACAATGTTTCTGTCTTCTTTTGTTTTCAAAAAAACTTTTACGGCGCCCTGTATGCAAACTATATTACACAAAATGCAATATATACTTGACATACCTTTATATATTTCATATACTGAAGACAAGAAGACAGAAATCAAGTCAGCAGCATGCATTGCATCTACTGGCTGGAAGGGAGATTCTTAACCGTATATGAAAAATATGAAACTAAAGATTGCCCGCATGGAACAAGGGCTTTCGCAAGTCCAGCTTGCAGAGATGACCGATGTGACCAGACAGACGATCGGTATGATTGAGGCCGGAGATTTCAATCCTTCGCTGAAACTATGTATCCGAATCTGCAAGGCTTTGGGCAAAACATTAGACGATTTATTTTGGGAGGTTGAGTAACTATGAAGAAAATTATTGACGAACGTCAGGAACTGGAAATGATGAAAGTAGAACGCACTGGATTCTGGATTATGTGGGGCGTACTCCTTCTGTCACTTCTGGTGCAATCACTTTTTCTCGGGGCAGGTCCAAAGCAGATTGCCGGAGAAAATATTTCATTTCTGGTCGGATGTCTGATCGTTGTGATTGGCTGTGTGAAGAAAGGGCTTTGGGGATATGACTCTACACCATGTATGAAGACTTATCTTAGTGCCAGCCTGATTGGAACACTGATTTTTACCTTTTTACTCGGCGCAGGTCTCGCATGCAACGGCTCTGAACATGTACTGTCCATTTGCGCCCTGTTTGCCATCAGTATTTTCTTTTTGATGTTTGTAGTTTTGTTTCTAATGGGAACTTTCACAAAGTATCGCCAGAAAAAGCTTGCCAGACAGTTCGATGATGACACAGATTTTTTTGACTGATTGAAATTGTACAACACCGTTGGCAAAGTCCAGCCTGATATGCTTACAACTGTAACACTACATCACACCGAAACTATGCTTCGGAAATAAGGAGGGGTCTCTATGGAATTTGAGCAAGATTATATTATGCGGATGATCAAAAGTATCGTCAGCTTCTTCATCAAGCTGATCACTGGGAAGTCAGATACGGTCTATGAACTGCCCTCTGATGGGCTTTACACCCCATGCGATGATATTTTCGCACGGATCCTTTCCCTCGCAGACGGCGGAAAAATCAACGAAGCCGAGAACCTTCTATACGCAAATGTCGAACCTGACAGCAAAGACTATCTGCTGATGGGACTGACGTTCTATTCGCATATTAACGAATATACCGATAATTTCTTATCGGATCACAATTACAGCCGCCAGGAGATTCAAGATGGAATCATCGCTTTTACAAAAGAATTTACAATCGACGAAATGAACTCCCTATCACTTTATCAGACACTGGAAGAAATGTTATAAAACAAAAACACGAAAGTGGGAATGAATGATATCAAGTTTGTTTGCATCCATTCATCACTTTCGTGCATCTTCACTCTCCCCAGACATCCTTTAGCTCTTTTTTCCCAAGTCGTACCTCTTCCATTTGACCGGAAATCTCTTCATCGAGATAATCAAACAGATAGTTTTTCCCCTTCTGTGGACGATTCAGATATTCTTCTCTTATCTGGCGCTGCACTTCTTCCACCTCCGTCCGAAGATCCCGGGCAGATAACAGCTTTCCACCTTGTCCCAGTGTCACAACCTGCTCTACATTATCCGAAGTAGCAACCGTTACATGGTATTTTCTTCCAATCTCATGAACAACTTTTTCAATATACTGGTCTGCAGTCTCCGCTTCTTTCGTATACACGACATAGATGTTATGGTATTTCTGAACCCCTAATTCCTGCCCTTGCACCTTGTATGCATCAAACACAAGAATCAGATTGCATTTCTTGAATCCCTGATAGTTGCACAACACATCCATCAGTTTATTTCTCGCCCCTTCGATATTGACTTTTGCAAGCTCTTTTAGATCTTCCCATGCAAAAATCACATTGTATCCATCTACAAGCAGATATTCTTCCATCTGATCCTTTCGCATCCGCTTTTGTCTTTCCTCCGGGCTCTCTACTCGCCGCTCAGCAATCGGACGTTTTCTCTCTATTTTTCCATAGGTACGAAGGAAAATTTCCTCTAGTTCTTTATCCTCTTCAACACTTCTTGAAAAACTACTCGAAACTCTTCCACTCTGTACGCTTCCCTGACCTTTCTTAGCCTCAATTGCCGATTTCTCTTTTTCTGCCTCAGGTGTCCACACATATTCCAAATGCATATGATCCGGCACTTGATCCCAGCTGACATGAAAACCTGCTCCATGCGCACAGAAAACGGATCCGGTCGGATTGTCCAGATCTCCCTCTGAATCATATCCGATCTGCTCTATCACTTCCTCTGCATTGTGGCAAGGTGCATATCCCTTTAAAGTACAGAACAGTCGTCCTCTTCCTTTCGTGTAACTTGTCACTTCCAGCTGATAATCCCTCATCTCAGATACCGGAGCGCTCCCGGTGATCACCGCAAAGTCTCCCTCTGTATCCGGTGTCTGGAATTCTCCTGCCATTCTCTGAATATCTGTCAGTGCTCTTCCGACAAATTCAGCCGGGATCTCCATCCGAAATTCATAGTACGGTTCCAAAAGCACACTTTCTGTCGATTTTAACCCTTGGCGAACCGCACGGTAAGTTGCCTGACGGAAATCTCCTCCTTCTGTATGCTTCAGATGTGCCCTGCCTGCAACAAGCGTAATCTTCATATCTGTGATCGCAGATCCAGTCAGCACACCCCTATGCTCTTTTTCGGCCAAATGTGTTAAAATCAGCCGCTGCCAGTTTCGGTCAAGGACATCCTCACTGCAGTCTGCCGCAAACACAAGTCCACTTCCCGATTCTCCTGGTTCTAGAAGCAGATGTACTTCCGCATAATGGCGCAGCGGCTCAAAATGCCCGACACCTTCCGCCGGACGTTTGATCGTCTCCTTATATACAATATTTCCCGGTCCAAACGTGACCTCTGTCTGAAATCGTTCCCGGATCATACTTTGTAAAATCTCTGTCTGTACTTCCCCCATCAACTGCGCATGAATTTCCCCAAGTTCCTCATTCCACACGATATGAAGCTCCGGATCTTCTTCCTCCAGCTGGCGAAGCTTGAGCAGCATTCCGTGGGTATCGCATCCTTCCGGGAGTATCAGCTGATAATTTAAAACCGGAGTCAGCACCGGCCCTTCCGATGGCGGCTCTGCCCCAAGTCCTTCTCCCGGATACGTTTTCGTAAGCCCGGTCACCGCACACACGCGCCCTGCACGCACTTCCTGAACCGCATCATATTTCTCACCGGAATAAATCCGGATCTGGCTAACCTTCTCCTCTACATCCTGATATCGTATCAGATCCCGGACTTTTAATACACCCCCGGTCACTTTCAGATATGTCAGACGGTTCCCCTGCGGATCCCGCGCGATCTTATAGACTTTTGCGCCAAATTCTTCCGGGTAGGACCGCTCTTTGGCATAGCATTCCAAGCCGGCAAGGAATTCCTTCACCCCAATATTTTTTAACGCAGAGCCGAAATAACACGGAAATACTTTCCGCTCCCAGATCAGTCTGGAAATCTCCCCCCGTTCGATCGTACCATGTTCCAGATACGTTTCCAGCACCTGCTCCTCTGCCATAGCTACATTTTCCAAAAATTCTTCCGAATCTTCCGCTTCCCCAAACCGGATACAGCTTCCTGAAAGCTTCACGCGCAGTTCCTCCAGCAATTTCTCTGCATCCGTACCATTTTGATCCATTTTGTTGATGAACAAAAAGGCCGGGATCCGATACTGCTTTAAGAGCTTCCACAGTGTCTCCGTATGCCCCTGCACACCGTCCGCTCCGTTGATCACAAGGATTGCATAATCAAGCACCCGGAGTGTCCGCTCCATTTCTGCTGAGAAGTCCACATGCCCCGGCGTATCCAGCAGTGTAACCTCCAGTTCTCCAAACACAAGCTCTGCCTGCTTGGAAAAAATCGTAATTCCCCTCGCACGCTCCAGTTCATAAGTATCCAGATAGGCATTCCCATGGTCCACCCTTCCCTGCTGCCGGATCCTTCCGCTCAGATAGAGCATACTTTCCGACAACGTTGTCTTTCCTGCATCTACATGGGCCAGCAGCCCGATACATATATGATCTGACGGCTTTTTCGCCATATTTTTTCCTCTGTCCTCAGACATATTTTCCATGAAAATCCCCCTTTCTGTGATTGTTAATACAAGGATTATCATATCACAGAAAGAGGGATAAGTCGACCAGTCCTTCTTTTTATCTCGCAGGGAGTGCTGTCTGCAGATCCAAGATAAGTCTGCCGCACAGCTTTTGGGGCAGATAAAGTTCCATCCCGGGCGCTATATCATCACCGGAATATACAGAAACAGCACAAACCGCTCCTCTTCTTTTGTAATTTCCATGCTTCCCCCATATCTCTGTACGATCTCCTGAATGCTCTTCAACCCATATCCGTGCAGCTTCCGATCTTTCTTCGTCGTCTGCGGAAGGAGGCCCGGCGCAGCCTTTTCCGAAATTTTTCCTTCACTTTTTGCAGTGTTTTCTATCTTCATCACAAACAATCCTTTCTCATTCTTGGCCTGCAGAGAAATTTTTCTTTTTTGTCCGGGCAATTTTTCACACGCCTCGATCGCATTGTCAAGACTGTTTGCAAACAACACCGAGAGATCCACCGAATCCATGTCAATTTTGGACGGCACTTGCAGATCATACGCAAATGCAATCTGTTCCAGCTCCATTTTGCCGGTCTTTGTACTCAGCACGGCATTGATCACCGGATTTTCACAATACTGTACATTCCTTTTGATCCCCGGACGATCCAGAAGTTTGTCGAGATATGCCTTGTGTTCCTCCCCGGAAAGTCCTGCAAGTGTCTGAAGATGATTTGTCATATCGTGCCGCAGTTTTCTGACTTCCAGCTGCTGCCGCTCCAATGATTCATAATAGAGCTGATTCATTTCTAAAAGCCTGCTGCTCTGCTCCAGCTCATACTGATGGGATAACACAACGACTGCCCAGATCAGACCGACAAATGAAAGGATACAAAGACAGAGGATCGTCTTATTGAACGCCGCATTTGCTGTAAGAATTTCACCATTGTACTCCTGAAACAACACAACCGACAAAACGGTACAAAAAGGTGTCAACGTCAACAGTCCCAAAAGACTCCAGAGCCGATTGGACAACTCATAGAATTTCTTCGGGACAAATTTTTTCACACTGCAATAGATCATCAGGTAAAAAAGCAGTTTTACAGACAGATAGACGATTCTTTCCTGCTCCGTCGGTATTCCACTGTCAGCCGACAATAGATAATTATCTATCAGCACACTAAAAGAAGATGTCAGGCTGATGATCATAAAGGAAAGTGACAGCTTTTTTAACAGACTTCCTTCACATCCGAGCAGGATTCCCGCCACAAATATCAGCACCGTCGGAGGGAGGTTCACCAGATCCCCGATAAAAAACGGCATAGAGCTCAGGAGCCAACTGCATCCAAAGAGCAGAAGCTTCCAGTACCACTGTCGGCGTACCACAAAAAATCGTTCGATCGTAAAGCTGACTGCCAAAGCAATAAAGATTGAGCAGATTATCTGAAACACCCTGAAATACTCCGCAATCGAAAGAATCACTTTTTCTATCATGAGAGATCACCACCGATCATGGCTTTCGCAAGCGTTGCAACCGCATCCTGCTTCAGCGCCCGGCTGATCGGCAGTTCCTCGCTTCCGATCCGCACCGAAGATGCGCCGATATAGGACACCGCATCTGCATTGACAAGGTAGCGCTGATGGATCCGCACGAAAGTTCTCCCGACCCGAGCTTCCACCTCATCCAGTTTGGCATAGAAGGACAGCTCCTTTTCCCTTGTCACCGCCACCACTTTTCTCTTCTCACTGTAAAAATACTGTATTTCATCCTGGTAAAGCCTGTATACGCCGTCCCCATTCTGAAAGACAAACTGCTTCTGCCGCACCTGCTCCAGCTGTCTGCGCACACGCGAAAGCACACTGGAAAGCCGGTCCGCATCCACAGGCTTTACAAGATAATCAACTGCCTGCACACGGTACCCCTCAAACACAAAATCCCGAAAACCAGTCACAAACACGATCTGGATTCTTGTGTCAAATTCCCGGATCTGCTCCGCTGTCCGGATTCCGTTAACCCCTTTCATCTCCACATCCAGAAACAGAAGGTCAATCTCACCCGGATGTTTCTTCAGCCAACTGACCGCCGTCTCTCCCCCGGAAAACTCATAGACAATCTCCTCGGTTTCTTCTAAGAGTTTCTCAAGTTCCAACCGAAGCGCATCTCTTGCATAGCATTCATCATCACAGATTCCAATTCTTAACATGATCTATACCTCCTCAATGTCCACAGAATTAAGAACTATCACACACCGAATACCTTGTCTCCATGCGACATTTACATATTTCCATTGTGCCCCCCATCTCCTGGCACATCTATTTTCCTATGCATTATAACATAAATCTTTGTCTCTGCGCCTCCTGCTTTTCTCTCTCCGGATACAAAACTTTACATTCCGGCTGCTATTTTTTACATTTCTCCTCATCCCCCTCCAAACATTACATCAGAACTGCCATTCTTTCCATCCCAAATTTTACTTCTTCTTTTCCATGCTATACTTTTTTCAACAGCAACACAAAAGAACAATCCGGGATCATAAATTTCCATAAACTCCGGATTCTGTCCATACAGATTTCATTCAAACAATTCAGAAAGGTGGTATTTCTATGCTGTATGTAAAAAATCTTCATAAATCTTATCAGGTCGGAGCGACCAGCTATGAGGTGTTAAAAGGCGTCAGTCTCAGCGTTGCACAAGGCGAATTTGTCGCTGTCATGGGCCCGTCCGGCTCCGGGAAAAGCACACTTTTAAACTGCATCTCCTGCTACATTCCATTTGAGGAGGGCAAGATTACACTCGGACAAAAAGAATTAAAAGGCTTGTCGGAAGATGCCCTTGCACATATCCGAAACGAAAAACTAGGATTTGTCTTTCAGGATTTTATGCTGCTTGATGGACTAACCGTACGGCAGAACATCCTCCTCCCTGCGATCATCCGAGGAAATGTGGGAAGAAAGGAAGAGACGATGGCAGACCGGCTCTGTAACTTATTTGGTATTGCGCAGATTGCAGGCAAATATCCGGCAGAAATTTCCGGTGGAGAACGGCAGCGGACCGCAGTTGCAAGAGCACTGATCAACTCCCCGCTTCTGATCCTCGCAGATGAACCGACCGGAAATCTTGACTCGAAATCCAGCCGCGCTGTCATTGATTCTTTCCTGGAGGCAAAAGCTTCTCTGAAAGCAACCATCTTCATGGTGACTCATGACAGCTTTTCCGCCTCCTTCTGCGACCGTGTCATCCTGCTCAAAGATGGAGTTGTCTATAAAAATATGGAACGAAATAGTTCCCAGCATGCTTTTCACGATGCACTTTTAGAGGAATTAAAACAGATGAATACGTTAGAAGAGGAGGAAGAGAACGATGAAAACCTTAACTGATACTTTTTCTGCCTTAAGAAAAAAGAACCGGAAAAATTACACACTGTACTTTATCTGTAACTTTACAGCGCTTTTACTGATCACAGCCTACTCCGCGATCCTGACTTCGCCGACTGTCCTTCTCGTTCTTCCAGAAGGCGGCGACAGCAGAAAACAGGCAATGATGATCTTCGCACTCGCCTGCATCGGATGCGTAATTTTTACCATCTATGCCGGAAATATCTTCTTCCGCATGAAGTCAAGAGAACTCGGAATCTTCCTCGCACTGGGAACTTCTAAAAAAGTACTTCGAAATCATCTGTACAAGGACACTGCTGTCACTTCCTTAAGCGCTTCCCTGCTCGGAACCTCACTTGGGATTCCATTTGCCTGGTCTATCTGGCAGCTGTTTCGTCTGCTTGTTGTAGATAGCACTGAGATGCGTTTGGTTCTGGACTTTCGCTGTCTCCTGATTCCGGCAGCCTTTATCCTGATCATTTTACTTTTTGCATTTCTCCTTGGAAGACGGACACTTTACCGCACCAACATTATGGATGTCGTGAATGAAGAACACAAAAATGAACCCGTGCGGGATGTAAAGCCATGGTATGCCTCCGTCGGTATTTTGCTGATGATTCTCGGAGGAACCGCCGGGTATTTTGGACCAACGATTTATCAAGTAGTATTCCGGCGCTTTTCATCCCCATTTTTACCCCTCCTTTACATACCGCTCTTCATCGGTCTGTATATGTTTCTTTTGCACATTGTGGTACGCGGGTTCGGAAATCATAAAAAGCATCCATACAAAGGGATTATCTCACGCAGTATGATGAAATTTCATGGAAAACAGACTGTAAATAATATGATGGTCATCGCACTGCTCGTGGCTGGCGGCGCCTTCGCACTGTTCTATATCCCAACGCTACAGACCAGTCAGGCGATGCAAGTAAAATCCACTCCATATGATTATTCTTTCCACTATCCCATCGGTCAGCCAGTTCCAGGAAAAGAAGAAATTGCAGATCTTGCCAAAGATTATGACCTCTCGATTAAAGATTACAAGGAAGAAGCAACCATCCTTCTCGGCATGTCAACCACGGTAGAACGAACTACGGACGACGGAAAACTCTACACTGTCTATGAGGAATTTGCCAATGAGGGAACCTTCCTTACCGCTTCCGCTTTTGAATTTCTAACCGGACAGAAGACAGAAGTTGCACCCGGAACATACAAAGCAATTTCCAATGAGGACGAGACCGACACCTACTGGCTCACCTCCGACGCAGATCAAATCATCAACATGACGACGATGAAAAAACTTCCGGTTACTTTTGACGGCTATCTGCACTACAGTCTGTTCTCCGGGCGCTCAAACTATTATGTTCTAAACGATACAGACTACGAAAATATGGAAGTCGGTCTAGGCGATGAATGGAAGGAACATCAAGTCCTGTTTAACATTGACGGAGAAGACAACTACGAATTTGCCGACAAATTATTCCATGTTTTCATGGATGCACTCGGAGAAAAATACGCAATCTCATCCAACTATGACCGCGTTGTAAAATATGGTCGTTCCGTCAATGGGAAAAGTTACTTTCTCGATGAACCTGAGTATGCAGCCGATGCAAAAGTAGATTATGCAGACTGTGACGGCAGCACTTTCCGATTCGGATGGAAATACATGCCTTCCTTCAAAATGCTGGACTCCACTGATTTTGTTCGCACAACGGCAGTTTATCTGATGCTGTTCTTCTTTATCACCATTATCTGTGTCATGGCAGCGCTGATCATCTGCTATACAAGAAGTATCTCCATCGTCCTGAACAACCGCTACGTCTTTGAGGATTTGAAACGACTCGGCGCTTCCCCTGCATTCCTCACAAAAGAAGTAAAAGCACAGACGAGAAAAATCTTCTTTACCCCTTCCATCATTGGAATGGTCGCTATGTACTTCTTCTTTTCCATGATCATGTACGCAAATGACGGCACCATTTCTTTCACGGAAATTGCCTCACTGCTTGTGTGCCTGGCACTCTTATTCTTACTTGTCCTGATCATCTGGATTGTATACAATGCAACCGTCCGCAAGATGAAACAGATGCTGGGAATACAACAGCCCAAGAATATGAATCGGGTAATGCAAGTGGAGTAATGTAAGTTACATAGCTACATAAAAATAACCGATAGAAATAAACAGGTTTGTAAAAATAATTGAACTATATGAAAAATGCCGTAAAGTGCTTCTTACGACCACTTTTACGGCATTCTTTGTATCACTCATTTATTTTTGTAAATATTTTTCTTTCAGTTCCTGAACCTTTGCATTATATGCTGCATTCTGCTTCTGCTGAATCAAATTTCTCTTAATCGCCTCTTTTACCTCATCAAATGCTGCCACAGATGCCTCATTTTTCTTCTCAACTTTGATCAGATGATAACCAAACTGTGTCTTTACCGGTCCTACCACATGACCAATCTCAGCTGCAAATGCTGCTTCCTCAAATTCTTTGACCATCTGACCCTTTCCAAACTCTCCGAGATCTCCTCCTCTTGCACCAGATGGGCAGGTAGACGCTTCCTTTGCAGCATCCTCGAATGCTTTCTCTCCACTTGTAATAGACTCCAAAACAGAAGTACACTTTTCTTCTGAATCTACTAAAATATGTTTTGCACTAACTGTCTCTCCCTTTGTAAACTGCTGCTTATTTTCCTCATAGTAAGCTGCCACTTCCTCATCTGTCACAGTTACATCCTTTAATGTCTCTCTCATCGCGAGCTGCGCAAGAATATCTCTCTTCGCATTTTCTAAAATCTTCGCAAATTCCTCAGTCTCCTCAAGCTTTGCATCCTCCCCTGCCTGCGCAAATAAGTGCAGAGAAATCAGCTGCTCCAAATACTGCTGTCTAAACTGTGGATTTGTAACATATGCCTGCTGTTCTCTTGGAGCATTCTGTAAAAATGCATCCAATTCCGCATTTGTAATCTCCTTACCTGCAACGACTGCTAAAACTTCATTACTCATGATATTTCTCCTTTTGTTTCAAAAATGGTTATGAGTAATATGATACTATAGAGGGGGAGGATTTGCAATTTGAACTTATATTCTTCCTGCGGAAACTTCCTCTTTTCCCCTTCTTATCACCATGCATTTTTAACCTATCTTGGCATTACTATAGAAAGAAATTTTTTTCTCCAACACAATAATACTTCACATAATATAACGGTACTCTAGAATCCAAAAATGCAATACACTCCATTTTTAACACTGACGATTTATGTAAAATCTGAAGACTTCCTGTACCTTCCGAGACGGAAATTCTGTCTACAGCCGAACCTTTACATGCCCCAGATTCAAAGGATATATTTTTTCATAAATTTAATTTTATAGAAAGATACGATTATTCCATGATTTCAAAACATCTCATGTTACAGTTTATCGGTTTATCCCAGTTTTCAGCTGCAAGCTGCATTGGCATTTAAAAACATCTCATGTTACAGTTTATCACTCCATATAGTGGTTCAGTTGTCAAGACACAAATTTAATCTTTTTATAATGAACAGATATATGTAGTTGAAAAGGGGAAGAATGTCCCCCTTAAGCTGCATATTCAATCAAAAGTACCGGATAATAGTAGGATGCCGGAGTTTGATTGTTAATAGCTGTCAGATACAGGAATCCACGTTTGATGGGATATAAATGATGTCGATTGACCATGCCTGATTTGGACGGTCGATAACGGCATTGCGAAGCAGATACGGGCAGACTTTTGCCTGTTACATACGCTTAGAAAGGTTTATTTTGGGATAGATAGGATCAATCCCCATTTCTGTCATGTAGCGGCGTGCTTTGCGACGGCCAACCTTATGACCACGCATTTTCAGTTGTGAAGACATCTGACGGGCACCCCATGCCGGATTGTCCGTGTGTAAACGGTCTATGATTGCCTTACAGTCCAGTTCTTCCTGAGAAACAGGAGTTCCATTATAATATATGCTGGTGCGATCAATATCAAGCAATCTAGCACCTGTTTTAATAGAGAGCTCTTTACTCTTCAAAAGGTTTCGGACTAAATTTACTCTCGTAGTCAGGTCCAAGTGTTTCTTCAGATTTTTTCAACCAATCCACCTGCATGGTGAGTTGCCCAACTTTTTTTGCGTATTCAGCTTTTTCCCTGCGTTCTGAAGCCAGCTTCTCTTTCAGGTTCTCTTCCCGTGTATCGTCAAAGACAACGGAAGCTTTATCAAGGAATTCCTTCTTCCAATTACGGAGAAGATTTGGCTGAATGTTATTTTCAGCAGCAATTGTATTTAAGTCTTTTTCTCCCCTGAGCAGTTCAATAACAATCTCAGATTTGAATTTTGCGGAGAAATTTCTTCTTGTTCGTGACATAATAATAATCCTTCTTTCTGTATTGGTTACAACATATCAGATTCATTATAAAATGTCTCGGAAAGTGTCTTAAATTACTATACCATTATACCAGGTGGAAGGAACGGATAAAGAAAAATTAAGATTTAAAAACATCTCATGTTACAGTTTATCCCACCGCGCTGATTCATTTAAAAACATCTCATGTTACAGTTTATCGACCAAGAGCTATTAAAGGAATACTCCCCAGAAAATTTAAAAACATCTCATGTTACAGTTTATCCTCTATTTCATCTGCTCTTAATGTTCTAAATTTCAATTTAAAAACATCTCATGTTACAGTTTATCCCTCTTCTATTAAAATAATTTGTTAATCTCTTCCTCATTTAAAAACATCTCATGTTACAGTTTATCGTCGAGGCAGTCGCAGAAATCCTCCGCAATGCCGGATATTTAAAAACATCTCATGTTACAGTTTATCAATTTGTTGTAATTGACACCGGAAACGTACAGGAATTTAAAAACATCTCATGTTACAGTTTATCCCGGAGGCGGTACACAACAACAAGACGAATGACAATTTAAAAACATCTCATGTTACAGTTTATCTTGATGGAACTGATTCTTACGGCTCCGTTTTCCAATTTAAAAACATCTCATGTTACAGTTTATCGACAACACTACCTGTAATCCAGTCCGCTTCGCCATATTTAAAAACATCTCATGTTACAGTTTATCATAATTCTATTTTTCTACAACCTACATATTCGAAATTTAAAAACATCTCATGTTACAGTTTATCATGCAGAGCAGAAGCAGCAGTATGAGATGGATAAGTATTTAAAAACATCTCATGTTACAGTTTATCGAAACAGAAGCAGAGAAACTGTTAAGAGAATCCATATTTAAAAACATCTCATGTTACAGTTTATCGAATCCGCAGGAAATTAAAAGCGCAGGAAAGTGGAAATTTAAAAACATCTCATGTTACAGTTTATCTGTAAGGGTTGGGAAAATGCTAGAGGTTGTCGCATATTTAAAAACATCTCATGTTACAGTTTATCTATGCAGGGCGAGATTGATAAGCTTAATCAGCAGTATTTAAAAACATCTCATGTTACAGTTTATCGAATCCGCAGAATACCAAGCGGATTGAAGTGTTGAAATTTAAAAACATCTCATGTTACAGTTTATCTGCATCCGATGCAGCTGCCTTTTGGGATAAATCCCTATTTAAAAACATCTCATGTTACAGTTTATCCAGATCCGGAAAAATCTGCTCCAGATCCGGAAGCATTTAAAAACATCTCATGTTACAGTTTATCTGGAGAGAACTTGTATGGCAGGATAGACAGTTTCTATTTAAAAACATCTCATGTTACAGTTTATCCCTCGTATTTATGCCCTTTTTTCTTTCATATTTAATTTTTTCGTTGATTTTAAGCCATTTTCACTTTTTTTACCAGGTGTTTTTCACTTCTGCTACTTTATCTTAATATCTCATAAATCTCTGCATTTTACAAGGCTTTTTCTATATTATACTTTTTTAAGCCTGGTAAATTTTTCTTCCTCATATACGTATATTTCTAATTTTATATAATCAGGTCCTCCCCTGTAGCATGACCTCCACACCCTAAAACTTCCTCTCCAAACACACTATTATTTAATAATTTTATGATACATATAAAATCTTCATTTTTATCAATCACTCCATTTAACTCTTTTCGCAATTGTATAAATTTTGACGGTGTCATTTCTCCTCGAAATACAGATTTCTGAAAATGAGAAAGATATTTTTTGCAAATCTTAAATACTTTCTGTACTCTTTTTTCTCCCACATCATAAAATAAAAATGCATAATTATAATTTAATTGTTTTTTCATCACATACCTTCTTTCAAAGAAAATGGAACAAACTCATTCCCTTCCAAAATATTTTTTATCAATTTGTAACAATCTAATTTAATTGCTGTGCGATATGAAACTTTACGTTTTAATCTCGGATGTTGGAAAACATTTTCCAAACGTGCTTCAAATGCTTCAATAAATATTTTTCTTCCTTCTTCATTTAAAATGCAATAATTTACACTTTTCTCAAAATGTTTTTCCACTTGTAATTTCCGGTTATTAACCAAATCAAAAATTGTTCTAAATACTATTACAGGCTTAAATACTTCACTAATATCTAAACTCAATGAAAATCGTCCTTCTGACGGTTCATGTAAAAAACTAATTCTTTGATCCAAATGTGTTTGATAAATCGCTGAAATTGTTTTTGTATATAAAAGTGTATTTCCAAAAGAAACCAGTGCATTTATTGGATTATCTGGGGGACGTTTGACTCGTTTATTCATCACGAAATCTTTAGGAAGAAAATATTTAAAATCATTGTAAAAACGAATCCAAACTTCTCCCTCGCATGCCAATAATCGCTTAATATCCTGAGCCTGATCAACTTGTGTAAAAAACACCTTCCTAATCCAATCAATAGTTTCCTTCACCTCTTTTTTATCATGCTTGTAATAATGATATAGAATTTCATAAATATTAACTCCTATTCCTTTTACAATTGCACGAGCTATATCCATTCGTTGTTCCTCATACTTCAATGCTTGTTTGACAATTAATTTCCCACTCAAATAATGATCTCTCGGATAATACGTCCCACTATATCCTCCATAATAGTTAAAAAAATGAATAATAATATGATTTTGAGATAAAAAATCCAATAGTTTTGTATTTATACTGACTTCATTAAAACAATATATTTCTTTTGTATTCTCAACTGGAATATACACATTCCGTCCGTCTTTGCGAAAACATAATGAATTGTCTTTTCTTGTCAGTTCTCCCATTGACATAATGTATCTGGTAGTTCCCATAACATCTCCTCCTAAACATAACAATATTCATAATATGCACACTTCTTACAAGTAGCTTTGTGAATACACTCTGGCGGCTCCTCTTCTTCCAGTAACTGTTCTATTTGAGTTATATAAAAATCTAATTTTTCTTCTAATTCTTTTGTCAATTCCAGAATAAAAATTTTTTTATCTTTTTTATTCTTTTCCACAAACTCCAATCGCCCTTTTCGAACAATTCCCTTAGACTTCAAAACACTTAAATAATACAATAGCTGCCATTTTGCAGCTTCCACATCGGCATCAGACTTTTTTATTTCTGTCAAATATTCTTTTGTCAATTTATCCAATCGAATATTTTCTATAGCAATCTCTGTATTTTTTGAATCTTCTGCACGTTCTTGATGAATTGCTTTTCCTATCTTTACTTGTTCACTATTATCTTCCAAATTCAGTCTATTGCCATGTAGATAACATTGTCTTTTGCAATGAAAATAATAATTAATTAATGTCCCATTCACTCTCATAAAAATACCACCTTCATCAGAGAAATAAATCTGTCTCATTTTCCAATATTTTTCTGTTCAAAACACCATTTTCATCAAAATATTTTTCTCCATTTTCAATATAATAAATATCCCCAATCTGTTCATCTTCCTGGAACTTTGTTTTTTCACTGAATTGATAAATAAACTCATTCATTTTGCTTCTAAGATTTCTTAATTTTACAATTTTTTCACTATATTCTATTGTTTCATTTTCAAGGAGATCTTTATATTCCTCCCAAATTTTCCGTCCATCAATGATTTCTTTATCTTCTCCCATTACCTCCCTTCCTAAATATACAGAAATCATATGTCGATCATCCTCAATCAATTTCATTCTATTATCTATCTCAGGGAATTTCAGCTTTTGGACACTTTCTCTAAAAAAGTATTTTACATTCTCTTCATTTATGCCGCTTCCGCTTTCTTTCACTGCCGGAAGAATATTTTCTTCATAAAACTTTGGAAAATTTTTTGTTGTTAAAATTTCTCTCATTGCAGTTGTCTTCAGCGAAAATCTATCTTCTCCCCTAACATCACCCTCATAGATTTTCCCCGCATCATCCATATCAAAAAAATATACAGTTCCTCTTCGTTTTGCAGAACGATTTATTCTTCCCATAAACTGTTCTTCACTATCTAGCCTTGATATATCTTTGTATCCAATATCCATATCGATATCAACACCTGCCTCTATCACCTGAGTTGCAATCAAAATCACAGATTCCAATTCTTGTATTTTTTCTATGATTCTTTTTCTTTCCTGGATACTACTGTCCCCTGTCATCACCAATACCGGATAGTCCGTTTGTTCCTTCATTCTTTCATAAAACTCTTCTGCACTTTTTTTCTTAATAAACTCTACCAGCACTTTTTGATTATTTGTAATATTTGTGCAAATATGTTCCTCCAATTTCTCTAATGTCATTTTCTGATCTAGTAATCCATAATCTGCAACAACTCGTTTTGCAAATTTCGGATGATGAAAATATTTTTCTCTATCTTTTATCAAATGAACAGCCTTCATCTGATTATCCGTAAGTATCTCTAAATTAGGTAATGTTGCCGACATAATAATTATCTTAACATGCAGTAGCTTTGCAAATGCTTTTAAAAAAGTAACAATCTCTTCCCAACGTGAGTTTTTGTAGCTTTGAATTTCATCAAGAACAATAATAGAATTACATAACTGGTAAAACCCAAATACGTCTTCTTTATAATGTCCGAACAATGTACGAAATAGCATAACATGTGTGGATAGTACGATTGGATAATTTAAAAATTGCCTATCTAACAAAATAGTTTGATATTTTTTCCCCTTGTCTTTTCCACCCCAGTCATCTTCATCCGCACGCTCTTTCAAAGGTACCAGCGAATTAACCACCGCTACCTGTGACATTACCTCTTTATTTTCTCCAAATATTCTGCTGATAGTTTCCATATTTTGTTCTACAAGTGTATTAAATGGATAAATATAAAATATTTTTTGGATATTCTTATCTTGTTTCATAAGTTCAAAACTTAAATTCATTGCAGTATTACTTTTTCCACTTCCAGTCGGAGCTTCTAAATAAAAAATAGAGTCATTTATATTTCTTTTCAATTCATTTTCTGCATCTAAAAACATTTCTGTCCGCAGAATATTGATATCCTGCTCTTGTTTCAGTTCTAATTGTTCTTTTGGGTAATGTTCCTGCTGATAATTACGAATACTCTTCTGAACAAAGCTATTTTCATAAATATCTATAATTTTCTCACATTTCTCAAGCTCGCCAAAATTTTTAATCTCTACCCCTTTCATATATTCTGATGTTGCATAATAATCGGATGCAACAAGCATAGAATATAACAATCTTGTGAACCCATACAAATAGACTAGTTTCTCTGTTTTCTCCTGACCATTTCTCCCTAACATATTTTTCCAACTTTTTCTTAGTTTGGAATTTTTTTCTTCTCCCCATTCCCTTTTCCAACATTCTATCCATTCCTTAGCTCTGATTCCCAAATCATCTCCCTCTCCATTCCTTCCAGTTAAGGAATTCAAATAAGCTTCTAAGTTCACTAATTTCCCATGATGTCTAGAAATGATATAGGAATATATATAAGCAAAATCTTTCAACAACTCCTTCTCCGTTTTATCATCTAATTTATTAATTTCACTTAAAAAATACTCCAAATAAAATATAGCCGAAAGAATAGAATGCTTACTTCCAATATTACTGTCCGGCACTAAATTTAAACAAAACTTGTGATGCATTTTATCTTTTTGAAATTTAGGGTTCACTTTTCCAAAATCATGAAATGTAACAATATTAACTACCATTTTCTCAAATATTCTTTTTGCGTCGCCACTAATTTCATCAAAGTATTCCTTCTCAAACTCTTTTATGAGCAAATCCACATGTTTTTTTCTAAAAATTCTAATCCAATATTTTTGGCATAGTTCTGTGTGTGAAGAAAGCGTCTCTTTTTCTTCTCCATTTTCAGAAATATGTGCATAACACTGCTCACTACACTTCATGAGTTCTTTTATCGATAACATCATTTTTTCCATTTTCCACCTCGTATCTACACAAAAGGCTCTACAAATTTGCAGAGCCTTATTTTCTAGTAAAATACCAATATTCTCATTTTATCTTTATACAAACCTGCTTCTTTCACACAAACTGGAATGTTCGTATAGCAAAATGTATCGTACTCGTACAGGTTTGTATAACCATTTAATCTAACCGGAAGTTTTTCTTCATACTTAAATTCTTCAATCTCATCTTCATCATCCAACGAATCAATTTCACCTATCCGTTTTGGAAACATGCTAAAAATTTCTGATCTCTTAGCATCAATTGTTTCCAATTTCACTATTTTTACGTCACTGATATCTGCTGGGTGATCATTTTTCCCCAGATATGGCATATAAACACATTTATATTGTTCTAACTGATAGGAAATTTTTTCAGCCTCTTCACAATCTAGTAATATATAAATATCCCACACTGGATTTTCTAGCCACTGCTCTTTTATGATTAGATTTCCCCCTTGTTCTTCACATGCATATCCAACGGAATTATTAAAAACCTGAACCTTCTTGGGAATATACCCTCGTTCATTTCTTGGTACGATAGAAACTTTTAATCCTGCTAATTTTTCATAAAATTCCGGATATTCCTCAATTAGATCCATTCCTTTTTTTCTCACAGTCCATTTTTTTTGTGCATACCCATTATAACCTGCAATTGCCCCAAGCATGCCAAGTAAAGCCACTTTATGAATTTGACCATATGTAAAATAGTAGTAAGTATTCACTTCTGGTTTTTTAAAAAATGCGCTTTTTCCACTTAAAGTAAATCTCACAGCTTTCATAAGTTACACCTCGTTTTGTGTAATAATATTGTAGACCACTGCCCTTTCCAATCCGCACACTAACTCTGTTGTATATGGGTTATAATAAACATCTACTTTCTTCACTCTGTCTTGCAACTTATTTAAAATTTCTGTACATGTTCTCATATCAATAATGTTCTTTTGTTCCCCTTTCTCAAACACGATATATTCGGATAGATTTGGCAAATATAAATCCGGCTCCGTTTCCACAAAAAGCGCAAATTCATTCTCACACCCTTCTTTTGCATTTGTCTCAAAAGAAGTGGCGGCAACTAATGCTGTCCGTTTAAAATTGGCATAGTCTTCTTTCGTATACCCCTCTGTCACACCAAGTTTTATCAATTCTTTGTAAGCCATTGGATTAATTACAAATGGATAAAAGTAATGCGCCTCATTACTTGTAATTTTTGTCCCCAATGTAGAATTTCTTGCCTCCTCATTCTTAGCATCCTTGCTTCCATCTCTGAAAGGAGACAAAATCTGTTGCTCCTCTGCAGTTGTATCTTTATATTTATTAAATCCCTGCCCAAACTGAACAGCACCTGTAATTGAAAAATTATTCTTTGCCTCTGCAAATGTTGCTCCAAAATTTTTCACGTCTACTGCAGACATCAAATTTGTCAACACTTCCTTTGAATCCTTACTCTTTCCTAGATCTTCCACATGAAAAATTTCTTCATAGCGTTCTTTCAGAGATTTAGGAACGAGCGCCCCATCCTTTTCTGAAAACTTCATAGACTTAATATATAATACTTTTTTTCCCTCATTATCCCACATTTTTTTCATAGGGTATTTAAGTGCTTTGTCACTTCCATATACCGTTCCATCAGACATACTTTTAGGATAACCGGTAAAATCTGCATTCCAATTTGCCATGATTGATGAAATCCCCAATACACCGTACACTCTGTTTTCCATATTATATTTCCTCCTTTGCTTCCTTCGTGGATTCATAGATTAAATTATTTCCGATATATCCCCCCAGCAAATATTCCTGATCTATTTTCTTTTCTAATATGTAGGCATCTACCATCGCATACATCCTATTGAACCTCTGTCTGGCAAAATTTATCTGATAATTATATTTCATAAAATACTGCCTCAACCTTCTTCTGATCACTTCATTCTCTGTTGCTACGAGAAACGGATTTGCCAATGAATGATTCTTTTCCTTTGACTTACTTAAAGAAATAAAATAATATACAAGTTGACCGACTGCATAAAAATATTCTTCATCCGTTTCTATTTCACATTCTCCTGACCCATTGATCTTTTCTTTCAAATTCTTCCTAATCTCCGTGTATCTTTCTGACATATCACACCCTCCTTCAAAATATTTCTGTAATGAACACATCAGATTAAATTGCTGCCCCATTTTTGTTGTGTATCCATTCTGAACTGAATTTTTAATCATATTCATACAAACACTATGAAGGATCCGATCCATGTTCACTTCCAATCCTTTATAAAGCCATGCAAAAATAGCTTCCCGTGACCAAACAAGATTTCTTTTCAATTCACCCTCTACAGACAATTTTTCCTCTGGAGTAAAATAATTTCTCACTAGCCAAGATGAAAATAAAACTTCATCAATAACACCTTGCAACTCTTTCTTGTTTCGGTAATCTCGATACCGTTCTTCTTTATCCTCCAATCCTAGAACATTTTGATAACGGAATGGTTTCATTAGGTAATACTTATAATCAACTATAGTATCCTGATGGTGAATTTCTACTTCTTTACCTTTTTGTATTTGAATAAAATATCCTTTAAAATCACTCTGAATCATTTCCCCCTTCTTTTTTGCAATTACCTTCTTTTCCACGGTATCAAAATATAAATCTGTTTCCCCTAAATTTGCCTTATTCATAAGATAATCAAAAAATTTTCTCTGCAATGCAGCCTCTTCCGGTGTAATCAGATAAGAAACTGCGAGTTTGCGAGTTTTATTTTCCATATAGGGCTTCTTTGCATTCAAACCCAAATTATCATTTGGAAGTCCCCAAATTTCATTTTTAATCTCCAAATTATAATCATTCTTGTTGAAAATTTTGGTCATTACATATCTCTGTTCTTCTGTAATATAAATTTTTTCATCATCCTCAAAAAAAATTTTTAAATAATTTTTACCACTTAGCGAAACATTCCATTTTCCCAACTGAAAAATATTTTCCTTGATCCATACCCTGTTTCTTTCCAGTTTACTTTGATCCACGTCCCCTATCTGTTTCACAATGTAATCATACATCTTACGATCCTGCGGTTTTTTATATTTTTCTCTCGGATTTCTCAGTACATCAAAATATCGATCAATTGCCGCTTCATCCAGTTTTCCATTTTCTAAACTCTCTTGTTTCACCCAAAACGACAAATAATTGTTAGAATGAATCACTTTCTTGGGATCCTGTGGTTTATCCATACTCACAAGACGGCTGTGATAATCATAGAAACAAATTTTCTTTCGCGCTTCTCTGTCCTCTGGATTTTGTTCCACAATTCTTTTTTTCTTATCCATCTTAATCGTATAACTTCTTACCTGTCCATAAGAATCTACCAACACATAGGTCCCATCTGCTGGAACATACGTATCTAGGACAAGGCGATCACCATCTCCCGTTTCTTTCTCTGCCCTTCTTAATTCTTCTGAAAATATTTCCAAACAATCCTTTAACACCTATTCACCCCCATTTACACCCAACGGTAATTACAGTAGCCGTATCCACGAGAATTCATCTCACAAAGTCCTGTCCCTAATAAAAAATAAGCCATTTCCTGCGCCTGCACATCATCTGCTATTTTTAAACTTATTTTATCTCCTAAAAGCCGAATTCCTTTATACTCATTTGCAATCGGTTTTCTATTCAAAAATATGATATTGGTATATAACTGAAAATTCTCCTCTATACGCTCTCCCATATACTGATCATATTTTTTCACTGCATTTTCGAATAGCCGACGTTCAAATCCTCCAATAGATATCTGCTTCTTCCAATACCCATCAAATTTTTGTATAACCGGTGTCAGAGAATAAATTTCACTGATAATTTTTTTCGGTAATATACGATTCTCTACAGTCAAGCCTTTTATAACATCTGTATAATGATTTCTTAATATATTTGATAAATACCGAGCCAAGTCTACATTTACCGTCCTCAATGTAATCGTATAAATATTTCCCTTCTTATACACCCCTTCTTTTTCGATTGGATACAAGCCCGCAAAACAATAATTTTTATATTGATTTACTTCATGGTATTCTAGCCATCTTTGATCCTGCGCAAGAGCAGAGTCTATAAACTCTGCTTCTGTCGCTAAAATTTCTTGTAATGGAATATCCCTTAAAATATATACTTTAATCCTTATCTCATATACTTTTATGTTATTTTTTTCCATATTATCACATCCTGTTTTAATTTAAATACTCATATTGAATTTGATACCTATATATTATATCATTTCCTATATTTTTTCAATATATTCATTTGCATTTTTAGATAAATCTAACAAAAAATCAAAAATGATTATTTTTTCTATTTAGCAACAAAAGAATTTATATCTTAATAGAAATTTACCATCTTTTATTGTAATTTAAAAATCTAGTATGTATAATCTTTCTATAAACCTTTAACACTTGTTGTTTTGAAACATATGCGTATTAAAATATGTGTTCAAAGATTAAACCCTAACATAAGATGTATTTTCAAATTTCACTTTCCCCTCTCCCGTATCAACAAACATATTTTTCTACTTTTTCTACTTTTTTTCAAAAAATCTCTTGCAATTTCTCTCATCTTGTCCTATAATACAGAAAAATATTTCAAATTCATTTGATAGGAACAAGTAGTCTTCAGCGGATTTTTCAGAGAGGTAACGGGTGGTGCGAGTTGCCAATGAACCTGACAGATGAAATCATCCTTGAGAAGCAAACTGAAACAAAGTAGGAGCGCCGGAGTAAAGCCACGTTACAGGTGAGACGCATTAGATGATGCGGATATGAGCTGAGATTTTCTCAGGAATTAAGGTGGTACCACGGTCTTCAATCGTCCTTTCTAGGGCGATTTTTTTTATTTTAAGGAGGTTATCTATGAAACTACAAAAGAAACAAATTTTACTCGTCAGCTTTATGTTGTTTTCCCTTTTCTTTGGTGCAGGGAACCTGATTTTCCCTCCATTTTTGGGACAAAACGCTGGAGACAAAACTCCATTTGCAATTGCAACCTTCCTGATTACAGCAGTGGCATTGCCTGTCCTGGGTGTTGTTGTTGTTGCGAAATTTGATGGACTAGAGCAGCTCGCAAAAAAGGTTAATCCTAAATTTGCCATTTTCTTTACTATTTTGATTTACTTGTCTATCGGACCTGGCCTTGGAATTCCTCGTGCGGCTTCTCTCCCGTTTGAGATGGCAGTTGCACCATACCTTCCGGAAAATGCGAATTTGACTGTATTTATGTTTCTCTTTTCCTTAGTCTTTTTCCTGACTGCCAGCTGGCTTGCATTAGCTCCAAATAAACTGGTAGAACGAATCGGAAAATTTTTGACACCATCACTGCTACTTTTACTGTTTTTTGTATTTGTCAATTTCCTATTCCGAGGCACCGTGAAAGTCAATCCTGCTCAAGTAAGTTATAGCAGCAATCCACTTGTCAAAGGATTTTTAGAAGGATATCTTACAATGGATACCATTGCAGCCTTAAATTTTGGACTTGTAATTGCAACTACAATCAGAAGTTTAGGGGTGAAAGAGAAAAAAGGTGTGATGAAATACACTGTCATGACCGGAATCTTTGCCGGAACAATTCTTGCATGTGTGTACTTATCTCTGGCATATATGGGAATGAGTTCCTCAGGTGTCTTCCCAATCCAGGAAAATGGTGCATGGACACTCCGCTGCATTGTTCACCAACTGTTTGGTGATACCGGCGCAGTTTTACTGGCAGCAATCTTCACATTAGCATGCTTGACAACCTGTGTTGGACTGATTACTTCCATCTCACAATATTTTTCGACATTGACTACAAAATTATCTTATCGTCAATGGGTATTATTGATTGCGGGATTTTCTTTTATCATCTGTAATCAGGGATTAAATATGATTTTAAGCATTTCCGTTCCGGTGTTGGATGCTATCTATCCAGTCTCCATCACTCTGATTTTACTTGGATTATGTCATCGCTGGATAAAAAATATCACTTATATCTATCCATGCACCATCGGTGCAGTAAGTATCCTCAGCGTTGCATATGCACTTGAAAATCTTGGAGTTTCCTTTGGATTTGCCGGCAAATTGCTCCATGCACTTCCACTGTACTCTCTGGGTCTTGGATGGGTTCTTGTAGCACTTGTAGTTACAGGTCTTTGCGCACTGTTCTATCAGCTCAAGACAGCTAGACTTTCTCGTTGCAATATGGAAACATCTGCGGAACCTTTCAACTACACAGAATAGTAAAATGAGGAGCGCTTTGACTTGCGCTCCTCATTCATTTCTTCATAAACATCAATTTAAAAATAAAACAGTTCTTCAAACTTTTTTTCTAAAGCAATACACAGAAGTAATGCCAGTTTCGCAGTAGGATTGAACTGACCTGTCTCAATAGAACTAATCGTATTTCGCGACACTCCAACTAACTCTGCAAGCTCCATCTGAGATAGTTTTCTCTCAGCTCTAGCATTCTTTAAGTTGTTTTTCAATATCAATTCGCCATCCATATTAATGCCTCCAAATAGCCAGATACAAATTGATAATCGTTGTCATTCCCCAACATATAGCCAAAAACAAATCCTTTTTTTTCTTCTCCATTTTATATTTGTATATATAAAATCCAGCCAGTGTTGTCTCATACATTGCAAGAATATCATACATCGGCTCTCCTCTAAAAGCTTTCAGTATCACGAGAAAAGCAAATACAATCGCTGAAGCGACCATCCCATAATTGTACCCTTTCATTTGTATAAATACTTCCCTCTCATCATAATGTTCACTTTCTTTCTGTGCCATTTTCAAAATCTCATCTCGTTCCATCTCAGCACCTCCATATTAAATTGACAAGTTTTGTTGTCATAATTATATCTCCGCCAAGTTTTCTTGTCAATCCTATTTTCCAAGTTTTCTGTGCATAGAGAATCCTTTTCTGTTTTGAAATAGGCATGTTTTTCTTCTATCAAATCAATTGCCTCTTCCAAAAGTTCAGAAACTATTTTTATTGTAGTTTCCGGAACCTCAAAAACATTACTCCTTTCCATTGTCAGCAAAACACATTATTTGTGCAAAATACATTAATATATTTTCTAATTTGATTGACTTTTGTTCAAAACGCTTGCAATTATTCTGTTAAAGAGTTATCATATGTATTAATAAGGTATTCATATAATATATCAAAAAAAGGAGTGAATTACATGAAAACCTTAATCAGTGCGGAAAATACTTGGGGGTTATTCGCGATTTTGGTAGCGGTTGCTGCATTAGCAATCTATTTGGAGCAAAAATACCAATGGGCTTCAAAAATCACGGGATGCGTGCTGGCACTTATTGGATGTCTTATTTTATCAAACTTAAGAATTATTCCAACAGAAGCAGCAGCATACGACTTCGTTTGGGACTACGTTGTTCCACTTGCAATTCCAATGCTACTTTTGCAAGCTAACGTTAAGAAAATTTCAAAGGACTCTGGACGTCTGATCATTATATATCTGATCAGCGGAATCGGAACAGTAGCCGGAGGATTTCTTGCATTCTTTGCGTTAAAGAACTTTATTCCTGAACTCAACAAGGCAACTGCCATGATGGTCGGAACATATACTGGTGGAAGCGTAAACCTTGTTGCTATGGCAGATGCATTTGATGCAGGTAGCGAATTAGTATCTACATCCGTTGTCGCTGACAACTTGCTAATGGCACTTTACTTTTTCGCTTTAATCGCAATCCCAACAGTAAGCTTCTTTAGAAAACATTTTAGGCATCCACTTCAGGATGAAATTGACAAACGTACTGCAAATGGCGAAAGTCAGAATCACGCACAAAGCTATTGGACAGCGAAACCGGTCGCTCTCAAAGATATTGCATTTACCTTTGCACTCTCTTTTGTGATTGTTGCTGTTTCTACTGAGATTGCTGCGTTCTTTGGACGAATCATCCCAACATCTAATTTTGTATTAGCTCTGTTAAATGGATTGATCGGTAACAAATATCTTATCATGACAACGCTTACAATGATTTTAGCTACTGCATTCCCAACACAGGTTGGTGAAATCGCAGGTGCTCAAGAAATCGGTACATTTATGATCCACATTTTCTTTGGTGTCATCGGTGCTCCAGCTTCTATCTACCTGATTCTTACAAAGGCACCATTGCTTCTTGTATTCTGTGCGATCATCGTTGCAACAAACATGTTGATTTCTTTCCTCTTTGGAAAACTTTTCAAGTTCAATCTGGAAGAAATCTGTATTGCATCCAATGCAAACATTGGAGGACCAACAACTGCTGCTGCTCTTGCGATTGCAAAGGGATGGAACGCCTTAATCGTCCCAGCACTCCTTGTTGGTACATTAGGATATGTAATCGGTAACTACTACGGAATCTTTGTAGGAACGTTACTTCGATAATCTACACTAAGGTAGCACATAAATTCCCACGCTGAATTGCCGGTGTGGGAATTTTTTAAAAAACATCATAAATGACAGGAGGATTTTTTAAATATGTCAGTTTTAAAAGGATTTGAACCAGCAAACGTATTAAGCTATTTTGAGGAGCTCTGCAAAATTCCTCATGGATCAGGAAATACAAAAGCAATTAGTGATTATTGTGTACAATTTGCCAAAGATCACAATCTTCGCTATGTACAAGATGAATATAATGATGTCATCATCTACAAAGATGGTACAGAAGGATTTGAAAACTCAGCGCCAGTAATCATACAGGGACATTTAGATATGGTCTGTGAAAAAACTTTGGATTCCACTCATGATTTCATGAAAGATCCTTTAGACTTGAAAGTAGAAAATGGTTACTTATATGCACAGAATACGAGTCTTGGCGGAGATGATGGAATTGCAATTGCTTACGCACTTGCAGTTCTTGCCAGTGACACTATTGCTCACCCACCAATCGAGGCCGTCTTTACTGTAGATGAAGAAACTTCTATGTTAGGCGCCGAAAAATTAGACATGACTCTCTTGAAAGGACGTCGTCTTCTTAATATCGACTCCGAAGAAGAAGGTGTTTTGACATGTGGGTGCGCAGGCGGTCTCCGTCAACATGTTACATTTGATTTCCAGAAAGTAGAAAAAGAAGGTACTGAAATCGAACTTTGGATCAAAGGATTGTTGGGCGGCCACTCTGGTTCTGATATCCACAAACAAAGAGGAAATGCAGTAAAACTTTCTTCCCGTATGTATATCCATTTATCAAAAACATTTGCTATGGATTTGATTTCTATTGATGGTGGTGAAAAAGATAATGTCATCACTTATAGTGCTAAAATGAAAGTATTGGTAGACAGCGCTCAGGCGGAAGAATTTATCACAGCTGTCAGAAAAGAAGAAGCCATTTGGAAAAAAGAATTCAGCAATGACGAAACCGGTCTGAACATCGAGATTACAAATGCAGGTCAAAAGAACATTGCAGTGATTGCTCCCGCAGATTCTTCCAGAATTATGAAATTTATCTATGCAGTACCCCAAGGACTAATCTGCTCCGATCGCAATCTTCCGGGACAATCTGAAACATCCTTGAATCTTGGCGTTACAGTTACCAGAGAAGATTCTGTATTCATGCAATTCCTTCTTAGAAGTTCTATCGAAACAAAGAAACAATCCCTTTGCGAAAGAGTTGGTGCATTGGTAGAACTTGCTGGCGGTCGCTACATCATTGACAGCGAATATCCAGCATGGGGATACGATCCAAACTCTAAGTTACGCCCTCTTATGCGTGATGTTTATGTAAAAATGTTCGAAGAAGAACCTAGAGTGGAGGCTGTTCATACCGGTTTGGAATGTGGCATCTTCGGCGGTCACTGTGAAGGTCTTGACTCTGTCTCCTTTGGTCCAAACATCCTGGATATTCATTCCATCAATGAAAAATTAGACCTTGCCTCTGTAGAACGCATGTGGAGATTTTTGCTGGAAGTTTTAAAAGCTTGTAAATAATATTCTTTTCTAAGATTTGAAAGTATTGTCATTTGATTGTCAACGAACATAGAAAAAGCCAAGAAAGCCCGTAAAATAGGCATTTCTTGGCTCATATATTCAAACTTGTAAACTTCTCTTTGCTTGGTAGTGCTTATCCCTTATTTTTGCCTTAAATCAATCCATTTTTGAACTGTTTTATATATATTTGCTATTCCTTCGTCAAATTGTATTGTTAACAACATACACCGTATATCTCAAAATTCATGTGATGATTTTATATTACAATGTTTAAATACTTTTAGACGGCACTCCAACTCTTCTACAACCTAAACTTCACTTACGAATGACTTTCCTCATACCCGATCCACAAAATTCATGAGGAATTATTTTAAATCCTCTTGATTCATAGAATGTTTCTTTTCCTTTTTCTGCAATCAATTGAATACTGCTCCTGCCTCCGCCTGGTGTTGCACTATCGACATATTCAATTATCATATTAAGTATTTTACTGCCAATGCCCATTTGTTGATAAGCCGGCTGTACTACAATGTCTACTATCATATAATACATTCCATCACCAATCAATCTTCCCATACCGACTACTTGGTTGTCTTCTTCTGCTGCCACTGTATATAAACTATTTTGGAGTGACTTTTCAGTTTGTGTTCTTGAAAAATTTATCCACCCAACGCTTTCACGAAGTTTACAATATTCCTCATAACATAAAGTGTTTTCTTTATAGTTCACGTAAAATATATCCTCCTAATCTAGGTTTATCAAATATGAAGTAGTTACTCATCTCTATTTGAATGATATCTTTTTAAATTCACAATCCCCTCCAGCCCCTCCCCAACCGCACAAAGCATATTCCTCACAAACAAACAGAATTGTTATATGTTTTATATGCCACTTCAAATCTTCACTTACTCAAATTTGAGGTTGAATGGTATCATCCAATAAATTCCCGTATTCTTATCTTCAAAACAATAATAATGTGGTCTATTACCTGCCTTATTTTCCTGATCTACGGATTCGATATCTCTTCAAAAAGTCTGTCTTTTATAATATAAACTCCTGTTTCCTTCCTTCATTCCATCCTCTCCTCGGAAATATGGAAAAAGTCCCTCACCTTTCGGCAAAGGACTAAACTTTCACCCCGACCATTTATATACCACATATCGGCAGTGGTAAACTTTCTTTGTACTAATATACTAGCAAGTACAAAGAGGAACGTCAATAGAATTATCCATTAAAAATATATGCTGTTGGCACAAATTTATTCGAACTCGTCTTTTACATTCGTACAAATGCTTATAAAGTGTATTATCAATTCGTTTTATGTGTGTTTTATGATTGATTATCCGCATAATCCACTTCGTCCGTAATGTTTTTGTAGCCAAAATGTAGCCACTAATTTTATTCACCTCACAGGAACTTATTTACCCCGTCAGATTTTCATGCCTCATAGTGAGTTCTTTCTAACGGCTTACAAGTAGACTATGGAAGTACTCTATAGCAAGGGCAGTCCAGCAGAAGGCAGATTTTATCCGTGCTGTCATAGTTGGCACATTTGTTTACCAGCCGCCGGATCGCTGCCCGTTCAGATCGTGTCAGTTCCCGTGATGCCGGGCCGCTCATTTCCGCCTGCCTTTTGCTGCTGGAAATTCCAGCTTGAAATTCACATACTTGTCACCCGTGTCATCCAGCACCACTACCGCGTCATAGGTTTTGCCAGTCTTTTCGCTGTAAAGCCCGGATATGGAAATGCAGCCCTATTTCAATAGAGCAACCGCAACGGATTTGGTTATGGTTTTCTTCTTGGAAGTGAAGAACTTATTGTCTTTCCAGAGAGCAAAGGCACAATCCCTGTTATCACAGAAAAAGCCCTTTTTGCCCTCATACACAGGTGCACCACAGCGGGGACAGGTGCCGACAGCATCCTGCTTTCCTTTAGCGTCCGGGAACAGTTTGGCAAATCGTTCCTCCGGTGCAGTATGTTCTTTTACCAGTTCCCGGCACATTTCCGTGATCCCTTCCATAAAGGTATCTGCGGATAGTTCGCTCCGTTCCACCTGTTTCAGCATAATCCATAAAAGTGGAAATGTTCACCGGTACATGTGCATGGTGAACGGTCTGGATCTTTGTAATCTCGCGCAGGGTATCTTCCAAGGAGCGCCCCTGTGCCACCTGCTCCGCAAAAGGTTCCAGATAGACCGTAGGTGAAAAGTTCTCGCCCTCTCGAAGAATGGTAAGCCCGTTCAACATACGGTCATTGCTTTTTGTAACTTCCTGGATAGAAACCTTTGCAGTCTCATATTCCGGGGGAAGGTATTCTTTGATGTGGTCTTTCACATATTGGTTAAATTCCTCTATCTGCATATAGCCTCCTTCATTTTTTTAGATTTTGGGTAAGAAAAACGCACACTTAAACTGTGCGCGCATATCAAACGGTATTCTTATTGCCCTGTGCTGCCGAATCCTCCTGTACCACGTTCCGCACCCAGATCCGTCACAAAATCTGCAATAACAACCGGGGCAATTACGAGCTGCCCTACACGGGAGCCTTTGGTGAGTTCCTGAATTTGGTTGCTGACATTGCTGATAATGGCATGGCTCTCTCCACGATAGCCAGAATCCACGGGCGGCAGCTCGCACACCAGGCCCTTAACTGCCATGCTGGTTCGGGGAAAGATATAGCCGTCATGGGATACTTATTCTCACTTGTATCCGGATTCCGATAAGGCTCTTGCCGATAAAACAGAAGTGATGATTAGGCAGGAAGAATACGAAAAAGAGAGAAAAACAAATTCTATTATTCCTAACGATATCTTTGTTGATATGGTTCCTGGCTCTCCACTATCAAAAGCAAGCCAGTATCTTCTCAAAAAATCAATAGATGATGGAAACGAACATATAAAAAAGAACAACCAAAATATTTTCTCCAAATATGGAATTAATATAGATAGTGAAGAGTTGTACGGATATCCTATATCAGCATATCTTGATTTGATAGCTTTTGGCGATTCAATCATTCATATTATTTCTACCTTCAGGCCGGATCCGGATATGAAGGATTTTGTTCTAGCTGTTTTTTCGGATGCGATCAGTACGTGCGAGATGGTTAATGGCAGCATAGAAAAATTGGATGATTTTATGGCCAATACAACCATACCGAAATATAAGAAATTATGCGGAAAAAGCGGAAATTTCTGAGTTTTAACATCACGGAATAAAAAAATAGGGCACTCTGGGGTTTGGTTTATTATTCAAATTCGGCAATTACTAATCAATTTTGTTTAGAGATTATTCTCTGTCGTGTTTACAGTTCTTTTGATTATTTGATTTATCCATATTATCCTGCCTATACAGGCTAATGTTATCATTTTGTTATCGGTATTGATAACACTTGCTCTGTAACTGTGGATAATAGCACTATATTCTATTTCAGATCATAAGCGATTTTGCTTAAAAAATCAATCCCTATTCAAATTCATACCATTCCTTAAATCTCAGTCTTTGAGCAAAATACGATTTTTTTTGTATTCAATCATGCCATCTTTCTGCATTTTAGAAAGCTCGTTGCACATAGTACTGCGGTCAACATTCAAGTAATCTGCTAATTGCTGGCGGTTATATGGAATCAGAAAAGAATTGCTTCCGGCATGTTTTGCGCATTCTGAAAAATAAGACATCAATCGGCCTCGTATGGATTTGGAACTGGTGTGCAAAATCCTTTGTGAAAGTTGCAGACTTTTATGAGCACAGACAGTCAGTAGATTTCGTGCAAGGTTTGTATGAAAAGGGCAGGCGTTTGTGCAGGTAGTCAGAACACGTCCCACATTCATAAACAACACAGAGGTATCTTCCACGGCAGACACTGTAACCAGCATCGGCTGTCCCGGAATACAGGCATATACCTCAGCAAATACAGAACCAGGTGCAACACTTCCTAAAATGCTGGTATTCCCCCAAATATCGTTACAAGATATCATTGCCATGCCTGACAGTACAATGCCGATATTCTCTATAATACTCCCTTCTGAAAGAATTACTTCTCCTTTTTTATAATTGCGTTTTACACTATTCAAACAGCTTAAAAGCGAGGAGATGTCATCTTCTTCTAACCCACGGAATAGCTGCATATCGGATAATTTCATATTTTTTACCCTTTCGTTGTTATAACAACAGATTTTTATTTTTAATTATAATATACTATGCCCAGAAAGACAAGAGAAAGGATGGTATAAAATGATTCGAAGAATTATCCAAATAGATGAAGAAAAATGTAACGGATGTGGTGCGTGTGCCGAAGCTTGTCACGAGGGTGCAATCGGCATGGTAAACGGCAAAGCAACACTTCTGCGAGATGATTATTGTGATGGTTTGGGAGATTGTCTGCCAACCTGCCCGACAGGTGCAATTTCCTTTGTGGAGAGAGAAGCTGCCGCCTATGATGAAAAAGCTGTGCAGGAAAATATGAGAAAAAAAGCGAAAAGCAATCATGCCGCTGTTCCCCATACAGGCTGCCCCGGCAGTCGAATGCAGCGTATTCAACATTCACAAGAAACAACTCCTTCTGCCCGGGTACAGACAGAATCACAGTTGGGACAATGGCCATGCCAAATCAAACTAGTACCGACTAATGCACCATATTTTGACGGCGCAAAATTGTTAATTGCAGCGGATTGCAGTGCATACGCCTATGCCAGAATGCACGAGGATTTCATGCGTGGGAAAATTACGATTATCGGCTGTCCAAAGCTTGACAGCATAGACTACAGCGAAAAGCTGACGCAGATCATTCAAAACAACAACATTCAAAGTGTGACGGTTGTACGCATGGAAGTTCCCTGCTGCGGCGGACTGGAATTAGCTGCCAAAAAAGCGTTGCAGGCAAGCGGAAAATTCATTCCTTGGCAGATTGTTACGATTTCGTTGGGTGGTAAAATTTTGGAATAAAAGGAGAGATACTATGAGTAAAAAAATGAAAAACATTGCTCAATCAGAAGTACTGATGCTGAGAGAACAAATTTCTTATCAGGAGGGGCAGGTTGTCAGCAAAACTTTGACACAAAACCAGGCAGTAAGTATTACCCTGTTCTCATTCGCAAAGGGCGAAGAGATCAGCACCCATGAATCGGGTGGGGACGCCTTCGTCACCTGCTTGGATGGTATCGGAAAAATCACGATTGATGGCGTTGAATATCTGCTGCACGAAGGAGAATCTATTGTCATGCCAGCAGGCCATCCCCATGCGGTATATGGGCAGGAAGCGTTCAAGATGCTTTTAGTAGTTGTATTTTAATCAAACGCAAAATTGACAAAGGAAGGTGATTTTATGAAAGCAACAAAAGTAGATAAGGATCTCTGCATTGGCTGTGGGCTTTGCTGTGGATCTGCGACGAGGTTTTCCGTATGAACGAGCAGGGAAAGGCGGAAGCGTATCAACCAGCAAACGCTGAAAATCAAGGTGCTGTACAGGAGGCCATCGACTCGTGTCCTGTGTCTGCAATCGCCTGGGAAGATTAATTCAAACGCGTCTATATGCTTTTTTGATTGAGAAGAAACCACATTATTTCAAATTTTAATAGTTTTTAGGAGGCATATTATGGAACAAAAAATGTTTTGCTATCAGTGTCAGGAAACCGCCGGGTGCAAGGGCTGCACCATGTCCGGCGTATGCGGAAAGAAACCTGATGTAGCGGCCATGCAGGATCTGTTGGTCTATGTCACAAAAGGAATTTCGGCTATTACGACTGCATTGCGTCAGGAAGGTAAGCAGGTATCTGCCAAAATCAATCACTTGATTACTCTGAATCTGTTCACTACCATTACCAACGCAAATTTTGATAAAGAGAGCATTGAATCAAGAATCCGTGCTACACTGACCGAAAAGGAAGTTCTGCTAAAGCAAGTTACCAATCTGACTGTTCTGCCTGAAGCCGCAAAATGGAACGGATCTGAAAACTGGGAAGAAAAAGCCAGAACTGTCGGTGTTCTTTCTACCGAAAACGAGGATATTCGCTCTCTGCGCGAGTTAATCACCTACGGTTTGAAGGGACTTTCCGCTTACTCGAAGCACGCAAATGTGCTGTTGAAGGACAACGATGAAGTTGACACATTTCTTCAGAAAGCACTGGCTGCCACGCTGAATGACAACCTTAGTGTAGAAGATCTGATTGCTCTAACAATGGAAACAGGAAAATACGGAGTATCCGGTATGGCAATGCTGGATAAGGCTAACACAGACAGCTATGGAAACCCCGAAATTACAAAGGTAAATATCGGTGTCAGAAAGAACCCCGGCATTCTGGTATCCGGCCACGACCTGCGCGATTTGGAAATGCTGTTAGAACAGACACAGGGAACTGGAGTGGATGTGTATACGCATTCCGAGATGTTGCCAGCTCATTATTATCCCGCTTTCAAAAAATATCCTAACTTTGTTGGTAATTATGGGAATGCTTGGTGGAAACAAAAAGAAGAATTTGAATCCTTTAACGGTCCTATTCTAATGACAACCAACTGCATTGTTCCTCCTAAGGATAGTTACAAAAACAGGCTTTACACTACCGGCGCTGCGGGATATCCGGGATGTACACATATTCCGGGAGAAATTGGCGAACAAAAAAATTTTTCTGCGATTATTGAGCATGCAAAAAAATGTGTCGCTCCGAGTGAAATCGAAACCGGTGAAATCATCGGCGGATTTGCCCATGCACAGGTTCTGGCTTTGGCAGATAAAGTTGTAGAAGCTGTAAAAAGCGGTGCTATCAAAAAGTTTGTGGTTATGGCGGGCTGTGATGGTCGAGCAAAGAGCCGCGACTACTATACAGAATTTGCTAAGGCTCTGCCGAAGGACACTGTCATCCTTACTGCCGGTTGTGCAAAATATAAATATAACAAGTTGCCTTTAGGCGATATCAATGGCATCCCACGTGTTCTGGATGCAGGTCAATGCAATGATTCCTATTCCCTTGCTGTAATCGCCTTGAAACTCAAAGAGGTCTTTGGGCTTGACGATATTAACGATCTGCCAATTATCTATAATATCCCATGGTACGAGCAAAAAGCAGTTATCGTTCTTCTGGCTCTTTTATATCTTGGTGTGAAGAATATCCACCTTGGCCCTACACTTCCGGCATTTCTCAGCCCGAATGTTGCAAAGGTCTTGATCGAGAACTTCGGCATTGCAGGAATTGGCACTGTGGAAGAGGATATGGAGAAGTTTTTCGGTATTAACGCATAAAAAATACTCCGTCAAAGGAAATAGATCCAACAGGCATAAAGAAACCTCGGAAACCCTTATAAAATGGGCATCCGAGGTTTTCTGTCTGTTATTCGAATTCGCAAAGTTCTATCTGCTTTGTAGTGTTTCTATGGTATTTCAGCCTTAAAACAGTTCATTTTTGAACTGTTTTGCGTAGATTCGCCATGTTTTCATCTAATTGTATTGTCATTTTATTGTCAGTAACTTACCTACATATTAACTTAAATTATAATATTTGGCTTTGTTTTAAAATAGTGTTGAAATTAGCATAACATAATAGGATGTCCATTTGGACATCCTATTTGAATCGCAATAGATTAATATTGTTCACTTTATTATATTATAGCATTAACTTAATTTACACATTTCATTTAAAGTATTTTTGTTATTTCTTTAATACACATTTTCCCCATCGTAGTCGTACAAAGACAAAGTCATTCTTACAAGTATATTTATCTCTAGCTTAATTGGTTTTGGAAGTATTTATTTATCCTATTTTAATGTCTTTAGCATCATTTGTAGTTATTTACTTTATTGTTGCAATAAACACATACAATAAAATCATTTCTAATTACTTATCAAATATAAAAGAGGCTATCACATGAACAATTTTCAATTGGTATGCGACATCCTCTTTCATTTATGCATTGTTTATATAGATACCTAGAATCACTCTAGATTATATATGACTGGTATTTAACATAATCCTCTTTACTACATTCTATACTAAATAAAGTTCCTTCATTAGTATATTCAGTTTCTAGAACAGTTGAACTATCAATTATATAAGATGTCATTTTACCATCTTTATAAGGAACCATAACCTTACATTTTATATAATCCATAAATATATTTTTACATATAGATTCCAATAATTCTTCTATACCTATATATTTTTTAGCTGAAACCAGCATCCCTTCTATATTGAATGTATCTAATTCCATTAAATCAACTTTATTATATACATAAATCACAGGAATATTATCCGCCCCTATTTGATTTAATGTTTCATTTGTTACATTTATATGATTTTCATAATTAGGATTAGATATATCAATCACATGAAGTAATAAGTCCGCATCACAAACTTCTTCTAGAGTAGACCTAAAAGCTTTTACTAAACTATGAGGTAAATCCCCAACAAATCCCACTGTATCTGATAATAAAAAAGATTTATTATTATCTAATTTTATATTTCTAACATAAGTTTCTAAAGTTGCAAATAGCATATTTTTTTCAAATACTTTTTTATCTTCATCATTTATAAACTTCTCTACTAAAGCATTCATAACAGATGACTTACCAGCATTTGTATATCCTACTAAAGCTACATTAGGAATATTAGATTTTTTCCTTTTACTTTTTTGTACTTCTCTTTGATTTTTTAATACTTCAAGCTCTTTATTTAAATTAGCAATTTTATCTTCTATTCTTCTACGGTCTAATTCTAATTTTGTTTCTCCTGCGCCTCTGTTTTTAGTCCCTACTCCACCACTTTGACGACCTAAATCTTCATTTGAACCAACTAATCTTGGTAATTCATATTGGAGCTTCGCAACCTCTACTTGTAATTTAGATTCTCTTGTTTTTGCTCTATTTGCAAAGATATCTAATATTAACGCAGTTCTATCTATGACATTACAATTTATTTCTTCTTCAATATTTTTAACTTGTGACGCTGATAATTCATTATTAAATATAACTATATCTGCATTGTTTTCTTCTACTAAATTTTTTAATTCATCTATCTTCCCACTACCCATATAAAAAGTAGAGTTAACTTTCTTTGAATTCTGCTTAATTTGACCAACAGTTTCTATTTTGCAAGCTAAGCATAAATTTTTTAATTCTTCCATAGATTCATCAAAATTATTTTTATTATTTATATTAATTCCTACAATTATTCCTTTTTTTATCATCTTCATAATCTCCTGTAATTTTATATTTAAATATTAACTTTAAATATCACGGGATTATGACTCTTTATTAAATTAAGATAATAGCCACAACCCGTGACTTATCCTCTTAATCTTATTGACGCTATTCCACCATTCATAATCATTTTAACACCTCCTAATTTAAATCTACTATTACTAATCTATCTTTTGTTTATATCTAAATAACTGTATCCAATCATTATAAGAAACTTCACTAATATTATTAAGATTTATACCTAGGTATTTAATTACTGCATGAATTTGATTTTTTGTAAATACATCTCTTAAGTTATTAATAGACTTAGATATAAAACTTGTATATTCATTCCATTCATCTTTAGATATATCATATTTATATTTTCTTTTAAAATATACTAAGACGCAATCTACACTAGGCATGGGATGGAAGTCTTCTCTATTAAAATAGTGCACTATCTTAATATCAAATTTAGTTTTTAAAAGTAATGATAATTTACTCTCTCTAGGTATTCCCATAAATCTTTTTGCGGAACCTTTCTCCATAACTAGCCACATATCAGTTGGTGAATTTAACTCTTCTAATAATAATTTCTTAATAATCTTTGTTGTTATATAAAAAGGAATATTAGAAAATACCTTATATTCTCTTTTTTTAGGTAATTTCCAATTTAAAAAATCTTTATTAATAAGAGTAACATTATTTTTACTTTTAAATTTATTTATTAAATTTCCATATAAACTTCTATCTAGTTCTATAGCTGTAACCCAATAACTTTTTTCACATAAAGCTTCTGTTATATGACCTTTTCCTGGTCCAATTTCAATAACAAAATCATTTTTGGATATATTTGTTTTTTTTATTAATTTATATATAGTATTTTTACTAGTAATAAAATTTTGCGATACACTAATATCAACTTTTCCTCTATAATTATTACTTTTAGCTTTCATTCATAATCTCCTTAATTCACTATTTTTACTCTTTAAATAGCACGGAGTTATGACATTATATTAAATTTGTTTAACGATAGCCACAACTCGTGCGCTATCTTCTTAATCTTATTGACGCTATTCCACCATTCATAATCATTTTATTTCCTCCTATTTTTCATATAATAAGCTTTAAATATTTGTTTATAATTTTTGCATCTTTATTAAGTAGTTATTTTCAAACGAAGATATTTTTAAATTTTTTCATTATTTATACTCTCTATGTTAACTATTAATATTAAATAGCGCAGAGCTATAACATTGTCAAGACCACCGGCTTAGCCGGTGGCTTGCTTAGGCCCTATAAGGGTCTATTACCGGCACTGGAGTCTAAAGACTCACTGAAATAGGTTCGCCAAGCGCAACATCATTTACCCACTAAGCCCTAAAGGGCTTATTTTATTTGTTCGGTTTTACTGGCTCACCCGTGAACGGGTCAATATACTCTTTCAGTGTCATCTGATCATATTCCAAATCTTCTTGTAACTGATTTGCTATATATTCCTGTATTTTCTTTGCATTTTTCCCTACCGTATCTACATAATATCCTCGACACCAGAAATGTCTATTTCCATATTTATATTTTAAATTTGCATGTCTTTCAAATATCATGAGTGTACTTTTTCCTTTTAAGTACCCTACAAAATACGATACACTTATGCTCGGTGGAATTTCTACTAGCATGTGTACATGATCTGGACATATTTCTGCTTCTACAATTTTCACACCTTTTCTCTTACATAACATACTCAAAATATTCGCTATATCCTGCTTTATTTTTCCATATGCTACTTTTCTTCTATATTTTGGTGCAAATACAATATGATACTTACAATTCCATTTTGTATGTGATAAACTATTACTATCCATTTGGATAACCTCCTTTGTCCTTTAATGCGGTTGGCGAACCAACATTATTGTAACACAGGAGGTTTTTTACCGTAAGCTGAAGCATTCCTAACTCACCTGCATAGCAGGTGGTTTATTTGTTTCCCAAAGTTTCGTTTTTCGGATCAGCGAAAAACTACACAATGGCAAACAGGGCTTTGCCCTAACAATAAAAAATCCCCTAGAATATAAGTCGATATTCCAGGGGATTTGTATATTAAGCATATGCTATCTAATTTATAATATACCCAGGAGTAATGTATATTTTTTTTAATTTATTAAGCATTATATATAAATTTTTCATAACTACAACTCCTTTCATATTTTAATGTATTTAATAATACCATAAACTATATTTACTGTAAAGCACTCCGATTCACTTCTAGCAAAATCACAATATACTTTATAGATAAAATAAAAAATAGGAGCTATGCTCCTATCCTTTTGCTTCGCAATATAATACAATTGTTCATCAATCATTATATTTATTGTACACTAAAAACAGTAAAATAAAAACAAATTTTACCTTTTATACATATATTGGTCTTCTTATCTTAAAGTCCTTTATTAAAGATATAGAATGTGTTGAGTTAGCATGAATAAAGAATTTCTTAGGCTTATTTCTTTCAATTTCTGTTTTAAATAATTGGGTCCATTTATACCAAAATAGGTAGTTTGTTAGGAACTTGGTTGAAACACCATTAAACTTTCTTATCCATCTTTTTAAGCTACTATGAAAAGCATTGACTCTTTGAATATTATAAATATCCACAGTTTTTCTCCCGCCCCTAATTTGATGTAATTCAAAATTATGTTGAGCCGCAAATGGGATATAACTCCTATGTTTATCAGTACATAAAATAGAATTTTCTTCAACAACCTCTGATAAAGCCCTATTTATATCAGTATAGTTAGGTCTGCCATCACATATTAAACCAGTATATATATTTCCTAATCTATCTACACCACATAATACACAGGCAAATTCCTTTGATATACCTCTTGTATTTATTTCTTTACCACGCTTTCTTGATTCCCTTGGCATAGTAAAATTAGAACTTTTGCTATGATTCCCTTTATAGCTAAGGGCAAAGTATGTCTCATCGAGTTCAATAACACCCTCAAGAGAGCCGTAGCCAATAAATTTTCTAATAGCGTCTATAATTTTATGTCTCCAAAAGAAAGCTGTTGCAATATTAATCTCAACAATTTCGGCACATTGCCTAATAGTGTTACCATTTATCATACATTGAGCATATAGTAGCCATTTATCTAATCCCTTTTTACTACTTGAAACTGGGGATTTAGAAAAATCATTGAAAGTTTTTTTGCACTCTGGATTTTGGCATTTATACCTTTGTTTAACGCCATTCTTGCCATGATATTTTCCATACTTAGATATTTTATCATGATTGCAAAAAGGACAGCACTTCCCCTTGTTAAATCTATTTTCAGCGATTTCTTCATCTATAGAGTTAGTTATTCCATTTGACATCAATACAGTCTTTAAAAAATCAAATACCTTCTCTTGCTCATATGTATTTAATTGTGAAACTTGCTGAATAACATTATTAACTCTTGGCATAAAAAACCTCCTAAATAGTAGTTATATTATATATTATAACCATATTTATAGAGGTTAATCAAATTTCAACAGTTTATTAAAACAAAGCCTAATATTTAAATCCTTTCTGAAAACATTCTCTCTTTCCCGTAATCTAAAAATTATAACTTTCTTTTTTTCTTTTTTTTGCTATTATAAATCCAATTGTTAGTATCAAATTCATAATAAATACAACTATGCTACCTTCAATTTTACAACTACCACCAGACAAAAGAGGATTGCCACTAATTACTATATTGAACAAATGTGGATAATCTTCTGCCAAAGACACTCCACCCAAAATAATTGCACCAACACCATTCCATAAAAAATGGATGATAATTGGAGCAATTAAGGAGTCTGTGTATTCCAAAACTGCTGTCATAAAAAGACTCATTGTTATAACATTAAGTACTGGAAGAATTCCTGCTTCAAAAGCACCACCATGTGCAAATGTAAATAATCCAGTAGATACAATAACAGCGGCCACTATATTGTATTTACTTTTTATCATCTGATATAAATAGCCACGAACTAACATTTCTTGCATAATCGTATTGAGAAAAGCCGAAATCATCCACAACCATAGCATCGATATTTGATTTTTGCCATCTATATGTACTACTCCTATTATGGATAATATTCCAATAGATACTCCCAACCAGATTGCTCCCGTTACACATCCTAATGCGATATTATAAACAGGTTTTCCAGTCAGATGTAATCGTATTTTTCTTTTATCAATGATCCAGAAAATAAGTGTCAACACAATAATAGATAAAAATGGTATTAGTTCCGCCCAAAATCTCCAAATTACTGCACTCGATGTATCTGGTATTGGTATAACTGATACACATATAGCCCAACCAACAAAAAACAGAATTGTTTTTAGTGATACTAATGCTAATTTCTTCATGTAATACACTCCCTATCAAATTCTAATTCGTTGCTTACATTATACCTCATGAACACAAAGAATGAAAGATTTTTGTACTAGAACTTCTACTTAAACATTTCAACGCACATTTCCACAAAATCTATTTTACCTTTCCTTGTATCACATTACTTATAGAGCATTCACCTAATTCTCAAAGGCCTGCCAAAGCTATTTTCTCTCTTCACCTATATAAATCTATTCTCTTTGATTTACAATTCCAAAAAGCAATGTCTAGATCTTACTTTTTTAGCATAGATTTGGTTTCTACAACTCCTCTATCTACTATCTCTGTCTATACGTTTCTTCTTGATGTTTTGTTTTGCATTTGCCTGTTCCAAATGTTTTGCCACTTCTATCGCTTCCTTTACCTTATCTTCTCCCAAAACAGCTACAACCCGATCCATATTATATGCCGCATTTAATAACGCTACATTCTCTTTCTTTATAACAGATATTTCCTCTCGCAACCGATCTACACGATTTTCAAGATCGCTGTTTCTATCTGATAACTTTTGATTTTTGTTTTTCAAATCCAAATACTTGCTATATAATACCTGTATCATATTCGCAACTTTTTTCACCAAAGGAAATATTCTCTTCCGATAAGATTTTGCTGACTCTAAAGTTCCAGCTTCTGGCAGCCATTCTTCCGGGTAATATCCATACTCACGTGCATGTGAGTCAACAAGTCCAGCTTTTGAATTTAGTGCAGAAAATCGTTTTTCTAACACTTCTGTCTTTTTAATTACTGCATCTCTCTCTTTTTCTACCTGTTCTTTTTCCTTTTGGATCTCATCCACACATTCGCTGATATCATGCAAATCATGTTCCAATAAATTCTTATGTTCCGTTAATTCTTCTACTTCCTGTTCTCGAACCTTTTTCTTGTAATCCAATACAGAAAGATGTGGTTCATGAGTTCCTTTCTGATCCCATTCTATCTCATTTTCTCTCATGACCATGGCTAATTTTTCCTTTTCTGATTGTACCCATTGATTTAGCTCCGTCTCACTTCTGGAACCACCTTTAAATCCTAATGACGATAAGGCTTGTTTTAAAGATACTCTTGTATCAAGTCCTCGCTTACTTCCTGTAACATAGGGAATAAAATCAATATGTAGATGTGGTGTTGCTTCGTCTAAATGCAGATGAGCAGCAAATACTCGCAACGTAGGATTCCGTTCTTGAAATCCTTTCATGTATTCATCTAATATTTTTGCAGCAAGTTGTCCTTCCATCGTTTCTGATCCCATATTGTCTTTATCACCGATCTGAAGGATAACCTCATGAAATAATTTTTCTTGTTTTCCGGAACGTATCTTTTTGTAGTAATCATCTATCTTACGATCTTTTCGAGTCTGTTTATCGTTGTAACGTTTCAAGGCGTCGTCAAATAATTCATGATATACGTCTTTGATATCTTCATTACAATATTCAACATTCCAATGAGTTCTGTTCGGATCCGTATTCTTTGCATGAAATTTTCTACTGTTATGGTTTAGAGAGCCTTTCCCTGTCATAAAACTAATTGTCCTCTTCAATAAATCTCCTTTCCTTCATTTTAAAACGCCAGATATGGCGATCATGTTTTGTTACTTTTGTCAAAAGTAACGCAAAAGCACTTTCGACAGCCTAACGTCCATCAAAAGTACCCTTGCGCCCTGCCGGGAGCTTTCAAATCAGCCAGTACTGTATCGGCTACACCCTACAGCAATTCTCCTTGTTTGGTATGATACAGGTGCGTGCCACGCTCCTGTTCTATATTCCCAAAACAAACATCACCATCGATAACTGGCTGACACTCCACGCTTATCTAAATATTCCTGTCGTGCTTTCTCCTGCTCTTCCTCAGAAGGAGCAGTCTTATACTTCGTATAGAGTTCATGTCTGACTAATGCATCCAATTTTTCTTCCAAGCCATTTCGAATCTCTTCTTCATACTGATCATCTGAACCCAGATGATAAAAGATCAATTTTCGAAACAGTTCATAATCAATCTGTACTTTTTTCATCGCTTCACTCCTTTTGTTCAAGGTGGCAAGATTCCCTATTCTTTAAGATATGGTAATCTTGCCATCTTCCTTTACTCTTCTTGCAACATCCAAAACCATTTATTTCCTATCTTCACAGAGTCAATCTGTAATTCCTTCTTCGCATTCCAAAGTGTTTTCTTTTTAATTCCTCGTTCTTCTGCTTCTTCCGCTATTTTTGCCTGTTCCATTGATCCATTTGCTAAGATCTCTTTTAAAAATTCTTTCGCACTTCGGATCTTTTGCCCTCGTCCATCACCAGACAATAAGTCCTCTGCACTGATGTCATATTCCCCAATCCAATGGAATCCTTTTTCTTTGTCTAATCGAAATGCGATAGCATCTCCTTCCGGAGCAAGAGAACTCTTTACATGACAGATTACTCGGATTTCTTGTTCATCTTTCACTCTTCCAACAATCAATACGCTTCTTGCTGCCGCTTGAAAGTCAATAGAACCCAATCCACGATAGGATGATTTTCCATTACTATTCTTATTCATATGACCGATTAGAATAATGGCACATTGATATTTCTCTGCTAATACAGAAATTCTTTTCATCAATGGGCGAATCTCATTTGCCCTATGCATATCAACACCAGCCCCTAGAAAGCCTTGAATTGGATCTAATACTACAAGTCTTGCTTTCGTCTGTATGATCGCTTCTTCCAGCCTTGCATCTACCATTGTTAATGGCTGATCCTGGTCATCAATTACCAAGACTCTGGAACAATCTGCCCCTGCCGCTAACAATCTCGGTTTGATCGTATCACCCAATCCATCTTCAGCTGTTTGATAAATCACATTGATTGGCTCTACATCTGTTTCTTCTTCGGTTATCTCATTTAGTATTGGTTCTCCCTTTGTTAATTTTGCAATAATCTGCAACACCACGGTGGTCTTCCCCTCTCCAGGATCTCCTTGAATAATGGTGACCTTCCCGTATGGTATGAAGGGATAAAAGAGCCATTCGATTTCTTCCACTTCAACCTGATCCATGTGGATCAATTTCAGGCATGGTTCTGCCTTTTTTACTTCTCTATAATTCTCTTCCATTTCCACCTCCTGCCCAACCGGGCAAGTCCCTGGCAAACAGAATTTAACAATTGTTGCAACAACAATTTTGTGATATACTCAAGTTGTTGGGATGGTATATCAGTTATTCTGATAATCAGGGAACTTGCTCAGATTATTTCTGGGCTTTTTCTTTTTTCCTTTTTTCATAGTTTCTTTCTTCTGCAAATGCATTTAATATCTCCAACATTGTTCGAATAGGTGTAAACAACTCTTCATCGGCATCCTCTAATGTAGTTAACCTTTTCAGTTCCTCTTCAATCCCTCGAAGCTGTTTTCTAAACTGTACTAACATCAACGGATTTCCTACTGCTGTGACCTTTTGATGTAAAACGCTTTCAATGATATATTCTTGTCTCGTCTGATATCCACAAAGCTTTACTCTTAAATCTAACTCTGCATTTTCTTCCGGAGACATTCGAAATGCTATGGTTACATTACGCCACCGATTCTTGTTATCCCTATTTTTTTCACTCATCTAGATATTCCTCTCTTTCCTGATTTAGATTTTCCGCCATCTCTGTTTGGATTGTCGGGAACAAATGTGCATATCGATATGTGATTTCCACACTTTCATGCCCTACCCTTTCTCCAATTGCCACCGCTGAATATCCCATATTGATCAACAATGACACATGAGAATGCCGTAAATCATGGATTCGTATTCGCTTCACTCCTGACAACTTCACACCACGATCCATTTCATGATGAAGATAGCTTTTTGAAATTTGAAATATCCTGTCATTTTCATTCAAACCATACAGCATTCCTATATACGTTTCTAATTCTTCGCTTAAAAATTCCGGCATGGTGATCATACGATTACTCTTCACAGTCTTTGGATCTGTAATAATATCCTTCCCCTCTAATCTTTGATAAGATTTATTGATCCGGATAGTACAAGCCTGAAAATCGAAATCTGCCGGTGTCAGTGCTAACAACTCTCCCATACGCACTCCACACCAATATAGAATTTCAAATGCATAAAAGGAGATTGGCTTATCCGCCACCGCTTCAATGAACTTCATATACTCTTCTTTTGTCCAGAAAAGCATCTCTTTTGTTCTTTCTTTTCCCATAGATCCCGCCTTGCGTGCAGCATTGCTTTTCAAATCATAGAAATTAACTGCATGATTCAAAATTGCACTCAGCTGATTATGGATGGTCTTTAGATAGACCTGTGAATAGCCTTCTCCTTGTTTATTCCGATAGTTCATCATGGTGTTCTGCCACTGTCGAATATCAGAAGGTTTTATTTCCTGCAACTTCTTTTTCGAAAAATATGGGAGAATCTTTTTTTCTACAATATGCTTTTTCGTCAGCCAGGTATTATATTTGATTCTAGATTTGATATCATTCAGATAAAGATCCACAAAATCTTCAAAATACATATCCAGACTCAAATTCTCCTTTAATTTAAACGCTCTTTCCCATTCCTGGGCATCACATTTGCGTTTAAATCCCCTTTTCGTCTTCTGCTTTCTTACGCCGGTCCAGTCCTTATAATAGGTTCTTACCTCGTAAGTATTTGACTTTTGGTTTTTAATTACTGTCAAAACATCACCTCCTACTATTCCATTTCATTCATACCGTAAACTCGTTCTTCAAAATATTTACGGCTGATTTTTCCTTTGACAACAACGAAACCTTTTTGCTCCAATTCAGTATTTAACTGACGGATCAAACGATACGCATAGGAATCAGATACTTCTAATTCTTTTGCTACTTCTTTTGCTGATATAAATAATTTACTAGCCATCTATATCCCTCCTCTCTTTTTCAGTTCATTATCGAACGGTGTATATGCATCATAACATTTCATTTCCGTACTGTCAATAGAATAATTTCAAAAATGAACGGTTTATTTTTATATTTCATTTTTGAACTGTTTATGCTATACTTTTAAGTAACAATCAGCAAAGGAGTGTTTTCTTATGACAGTAGGTGAGAAAATAAGAAAATTCCGGATCGATCAAGGATATACACAGAAAGAATTGGCAATCATGTCCGGATTGAGCGAATCGGCAATTAGAAATTATGAACTTGGGAATCGTTTTCCATCATCAGAACAATTAGAAAAAATAGCAAACTCATTAAAGATTAGTCCATACGCCATGTCTGATCCAAACTTTGATACTTATGTTAGTGTCATGCACGCATTATTTGCTTTAGAGGATCAATATGGTCTGCACGCCTACCGGGATGAATCCGGCGTACCACAACTCATGTTTAAAGACAAAGGACATGATTCTTTAAATATGCTGGATCATATTGGAACATGGGCTGATATGTACCAGAAATTCAGAAATGAAGAGATTACAGAAAAAGAATATTTAGACTGGAAGAGTCAATTCCCAGCTAAATAAGAAGAAATTATTTACAATCATATTAAAAAAGTATTGTCATTTGATTGTCAACGGACATAGAAAGAGCCAAGAAAGCCCGTAAAATAGGCATTTCTTGGCTCTAATATATTATTCGAATTCAATCGTTCCCGGTGGCTTACTTGTCAGATCGTACATGACTCTGTTAACACCTCTGACTTCATTGATAATTCTGTTCATTACCTTATTCAGTACTTCGTAAGGAATCTCTGCTGCTTCTGCAGTCATGAAATCAACTGTATTTACAGCTCTGAGCGCTACTGCGTAGTCATAAGTTCTCTCATCTCCCATAACCCCAACGCTTCGCATGTTTGTGAGACCTGCAAAATACTGTCCGATGCTGCGGTCAAGTCCGGCATTGGCAATCTCTTCACGGTAGATTGCGTCTGCATCCTGAACGATTTTTACTTTCTCAGCATTTACTTCTCCGATGATACGGATTCCAAGTCCCGGTCCCGGGAATGGCTGTCTGTATACGAGATATTCTGGAATTCCTAATTCCAGTCCTGCTTTACGTACTTCATCTTTGAATAAATCGCGAAGTGGCTCGATGATTTCTTTGAAATCTACATACTCAGGAAGTCCTCCTACATTGTGGTGAGATTTGATCACAGCAGATTCTCCGCCAAGTCCGCTCTCTACTACGTCTGGATAAATAGTTCCCTGTACTAAGAAATCAACCGCTCCGATTTTCTTTGCTTCTTCTTCAAATACACGGATAAATTCTTCTCCGATGATCTTACGCTTGCTTTCCGGCTCTTCTACACCTTTGAGTTTCTCATAGAAACGTTCTTGTGCGTTGACACGGATAAAGTTCAGGTCGTAGTTTCCTTCTGGTCCGAAAACCGCTTCTACTTCATCACCTTCATTTTTACGAAGAAGACCGTGGTCTACAAATACGCATGTCAGCTGTTCTCCGACTGCTTTGGAGAGCATTACTGCTGCTACAGAAGAGTCTACTCCACCGGAAAGTGCACAGAGAACTTTTCCATTTCCAACTCTTTCGCGGATTGCCTGAATAGATGATTCTACGAAAGAATCCATCTTCCAGTCTCCGGAGCATCCACATACATTGTATACGAAGTTGGACAGCATTTTTGTTCCTTCCTGTGTATGAAGTACTTCCGGATGGAACTGCACTGCGTAGAGTCCTTTCTCTTCATTTTCGACTGCCGCTACCGGACAGTCTGCTGTATAGGCTGAGATTTTGAAATCTGGCGCTGCCTGCTCGATGTAATCGTTATGACTCATCCAGCAAATTGTCTTTTCAGATACATCTTTAAATAATTTCGATGTCGTATCTACATTCACTTCAATTTTTCCATACTCGCGAACTGGTGCCTTACATACATGTCCGCCCAGCAAATGCATCATCAACTGAGATCCGTAGCAGATGCCAAGAACCGGAATCCCCAGTTCAAATAACTCTGTGGAATATGTCGGTGAATCTGCTTCGTATGCACTGTTCGGTCCTCCAGTCAGGATAATTCCCTTTGGATTCATTGCTTTTATTTCTTCTATATCTTTTTTGTAAGAATAGATTTCACAGTATACATTACATTCTCTTACACGTCTTGCAATCAGCTGATTGTATTGCCCGCCAAAGTCAAGAACGATGACTGTTTCATTTTTCACTATGTTTCCTCCTTGCGTTTTTTCATTTCTCTTGATAACAATTCTGACACGCACTTCTTTCAGTATTCTTAGCTATAAGATTTCCTGATTTGCATGCCTGTCAGTTCCCTGCAGTTGCTCTTTTTCCTGCAAACTGTCTGTGATGTTCTGTTGCCAATGTCATTATTATAAAGTAGGTTTTGCTGTTTTACAAGTTAAACTATCACTTTCCTTTTGCATTTCTTCTTTTCTTCCATGTTTTTCCAAAAAATCTACTTCTTTTGTATCAATCCTGCATGTATTTGCCATTTTATACTGTCGCCTTATGCTTCCATTTTCCACCCAGATATCGAATCACAAAGCAGATAGCGCGAAAAATCCAGTCGATGACCATTGCAACCCAGATTCCAAATACGCCTAGTCCCATATACTTTCCAAGGACATAGCTAAACGCAATCCGGAAGATCCACATGGAAAAGATCGACATATACATTGTGTACTGGACATCTCCTGCTGCACGAAGTGTACACGGAAGCGAAAATGATAATGGCCAAATCGTCACAACTGCAACTGCATGGAACAAAAGAATCTGCTCCGTTGTCTGTGCTGTGAGATCTGATAAATGATATACCTTTAAAATAGTAGGAATCAGCAGCGCAATAATAATATTTTCAACGATCATCCATGCATAAGTGATGATATGCAGTTTTCTTGTGTAATATTTTACTTGCTCATAATCCCTTGCTCCAACACACCTTGAGATAACAGTAATGATTGCCAGATTAATTGAGATTCCCGGAAGAATCTGGAACATTGCCACTGCATTTGAAACCGCATTCGCCGCAATAGCATATGTTCCAAAAGTAGATACCAGACTCAATACAAGAATTTTCCCCAACTGGAACATGCTGTTCTCCAGCCCATTCGGAACACCGATCTTTAAGATATTTTTGACCATCGCACCATCAAACCGATAGCGGAATGTTTTTTCCAAGTGCAGCACCCTCTTGGAATTACATAAAAGAATGGTGATCAGAATCGCTGCAACTGCTCTGGAAACCAGTGTAGGAATTGCCACACCTTCTGTTCCGCAGTGGAAGCCATAAATTAAAATTGCATTTCCACTCACATTGATCACATTCATGATCATGGACACGATCATCGGTATTTTCGAATCACCCATTGCACGGAAAATAGCGGCTCCTCCATTATAAAGAGCAATAAACGGAATGGATGCAGTTACGATCAGCAGATACGTATTGGCATGCTCCATAACATCTGCCTCTATTTTTCCAAATACACCGTGTAAAATAAAACTCTTGCATAGATATACAATCGCTGTCACTCCCACCGCACTGATTGTGACAAACCACACAAGCTGTCCCGCAGATTTACAAGCTTCTTCCTCCCTCTTCCTTCCAAGATACTGACCCGCGACAACAGCCCCACCGGTTGCCAAAGCCGAAAAAATATTGATAAGCAGTACAACGATATTATCAACCAAGGATACGCCAGACACTGCCGCCTCCCCGACACTCGCCACCATAATAGAATCTGCCATCCCTACGAGGACAGCTAAAAATTGTTCGATAATCAGCGGAATGATCAACGCAACCAGCGCTCTATTATCAAACAACTGCCTTTCTTTACTTATTTTCATCTCTCATCTCCTCCTGCCATATGTATTGTCATAGTCCCGATTTATCTCTTGCAACACCCAATCTGATTCTGACAACCCACAAAGTACAGCGCCTCTCTTTGCCGCTCCTTGTGCTTTATCAGATATCCATCTGACTATTTTATTATACGTCCGAAAAAAATAACAGACAAGGCTCTTTTTCTCTTCCCTAATTTTCCCCTCTCTTTTCCCTGCGCCTTCCATTTGCATACATATAGTTCTCTCTCTTGACGCTCTTCTCTTCCTCTGATAAAAAGAAGCGGAAAAGGAATCTCTACTATAGTCACAATAGGTATTCCTAATCCACTTCCGAAAATACTTTTCTATTCCCCCTGCTGTTTCTTATGAAAGTTTTGTCTTTCCGATCATCAGGTTCAAAATCTCCACATCTGTCTGTTTCATTCCATTTTTTCCCATATAGCCGACCGCCTTTACAGTATCTTCCGCATTCTCCATGACAATTCCATCTCCGGCTTCAAAGCGGATACCTCTCATTGCCATCTCATGTCCTAAAATTGCTGACTGAAGCGCAGAGGAAATCTTTGCCGCACAGCTTGGCTTCGCACCGTCACAGACCATCCCTCCAATATTTGCAATCGTATTGATCACGGTATTTTCAATCTGTTCTTCATCTCCCCCACACAAATATGTGATTGCCGCGCCTGCTCCTGCCGCTGCACATACCACTCCACAATAAGCCGAAAGAGCACCAATATACCTCTTTTGATCCTGAGCAATCAAGTTGGAAACGCACAATGCTCTCAAAAGTTCTTCTTCTGTCTTCCTCTTTTCTTTGGCATACTCGACAACCGGAAGAGAACAAGTCATTCCTTGATTTCCAGAACCTGCATTGATAATCACCGGAAGAGAGCAGCCACTCATTCTAGCATCGGATCCTGCCGCTGCCCTGGAAATCATTTTCCACTTCAGCTGATCTCCTTCTTCTTCCCTGATAATCTTTCCAATCTGAGCTCCCCATGTATTTTGAAGGCCTTCCTCTGAAATCGCATAATTGTATTCAATCTGTCTCATCAGGACATCTTTCACATCCGCAATCTTCACTTCATTTGCAAAAGCCGTAATATCTTTGATATTCAGACAAGATTTATCCAACTCATGTGCTGTAAATTTTTCTTCATTCTCATATACCACTTTTTGATTATGCTCAATTCTTGTAATGTTTGTATGTGCATGTTCAATTCTAACTGCCGCCTCTTCGCCTGATGCCCATACCCTCACTTCAATATAAAGGTTTGCAGTCCCTTCTTTTAATTTACACTCACAGTATCCCTCTTTAAAAAGCTGCCGTGTCTTTTCCCGGTCTTCTTCAGAAATACTCTGTAAAACTTCTAGTTCTCGATCTGCCTTTCCTCCGACAATTCCTAAGATAACCGCAGCCTCTACGCCTTTCATTCCTCCGGAATTTGGAACCTTTACCCCTTTTACATTTTTAATAATATTTCCGCTGCATAACACTTCCACTTTCTCCGGAAACTGTCCCAGCTCCTTTCTCGCCACCGCTGCTGCATACGCCAGAGCGATCGGTTCTGTACAGCCCAACGCCGGAACAAGCTCGCTTTTCAAAATTTCTACATACTTCTGATACAATTCCTGGTTCATTTCCATCCTCTTTTCTAACTGTGATTTTTCCTGTTTCTACCTTCTCATTCGTTTTTTCTGCCTTGTACTGATATAAATCATATCAGTAGTCATACCAGCTCTTTCTTCTGATAATATCACTAATATGACTAATCGTCAATCAAGAATCCTTTCTCAAAATAAAATACAATCATCTCTGATAAATATTTACTTCTCTCTTTTTGTTCTGTGTGATTCATGATATAATTTCTTACTGCAAACACAAGGTTTTATAGCACGATCTATTTCCCCAATTTATTCATGGATAAGGATGGAATCTCATTAAGACTATTTATTCAAAACAAAGGACTTGAGCATTATGAGCAAAAAGAATTTAAAAGAAATTGTATATGATTCGGTATTGAACAGCATTTATTCCTCTGAATACCGTGCAAATGAAATTATCACAGAGACTTCACTAATTCAAAAATACGGTTACAGCAAGTCACCAATCCGTGAAGCTTTGACTGCCCTCTGCCACGAGGGCGTTTTAAAAAACATTCCAAGGTGTGGTTACCAAGTGATCGCACTCACCTCCGAGGACGTACAAAAAATGTTAGAATATCGAATGGTACTTGAAACCGGAATGCTGCGCCTCTGCTTCGACACTATCACTGAAAAACAGCTTTTGCATCTTGATGAGCTCTCTTCTCTCTGCAGCAAAAATACTGAGGATGTCATGGAGCATTGGATTTATAATATGGATTTTCACATTGCACTGCTTTCTCTCGGCGGCAACGACTATGCCTGTGCTCAGCTGAAAAGCTGTATGAATATGTTATGGCGCGCCTATGCACAATTACACTGGAATAAATGGAGCCACTATAATATCCCGGCTGATATGAAATATCACGATTTAATTTTAGACGCAATCCGCCAAAAACGCCTGGAGGACGCGATTCATTATCTGAAAGAAGATTTAAATGACTTTGGAACTTCCTCTTCTTAAAAGTATGTAGCCTGACATAAAATCATCTCCCTTCTCACAAATAATCTATATCATCCATAATTGTGTTAAGGAAGATGATTTTCTAATACCCCTCTCTAGAAATTATATTTTTACAATGCCTTCCGAAACGGTTAATATCTATGCGCAATGTGCAGATATTTTTCCCTCGTCGCCATTCCTCCCCGAATATGACGCTCTGATTTATTCTGATCCAGAACTTTTCTTGCACTCACTGCAAGCGCAGGATTAATTTGAAGCAAACGATCAGTTACATCTTTATGTTTGGTCGTTACTATTTAGAGCTGTTTTATTTTCACATTCGTCTTCCACTAAAATGCTTTCATTTAATCCCAAATCACCTAGTAAACGAAGGTATATATCCACATTTCCATCTTTGTCTACTTCGATTTTCTTAATCAGTCTCTTTAACTGTACATTGGTCATCTCATGAACATCTGTAATATCCTCAATCTGCTTAAAGGTATCATTTAAGATTTTTTCCATCTGATCTCCTTTTGTCAAATTGCTGGATACCATTTTCAATTCCTTTTCCAGACGATCCAGTTTTTGGCGAGTACCACCCAACTTATCATTCAATTCTTCTCTGGAGATCAAATCATCGGTATACATATCCATATATTTCTGTCGCATTCTCTGTAATCTGGCAATCTGCAAATTCAGTTCCTTCTCATACTCTGCATTTTCATCTTTCGCTTTGTACACTCTTTGGAATTCTTTCACAACATAGTCAATTACTTTATTTTTTTGCTGAAGAACCCGATGAAAATATTCCTGTAAAACCTGAATTAATTCTTCTTCATCTACAGCTGTTTTATTTGGACAGCTATCTGCTCCTTTCCCATTTCTTCCAGAGCAAACCCAACGCACATACGTATTTTTGTAAGTACGAACTGTTCTTCGGAAAGACCAGCCACATTCTTTACATTTAATCAATGTAGAAAACAGATACTTGTTGCTTTGCCTCTCATGATTCAGATTGAATGCATCGTTTCTTCCACGAAGAATTTCCTGTGCTTTTTCAAATACCTCATCTTCAATAATGCGAAGCTCCGGACGTTCCACAACAAGCCATTCCGTTTCATTCTTCTCTCTTCTCTGACCAGTCAGAAAATCACTGATTTCCTGCTTTCCATTGATAATCTTTCCCGTATAAATCTCATTAGTCAAAATTCGGCAGATAGCATTCTGGCTCCATTTGCAATTTCTCTTTGTCCGATACCCCTTTTCATTCAGCATATTGGAAATCTTTGCAGCACCGTAACCTTCTTCTGTATACCACTTATAAATTTGCTTTACAACCTTCGATTCTTCTTTGTTGATCTCAAGATTGAAATAATCTCCGATTGTTTTATCGTATCCGTATACAATGTTCGGAACTCGTCCTTTTTCTGCGTTTAGTTTCTTTCCAAATTTCACTCGCTTAGATGTATTGGCACTTTCTTCCTGAGCCAATGCTCCAAAGATGGTGAGAACAAACTCACTATTTCCCATACTTGTCATATTCGCTGTAAGGAACTGGGTTTCAATACCTAATGCTTTCAGCTTGCGAACATTCTGTAAAAGATCTACGGTATTTCTGGCAAAGCGAGAAATGTCCTTTACAACGACCATATCAAACATTCCCTTTTCTGCATCCGACATCATGCGAAGAAATTCCTTGCGGTTTTTGATTTTTGTTCCGGAAATACCTTCATCTGCATATAATTTTACTAAAACATCTCCGGTACGCTGAGTGTATTCGGAGAAAAATTCCTTTTGTGCCTCTAAGCTGTTAAGCTGGTCGGCTTTATCTGTGGAAACACGACAATATGCTGCTATCTTCATAGTGTTACCTCTCTGTATTAAATTTATTTTCTGTTACATCTATATTATATATCAAAATAAAGATCCGTAAACAGAAAAAAGAAGGGATTATTGAATTTCTTATTTCAACAATCCCCCTATAATTGGCTATCTAACTGCCATCCCCTTAACAACGACAAAATAAAATTACTCTTAATCTAATCAATGCAATGTTTTCTTTACGCGATATGTATTATACATATCATGTATATATGTCGTTCCTACAATTTCTTGATTTTCATGACCTTGTATCAATTTACTAAAAAGATATTCAAAAAGTCCCTGATATATTCTTCCCTGAAATATTCGCCCCATAGTATCTACAATACTCTGTATCTCTTCGATTTTAGTCAAATCATATTGTTTTAAGGCACCATCAACATAAGTTTTGTAATCCCATTCTTTTTTATTATCATAGTTATCCATACTTTGTTGGAAATAGAAAACATGAAGCATATCATAGTTTGTTACACCTATCAGTTCTTGTGAATCTATTAAAATTTTTTCTTCAGTCTCATAATATTTATATTTTTTCCAATCCTCAACAATATTTCCAATCTCATATGGTTGCGACAGATTAAAAATCCAATATCCAGAAACCTTAATATCTATCCACTTTATATCGTTAATCCTTTGGTTTGTCCGTATTAAGATTGGAGAGCCACCATAAAATAATTTCATGAGAAATTCTATATTTGCCCCAGATGGGAAAACACTCAACTTATTGAATGCTTTATTATAAAAAACTATATGCGTAATCATAATACTATTAAATAGCGAATTCATAAACTCTTTCGTAAGATCTTTTTTATCAAATAAATCCGCAGTTATAATAAAAGCTTCTAGTAAATTACCATAAAGACGCAAATTTCTAAATTGTCGTTCAAACAATATATTGTCTATATTATATTTAATATTCTCATTCAAGAAACCTTTTATTATTTCCTGCTTTCCATCATCTATCAATACTTTATTTTTAATACAGTTATCTATTACAGATATTCTGACTTCCGGCAAAACAATTTTTCTATACTCAATACAATTCAATTTACTTCTTAAGATATCATAAATAAATTTTTCCCCCAAGACTTCCGAATTGCATATAATAACTACTTTCATTCCATATATCTCTACAATATCATTAATGAGACCTATTGCGATATTATATTTATCAATATCTGTTCTTTCCAAATTGTAGCTAAAGAAGTCTTCAATCTTTTGAAAGGACTCTCCTACACGCTCAAATTCTTTTTCAATTTCTTTAAATTCCGATATAGAATTTCTTCCATGTGTAACATTCGAAAGCAAAAAAGATTTTTTTTTATACAAATGCGGAGATTTTTCTTTAATTATTGCCCTCGATGTAATTCTTTCAAAATCATCAAAAATAAAAATCGAACCCCTTTTTATCGAATCATATCCATATGCTTTCTTAAAAAATTTAACCATTGCCCCTCCGATAATAGGTACAAATTGCATTGCTTTTATCAAAAGTGCATAAAAAGACTTATCATTTTGTTCGATAGTATTACTAATTTCTTTTACTAATTCCTTCCGCGAATCAAGTCCAAAGCAAGAAATTCGATATACTTTTGTTTTTGAATGGCGAAAATACTTATCAAAGAACTTCTCTACTTCGTATGTTTTCCCCGTCCCCCATTCACCCGTAACTAAAAAACAACGTGGAATACTAGAATCCTGTAAATACCTAAAAAGACTTTCTTCAAAACGATTACTACCTTTCTGTTTTTTCAACCATCGCTCCCATACTAATTTTAGCAACCAATTTAAAAATTGAATTACTAAAAATGTAGCAATAATTATTCTAAATAGCTTTTCTGCACACAAATATATATTCTTAATAGTTGCCAAATCAATATCCACATACCATGTAGTAAGATATATGCAAATATTTTTGCACATTTTACGCAAAGCATCTATCCGATAAATTAAAATACCAAAAACACTAATAATTACCAAAAAATCTATATTTGTCTTTAATTTTAAAAATATTTTCTCTATCATCTTTTGCATTTTCTTCTCTCTTATTCCCATAAATCATTTGAAAATATTCACTCTTCCAAAAACGACTTTTGCATTTTTTCCGGCAAATACTTTGCCAATTCCTCCACCAACTCATAAACCTTCGTTCCCGGTGCTATCTCTGTCGGTGTTTTCCCCTGTCCCTCTTTTATAATTCGCTTCGCATATCGTATCGCTAATTTAGGACTTCCATACTCCATTAACAATTCAAAAATGTTATACATGTTTTTCTCATACTTACCAATCCCAAGTTCTTGAAATTTCTCATTAAGGAACTTCTTATACTCAGATCTGTGATTGTTTGAAGTATAATATGCAAAATGCAGAAGAAACCAAAACTCTATGCACTCGTTACTCCATGCCGCATGATATTGTAACTCTGGATTCTGTTTATTCAATTTCTCAGCACGTTCAACCACGCCATTAAAATGCTGCGCTGGAAAACTATCTTTATCATACACGCACCATATCTGCCCTTTTTGAAGTCGGTTCTTTTTCACATATTCTTCTGCCATTCCGATTACACGCATGGTCTCCGCCTGACAAGGCTCTATTTCAATCAAAACCATGTCTTTGTAAATCGGATTTTCTTCAATCCATTTTTTGAACCCTTGGAAATAATTCGGTTCCGTTTCTTGACCTTCACAGAAAATGTAATATCTGTATTTTTTCATTTCCAAATGCTCTTGGCGGCGCTTCTTTCTCCACGCTTCTGTTCTGGCTTTCTTAGGCATTAACCTTCCCCCAATCTATAATTCTTCTGAGGTATGGATCTGCACCATACTTACCTTCAAGATACTGTTTATCAAATTTGGCATCTTTACGAACAGACTCGCCCTTCTCATTTTTAAACTCTACAAGAGAATACAATTGAGAATTCTGTGCATTTCCTTTCGCCACAAACCAGATTTCATCCCTGCGAAATACCTCACTATTCATTGTAGATAAATCATGAGATGTAAAAATCAGCTGTGCCTTTTTCTTATTGATACTCATGTCATTGAACATCATAATTATATGACGTAATAACACCGGATGGATTTTTGCATCTAGCTCATCAATTACCAGTGTTGCTCCTGATAATAAGCTATCAGCAATAAATGGCATTAACCCAAACAATTTCTTCGTACCGCTGGATTCATCAAACAAATTTAGTTCTGCTTCATATCCCTCTACCATATGTTTTGTATACACATCAATTCGATCATTTTCATCTTTCACAACTCGGAAATCCACAATATCCAAATCCATTTCCTGAATCATATCCAACATTAACTGCTTTACATCCTCTGAATTTGATACTGCCATACGAAGTTCTTCAATCGGATTCCCATAGTTTAGAAAATCAATGCCGTATTCAAACCATTCTAAAACGTCTTTTACCACCTCATTTTTCTTATAGGTAATTCCTAAATAAGATAATAATGATAATGTTTCAGAAAGTTCGTCACTAATCTTTAATTTTGCAAACACACCCTTTAATATTGTTTCTTCTGCATTTCGCTCAAAAAGAGCTGAACGCCTTCCAGTCTCCAATTTCACACGATCCAGGCATTCATATACAACAATCTCTCTTTTCACATGAAGAATATATCTATACTCTGCCAGTTCTGTTCGGAAGAAAACTTCAAATTCTGTCGGTTCACTTTTCATTTCTTCTGAAAACGCAAAGGGCTCAATCAGCAATTTTTTCTGAAGAAAAACACGTTCCTCGTTATCTCCTGTTGCATACAACGGGCGTAACACTTTTGCTGCCACAGTATGCAATGCTTCCAAGACATTTGATTTTCCACCACCGTTTGGACCATATATTGCAGAAACCGGCAAAAACTGCTCTCCATTTTTATCCATTATCACTTTATCTTCATGCTCCGAAATAGCCGCCGCCTGCATATCAAAAGTCATCTCATCTCGTATACTTTTAAAATTCTTAACTGTAAATTGACATAACATATCGTTACCTCCATTTCAGATTTTATCTTATCTACTCTTTATTATACTCTATTTTTAGTTTTTGTAAACTATATTTGAGATTTTCTCTCATATATTGCTTTGTAATTTCTTTTTCTGCATTTTTCATCATTAAGAATAGAGAATTTTATTTTGCTTCCTGCTTGTCCTCTTCTGCACTCTTCTCAGCTATCTCCTGCATAACTCGTTCAACTTTCTTCGCATTCACCTCAATAAATACTTTTAATATGTAATCGGCGGTCACTTCCGCAGTATTCGGATTATGAAAACGATAATTCAGTTTTTGTTTCTTCATAGCGGTGCTCCCACCTCCCTTTTCTCTTTGTCCATTACTATGAAAATCCCTATTAAAATAGACCTTAACTATCATCTATTCGTAATTACTCTGACATTGGCGGCTGGCAAAGGTATCTATAAAGACTGCCAATGCCAAAGTAGTTTTTTGCCAATGTCATCTTTTATTCTGTGATTAACGCAACTGTTTTTCTTCCCTGACACCAATCGTAGCTCAATCTGTTTTCCAGCTGCTTTCTTGCATCTCTTCCTGTTCTGGAAGAAATCCCATAGGCTAGCAGTTCTGCCTCTAATTCTTCTAAACACATTACTTTCCGTTTGGTTAATAACTCCAGAATCAACTTCTGTGCCTTTTCCAGTTTCGTTTCCTTTTTCGTTCCTGCTTTCCCCATCAGCAGATCTTCAATGGATATATCGTATTCTCCTAACCATTTTAAGCCTTCTTCTCCTAAAGAAAACGCTACCGGATTTTCCTTCTTAGCAAGAGAATCCTTTTGCTGATATACCACTCGGATATCCTGTTCCTTCTCTTTTTCCACCTTTTCTACAAATAAGATGCTTCGTACTGCCGCTGCGATATCAATGGATCCCAGGGAACGGTAATCGCTCTGACTTCCCGATGACTTATTCAAATGTCCAATGAGAACAATGGCACATCCGGTTCTCTCTGCAATCGTACTGAGATGTCGAAATAAGGGACGGATCTCATTCGCCCGGTTCATATCCACATTGGCTCCCAGATAGGCCTGTATGGGATCCATGATCATGAGGCGTACATTGTTCTGGCGGATGGCTTTTTCAATCCGATCGTCCGTCATAGAAAGCTGTTTTTCATCTTCATTGATGAATCGCACCCTTGTCATATCCGCACCACATTTTGCTAATCTAGGCTTAATGGTATCTGCTATCCCATCCTCTGCTGTTTGATACAACACATTAAAGGGTTCTATGGGAAGTGCATTGGGAAGTTCTTTTCCATTCGTACAGTATGCGGCAATTGCCATTGCAAGCCACGTTTTTCCTTTTCCCGGATTCCCCTGGATCAAAGTAACCTTTCCAAAAGGAATGAATGGATACCATAGCCACTGGACCACCGTTTCCTCAACCTCTGACATCTTCATGACCGGCACTGGTTTTTCTCTGTTGTCTCGCAAACAGATCTGTTTTGCCATTTCTTTTACAGGTAGTCCTGCAACTAGACATTCATTCCAATCTTTTTTGGCTGGCTCTAAACGAAATACACAAAGTTCCTCTGGAATCATAGAAACAAATTGCCTGCATCTCTCATTTCCAGGCTCATCATTATCCAGGCATAAATAGATAGACCTAATGTTTTTATGCTCCATATAGACCTGTTTCATTGCTTTTTCACTCAATCCGCCCAGAGAAATATAACTATGCTTTCCCCAGTCTTCCGGAACTGCAGTGATATAAGACAAAAGATCAATGGGGGATTCAAACACAAACAGTTTTTCATCCGTTCCTATATGGCCAAATCCATAGGCTTTTTCCGAACCTCTTGCCTCCCCACGATATCGATTCTCATCGGTTCCCCGCATAGCTGCATATCTAGGATTCTGTTCTTTGTCTCTTCCGACGAATACCACATTGTGATAGTTTTTACTTTCATAAATATCCCCCTTTGCAATCATCTGATCTACCAGCTGTTTGGATAGTTTCCTCTGCTCAATGAGATACTTCCTTGCAATCTCACAGCTTTCATTTCTTTCTGGCAGTTCCAATCCAGGTAAGGGGATGGGGCAGACCTTCTGTCTGCATGCATCTTCCTTCGCCGTTCTTCTGTTGGTTTCTCCAGCTCCCTCTTCTCCTAATAATTCTTTAACTGCCTCTGCAAAAGAAAGACCGTAAAATTCTTTCATAAAATCAATGGCATGGCCGCCTTTATTCTGACTAAAACGATACCATTCATTCTTGTTGATCATCACACTGTCATGTCGTAACCACCGGTATTCCTTCCCACATCGTTTGAACTGTTCTCCTCTCCCAGAAAGAAAAACATATAAATCGGTATCATCTGCTCTTTGAATCTGTTCTCTTGTATATTCTTCCATCTTCTAAAATTCCTCCTATAATTCCATTCCATGATGTTTCTTCTTTGGTTTCATGGTTCTCACTGCTTCTTTTGTTTCTGTGGATTGCTCCCGCTTGTTTGTTTCTGGAAGAGAGACACCTTCTCCTTCCTCTGCCATCAAAGCTTCCACATGATTTTTGACTTTCTCATACTTTCGTAGCATCGCATGGATCCGTTTATCTTCTTTTCGTAAAGCAGCAATCTCTTCCGATAAACAATCTGCTTCTCGCTTCCATTTTCCTTCTGGTATTTTTCCATTCGCATCCAGATTTTCTTTTAAGATTCTTTCCGAACGATAATATCCGTTAAGTTCCTTCTTATGTTCCTCCTTGAATTTTTCCCTGCCAAAATATTTTTTCTTTAATTCCAGATAAACAGGTCTTGTTTCAAAATACTCTTTCATTGCATAAATGTTGACATTGACCCTTTGTAAAGCAGCCAGTTGTTTTTTCAACCTCTGGCTCACTTCCTTCAGCTGAGTATCTAATTCCTGGATTTTCTCTGTCAGCTGTTCCGGGGTTCTCACATCCTGCTCTTCCAGAAAGCGGATCGTCTCTGCAAATTGTTTCAGATTTGTATTCTTCGCCTTTTGTGTTCCATAAGCGTAGGATTCTGCGACTGCATTTCTCTTGTCATAATAGTTTCTTAGATAATCCGCTAAAGTTGGCTGATGTAAGAACAGCATCCGTTCCATCAACTGGCTTTGTCGAAGCAAAGACCATTGAAGAAGATTCTTCGCTCGTTCTTTCATATCATTTAAGGCACGGATGAGTCTGTTTAAACTTCCCAGTGCAGTTGAAATTCCTCTTGCTTCCATTGCCTGTACATTCGGTCCTTCATGCACCATCGGGATCTTATCAATCCCTCGTTCCTCATAAGATCTGGCATCGACTCTTTCTGTAAGTCCTTTTTCTTCATACAATTCGTTGCACATCCTCGCCCAGGCACTTCTCAATTCTTCCAAAGTTTCTTTCCTGCTCCAATCCGTTGTATGTACCGCCCGAAATACCGGTTGTCCTTTCTGATTCAAAACCGGCTGTCCATCCGGTGTCAGTACTGGAACCTTTTTTTGTTTTTGTCCCCAGGTACCATCTTCCTGTAAAGGGCGGATGGGAACCATGATGTGCATATGGGGATTGGGGATTTTATCCTTTACCTTCTTCGGATCATGGATTGTCAGATCTGCAATCATCCCTCTTGCGACTAACTGTTCTTCTACAAATCTTCTTGCAAGCTCAATATTTTCTTCCATAGAAAACTCATTCATCAAGGCAATATCAAAGCTGTGTGCCAGCTGTGCTTTCTTATTCCCTTCGATCCATTCCACCTCATTCCAAAGGGTCTCCCTGTCTTTGAAT